>Ga0181563_10006837_pt1 | contig 10172 bp, 11 predicted proteins | sample 011ome_25_FD_133759 | JGI IMG/M metagenome (GOLD analysis project Ga0181563, IMG submission 133759) | Coastal salt marsh microbial communities from the Groves Creek Marsh, Skidaway Island, Georgia - 011512CT metaG (megahit assembly) | ecosystem: Environmental > Aquatic > Marine > Intertidal... | reverse complement strand
TGCTGCATTGAAGGCTGTAGGCGAGTCGACACAACATCCTTTAAAATATTATCATAATAACGTCACAGGCTCAGTCATCTTGCTGGATGCAATGCAAAGAGCAGGGGTTAAAACTCTTGTCTTTAGTTCATCTTGTACTGTTTACGGAGAAACAGAGAAAGTTCCAATTTCTGAAAGTTTCCCGGTGGGTTCTGTTTCGAGTCCCTATGGTCGGACAAAGTACATGATGGAGGAAATTATTGAGGACTATGCAAAGTCTGATCCCGCTTTCTGTTGTGCCGTACTTCGTTACTTCAACCCAGTTGGGGCCCACTCCAGCGGCGAAATTGGAGAGGATCCGAATGGAATTCCTGATAACTTGGTTCCTTTTGTTTGTCAGGTTGCTACTGGAAAATTAGATAAATTAAAAGTTTTCGGTAACGATTACCCTACGCCGGATGGTACCGCTGTTCGGGATTACCTGCATGTGGTGGATTTGGCGGATGCACATATCAAAGCTTTGCGGGCTCTTGAACAAAACAAAGAAGGATTCATTTGTAATCTTGGGACAGGAACTGGTTCATCTGTTTTGGATGTGATTGATGCCTTTGAAAAGGCCAATGGCATTCGCATTCCTTATGAATTTGCTTCCCGTCGATCAGGCGATGTAACCGAAGCATGGGCGGATCCTACTTATGCTAAAAAGATGCTAGGATGGGAATCAAATCACAATCTTGTGGATATGCTTCGGGATGCATGGAATTGGCAAAGTAAAAACCCTAATGGATATAAATAGGCTTTTTACAGGTTGTAGTCGCTGGGATTTAAACCACGCTCTTCAATTATTTCAGAAACTCTCTTTAATAAAACTTTAGATCCTATTGTAATGCCTAATTTTTTATACGCACCTGCATTTAATTCTAAAACAAATTTGATGTCATTTGATCGTGATGGAACACCGGAAGTGTCATGTGGTTTAGCTTTGTGTATTTCAAGTAAAACTCCTGACGATGATAAATAACCAATATCAAGTGGTATGCGTGTATTCTTCATCCAAAAGCGTTGAGAAGTACCTTCGGCAAATATGAAAAACATACCTTCATTGAGTGCCATCGATTCACGAAACATTAATCCTTTTGTTCTTTCTTCCGGTAGGGCAGCAATTTCTACCTTTAGGGGTACCTCACCAATTTTAAAATCAAAAAAATGATTTATGCTCCTTCCTGTAGCGTTAATCTCATTTTCATCTTTTCTTTCCTTACATCCTAGATTGGAAAAGATTAAACTTATCAAAATTACCTTGGCTTTTATAATTATCCCTCTTTTCACTACTTACAGATGAAAGAATTCCTCAATCGAATCAAGAGCCTAAACGTCCTTGTCATCGGTGATGTGATGCTCGATCGATATGTGATTGGAGAAGTTAACAGGATTTCTCCAGAAGCTCCCGTGCCTGTGCTGGCAGTGAAGGAGGAGAGGTCTGTAGCCGGTGGTGCAGCAAATGTAGCTCTAAACATAAAATCCCTTGGAGCAAATGTTGAAACGATTGGATGGTTTGGCACTGACGAAAGAGGGGATGAATTAGTAGAAATCTTAGAGCGAAAAAAAATCGATGTGGATCCGAATTTTCGTTTTGCTTCAGCCCCAACCATAAGCAAAACAAGGGTAACTTCCTCGAACCAACAAATTTGTCGAGTAGACCGGGAGTCTTCCCCGGAATCTTATTCCTCTGACTTAAATGAAATCCGGAATGAAATGATCGAAAAAGTTCGTAGATCAGATGCTGTAATCGTATCTGATTACGGTAAAGGGTTTGTAACTAATAAGCTTCTGGATCTCGTCCGTGAGAATGCAAATTTTGTTTCCATCGATCCGAAACCAAGTCGCCAGTTAAAATATACAACCCCGGATTTATTAACCCCAAATCGCTTTGAAGCACTTGAGCTTGCTGGGCTCTCCAGAGATAGTTGCGATCCTTTTCCTCAGGAAGAAGTGGTCAGTAAAATCTTCGAGAGGTTCGCTCCTAAGTTACTCGCTGTGACATTAGGTTCAGAGGGAATGCTTTTGGCTGAGAATGGAGTTATTAATAAAGTCATTCCTACTTTTGCGAAAGAGGTCTTTGATGTTTCTGGAGCGGGAGATACTGTTATTGCTGCTTTGACTCTAGGTTTGATTGGAGAACAAAATTTTGCCGAAGCAGCTGAGTTTGCAAACTTGGCTGCCGGAGTTGTAGTTGGAAAAGTTGGAACCGCCACGGTATTACCAGAAGAAATTCTTGGTTTGGTCAACTAGATGGCTGAAAATAAGGCACTTTTTCTCGATCGCGATGGAACATTAATTCGAGATGCTCACTACCTAAAAGACCCTAAGGAAGTTGAGATTATTCAAGGGATTTCTGCAGCACTTTATGAAGCTAGGCATTTAGGGTACCTACTCTTTATGCACACGAATCAATCCGGAATTGCCCGTGGTTATTATGACTGGTCGGATGTTCATGCATGCAATAAAAAAATGTTCCAAGACTTCGGTTGGCCAAAAGACTTTTTTACTGAAATTTGTATTGCACCGGAGGAACCAACTGCTACCGAGGGATACCGAAAGCCATCTCCAAAGTTTGAATTTGAAATGATCGAGAAGTTTGAGCTAGACCCCAGGAAATGTTGGGTAGTCGGGGATAAATGGATCGACCCACAAACTGGCTTGAAAGCATCAATGAGGGGAGCACTTGTCAAAACAGGAAAACCCATCACAAATGAATTGCAAAAGCAGGCAGCCTCCGAAGAAGTGCCAATTTATGAAAATATCGCAGAATTTGCAGAAAAAGAGATTTTGTTAAATGTCTAAAAACTCTCCAAGTTCCTGGGATCTGAAAGATAGTCATCTACATTCGGACTGTCGGATTTTTGAAGTTTACAAACAACGCTTTCGCCGAAGATCTGATGGGGTGGAAGGAGATTTTTTTGTTTTAGAGACGAATTCCTGGGTCAATGTATTGGCGGTTACTCCGAGTAGGGAATTGGTTCTGGTACGGCAATTTCGATACGGAACTCAGGAGCTTTCGCTGGAACCACCTGGAGGTGTGATTGAAAAAGGAGAAGATCCCATTGAAGCAGGTTTACGAGAATTAAAAGAAGAAACCGGCTTTGTCGGAGAGAAAGCAGTTTTAATAGGTAGTGCTAGACCGAATGCTGCAATTCTTTCGAATCAATGTCACTTTGTACTGGTTGAGAATGTCATGAAAACCGCAGAACTTGCATTCGATCAACACGAAGAGCTGGTTACGGAGCTGCATCCTCTCGCAAATCTAAAGGGATTAGTCAAAGAAGAGCAAATTACTCATTCTATTGGCTTGAACGCAATTTTTAGATTACTTCTCCATCTCGGAATCTAGGCTTTGCTTCTTTACCTTTGAAGTATCTTAGCTAGAATAGAACCTTTTCATTATGAGTGACTTACTCAAAATTCTACAAGAAACTGCTGATCCCGATTCTTCCAAGCTCGCGAAAATTCTCGATCTTTCGGAAGAGGATGTGGAAATCCAATTAAATGAACTAAAAGAGAGTGGAGTATTGCTAGGTTGGGTTCCTCTTCTTCACCCCTCTAAAAATTCAGCCAATTCAGTTAAGGCAGTAATTGAGGTTAAAATAAGTCCAGAAAGGGAAGGAGGTTTCGATCGTTTAGCTCATAGGATCTCGAAATTCGATGAGGTGGAGGCTTGTCACTTAATGTCGGGTGCCTACGATCTGATGGTAATCGTCCAAGGTAAGAATTTGCATGCGGTTGCCTCCTTTGTTTCCGAGCGACTTTCAACCATTGAAGGTGTGCTTTCGACGGCTACTCACTTTCTACTCAGGTCATATAAAGAACATGGTCACCTGTTATCACAAGAGGTAGACACAACCGAAAAACCCCCTGTTAGTGCTTAAAGGCAAATGAACCCGCAGGAATACATTGCCAAACATGTTCAAAATCTTCCCCGTTCAGGGATCAGGGATTTTTTTGCAATTGTATCGGAGATGCCTCAGGCTATTTCTTTGGGTATTGGCGAACCTGATTTCATCACACCATGGAAAATTCGCGAAGCTTCCATTTTTGCACTCGAGAAGGGAAAGACTTCTTACACCGACAACAGAGGTCTACTTTCTCTTCGCCAAGAAATTTCTACATATGTCTCTTCCTTTTTTGGACCTGGTTATGATCCTCAATCAGAGATTTTAGTGACCGTTGGAGTTTCGGAGGCGATCGATATCGCTTTACGAGCAATTCTGAACCCGGGAGACAAGGTACTCTACCATGAGCCTTGTTATGTTTCCTATGCACCCAGTGTTAGTCTTGCTTTTGGTGAAGCCATTCCTGTTGGTACTGTTCCCGGAAATTCTTTTTCGCTGGACCCCGAGGCTTTTGAAAAAGCATGGCAACCTGGCTGTAAAATTCTTCTGCTTAATTTTCCTACCAACCCAACCGGAGGAACCGCAGATAAGCAGAAGTTGGAAAGGCTCGCAAAATTTGCCGTGGAAAAAGACCTCATCGTGATTAGCGACGAAATTTATGCGGAACTTACCTATGAGGGAGAGCATGTAAGTATCGTCGATCTTCCTGGAATGAAAGAAAGAACGATCTTGCTTCATGGTTTTTCTAAGGGTTTTGCGATGACTGGTTTTAGGGTAGGGTTCGCATGCGGTCCCGATTGGCTGATTGAAGCTATGATGAAAATTCATCAATATTGCATGATGTGTGCCCCAATTTTGAGTCAGGAAGCCGCCATAGAAGCACTTCGGCATGGGGTTGATGATGTTATGCGGATGCGTGAACAATACCAAAAGCGCCGCGATTTCATTGTTCGCCGATTTAATCAAATGGGATTAGATTGTCACTTGCCGAGGGGTTCCTTTTACGCTTTTCCAAGTGTTCAGTCTCTTGACATTAACGAAGTGGATTTCTGTCACCGCTTACTGCGAGAGCAGGAAGTTGCAGTGGTTCCTGGAACTGCTTTTGGTCCTCATGGTAAAAATCATGTGCGGGCAAGCTTTTCCACATCATACGATAAACTGGTCGAAGCGGCTGATCGCATTGAAAGATTTGTCGAATCTGTGCATGCGGAAAAGAATAATGCTTCCGCCGCGGTTTAATATTTTCACTTAATATATCATGAGCGGACAGGTAAGTGTAGCGATTGTTGGAAGGCCAAATGTGGGTAAAAGTCGTTTGTTTAACCGTTTGGCGGGTAAACGTATTTCAATTGTTCATGATCGCCCCGGGGTAACTCGCGATGTTGTGGTTGCTGACTCGCCCGATGGATTTGCCCTCATGGATACGGGAGGTATCGGAATGTTGCCCGAAATGACCCCCAAAGAAATTCAGGATGCTACGGAGGATCAGGCAGAATTTGCCATTCAGGCAGCTAATATTCTTTTATTTGTAGTGGATGGTCGAGAAGGACTACTTCCGTTGGATGAAACCCTCGCAGCCAAATTTCGCAAAATGGGGAAATCGCCAGTGCTCGTCGTTAATAAAATAGACGAACCCGAGAAAAATTACTCCTCTTCAGAATTTGGAAAACTTGGCTTTGAGCATGTGGTTTTAGTTTCCGCGGAACATGATCATGGGATTGATGTACTTTCACGGTTATTACTGAAATTACTTCCGGACCTTCCACCATTGAGGGAAGGCGACAGCGATTTTCGTACAAGGATCGCGTTTATCGGGCGACCTAATGTGGGGAAATCTTCTTTATGTAACCGATTGCTTAATATGGAGCGATTGATTGTCAGTGATGTTCCCGGTACCACGCGTGAAACCGTTGAGTTGGATCTGGATTATGAAGTCGGAGAAGATCAAGAACCCTGGAAATTTAGGCTTTTTGACACGGCTGGTCTTAAAAGAAGAAAACGGGTAGACAGTTCCTTAGATTATTTTTCCGCGGTACGAACCAAACATGCTATTGAGGAAGTGGATATCGTTTTCCTTGTCTTGGATGCAAGGGAAGGGGTTACCAAGCAGGACAAGATATTAGCAGGTCATGTGCTAGAAGAGGGAAGGGCACTCGCGATTCTCGTTAATAAATGGGATTTAGCATTAGAAAGCTTTAGAAAAGATCCTCTTCCAGGTTATGAGGATGAAAAAGATTTCCGTAAAAGTTATCTTAAGTCTATTCGCAAAGAACTGTTCTTTTTACCTGATTCTCCAGTTTGTTTTGTTTCTGCTCAGACTGGACATGCAATCAAAGATTTTCTGCAAATGGGCCGTGACTTGAATACAAGATTGGACAAATCGATTTCAACCTCAGCCCTTAATAAATTAATTGGCGAAATGTGGGAACATCGTCCACCGGCTAAAATCAAAGGAAAGAGATTTAAAGTATTTTATGCCGTACAGGTGGAGAATCGACCTTTTCGGATTAAACTCTTTTGTAATCGTGAACATAAGCTGGGAGATCCTTATCGTCGGTATTTAGAAAAAGGAATTCACCAAAAGTTTGGTCTGGCTGGTTGTCCGCTTAAGTTTTCTCTTGCCGGCAAAGAAGCCCGATACAAGGAAGAGAAGAACAGCTAGAGATTCCTGCCATTTTGTTATTAGCCGCTTGTGCGGCTTTTTTTGTGCCTGAATTAAATTGAGTGAAAACTCTGAGCCATTCATGATATGCAAAATTGAAGCACTCTAACTTAAAAAAAATCATCTTTTGTGGATCGGATGCAATCGCTTTACCGATGCTTGATTATCTTAGCCGCTTGAACGGAGTCTCTCTGCTTGGAGTTCTTTCGCAACCTGACCGTAGAAGTGGTCGAGGCAGGAAGTTACAACCAAACCCTATTAAGGAATGGGCATTGGAATCAGGTTTGGAAGTGAAAACTCCGGTTAAACCAAGTGAAAAAGAAAATGAGTGGATAAAAGAAAGAGAAACCGATCTTGTTTTGGTTATGGCTTACGGGCATATTCTAAGACAGGAATTTTTAGACTCTGCAAAGTATGGTTGTTATAACTTGCATGCCTCCTTGTTACCGTCATATCGGGGGGCCTCTCCAATTGAAACATCTTTGGCCTGTGGCGAGAAGGTTACAGGAGTGAGCCTTATGAGGATGGTGAGGAAAATGGATGCAGGTCCGATCATTGACCAGGAATCAATTTCCATAACCAAGGAAGATACAGGTGCTTCTTTAAGGGCAAGATTAGCAAAAGCCTGTGTTCCTTTGATTGATCGAAATCTCACTGAGCTTCTCTGCGGAGAAGCGAAGGAGATGGAACAAGATCCAAATGGAGTAACTTACTGCCGTAAATTAGGGAAAGAGGATTCATACTTTGATTTTTCTCTGACCGCAGAGCAATTGGAGTGCAGGAGTCGTGCTTTTCAGGCATGGCCTGGAAGTGTGTTTTTTTATGAAGGTATTCCTTTGCGAGTTGGGAAATGTAGAGTCTCGACCGAAAAACATTACAAACCAGGCGAAGTTGTAGTTGAGGATTCTAAACTTTTACTCGGTACAGGAGAAAGAGCTCTGCAGATTCTTCAATTACAAAAGCCCGGCGGAAAAATGCTTGCAGTGTCAGATTTCCTAAGAGGTTTTCCCATTAAGCAACCTTGTCAGATAGCTTTTGCCTCAAGTTCAACACTGGTATCGGAAAAGTTTCATTAATCTGCGAAAGATTTCTTGAATCCCATACAAACTACATTTACTTTCATGTTTGTGGTGGATTATGAAAAATATATTTTATAGATTATCTTTTGGGATTTTACTTCTTTCCCCGTTTTTTTCATGGGGCAATGTTCAGGTAGCAAATCTTAAGCAAGATTTGGAGCTGATTTCTCGTGAACTTGCAGGTTTGCGTAGTGAAGTTGAACTTTTAAGAAGAGAGAATGCTCAGTTAAGAGTGGTGGTGGATAGCTTTGCAAAGAAGGCTAATTCTGACCAAGGTATTTCGTCAGCCCAATTGATTCAAATTAATAGCAGACTATCATCTCTTGAAAAAAGAGTGCAGGCAAACACAGGCTCGCAAGCAATGATACAAACCAGCGTCAACAAACAGATGCAGGAACTTATCAAGCAGATGAATGATGGGTTCGAAAAAGTGTCAAAGGGTACGGCCGCACCTCCTCCAACTAAGACTTTTTCCTCGGATTATCCTCAGAAAGGCTTTGTTCATAAGGTGGAAAAAGGAGAAACAGTTAGCAGTATCGCCAAAAAATATGAATCAAAGGTAAAGTGGATCATTGATGCTAATCAGATTGAAGATCCCACCAAAGTATTTGTTGGAAAAGAACTTTTTGTTCCTCAGAAATAAGTATGTCTAAACCAGCATCAAGATTGGGCCGCGGATTAGGTAGTCTCATTTCAGGAGGGACTTCCTCGGCTAACGAGTCCTCAGCTTTAGTCGCATCTGCACCTTTGCCAGCTGAGTCTGCTAAAACGGACCTCATTAAATCCAGTTCGGTTTCTTCAGATCGTAGTTCCGGCAAAGATACTGAGCTATTGGAGATTGGTACCCATCAGATAGTTCCTAATCCCTACCAGCCAAGGAAAACCATTGATCCGGAATCAATTAAAGAATTGGCTGCCAGTATTGAATCGGAAGGGTTGCTCCAACCAGTGGTTGTCCGAAAAATTCTCGATGATTACCAGTTGATTGCAGGTGAGAGGAGGTGGCGTGCTCATCAATTTCTCAAGCGTGATAAAATTCTTGCAAGAGTGATGACCACTACCGAGATTTCTTCGGCCAGTCTTTCCTTGATCGAAAACCTACAAAGAGAGGGTCTAAATCCACTGGAAGAATCCATGGGGTATCATTCATTGGTAAGTGAGTTTGGATTAACTCAGGCTAAAGTGGCGGAAAGGGTAGGGAAGAGTCGATCATACATAACCAATACCATGCGTTTTCTTCAATTGGAGGAAGAACTTCGGAATTTCTTGGCAGATGGAAAAATAAGTCCTGGGCATGCTAAAGTTCTCTTAGGGATCAACGACCCCAAGATTCGGATTTCATTGGCAGAGGAAATTGTCAAAAATGGATGGTCAGTTCGCAGGTGTGAAGAAGAAATTCAGAAATTATCGATTGAGGGGAACAAGGGACTCTCCAAAAGTAGTGCCCGAAATGCAGAATTTGCACCCTTGGCACAAAAAGCAACTTCAGTTCTCAACCGTAAAGTAAAAATTCAGGCAGACCCTAGCGGGAATGGGAAAATCACATTTTCTTTTCAGGACGAAATTGATTTGAAAACTCTTTTAGATACGCTTGGCGTTCGTTAAATCGAATTGCGTTGCTGAGATCATTCATACATAAAGGAAATAGTTATGACTATTTTTTTGACTACCCTACTCATCTTACTTTGCCTCGTCATTGTGCTTCTAATTCTTATTCAAAGAACATCCGGAGGCATGGGTTCTGCTCTCGGGGGCGGTGCTGCTGACCAAGTTTTGGGAGCTGGATCTGCTGCCCAACTTACCAAGCTTACTGTCTGGGGCATACTTGGATTCTTCATTCTAGCAGTTCTCCTTTATGTCACATACCAAGGCCAGGCTGGGGAGGTCGAAACCTTACAAAGGACTGGGGTTGAAATGACGCCAGACCCCGCTACTGCTCCCCCAAGCCCAACAGATCTTGAAGTCCCACCTCCTCCACTTACCGACTCCGTGCCCGCAGCACCTGCACCTGTTCCAGTGATTCCTGGAGAAAAAGCACCTGCTGAGGGTAACAAGTCGGAATAATTATTTTGGCCCTTTGATGTGGGCAATTACGTCTTATCCTTTTTCGTATTTGTTTCGACAGCTTTTATACTCGAAGCTTCTGTTCGTTTCCCGGCCCGTGGTTTTGCTAGGATTCTAACTGATGAATCGGCTCAGGAACGCCTTTCAGATTATCGTAGTTTTCTTCTAAGTGAGTCGAATGGTAGTCGTTTCCATGAAGGCTACAGCTTGCAATTTCAACTTCGTCACATGCCCCGACGAGGGAATGAAACGGTAAAGACCGGTATCCTTTATGGACCATTTCTCGGCTGTGGAGTGTCCCGTTTGTCCGTGGTGCGTGATTCACAAAAGAATAATTTCTCTAACTTTCTTTTAAAAAATGGCAAAGACCCCAAGTTTTGGAATGTTACCTCAAATGAACTCCAACCAATTTTAATTTCTCCAGAAGAATCCTTAGCACCATTGGTTCAGGGCATGAATCAAACCGCTTTTGATTTGCTTATGCCTTTTGTATTTTGG
>Ga0181563_10006833_pt1 | contig 10176 bp, 2 predicted proteins | sample 011ome_25_FD_133759 | JGI IMG/M metagenome (GOLD analysis project Ga0181563, IMG submission 133759) | Coastal salt marsh microbial communities from the Groves Creek Marsh, Skidaway Island, Georgia - 011512CT metaG (megahit assembly) | ecosystem: Environmental > Aquatic > Marine > Intertidal zone... | reverse complement strand
CATGTCTAAGCTGAGGAAGTCAGCACGAGGACAGATGTGTACGTTACAAATCTACCCACACTGTAACAACAACAAAGAGACTACCGTTTTGGCCCACATACCCAGTAACTACAAGGGTTGGGGTATGAAATCACCTGACTATTTTGGGGTGTATGCTTGTCACAATTGTCACGATGTGATCGACGGGCGTATCAAAACTGACCTCAGCAAGGAAGAGATACTTCGCTGTCAGCTACGCGCTCTTGAAAGAACATGGGAGCGTATGATTGAAGCTGGTCTGATTAGCTACCAGTAAGTCGTTGCATAAACCTAGACTCAAACGCTGGCAGGTCGGCCCGCTTTTTCAGGTCAGGAATAATTTTGAGGTACTCGTTAAGCTCTGCATCAAGATCGTCAAGCATTTCTCTCTTGCGCTCTGCATCCATATCAGCACGGAGGATTGCGTCTCTCTGCTTACGAACCACATCCAGTCGCTTTTTGGCGCTGTACACTGGGGACTTGAGAGCTAAGATGTGTTGCCTGCTACCTAGGTAGGCTTCAAGCTCATCCATGCGGCCTTCTTTTCTAAGCTTGTTGGATGTTGTAACTATCTTATTGATCTCACGATACAGATCGTAAGCGTCCTCTCTTAACCCAGACCCTTCTTTAGATGCGAAGAACCGCTTCATCAGGGGATACTCGTATGCTCTCAACGCTGGCATCTTGGCCGCATCATCACCTGTGATCGCTTTGCTACGCAACATGGTGTCCACACCAGCTAAGACGTAGCCGCCTATGGTGCCTCCGTAACCATTGAGTACGTGGTCAATCTTTATTGGGCTGATACCTAGCTCTGCGCCAACAAACTTAGCGATCTGCGAGGTGCCAACTCTATCCTGAAGACCTGTCGCAACATTTGCATCCATGTAATAAGGAACGATATCTCTTCCCGTATAGAAGCTATGGTTCATGCTGGCCTCTACCAGTGGAGAGATAGCCTGAATGCCGAGAATGTTAACCTCTAAGGTGGACACGACGCCGCGCTGAATTGTTTCTCGCACTTCTTTGCTCGACTTGTCGCCATACCTCGCCGCAAGGAATGTTTCTGGAAGGGTCTTAAACACTAGCCCCACTTCAAAAGGAATTGGTATCTTGACGGGCACACCCGATGACGTGGGTAGTATCCAGTTGTTATCTCTAATGTGCTCGCTCTGTTCTTTATACTGATCGTTATCACTGACTAGTAAATAATAAAGACCAGTTAAGCCAGCCAACATGCCAGCCCTTGTGTAGAAAGACTGCATTGCTTGTCGTCGATTAAGCTCACTGTTAGCAGAGTACCTACCAAACCCTGCTCGCCAGAAGACATCCAAGCCTTGGAATCGTGCATTAAGGAATGGGATTGTTGCGGTCAGCACTCGAACCAGTGGGTTGGCTCCCCGCCTTGAGAAGTTGATTACTTCAAGCGCTTGGAAGTTCGCCTCTGCCTCGTTGCCTGTACGTGCAAGCACATCGTTGTACACGGCGTTACGGGTTGCGGCGTCAGACTTGGTGGTTGCATCTCCCGCCCAGTCCCACATTGTATTAATCATTCCAAGTGGGCTACCGCGTCCACCTTCTGGACCGATACCCCTACGCTTCATCTCCTTCTTGTAAAACTTAGTTACATCGTCAGGATCGTTGGAGTAATCATACCCACCAACCACGCCGCTTCTCTCAAGGGTCTCTATGCCCTGAGAAACACCACGAAGAGTATCTACTACAGGCACAAAGTTAGAGCCTGAGGTAACAAACGTAGACAGGGTATCTCGCAACATGTTTACAGCCATGAAGCCCGGATCTCTGGTCACCATCTCCCTAAGGAATGTTGCTGGCTTTGCAAAAACACTGGTCACAACGCCGGACATTTCAGGAACAGACTCCATTGACGCAGATATTAGTGGGTCATAGATATCAAACCTGACCTCTTTGCCGTCTACTTTAAATGTTACTGGAGTGCCTTCTGGCTGTTCGTTCTTCTTTAATTGCTTGGCCAGTCCTAGTCTCTGCATGTCACGAGCAATGCGTTGCTGTGCCACATTACGCATGCCCATTTCTATTGCGGCAGTAAGGTTTAGCCCAATCGCCTCCATTAAAGGAACGTCAATAGCCTCTTCAGATCCTTTGTATTCTTTGATGTAAGCCTTGGAGGTAAGGTCTCCGCTAAACACTCTTTGCGCTAGAACTGGAGCACCTTTTTCACCGCCCGCCGCCCGATAAAACGGTATGTAATCAGCGCCATCTCGCCAAAGCTGAGCGGTCTCAGCATCCAAGACGCCCGTGTCTCTTAAGAATCTAATCGTGTAATCGTTATACGCCTGCCATGCAGAGTACCACTGTTCAATGATTGAGTTGCCGTCAGCATCCAAGTACGCCTCAGCATTTTTAATGATCTCTTCTCGCTGAGCGGGCGTAAGCGGGGCTTTGAGAGGCTCACCATTCTTTGTTCTTTCCGTGAGCTTGCCGCCTCTCTTTGCTATTGCGTAAGCCTGAGCATCCTTGGTTAGATCTCCGTGCTCTTTGGAGTACAGCATGCTCATGAGATCAACAAGACCTCGATACTGCTTGTTGTTGTGAGTGAAGTTTTCGACCTTAGTTATGCCGTTGCGATAAACAGGTACGCCATACTTAATGGCCGCCGCAACAATACCTCTCGATCTATCAGCAAACAATGCCGCCGCAATAGAGCTTGAGTCTGCAAGATTGTCTCGCAAAGCGGGGTCTTTGTTCAGAGCCTCCAGTCTTGCGTATCTATTGATTGCACCCTGCTTAAACTTGGTCAGCCAATAACTAAACTTGCCCTCTCCAGTCGCTTCCATGTATGTCTCTAGCTGGGAGGGGCCGGTTTCTCTTTCCCCGACAGCATCATTCATTGCGCTTTGGTAAGAGGGGCTTCTGTCGGGTGGTCTTCGAGAGCGGAGTTGTTCTTCCTCAAAGCGAGGGGTGTAGCCAGAGTCTGGGTTCTGTGCAACGTACTGCGCTTCTGGATCTGCAACAAAGCTAACGCGAGGGAACCCTTGAGATTCTTCGGCAAGGATCTCGTCTTTTACAACAGCCTGTTCAAGCTTTGCAGGGTTTCTCTTCCTAGTTATCAAGGGTTCTTTGGTGGGCGCACGACGAGACTGCATTTGCTCGTCTAAAATACTAAGAGGTTCAGACCAGAGAACAACCTTGCCATGTTGGGGTGAGTTTACAAGGATTCCCTTGTAGCCTTTCTGCCTTGCTTTTTTCAGTGTTTCGTCGTAGTTAATACTGCCATCGGGGTTGGTTGACCATATGCGCTCAGGATCTCTAGGGACTAGCGGGTTGCTCCTGTCATCAGCTATGTAAACATCAGCAAGGTCTACTGCGTATTGCCCCTCTGCCATGCCAAGCATTGGCTCTTTAACATACGGATCTATCTTCGCTTTAGTGACGCCGAGCCAAATAGCGCTGGTCGGCCTGTTTCTTTTTGTTCTGTCTGCCCCAGTACCTGCCTTGGACGGGTCTAGTGTCGGTCTTTTCTGGCCCGCAAAGTGGCTTACTAAGAGTCTTCCGTCCCGAAATAGTGCGCCTTCGACTGTTCCTGCATAATCTGGAAGATTTCCTCGTCCTGTTGCGCCGTCAGCAAAGGTTCTGTTGATGTCTGGGTTGACTGCCCAGCCATACTTCCCTGCGTACTCTTGATCGACCGCTTGTATTCTGGGCTGTAACCTCCTGACGAGATCACCAATCCTTCCTGAAAGATCGGGTGACCTTCCTTCAATATCCCGAATGTACCCTTCGCCATTTGTGTCTACACTCCAATCGTTGCCTACATATCCAGCAGATGCGGCAAATCTATTTGCATTAAATGATTCGCCATTATCAAACTCCATTCTAGCAAGAGACTTAACAACCATGTTGTTAAAGTCATTGTTGTCTGTGCCAAGGTAATCAAAGTTAATCAGCCTTGCGCCAGTGTCTGATGCTATGGGGTTGTACTCACCGTGCCCTGATGCTTCAGCAAGTAGCTCAGCAAGTTGCGCTGTTTCTTTTTCGCTAAGCGGGCGACCAATGTCTATGTCAAAACCGTTGAGATCCTTCTTTCTTAAAAATTTGTTGGTGAATGGCTTGTGATAACCAACACCATCCTGCTTCATCAAGATGCCACGAACAGCCGCATACGCCGCCATCAAGTCTTCAGCTGAAGGCTCAATTCTTTCGGCTCGCATTTGGTTTGCTTCGTCCGCAGTGACTTCGCCCTTTCTTTCAAGAGAATCAATGTCTGCGAGTGACAGGGACTTATACTTCTTAGGAGCAACAACTTGTGTTTGCGTTCCCGGAGATACTCTACCCTCGAAGTATCCGGGTGCCTCAAAGTCTCCGGGCGACAAGACCCCAAGCTCTCTAGCAACAATGTCGTTGCCATCTGCATCTAAAAAAGCTTTTGATATATCTACGTGGTAGTTCTGTAGAACGTTGTAGTCAGCATCAAAAACCTGTGGCATGTGGCCAGTGGTTCTTCCGGGAATGCTTTCCCAGCTTATCTGAGCGAGGTTGTTCTTTGCCGCATCCTCAAAGTCAAACTTAGAGTCTTCTTTTTCTGCGCGAGTCGGATCATACTTCAAGGCTTGACCAAGCCAAACTGAGCGGTGGCCATCCTCATCTAAGATCTTGCGCTCTAGTTTTTTGGTGCCGGGTTTTGGCACATAAGTCATGTAGCCAAGACGCTCAGAGATTTTTTCTGTCTCTTCGCGTACAGGCTTAGCCTCTGTTCTTGCTTTCATTGCAACCCAAACAGCGGCCTGAACCTGTTGCGGCTCCCAGCCTAGCTCGTCAGCAAGACGCTTAGTCTCTTCCTCTACGAATGTATACTGAGCTTCAGTAGGCGCGTCACCTCTGTAACCAAAGGCTCTCATCATCCAAAGATCAGTGGTTACTCCTTGTGCAATGGTTGGGTCAATAGACCTCATCACATTGTTGTAGAAGTTGTTGGTCTTCCTGCCTTCCCAGTCCTTACCAGAGAAAACCTCTTCAAGCTTATCTGCCATAGCCGTAGGGAACGTGCCAGTTTTAATTGGCTGTCCTGCTTCATGCTGGTAGTACGCTTGAACTGCGAAATCAAAGTTTTGTGGAACGGGGGTTTGCGGAGAGGTGATTGCTATGGCTTGGGCTAGACGCTTGGCTTTTTCTTTGTCGCCACCAGTGATATCTAGTAGTGCTTTACCACTGCGCTCATACCAGAACCTACCGGGTTCGCCTTCTTGGGCAAGCCCCTTGATGACACGGCGCAAGCCGCCTAGCTTCTGTGGGCTTTCTAATCCTGCTGGAGCGCCAGTGTATCTCTTGGAATATAGAGTCTCTTCTTGGAAGATGGGATCTTTTACAGCGTTCTTGGCAAGCACAAGAGGGCCAACCTGAACCACCTCTTCTGCTGTGGTTACAGCTTCACCAGTCTTGCGGTCATAGAAGTAAGAATGACGGCGAGGATCAAAGCCCACCTGAGTCCACGCTGGATCGCTCAGCGCTTGTTGGGCTATCGCCTCGTTCTCTGCGTCCGTTCTGTTTACAAAGTTACCTTTGATCTGAGCAAACGGAGATTTAGCGCCACCCTCCATGACCCTCTGAGCTTTCGCCTGTGAGGTTCTGGTGAAGTCTGCATTGTTGATTGCGGCTGTCGCCCGATGAGATGCTTTGCCTTTGGCGTGGATTGTTGGAACCCACACGCCGTGGTTGGTGTATGCAGGTATGTCTAGTCGAAGTCCAACTTCAGTGGCTTCTTCTATTGGCAGATTAATCTTTTCTTTTTTGTTCTTGTCTAGCGCCCCGAACATCTCTTGCTCAGTTGCTGGCTGTGGAACAAAGTCGTACTCACTGACAGTGCCGCGCACTATAGAGTCATACTTGTCTCTGTTTATTTCTCCTGCTTGCAACTGCTGATAAGCACGGTCTACTTCTGGGCGGACAGCTGTATCGGGGCGACCAACACGTCGAGACTGAAGCGCACCTTCCTCTTCATCTTCCAGTCTTTCTTCTTGCTCAACAATGGGCTTGTCAGATATTGCCTGCTTGCCCAAGCCCTTCTCTTGTTCCTGCTGTCTTTCAAACTCCGCCTTTGCTCGTCCTCTTTCTACAAGATAAGGCGTTCTTATCTCTGGCTGTCTGCTACCAACCTCGCCAGCCTCTAGTTTAGTTAAGAAGTCAGAGAAGTTTCGTGCGTCTGCTTCACTGGTAAACCCAACCATCTCCTTAAAGAAGCCAACTATTTTTTGTATAATATTTCTTGGCTTGCCGCCAAGTGTTACTGGCTTACCATCAAGTATTAGCTTTCCTGCAAGCGCATCGCTAATCATCTCAGCCACAGATTCTTCAGCCATGCGAACAGGGTCTAAGTCAGGAATTAGGTCACCGTCTTCGTTCCTCTTAACGTATGTGCTGTTTGCCCAAGCCGCATATGACTGAGGCTTTCCGTCAGTATCTTTTGTTCCTGCCTTCTGGTACTTCCTAGCAAGCTTCTCAAGAAGGGTAACCTCTTCCTGTGTAACTACGTCTAGGTTTCTAAGAGCGTGATACACCTCGTGATTGAGCGTGCCGATGATCGAGTTGACCAGCATCTCTTCGGTAACAGGCTCGCCTCTTGCGTCAGCAAAAACCTGATCAACTGATAGTTGGATTACCTTTGATACCGGCTGATACGCTCCGTATTCGGTAGCCGCTGGGTCACGAGCGTCAACCTCATAGGTTATGTTGCCTGCCTCATCAAGAATGGCGCGAGGGAATACACTATCAACAACCCTAGCCACAACCCTGTCGCTAAGACCTAGCTTCTTGAGTCTTTCTTCAACTGCTTTTTGTGCGGCAAGCTTGCGGCTGTCGGGCGAGGGGAGCGCCAGTATAGGCGCGGCCTCTGCTTCTTGTGCTTGGCCTAGGATACTGTTGTACTGAACATCATCAAGAGGAGAGCCAGACTTAAACTCAAGCTCAGCCCTTGGTATGTCCGACCCAGAGGTACGTCTGTAATCTATTGCAATATCAAGGGGCGACTGCTCAACGCCCTCCATAGCCTCTTCTCTAGCCTCAGCAAGTAGCTGGTCTACCTGTTCTGCACGCTCCTTCCTGCCTGTTTCTCGCGCCCGAACTCCAGCCTCATATTCTGCTTGAGCTTCACGAGCCGGTCCCTCTTGAGTAAGGTCAGCCTGACGCACAGCCTCGTTAATAGTTGGGACTTTTTTGCCAAACGCACCAAGTGCAAGGTCAAGAACGCCACCAGCAATACCGCCTACCGTAAAGTCTTCGATAGCGCTGTCAGCTACTTGTCTGTCTGGGTCATATATGTTGAGAGCCGCAATGTCTCTCGCTATGCCAGCGCCAGCTTCCTGAATACCTTCTTGCAAGCCACCCGCAATCATGGACTCGATGCGATCTTGAAATCCCTTGCCTACCTCAGACTTAAAGAACCCCTTTGGCAGACCTCGAAACACACGGAACGGCAGACCAAACGCTTCGAGAGAGCCAATGCCCGCATCAGACAGCTTGGCCAGTGCCTCCTGACCTTCAGAGATGTCAATGCCTCTTTCTTCTGCGGCCTCTCTTTCTTTAGCGCCAGTCGTCAAGCCAAAGCCTGCACCTTGACCAGCCGCTATGGATGTCTTGGCAACATTGCCTGCTTTAAGAATCTTGCCTGCAAGCGCTCCCGGAACTAGGAAAGATCCGATAGTGCCCGCAACCTCTCCTACCTGAGCCGCTGTCGAGTCGTCGTAAGCTGGATCGTAACCAAGGAAGTCTCTTGTGCCAGCCTCTATTGATTCTTGAATATCTAACGCTTCTTCATCGTAAGGTGTAAGCTGACCCAAACCTAGGAACGCACCAGTTGTTCCTGTTACAAAGCTACCAGCTGTTCGCTTTAGCGCCTCGCCTGTTGCGTCGAAAAAGTCAACGTCAGTATCAAGCCCAATTTGAGAGTAGTAATCGTCAATTGGAATGTCTGAGTAATACTTAGAATGCATCGCATCAGCCAGATCTTTGTCTGACATATCATCATACTGAGGATACTGTTTTCTAAAATCAGTAAGCACTGTCATTTAGTTAACCAGTCTTTTTCAAGCCAAAGGGATCGCTATTATCTGAATCTGCAACCTTTACACCAAGCAACAACTGCAACTGACTCAAAGCCTGTTGAAGTGCCGCATCAGTAGCTGGGTCTTTTATACCTGTGGTAGCTACCTGTGCTTGCAATCTGGACGCAAGATCATTGAGCGCTGTTAATCTAGCTCTGAGCGCCCGACCTTTCTCAGTGTTTCCTTCAGCTTCTATTCTGTCCTGAGCAATTCTTAGTGTCTGTGCAAGCTCTCCTCTCTTCAAGCCAAACGTGGCCTCAAACTGCGCCTCTTTTAGTGCATCAGCCCTTAGCGCCTTGGCAGTATCAAACTTGCCCTGCTCTTCAGCCATCTTGATGCGTGTTTGCAGGTTTGCAATGTCTGACTCAGCCGCACGCTCCGCTGTTCTTATCTTCGATGCGGCTTGTCCTGCCGCTCGCAGACCACCAGCAACGTCGCCCTCCATAACGCCAGCGCCTAGGTTAATCAGTGCCTGAGCGCCAATGTCACGCTTGGTATCTTCTCTTATCTTGGCGAGACGACGTTCTTGTTCGCTTATTAAGTTGGCAAAGCTAGGTGCAACAAGCTCTGGGACATCAGGAGATGTGTACTGAATGCTTTTGGCAATGTCCTGATTCACCTTATCTTCAGGAGTAACGTCTGATAATCCCGCCGCCACTTCTTTTTCTGTAATCTCTGTGCCTGTTGACTTTGGAGCAACGGCACCTGTTTGGGCGTCGTTTGTAACAGCGCTTGAACTCGCAACATCCGTAACAACAGGCTGGTCGCCGACCAAAGCCATGTCAGATATTGTTTCTTGTAATATATTTTGCTGACTTCTCAGTGGCTCAAAGCCAACCGCATCACTTCTAAGAACTCCAAATGGCTCACCTAAACCAGCCAGCGCCTCGATGCCTCCCGCTCTTTCTGTTCTGGACATTTGACCGCCAGATGGAACGTTTGGTGTGTATATATTTTCTGTTCCAATAAGCTCTTGGAAGGTTATTCCCTTTGGCTGAGACTCTCTTTGTTGTTTTCGAGAAGCCCCGCTTGCTATCCCAGAAAAACCACCGGGATCACCAACGTCCGTAGTGTAAATATCCGAGGCCTTTACATCCCCAATGCGAGGCATTGTTCTTTCTGTTATTTCAGAATAAGTTCCAAACGGAGATATTTTTGTTGGCATTTCAGAAAGATTAGACCTAACACCGGCAAGATAATTTGATATTGGGTTTGGCTTCTCAAAGCCTTCAGCAACTATTGGTTGATTAAAAATTAAATTTTCAGGCCTTGTATCTATTGTGCGTGCCGCAGGACTAACCGCTTCTGCTTGAGGCAATGCGCGAGATGTGACTTGTCCACGAGGCTCCAGAGGGCCGGGCATTTGTCCTGTAACAACAACCTCCTCCATAGGGCCAGCTGGTGCTGACGCTAAGTCGGAATCAAATTCACGGCCATACGGGATATAGTCTTGCTTAATATCTTCGTACTGACTTACGCCCATCTTGGTTTCTAGCTGGGCCTCAAGCTGGTTAATCAAGTCTGCATATATCGGGTTTTGTTCTATCAAAACACTACCCGGCACACCCGCCTCTAACGCCTGAACAATCAAGCCCTGTGGATTTGAGTATTTAGTTTCACCCCCTTCATACATCTGAACGGGAGGCGGCATAGGAGCGCCCTGCTGTGGCATAGGAGGCTGTTGAGGTGGCATCTGCTGTGGTTGCATGGGTGGCTGTTGCTGTCCCATAGGTGGCTGTTGAGGCGGGGCTGGTGGTTGCTGAGGCATTCCCATAGCACCCATCATCTGAGGGGGTGGAGGGGCAACACTGGCAACACCGCCAGTAAGTATTTGTTCAGCAACTGTTGTTGAGGGCTGTTCTTTCTGTGCCTCAAACCGCTTACGCATTTTGCTACGTCGCTGTATCTCAGACACAACCATATACTGAGGCACCTGCCCCGATGGTTGTTGAGCTTCTTGTCTTAGAGCCTGATCGGGAAGTCCTTTCAGTACATCTTCAATCTCAAGTATGTCCACTTATTAGCCTCCCGTTAAGGCTCTGTACAAGCCTACGCCACCGATGCCAGCGCCCAATGCCTG
>Ga0181563_10006830_pt1 | contig 10179 bp, 6 predicted proteins | sample 011ome_25_FD_133759 | JGI IMG/M metagenome (GOLD analysis project Ga0181563, IMG submission 133759) | Coastal salt marsh microbial communities from the Groves Creek Marsh, Skidaway Island, Georgia - 011512CT metaG (megahit assembly) | ecosystem: Environmental > Aquatic > Marine > Intertidal zone... | reverse complement strand
CTGTTGGAGCTCCTTTAGAATTTACTGCTTTATGATACGCAGCATAAACCTTGTATGGATCATGCCCCCCTCGGTTTAATTTATATATGTCTTCGTCAGTTAGATCATCAACCATTTCTAATACATTGGGATCTTGTCCAAAGAATTTTTCCCGGGTGTAGGCTCCGCCTTTTGCTTTAAAATTTTGAAGTTCACCATCCACCACTGCGTCCATAAGTTCTTGGAGCTTACCTTCCTTATCCCTTGCAAAGATTGGATCCCATAATCTTCCCCATATAACCTTGATCACATTCCAGCCTGAGCCTCTGAATTCTCTTTCTAATTCATGAACAATTTTATTGTTTCCTCGAACAGGCCCATCTAATCTTTGCAAATTACAATTTACTACAAAAATTAAATTTTCTAATTTTTCTCTACCCGCCAAACCAATAGCGCCTTTAGATTCTGGTTCGTCCATTTCACCATCACCACAAAAAACCCAAACCTTTCTATCATTCCTTGGAGCTAGACCTCTTGCGGATAAATATCTCATAATATTTGCTTGATAAATTCCCATAATTGGCCCCAAACCCATTGAGACTGTTGGAAATTGCCAATAATTCGGCATCAACCATGGATGAGGATAAGACGAGATTCCAGGCTTATCGACTTCTCTTCTGAAGTTATCTAAATCATCTTCTGATAGATACCCCTCTAAAAAGCTTCTCGCATAAATTCCAGGTGAAGAGTGCCCTTGAAAATATATTAGATCTTCTTGGCCATCTTTTGACCCTTGAAAAAAATAATTAAATCCAATGTCATACAGTGTTGCTGAAGAGGAAAAAGTTGCAATATGGCCACCTAAATCATCTGATGACTTATTTGCCCTCAATACCATTACCAAGGCATTCCATCTTATAAGAGATCTTATCTTACGTTCCATGAAAAGATCCCCAGGCATTTTGGCTTCTTCGTTTACTGGAATTGAATTTCTAAATGGGGTAGTTAGATTGAAGTCAGGAATGGTCCCTGATTCTGTTAATTTTGATGCAAGTTTACCTAAGATAAATGAAGCTCTGTCATTGCCATTTTCATTAATTACATTTTCTAATGCGTCTAGCCATTCCTTAAGTTCGGGATCATTTACCGAATTATTTTTTTTAGACTGATCTTTCAAAATTTCTTTAATTTGACAACGCTGTCATTATATATCGATTTCTAGAATGTTGTTATTATATTGTTTATATAAAATTTAAACAAAAGGTAAATAATTATGCGTTTTTCATATCACCCATCAATGTGCGATCCTTCATTTTATTTAGAGCTTGGTAAAGCTGCTGAAGCTGCTGGTTTTGACGCAATTACATTTCCAGATAGCATCTGCTATCCAAAAGAATGTGATTCAACATATCCATATAATGATGATGGAAGCAGGGAATTTTTAGATGGCGTACCTTTCCTAGAACCATTTTCTATCATTCCTGCTATTGCAGCTGTTACTGAAAAGCTAGAGTTTTCTACATCAGTTTATAAGCTAGCTCCAAGGCAAGCTGTAACAACTGCAAAATTTGTTACAACATTGGGTGTGATGACGAATAATAGATTTCATTTTGGAGTTGGAGTTAGCCCCTGGTATGAGGATTTCCTTGCTACTGGAGAACGATGGGAGAAGAGAGGGAAAAGGATGGATGAGCAAATAGATATTCTTAGAGGTTTGATGAATGGAGAATATTTCTCTTACAAAGGAGAGTTTTATGACATTCCTGAACTAAAGCTGTGTCCTGCACCTTCAAAACCAGTGCCAATATTAATTGGAGGGCACTCAAAGCTTGCTTTAAAAAGAGCTGCAAGAGTTGGTGATGGGTGGATAAGTGCTGGTTTGAGCTTAGAGGAAACAAAAAATCTAATAGATCAAATTAATGATTTCAGGAGTGAGTTTGGAACACTAAATCATCCAAATTATCAATTTCAGGTCATGGGAGAAGCCGCTTATTCGCCTGAAGGAATTAAAAAACTTGAGGAACTTGGTGCCACTGAAGTTATTGTTGCTTTTAGAAATACATATGAAGGTGGGCCAGACGAAAGAACGCTTGATGGAATGATTGCAGAGATTAACTGGTATGCTGAGGAAGTTATTCATAAATCGAAATAAGAAATTGTACTAAAATGGTCGGGATGGCCGGATTTGAACCGACGACCACCTCACCCCCAGCGAGGTGCGCTACCAGGCTGCGCTACATCCCGAATAAATTATTATTTAGATCTATTATCTCATTAACCCAACAAAAAAGTGTGTAAAAAATATGTATTTTTGAAAAGGCCATGTTAAGATTACGAAAATTTGAAACAACATTTAAATAAAAAAAATTGTCCTTTTTTAAATTTTTTATATAAAATAGCTTATTGCGTATATTTAACTAGGAGTTTATTCACATGGCAGAGATCAAAAGTAAATTTAAAGTGGCTTTCATGCTATTTGTTGGACTGTTAAGTTCAATGTTTATACAGGCAGATGATAAAAAGGATACTGGCAAAGAAGCCGGATCTGATGATGCTGCCAAAAATTCTGCACAGGGCTCTCTAAGCGCTGGAGCTATTGCAGCTGCAGTAGCTGCTGCTGCTGCTATCGCAGCCGTAGCCGACAGTAGTGGAGATGGTGGGACTGAAGTACCTGCACCGACTCCTGCACCGACTCCTGCACCGACTCCTGCACCGACTCCTGCACCGACTCCTGCACCTACATCAATAATTACTAGTACCGCTACATCTACGTTTGCTGTTACTTCTACTGCAACGTCTACTGCGCCTGCAACATCAACTTCTACTGCAACGTCTACTGCGCCTGCAACTTCTACTGCAACTTCTACTGCAACTTCTACTGCAACGTCTACTGCGCCGTCAACGGCTACATCTACTGCAACAAGAACTGCTGTATCAACTCAAACTAGAACAGCAACAGCAACTGCAACGGAAACTACAACTGCAACCTCTACTACTAATACCGGTGGCGGGGTTGTAACAGTTATTGTTGGATCAGCAAATGATGTTGAAAGCGGAGTTGCAGATGTAGATAATACTGGTTACTACGGAAATGCAGGAACAGCTGTTGATTTCCCAGTAGTAACAGTAGATGCTCCAGATGTAGTTGAAACCGATACATCTGTTGTAACTGAAGAATTCACAATCACTACAGAGCAGATTGAAGAAATCACAAGCACTACAGAGCAGACTACAGAGCAGACTACAGAGCAGATTATTGAACAGGAAATTATGAACACTGACAATACACCTGTGATAGTCGAAACAACAGAAAATAGTGTCAACGAGCAAGTTACTACTACTACTAGAACTCAATAATTATATTTAGATAAAAAAGGCCCCTATGGGCCTTTTTTTTTGAACAAAATTATTTATATTTCCTTACAAAATCAATACTAATCGGGGGTAGATCAGGGTGAATAGTCTGCTCTGTTCTCTCTAAATATCCAGTGTCGCTATTAAAGTAATACTTATTTTTTACACTCCAATATATTTTTTTCATTTTAACTCGCTCTTCATACAGCTCTACCAAAATATCTGAACTCCCTTCAATAGGATGCTTGATGCTGGACATACCTTTTTTCTTCAAAACAATGTTCTGATTTTGAGAGTACAGAGATGGGTTATAGAAATTAATTAAAGCGCTTGTCTCATTAAAAGTTGGAAAATCTTTGTAGGCATCTATAGTGAGTAATTCAATGTCATTTGGAAGCCCTTCTGTCTTTATAATTTTTCCATTTAATGTATAAATTTTTTCAGAAGAAGCTGAAACCCATTCTAAAATACCATTATTTTGCCTTGCTAATACCAATATAGACTTAGAACCTCCAAAACCAATGGACGCTCTAATAAATGCAAATTCTATACTGTCAAAAGTATCTCTAGAGATTTGATTATCTTTTACATTCTTTCTTAACTCAGAACCTGCGTCATAAATGAGTTGATAAAGAGGCAAAGGTGTTTCACAAGAGCTTATCAGCAGAATCAATGGTAATAAATATTTTTTATTATTAATCATACAGATCATCCCAATCTCTTTCTAATGAGTTGTAATTACCCATATCAGTAACTCCATAAAGATTATAGGCTCTGATTAGTCTGGCACCACCATCTCTTGTTAGGGGCTTTAAACCGAAATAGGTTCGACCTCTAGAATAATTTCTAAAAAATATTTCTAATGGGAATGAAAAATAAAACCCTTTATCAAAGCTTCCTTCTCCAAATTCTTCTTTGCTTATATCAGTTTTGGTAAAAAATGCTCCCATGTACATTCCGCTCTTGAATCTTCTTGAAAAGTCAAATGTTACCCCAGAATCACCAGCAAGATATCTGCCTCCCTTGAATGTAAAAAGTATTTTACTAGACGGGTGATTATAATAGTAATTAAGGTGGCCTGTAAGGATTGAGTAATCTAAAAAGTCAAACATTTGCTGGTATCCTCTTTGCCTTACTTGAGAAAAGTCTATGCCTACCGCATGATTGCTTTGAAATGGCCTATATAAAATTTCTCCCCCTATACCGGCGAACATTTCTTCATGCAAACCAGCAGAGAACTTTGCATAAAGGTCATTATACGGCTCAAAAATGTAATCCATTTGCAGTCTTGAAATACTAAACCCTCTTCCGCCTTTAAGATATTTAATTATGTCAGTTCTAACATGCTCCAATACACTGTCAGATTCGAGCTTTAAGTCATCAAAGTTATCAGCAACACTGACACTATAAAGGGCATTAATTGAAAGGTTTCTACTTAATATTAGAGTTTGATTAGCACGTAGAAAAGCCTCTCCAAAATAAAAACCATCAGGTCCTCCTATATGATTTCTTAATGCTGGGGTAAATTTTAGGAAATGAACTGGAAACTTGCCTTGAGGAACAAATTCAAAATCATCAAGCTTGTAATTGTCATTTTTATATATCTCAGAGGAATATCTTACTTCTTTAAAATTCTTTTCATCAATATTCCCCGAAAAAACATTTCTTGGTATAGATACAGTATTCATGATGATGCCGCTGTTCATTGAGGAAAGAGTAAATCTTTCTATATTTTCAGGAGAAATTTTCTCAAGTACACTAGCTGCTCTTCCTGCTGCCCTAATATAGCTCTGATGTTTGCTTTGAGAATACACTACGTGCATCTCATTTTCTTTAACGGTGGCAGATTGTAAGAATAATTCTTCTTGATTTAGATACTTCAAGGAAGAAAGGTAGTAAGCCTCTTTATTTCTTTTGTTAATTCTCTGTAAAATTTTTGAGTTAGGAATTTTTTTTCTTTGAGTTGTTTTAATATTTAAAGGGTCTTTTTTTGCATATGATCCACTGAAAGAAAATCCAATTGAAAGAGTATTACCTCGAACCCAGCCTAGACTTAATTTTAAATTTTCACTTACAGGATATGTGAAGCCCCAATTAACTCTGGAGGTTTGCTCTAAAGGTGTTGACCTATCTCCTTCTTTTAAATAATCAGTGGGATCTAATTCAAGTTTAAATGTCATTCCTCTTTTTTGTGGAAAATAATACTCTAATCCACCAAATAGAGAAGAGTATTCACCGCTGAACCATTGATCAGGGCTTAAACCTCCACCAGTTCCAGTTCTGCCTGATTGTCCTCTTTCTCGAAATTGTTCAGCTAACTCAATCATGGGATTATCAAATCGATCTGGCCCACCTGATAAGGTCCCCCAGCCCATGCCTATTGTGAAATCAAAGTTTCTATAATATTTTGAGGCAACTATGTATTCTGCAGCAAATCTATCTGTACCTCCAAAATCTCTTATACCAACTGCAACTTGAGGAAGATACTTTGACTCCCAGTTCAAAATAAACTTTGCATCAAATGCTTTATCTTTTAATGATTGACCGCCGCTAAAACCTTTGTCATCACTATATAATTCATCATTTATATCAGTGTATTTATATAGCGTTTCCAGTCTTGCAAAAGGAGTTGCAACTATGCTTCCTCTAAAATATGGTTGCCCTCGAGACCATTTAAATGCAAGAGAACCCTCAGGCATAATCCTTGCTGTTGGCATATGAATTAGGCCAATCGTTCCATAATCAGAAAATGAAGGCTTTCGAAGAGCACTTAGATAATCTTCATACTCTGCGTTTGATGGTAAAGAAATAAATACAACTAAGCTAAACAGAAAAGCACTTGCTTTAATATCAAACAAAGGATTAATTGTTAGAAATTGAGTTCAGTGATGCAAGTGAAATAGCAATACTGCTAATAACTGGGGCTAAAGTAGATGCTAATTTAAGATTATTCAGTTTTGATATATCCTTAGTTGCATAGATAACAGTACCAGGAAGAATTGAAGAGGAGTCAAAAAACTCGTTGAATAAGCCAGCTTTAAGTCTTCTGGATTCTCCGTTAGGTAAAATCTGAATAATCGCTCCTTTTTGAACAAATTCTGTGAAGCCACCAGCTCTTTCAATATAATCTTGAAAATTATAATCTGCATTATAATTTTGGGGGCCTGGAGTCAATACTTCGCCTAATACATAGACAACATTTGTTCTAGCTGGGATATGAATACTATCGTGCTTCTCTAAAATAATGTCAGAGCTAGGATTTCTGCTCAATATACTTGGATTAAATTCTGCAATCACGCGTCCTGATGGTCTTATTGATTTAAATTCTTTAAGAATGAGATTCAATCCCTCAAATGGTATGGCAGTGCCTTGGGTTAATTCTGTAGAAAGAGTCTGTATTAAATTATCATAAAGCCTTTGGTGATATTCCTCCTCTATCCTTTTAGCTGATTCTCTATGTAACATACCACCAATTGCATATGCATTATCTTCGAGCCCACCAGATATCTTGATTAATTGCGATAATCTTGTGTTGGGAGAAAGGAAGTACTTGCCAGGATTCTTTACCGCACCCGAGATAGTAACTAAATTTGTTTCATTAATAATTTTATTTGGAAAATTTATTGAATAGCCCGGTTTAATAATTATATTATCTGCATCATTAAAATCTACAGCTTTGGTATTTTGAGAATTACTTATATATAAGGTTTTGGGTGAATCTTCATTAGAAAAGATATGTGAATACTCTATATATTTTTTTAAGCTAGCAGTTTGAGATGCAGGGAAAATTCCAGATTTATGCGAAGAACCTTCAATATTGACAGAATTCAAAATTAAATATATCAAGGACTCTGGATCGTCATCAAAGAAAGCGCTGTATTCAATGCTGCACTTTTGAACTCTAAAAAGACTAGTTGTGTTAATGGCGTCATTGGAGTTAGATGCTAGAACTGCTTGATTGGGATCTAATTTTAAGTCAGTAAATTGACTATTAGTTGGGCCATCATCAATTAGCTTATACGCGCCCAAAACTTTTTTTGCCTCCTCAAACTTTGAAGAAAACTTTAAATCATAAAGGTTTTTGAAAAGTTTACAGTTTTGATATTTACCAACCAACTGAGGTTGGGTAAAAAAATCTTTTAGGATTCTTGAATTTAGAAAATTAATGTCATTATTTGAGAGTGCCACAACCTTGTCACCTTCAGATAATGAGCTTAGTTGAAGTTCCTCGGATAAAACCCATTTGCTAGATTTAGATTCTTGATTATAGTCCTTGAGTAAAAATGCCAAAGGATAAGAATCATTAGCAAGGTTTTCCCTGGATAAAATGAATTCAAGATCTGAGCCAAGAGCAAATCTACCATTTTGAATAAACCCACCCTCAATATCAACAAAACCTGCAAATGAAATATCAAAGAAAGGGACAAAGATGATGTCATTCGACTGAAGCTTGGTAGAATTAAAGCTCTCTGAGTTTATATCCTTTGCAATATAGCTGGTTCCATCTAAGCTTGCTAAGGAAACAGAGTTAAGCTCCGAGTTAGAAATGGAACCCCCCGCATAGGCGATAATATCGAATAAACTTTCATCAATAACCTCAAATTTTGCAGGCTGTTTAACTCCTCCATAAATACTTACTGATTTTTTTAAATATTCAACATGTATTACATCACCAGCTTGTAATGGAATATCTAGTCCTAACTCACCCCTAAGTAAAAGATTATACAAATCAAGGTTGGCGACAATTTTTCCATCTCTTTTAAGATTAATATTTCTGTAAGAGCCATTCTCAGAAATACCGCCTGCTGATCTTATTGCACCAAGAATAGAATTACCACCACTTAGAGTATATATTCCTGGAACTTCTACAAACCCGGATAGTATTACTTGAATATCTGCTACTTCTGAAAGTGTTATGTAAACTTCTGAGCCAACATACCTACTCTGGATAAAAGATTTGACCTTATCATTAGCTTGATTTAGCGTAAGACCGGATAATTGAAGTTTTCCAATTTTGGGAATATTGATATTCCCCATCCTTGTAATAGTTAGTTCGGACTCTATTTCAATTGAACCAGAAATGTTAACAGACAATGTATCTCCTGCACTCAAAATATAATTTGAACCAAGCCCAGGCTCGGTTACTGGCAGAAAGGTTGACGGATAACCTGAAAAAAAGGCCTCTCCAAATGGTCTTAAATCTCCTAATGAAATTTCTTTTGGATCCTCAGCATCCTCAAGTGATAAAAGCTCTTGATCAATAAAATCTTTTGCAGAATTTTTATTTATTAATGTAGAAAATACTCCATAATCTATTTTAGTATTTGGCTTATCAGCTTCAATCTGCTCCAACAATTCGTCTCTAACATCTGAGGGAAGCGAGTTTAAAAATTCTTCATTTAATTCCGGTGTAGCTTGCGCGAGTGTATCAATTGGCATTAAAAAAAGTATGGTTACCGCTAAGACTCTAAGAAAATATATATTCGTTTTTTTCATTTGATTTATCTCTATTAATTTAATCACTGGAAGCTTTATCATCTGGTAATTTATTTTGTTTATACAGCATAATCTGAAATTCTATAAAAACAGCAATAATGATAAACAATATAACGCCTAAGAGCGAAGAAATGACGAAAAAAGTTCTAGATGGCCATGACTTTTTTAAGGGAAGTATGGGTGCATCCACCATAGTAAATGCGTAGTCGATCTCTGACTGGGCAAGCACCATCTTAGTTAAATTTGATTCTAATACAGATCCTAAAGTTTTAGAGATAACAGGTTGTGGGTAAGTATTTATTGCCTTAGCAATATAATTAACATTCCTTTCAGAGTTTTTTGCATCCGTCATGGCAATATCTTTATTTAATTGCACCAGAAGATTGGAAAGTATATCTTTTGATAATTGCGGAGTGTAATATGAAAAACTTGCTGTAACGATGCTTGACTCAACATCGCCATAAATACGAAACTTTTTTCTCAATATCTTAACGGCATCTTGAACTTCTTTTGCCTCATAATTAATTTCATTGTCTTTAAATAAATTTTCTATCCTGAGATTTTCTGCATTTTTATAAAAATTTATTGCTTTATTACTTTTATCGTAACTTCTAAAAGCTAAAAGCTCTGGTAACAAATTGTTATCGATAATAAAACTTGAAAGAAAATCATAAGAAAGAGCCCTGTTAATCGCAAATTCAATATTAGGATCATTATTTGAAGATGAATTCAGTGAAAATGATCGGATTAGAGATGAAGCTCCCCCTGATGCTTGGCTAGAAGTAGATATAGAACTCAAAGATTCCCTTGGAGCAACAAGGTATGCAAAGGAGTTATACTCGTTTTTTAGAAATAGCGTCACGACAGACGATACTACAATAGCAAAAAGCATTATGTATAAATAAATTTTAGTATTTTTAGCAAGAATTTCTTTTAAAAGATTGATGTCCATAGTTGAGAATTATATATGAAAACAACACATTATAAACTATGAGAATGTTCTTCATACCATGCTAATAACATCAAGATATTCCAAAAATCATGATGCAGTGGCAAGCCATAATTTTGAAATTTATCCCACTCACTCATAATTTTTTTATAATCCAGGCCGATATTTTCTAAATTATTTGATGATAAAAGTAGAGACTCAGCCCAAGGCTTTAGGTTATTCTTAAGCCAGTACTCTATAGGTACGCCAAAACCAGTTTTTGGTCCTTCAAGAATTTCTTCAGGTATTCTTTTTTTTAAAAAATTTCTTACAGGTAGCTTCCCTTTGGAGCCTTTTATTAAAAAATTTATTGGGAGGCTCATGCCAAACTCAACTAAGTTAAGATCTAAAAAAGGGATTCT
>Ga0181563_10006829_pt1 | contig 10184 bp, 9 predicted proteins | sample 011ome_25_FD_133759 | JGI IMG/M metagenome (GOLD analysis project Ga0181563, IMG submission 133759) | Coastal salt marsh microbial communities from the Groves Creek Marsh, Skidaway Island, Georgia - 011512CT metaG (megahit assembly) | ecosystem: Environmental > Aquatic > Marine > Intertidal zone... | reverse complement strand
TTGTAATTTTCGCTTTCTACCAATGCATTATAACTGGATTTGACATAGTCAAAGTCCAGTTCCCAAAATTTAATTTTTCTTTTTTTGATGTAATTCTCCAACTCAGGGTGTTCTGCAATGCACTTTAGAATACGGTTGTGAACCAATGGATTTGATTGTCCCAAAACCGCTTTGGTTCTCAGTTCTTTTTGTAATTGAATTTTATCCACTGCATGTTGGTGGGTTGATTTGAGAAAAGCCAGCAAAGTAATGTATAGCGAAAAGGTGTTTTGGTAGCTTTTTTTAAAAAAATCAACCTCCTTTGCCAAATTGCCTTCCCTTTGTTGGAGAAAGGAATACAGTGACTGCATTACCTTGATGCGCAAATGTCTTCGGGTTAGCATTTTTTATTTAACAAAGTAGGGCGCAAAAGTAAGGCTTTAATTTTGAAATTTAATCAACTAAAAAGCTTTTTGAATTTGATAACTAAAGCATTTGATTACCTTTGGCAACTGTGGAAATGACTATAGCTTGATGGATCAATGACAGCACTACAATACCTCAATAAATACCTTAGGAAATACCGTTTAAAACTAGTTTTGGGAATTGTTATTACCATCATTTCTAGGATCTTTTCACTCTTCACCCCAAGGCTTATTGGAAATTCTCTTACTGCAGTGGAAAACTTTTTGACGAATCAACAAGGGACACTCTCCGGCCTAAAATCGCTCATGCTCACCAACATATTGATCATCATTGGTGCTACCCTACTTTCAGGCTTTTTCACCTTTTTGATGCGCCAAACGATCATCAATGTTTCCCGCTATATTGAATATGATTTGAAGAATGAAATTTTTAGCCACTATCAAAAATTGACGCAACGCTTCTATAAAAACAACAGAACGGGGGACTTGATGAGCCGAATCAGTGAAGATGTAAGTAAGGTGAGGATGTACGTAGGACCGGCAATCATGTACAGCATCAATACTGCTACCCTGTTCCTCTGTGTGATCGCTATCATGTTCAGCATCGCACCCAAACTATCACTGTATACCCTTATTCCGCTCCCTTTGCTGTCTTTTACCATCTATAAATTGAGTAGGGTAATCAATCTTCGAAGTACAGTAGTTCAAGAGATGCTATCCAAGCTATCTTCCTTTACACAAGAATCATTTAGTGGAATATCCGTCATCAAGTCCTACAGTCTTGAAAAATACACCTCCCGAGATTTTTGCGTCTTAGCAATGGATAGCAAGAAAAAAAACATGAATTTGGTCAAAGTACAAGCTTGGTTTTTTCCCTTAATGATCCTGTTAATTGGCTTGAGTAACTTGATCGTTATATTTATTGGGGGCCAAGAATACATCAATGGATCTATTGAAATAGGGGTATTGGCAGAGTTCATTATCTATATCAATATGTTGACTTGGCCAGTCGCTGTAGTTGGCTGGGTCACCTCAATAGTGCAACAAGCAGAAGCCTCACAAAAAAGAATCAATGCTTTTTTGAGTGAGCCCATTGAAATCCAAGACGGAAAAGGAATTGATACTGATATCAAAGGAAGCATACGATTTGAGGGGGTGTCGTTTACCTATCCAGAAACCCAGATCAGGGCAATAAATAAACTGAGCTTCAGCATATCGGAAGGAGAGACACTGGGCATCATCGGTAAAGTAGGTTCTGGAAAATCATCATTATTAAATCTGATCAATCGGCTCTATGACCCAGACCAGGGAGAGATTTTCTTGGATGGAAATGATATTAAAAAATTTAAACTTGAAAAGCTTAGAGGAGCCATTGGCAATGTTCCTCAAAATCCTTTTTTGTTTTCTGAGACGATTGAGGACAATATTCGTTTTGGAAAAATGAATGCATCCGAAGAGGAGATTGTTGAAGCCGCAAAAAACGCAGCTGTTCACAAAAGCATTGTTAAATTTAAGGAAGGATACAAAACCCTACTCGGGGAAAGGGGTTTAACGCTTTCTGGCGGGCAAATCCAACGGGTTTCGATAGCAAGGGCACTGATAAAGGATCCCAAAATATTACTCTTTGATGATTGTCTTTCCGCTGTAGATGCTGATACAGAAGAGAAAATCCTGAAAAATTTAAAAGCCTACTGCAAAGATAAAACAACCATTATCGTCAGTCATCGGATCTCATCGGTCAAAGATGCAGATCAAATTCTGGTTTTAGATAAGGGAGAAATTTTAGAGCAAGGAAACCATCAGAAGTTAATAAAAAGCAAAGGTTTGTATTTTGATCTTTTCAACAAACAACAAGATGAATTGAATAATTAATTTGTTTTGTTTCATTTTTTTTTAGATTTTTGGCATATAAACTAAATTATTTAAACAAAAGTTCTATGTATAACAATAGTGAAAAGAATCAGGAAGAGATATTTTCCAAGGTTCTTCGGGCAGGAAGAAGAACTTATTTTTTCGATGTTCGTGAAACCAAAGCTAGTGACTATTACTTAACGATAACAGAAAGTAAAAAGTTTACCAATGAAGACGGAACCTTCCATTACAAGAAACACAAGATTTACTTGTACAAGGAAGATTTTAATGATTTTAGTTCCATCCTGAATGAAATGATAGGCTTCATTATCAAAGAAAGAGGGGAAGAGGTAATCAGTGAAAGACACCAGAAGGATTTCGATAAAGACAGAAGCTTAGATTCTGCTGAAGTTTCAGGAAATGTATTTACTGATTTAAATTTTGATGATATCTAAATCCATTTAGGGGATAATTTTCAATCTCGATTTAAATTTTAGCCTTTTATTTTTCTTTAGATTTGTGGTCAAAATAGCTTATAATGGCCAGGACAGAATCTTACATGCTTCCTTTAAATACAGAAGCACCCTCTTTTACACTCCCAAATTCGGTTGACAATCAAATGTTGTCCTTGGAGGAGGTCAAAGGATCCAAAGGCACACTGGTCATTTTTATGTGCAATCACTGCCCCTACGTAATCCACCTATTGGATAAAATGGTGGAGATTTCTAATGAGATCAAGCCAATGGGAATCCATACGGTAGCGATTTCCAGCAATGACATTAATTCTTATCCTGAGGATCGTCCTGAATTGATGAAAAAATTAGCACTAGAAAAATCCTTTGGATTTCCATATTTGTATGACGAAACACAAGAAATTGCAATGGCCTATGAAGCAGCTTGTACCCCCGATTTTTATTTGTTTGATGGGGAGCTTAAATTGGTTTATCGTGGCCGTTTTGACGATGCACGCCCCAAAAATGACAATCCCATTACTGGTTTAGATCTTATGACAGCCTGCACTAATTTAAGCAATGGATTTCCTCAAGAAGCAAATCAAATTCCAAGCTTGGGTTGTGGCATCAAGTGGAAAGCGGGCAATGAACCTAAGGGGTTTACTACACACTAAAATCGACCAATTCTACTTCAAAAACTAAAGTAGCATTTGGGGGAATCACCCCTCCAGCACCACTAGATCCATAGGCCAGCTCACTGGGTATCACCAATTTTGCCGCGGCTCCCTTTTTGAGTAGGGCAATGCCTATATCCCATCCTGGGATTACCCTTCCTTCTCCCAAGGGAAAGTGTATGGGTTCATTTCTCTGATAGGAGGAGTCGAAAACCGTTCCATCGAGTAACATGCCCCTGTAGTGAACCGAAACATTGGCGCCTTTGGAAGGAAATTCACCCTCCCCTGCTCTAGTAATATTATAATAAAGTCCCTGATCGGTTTTTTCCATGCCTTTTACCAGATCTTCCAATTCTTTGGCTGCGGCTTCTTGGGTTGCTTTGAGTCGTTCTTCTTTTTGGTTTAGAAATGCATCAAAAGCAGCTTTGGCGTTCCAATTTTCAGCTTTGGACCCTACTCTTTCAATCACCAAACTATTGATGGTGTCCCCTTGATCGATAGCATCAACTACCGCTTGACCTTCCACCAAATGACCAAAAACTGTGTGTTTACCATCCAACCACGGGGTGGCGGTATGGGTGATAAAAAATTGGCTGCCGTTGGTTCCTGGGCCTGCATTGGCCATGGACAATATACCCGGTCGATCGTGCTTTAATTCCGGATGGAACTCATCGTCGAAATTATACCCTGGGCCAGCTACTCCAGTACCTTGGGGGCAACCTCCTTGAATCATAAAATCTGCAATCACCCGATGGAATTTCAAGCCATCGTAATAAGGTATTCCTTCCGAGCTCACTTCGTTAGGGATTGAACCCTCCGCCAACCCGACAAAATTTCCCACCGTTCCTGGTGTTTTGTCATAGCTCAAATCTATTTTTATTTCTCCTTTATCGGTCTTGAAAATGGCGTAAATCCCCTCCTTCATATGTATTAATTTAGTTTTTGGCGAAGATAACAATACTTCGCAGAAATGTTTGCTGGGAATTCAATTTCCAACCTCACTTATGAACTTCAATCGGAACAATTGAAGATCTTCCTCTTCGTAGTCTCCATCAAATTCTTCGGAGGCCACTCCCAAATCGTCTGTATCCGCTTCCATAAAGTAATCGTTCAATTCTTCGATTTGATCTTCATCGAAAATCTCTTGAATCCAATAATCTATATTCAATTTGGTGCCAGAAAAAACAATGGTCTCCATTTCAGAAATCAGTTGAGACATCTGCATCCCCTTGGCTGAGGCTATGTCTTCCAAAGACAGCTTTCTGTCTATACTTTGAATGAGATACAATTTAAGACTGGAATTAGCACCCGTACTTTTGATGATTAAATCATCGGGACGGGTAATTTGATTGTCCTGAACGTATTTGTTTATTAAATCAATGAATTTTGATCCATATCGCTTGGCTTTACCCTCTCCAACACCATTAATTTGGGTTAACTCTTGCATGCTGATGGGGTATTTGAGCGACATGTCTTCTAGGGAGTATTCCTGGAATACAGCATAGGGAGGAACATCTTCCTCTTGAGCAACCTTTTTTCTTAGAGCACGAAGTTGATCCATCAAAACAGGATCAGCACTTCCTTGTGACTTGACATTAATTGAAGTGGTGGAATCCGATGGATATTCATGATCATTTGTCATCATGAAAGATTCGGATTGATTCAGAAATGATGTCGCTTTCTCCGTGAGTTTGATTACCCCATAAGTTTCAACCTCCTTTATAAAATAACCTCCAACCAAAGCCTGACGCAACAAGGCCATCCAGAATTTTGAATCCTTATCTTTTCCCAAACCAAAAAAGGGTTTTTCATGGGTTTTATGGGAGAGTATCAAGGCATTTTTTTCCCCTACTAAGGTTTTAACAATTTCTTTGGATTTATACTTCTCATGGGTATCAGATATGGTCTTAATCAATATTTTTAATTCATTCGCTGCTTCTATTTTTGGCTTAGGAAATCGCATATTATCGTCCATATCAGCACCTGCGCCATTTTCAGAATCAAAAGACTCACCAAAATAATGAAGGATAAACTTTCTTCGAGAAATAGAAGTTTCTGCATAGGCTGCCATTTCGTTAAGCAGTGCAAAGCCAATTTCCTGCTCAGCTATAGGCTTTCCTGACATAAATTTCTCTAATTTTTCAATGTCCTTGTAGGAATAAAAAGCCAAGCAATGTCCCTCCCCTCCATCTCTTCCGGCCCTCCCGGTCTCTTGATAATAACTCTCAATGCTCTTAGGAATATCGTGATGAATTACAAACCTTACATCGGGCTTATCGATTCCCATCCCAAAAGCAATTGTGGCTACAATCACATCACAGTCCTCTTTGAGAAACATATCTTGATTGTTGGCCCGTGTTTTTGAGTCCAATCCAGCATGATAAGGCAAAGCATTGACCCCATTTACTTGAAGGACTTGGGCTAGTTCCTCTACTCTTTTCCGAGAGAGACAATAAATAATGCCTGATTTGGCGGATCTGGCTTTAATAAATTTGATGATTTCTGTCTCAACTTGAGTGGTTTTCTGTCTTACTTCATAATAAAGATTAGGTCGATTAAAGGATGCTTTAAATACCTTGGCGTTAACAATCTTTAAGTTTTTAAGAATATCCTCCTGTACCTTTGGAGTTGCTGTAGCAGTCAGCGCAATGATGGGTATCTTTTGACCAATTTGATCCAATATGATTCTTAAATTTCTGTACTCTGGTCTAAAATCATGACCCCACTCAGAAATACAGTGGGCTTCATCAACAGCTAAAAAAGATATTTTGATGGATTTAAAAAAATCAATGACTTCCTTTTTGGCAAGGGACTCAGGGGCCACATAGAGCAGTTTGGTTACTCCATTGATCAAATCATTCTTTACCAGGGCGGTTTCAGTTTTGTTTTGAGAGGAGTTCAAAACATGAGCAATTCCGTTGTCCGAAGAAATCCCTCGGATGGAATCCACCTGGTTTTTCATAAGGGCAATCAGTGGCGAAACGACCAGTGCCGTTCCCTCACTTAACAATGCTGGCAATTGATAACAAAGGGATTTTCCACCACCCGTAGGCATGATCACAAAAGTATCTTCCCCAGAAATTAAGTTCTCGATTACCGGCTGCTGTAAACCTTTAAATTGACTAAAACCAAAGTATCGCTTGAGAGATGACTTTAAATCTTTTTGTTTATGCAACGGTTAAGCTTTAGTATTAATTTAGCTAAATTTGTAACCCTAATATAAGATTTTTACTTAACAAAAAAGAATCAAAAGATTACAAATTGATTGAAACTTCATCCATTACTGAAATAGCGCGAAATACGATTGGTATCCAAATCCAATCTTTGAATTCATTGCGGGATGATATCGGCGATTACTTTGAAGAGGTAGTGAAATTAATTCATCGATGTAAGGGAAAAGTCATCATAACCGGTGTGGGCAAAAGCGGAAATGTAGCAACCAAAATAGCCGCTACCCTTAGTTCCACAGGAACTCCATCGATTTACCTTCATGCCGCTGACGCGACCCATGGAGACCTGGGGATGGTTGAAACCAACGATGTTGTCATTGCAATTTCCAAAAGCGGTAACTCACAAGAGATCAAGGATTTGATTCCATTTTTACAAAACAATGGCAATCCTATTGTGGCAATGACTGCAGATCGGGATTCATATTTGGGGCGTCAAGCGGATCATCTGCTTTATACCCCTGTAGAAAAGGAAGCTTGCCCTCATGATTTGGCTCCCACCACCAGCACCACCGTTCAAATGGTTATGGGCGATGCACTGGCCATATGCTTGATGGAACTGAATGGTTTTGAAGCCAAAGATTTTGCCCAACTTCATCCCTCTGGAAGCTTAGGAAAACGATTGCTCCTCAGGGTGGGGAATCTACTCGACGCGTCCAAAAAACCAAAAGTCCCCCGCAAAGCTCCCATCAGAGAAGTCATTCATGAAATCTCTGAAAAAAGATTGGGCGCTACAGTGGTTGAAGATCGTGGAACAATCTTAGGATTGATCACTGATGGTGATATCCGTAGGCTTTTGGAAAAAACCCAAGATATCAGTACGTTTATTGCTTCAGATGTTATGACCCAACAACCCTGTTGCGTAGATTCAGATGTACTGGCTTTTGAAGCAATGAAAATGATGCAAACCAAAAAAATCAATCACTTGGTCATTGTTGATACGGATGGAAACTATAAGGGAATCGTCCATATTTTAGATTTTATTAAAGAAGGATTAAATGGCTAATAACCCAAATGAAATGTCTTTTTTGGATCATTTGGAGGAGCTGAGGTGGCACCTCCTTCGCTCCTGCCTTTCCATTCTTGTTTTGGCATCGGTCGCCTTCATTGCAAAAGATTTTATTTTTGATACCATCATTTTCGGACCCAAAAAAATAGATTTTCCGACCTATAGATGGTTTTGTCACCTTTCCGAAACCTTTGGCCAAGGCGATAGTTTTTGCATTACCGAAATGCCCTTTCGTATTCAAAGCAGGACCGTTGCTGGGCAGTTTTCTGCTCACTTATGGACCTCGATTTTAGCCGGTTTCATTGTCGCTTTTCCCTATGTGATTTTTGAATTTTGGAAATTTGTTAGTCCAGGTTTACACGAAAACGAACGAAAAAGTGCCAAAGGCTTTATCTTTGTTTCCTCTTTATTGTTCTTTTTCGGGGTGTTTTTTGGATACTATGTGGTCACCCCACTCTCCATCAATTTTCTTGGTAATTATACAGTAAGCGGCGAGGTCTTCAACGATTTCGACCTCAGCAGTTATATTGGCCTTTTACGAGCATCGGTTTTGGCCAGCGGCCTGATTTTTGAACTCCCCATCATCATTTATTTCCTTACCAAGGTCGGGATCGTTACCCCTCAATTTTTAAGTAAAAACAGAAAATTTGCCTTGGTGATCGTATTGAGTTTATCCGCCATTATTACCCCACCGGATATTGTAAGCCAGATCATCGTGAGTATTCCCCTATTGATATTGTATGAAGTAAGTATCTTTATTTCCAAATTTACCTACCGTCGGTTGGAAAGAGAATTGAAAAAAACTGCTAGCGGCGAATGATATTAAGCGCTCAAAACATAGAAAAGTCCTACAAGGGTAGAAAAGTAGTGAAGGGAATCTCCATTGCTGTAGAGCAAGGGGAGATCGTTGGCTTACTGGGTCCCAATGGAGCAGGAAAAACGACTTCTTTCTATATGATCGTAGGCCTGATCAAACCCCAAGGAGGCAGAATATTGTTGGACGACACAGACATTACCTCCTATCCCATGTACAAAAGAGCCCAAAATGGCATCGGTTACTTGGCCCAAGAGGCCTCTGTTTTCAGAAAGCTAAGTGTGGAAGATAACCTATTGGGTGTACTGCAACTGAGCAAACTCTCCAAAGCAGAACAAAAAGAAAAAATGGAGGGGTTATTGGAAGAATTTGGCCTGACCCACATCCGTAAAAACAGGGGAGATTTACTCTCGGGAGGAGAAAGAAGGAGAACGGAAATTGCCAGAGCACTGGCCACTGATCCCAAGTTTGTTTTACTCGATGAGCCTTTTGCTGGTGTTGACCCTGTTGCTGTTGAAGACATCCAAAAGATCGTTGCTCACCTTAAGAAAAAAAATATTGGAATACTCATTACCGACCACAACGTACAAGAAACATTGGCCATTACCGACAAAACTTATTTGATGTTTGAGGGAAGTATTCTCAAAGCAGGAACGCCTGAAGAGCTTGCTCAAGACGAGATGGTTAGAAAAGTATACCTAGGTAAAAACTTCGAACTCAGAAAAAAGAAGGTGACTTTTTAGTATATTAAGGGGTAGAAATGCCCCATATGATTGTCCCTAAATTTCATTTCATTCAACACCTTATTGCTTTATCTGGCGACCCCCTTCTCGGATTAACCATAGTGTTGGTCGTCTTTGGCATCGTTGGGCTGATTCACTTTGTGTTCAAAAAAATTCCAAAATTAAGCCCAAAGCAAAGAAAAAAGTTCGAAAGAATTTATTTCTCATTTTTAGGGTTGATTTTTATCGTCATGGGCATCTCAATGGAGGCCGAAAAAACATCTATAAATATAGTTAGTAAGTTGGAGATTTGCTTGGGTGTAATCTATATCATGTATTCCATTTTTTCAAAATTTGACCCTAACAAAAACCAATATTAGGGATCAAACGATTCGCCGAACGCTGTTTTTAACCAAGTTAAAAATCAAGTAGATCAGAATGACCAAGCTGATCCCTCCCAAGCCAAAAAGGAAAATCAATAGAGGGGATACAACAACCAATAAAATCCTAAGGAAAGTATCAATTATTCCTGTTCTAAGGGATTTAAAGGCAATCATTTCAAAATTGGCATTCATAAGAATGACAAATAGTAAAGTCAAAAAGATCAATCCAAGGTTGGAAATCACAAAAGGTTTCAAAAAAGAGAAAGTTGGGTGTTTAACCAAAAGCGGTAGTGCCCCGAAAAAAAGAGCCATGGCTGGTGTCGGTAATCCACTAAAATGTTTTATTTGAGAACCATTGATGTTAAATCGCGCCAATCGAAAAGCAGCCCCCAGCGGGATTAAAAAACCAATGAGTACCCAAGGGATGTATTCTACTACGTTATTATACGGCCATGAAATTGCTATTTCAAGGGGGCGATTACCAGCCATTACAAAAAGCTGTGCCATGATGATTCCCGGAGCCACGCCGCAGGTGACCATATCTGCCATAGAGTCCAATTGTACGCCCAGCTGACTTTCTACTTTAAGCAAGCGCGCGAAAAGTCCATCCAAAACATCGAAGAAAACCCCCGACAACAAAAAAACTAG
>Ga0181563_10006816_pt1 | contig 10190 bp, 9 predicted proteins | sample 011ome_25_FD_133759 | JGI IMG/M metagenome (GOLD analysis project Ga0181563, IMG submission 133759) | Coastal salt marsh microbial communities from the Groves Creek Marsh, Skidaway Island, Georgia - 011512CT metaG (megahit assembly) | ecosystem: Environmental > Aquatic > Marine > Intertidal zone... | reverse complement strand
CCGCCTGCGGAATAGCCGACGATCACCTCGATGGGCTTTTCCGGGTATTCGGCCAGTGCCGCGCCTGCGGCAAGGATCATCGCACCTGCGATGGCGGTCGTCTTGAAGATGTTGAGCATGTCATTCCTCCTGTTCATGCCGATTGTCATTTGTGCTTCAGCCTTCGGGCAGGGCGCAGCCGAGTTTGGTCAGTGTCGCATCAACCCAGGATCGGTCGTTCTTGCCTTCGGCAATGGCTTGCATCTGTGCGGTTTCTGCCGCCAGCTTTGCCTGCGCCTTATTGAGGATGTCCTCGGCCTCATCCATCGGCACGCAAAGCACGCCATCGCCGTCGCCGATGATGATGTCACCGGGATGAACAACCATGCCGTCGATGGCGATGGGAACGTTGATTTCACCGGGGCCATCCTTGTAGGGGCCTCGATGAGTGACACCTGCGGCAAAGACCGGGTGATTGACCTCTTTCATCGCGTCCGAATCCCGTATCGCGCCATTGAGCACTAGCCCGGCCACGCCGCGCTTGATCGCGTAAGCCAGCATCATCTCGCCAAACAGGGCATTGGTCGTATCGCCCCCGGCATCCATGACGATCACATCGCCGGGCTGTGCCATGTCGATGGCCTTGTGCAACATCAGATTGTCGCCGGGGCGCGCCTTGATCGTTAGCGCCACGCCCGCCATTCCGCCGGACGTGTGCATCGGGCGCAGAGATGGTCCAGCCGCAGTCATACGCGACATGCTGTCAGACACGTTGGCGACAGGCAGCTTGGCAAATTCGGCGACGAGGTCGGCAGGGGCAACGCGGTCGCGTTTCAGGATACGGAAACCGGTGGTCATAGCTATTTCTCCACGCTGGTCAGTTCCGCCTGCGCGGCGGCCAGCAATTTGCGGTTGATGATGCGTTCGGGTGCGACGGGCTGACCGTCGAGGACCTGGAAAATACCGCGCACCGCATCGACGCCGACGCGCGCGCCTGCCTGACGGGTCACGCCGCCGATATGCGGGGTCAGCACGATTTCCGGCACGGAAAAGAACGGATGATCTGGGGCCGGTGGTTCGACCGCGAAAGTATCAAGTCCCGCGCCCGCCAGATGCCCGCTTTGGATCGCGGCGACCAGCGCCGCCTCGTCGATCAACCCGCCGCGCGCGGTGTTGATGACGTAGCCGCCTTCGGGCATGTGCGCCAACGTGTCTGCGTTCAGGATACGACGCGTCTGGTCGGTCAGCGGGCAGTGCAGGGACAGGATGTTGGTCCGGGTCAGCATATCCTCGAAGCTGGCACAACGGGTCGCGCCCAGTTCTTCGAAGGCGCTGTCGGGGGCGTAAGGGTCAAAGCCGACAAGGTTAAGTCCGAACCCCTGGGCGATGCGCCCCGTGGCCTGTGCGATAGCGCCCATGCCCATCAGGCCCATGGTTGATCCGGCAATCTCTCGCCCCGAGAAGCCAGGCTTTTCCCAACGACCGGCCCGCAGACCCGCATCCAACGGCAGGATGCGTTTAACTGTCGCCAGAAGCAGCGCAATAGCATGTTCGGCGACGGACACGGCATTGGCACCGGTCGCGACCAAAACCGGAATGCCCCGGTCAGCGGCAGCCTGAATGTCGATGTTGTCGACACCGACCCCGTGTTTTGAGATTACCTTGAGCTTCGGCGCCGCATCCATAACGGAGGCATCCAGTCGGCCCATTCGGGACACTATCCCTTCGGCACCGGTCTCTCTAAGATACTCTGATATCACTGCGCTGTCAGCATAAGGCGGGGTATGCACAGTCTGATATCCGTGCTCCACCACCAGTTGAGCCGCCGCCGGGTCGAGGTCGGGTCCCGTAACGAGGATTGTCTTGCTCATCGCGCGTGTCTCCATAGCGTCCCGAAGCGTCGGGTCGCGCCATTTCGTCTATTTGTCTGTCGATTGGCCCACAGCGGTCTCCCAAACCGGAATGCGGGTGTCCTCCTACAAAAGGCACCCTAATACCAAGAAAGTCTTCACAAAAGCGCCTAATTCTGGTTATTAGGTTTAGAAAAACTGGATTTGATGATGGACACCCGGCAGCTAAAGACCCTTCTTGCCATTCAATCCCATGGAACCTTTGCGCAGGCAGCGGACGTGGTCGGCCTGACTCCTTCTGCCGTCAGCCAGCAGGTTCACGCGCTGGAAGTTGAGCTGCGCGTCACCATATTCGACCGCAGCAGCAGGCCACCCAAGATCACGCCCGAGGGACTTCAGGTCCTTGAAATGGCACGCGATATCCTGCGTCGCGAAGAGGACACCAAGGCCAGTCTGCGGGGCGACCAGATCGCTGGAACGCTCATGCTGGGGTCGGTGCGCTCAAGCGCGCTGAACCTGTTGCCCCGGGCACTGGTTGAAATGCGCCAGCGTTATCCGGATCTCAAATCAAACCTGAGGGTCTCGCTGTCGTCGACGCTCATCGCAGACGTCGCCGCAGGGCGGCTTGATGCGGCCATCGTCGCTGAACATCTGGGATTTCCCAACGCCCTCCGATGGAGTCCTTTTCTGCGTGAACCGCTTTGGCTGATCGTCCCGCGAGGTATGGAATCGAGCGATCCGATCGAGCTGCTTAACACAAGACCCTATATCCGCTTTCGGAGCGCCGTGCCCCTGGCAAATCTGATCGACACGGAACTGTCCCGTCTCGGGGTGGTGACGAGTGATGTAGCAGAAATCGACACCATCGGTTCCATCGTCACGGGTGTTCGGCAGGGTCTGGGCATATCGGTGGTGCCACATGTTGCTCTTCAGGAGCCGGAAGATCTGAACATCACCCGACTTCCCTTCGGCACACCGCAGGTCAATCGCCAGATTGGCATCGTTGAACGAACCGCATCTCCACGCGCTGAAATCATCGCACGGTTGCATGCGGTTCTTTCGGAACTGTGTGGCGACTACGGTGTAGATCGCACCCCGCGAACCTGACTGGATTTGTCTGGTCAATCATCACGGTCATGCACCCGTTCTGCGCTTGCATCGAAGGCACGCAGCCGGAAGCCCTCGGTATGATTTTCCGTCAAATTCGAGGTTTTTTACGGTCATAGATTCAGAAAAACTTCATTTGTTGATTAAAATTACACATCACGACCATGCAAAAGTGATCTTGTGACATTTCGCGAATGCCATACAGTCTTAGTGACAGCGTGCGAAACAAACCGTGTGGAGGAGGGTTCGGTGGTCGCGTGATAGGCTTGGGCTCGCGCCCAGGCTGATAATTGACCGCTGCAGAATTTCTGATTCAGACTCTGCTTGCTGCGAGCCTGAAATGAAACAACTCCACAAAATTTCTGCGTGCTAGCGGCAGAAGCCAGGGCCACAGAAGCCCGTTCTAAACAAACTTATGAAAGGATGCCGGGCCAAATGGCTGAAGTGATCGAAAAGAAAAGATTGACCCCGGAAGAATTGCTGAAACAGGGCTGCGAACGGCCTTGGGAAGTGGCGATTGACCCGTTTCGCGTGTCGCCGAATGTCTATTACGTCGGCAACAGCTGGGTCGGCGGGTATCTTGTCCGCACCGACGAAGGCCTGATCCTGATCGACACGACAATGCACCATCAGGTCTATCTCATCTTTGAGAGCATTCGGAAACTCGGCTTTGATCCCAACGACATCAAGCTGATCCTTTGCACCCATGGGCACTATGACCACATCGGTGGGGTTCGGCCTATCGCAGAATACAGTGGGGCAAAGGTCTACATGCCCAAGGAAGACGCGTTCTTCCTGACCGAACGGCGGGACCTGATCCATAATATGGACTATGTGCTGGGCAACTTCGAGATCGACGAGTATTACGCGGACAATAAGCCCATCACGTTGGGGCATGTCACTGTTCATACCGTGCATTCACCCGGGCACACCCCAGGCACCACCTCAATGTTCATCGAAGACCGGGACGAGAACGGAAAAGTCTACGTCTGCGGGCTGCATGGCGGCGTCGGTTTGGGCACCGTCATGGATAGCTACCTTGAGGAAACGGAGCAGCCTAAGTCGCATCAGAACGACTACCTGAACAGCATGCGGAAATTGCGAGACCGCAAAGTCGATATCGCCGTCGCCTTGCATCCGGCCCACATGCGGATGCTGGAAAAAATTGGCCAGGATCGGCTTGATTTCACACCGTTTTACGATCCCTCGGCTTGGGAAACCTTCATCGATGAAAGGATCGCATTGTTCGAGGAGATGAAGGCAGCAACGTGAGGTCAAACAAAGACCTGCCTCGAGTTGAGCGAGGCATTCAGGAGAACTTTAGGAGGAGTCCAAAATGAAAATGATGTATCGAAACGTGTTCAAGGCGGCCGTCGCGGCAACGGCCCTGTCGGCAGGCGCCGTCAACGCAGCGACCCTAGATGTCGCTTATGACAGCCAGCCGGGTACAATGGACGTGCAGCGTTCGACGAACCTGTTTACCCGTTCGCTAAGCAGAACATTCTACGAAACGCTTGTGACGCTGAACGGCGAATACCAGCCTGTTCCCTATCTGGCCGAGTCAATCGACGTCAGCGACGACCGCACCGTTTACACCTTCAAACTGCGCGAGGGTGTGAAATTCCACAACGGCAAGGAAATGACCTCCGAGGATGTGCTTGCCTCAATGTCCCGCTGGGTCACGGTCAATTCACGGGCGAAACGCTACTTTGCGGATGCCACGCTCGACGCACCGGATGATTACACATTTGTGCTGACGATGCAGGAAGCGCGTGTTGACGTGCTGCACGTTTTGGCCTCGTGGAACACCGCTGTGATCATGCCCAAGGAAGTCGCCGAAGGCGGCGATGACAAGGGCGTTGCAGAGTTTGTCGGCACCGGACCGTTCAAGTTCGATGAATGGAAGCAGGATCAATATATCCATGTTGTGAAAAACGAAGATTACCAGCCGTTGTCGGGTCCAGCTTCGGGTTTTGCCGGTCGCAAGGAAGCCCTTGTGGATGATATCTATTTCCACTTCGTGAGCGACACCGCCACGCGTGGCGCCGGTCTGCAAAGCGGCCAGTATGATATTGCGATGCGTATGGCGACGGACGATTTCGAACGTTTCGACAGCGATCCCAACATCGGCATAGCAAAAAGCTACCTTGGCTATCTGCAGATGAACTACAACAACAAGGAAGGCGTTCTGGCCGACGTCAACATGCGTCAGGCCGTAAATGCTGCAATAAACCCCACTGAAATCCTTCTCGGTGCGTATTCGAGCCCGGAATTCTTCGCTCTGAATTCCTGCTACAATCTGCCGGAGCAGACGGATTGGTATACCGAGTCGGGTGCTGAGTACTACAACCAGAATGACGCTGAAAAAGCCAAGAGCCTGATGTCCGATGCGGGCTATAACGGCGAGGAAATCACTCTTCTTACGATCTCTGATCCCAGCCTGGAAGCCTCGGCTCTCATCATCGAAGCCCAGCTTGAAGCCGTTGGAATGAATGTCAAAGTCGAAATCTATGACTTTGCCACCTATGCCCAGAAACGGAACGATCCGGCCAACTGGCAGATTGCGGTTCAGCCGTTCTCGCTGAACCCGATCCCGACCCAATGGATCTTCTTCAACCCGGGAAGTTTTGGCTGGACCGATGACACGGAATTGCTGGACCTTGTGGCCCAGATGCAGAGCTCGACCGTCGACGAAGCAAAAGCCTTGTGGCCCCAAGCGCATTTGCGGTCGTGGGAATACCTGCCAATCAGCAAGATCGGCGATACCTATGGCTACTCGGCCTACAATTCTGCGAAAGTGGAAGGGTTCAATACTTTTGACCAGGGCATCTTCTGGAACGTTAGCGTGTCAGAATAACGGGTCGGCGTTGCCCACCGCGCGCGGGAGAACATCCTGCGCGCGGTCCGTTGGCAGGGGGTGATTTGGATGCCCCTTCATCAGACTGAACCGCAATTCAGATCGGGGATCTGATATGAAGACCTATCTGTTCAAACGACTGCTCGCGGCGATCCCGGTCCTTTTCATCGTTTCAACGATCGTCTTTTTCATCCTGCAGCTGACGCCCGGTGATCCGGCTCTTGTGATACTCGGGCAGGAAGCGACCGTTGATGAAGTCGAAGATCTTCGCCAGCAGCTCAAGTTGGATCGTCCGATCTATGAGCAGTATTTCAACTGGCTTTTCAATGCCCTACAGGGCGACCTGGGCGAGTCGTACTTTATGAATGAAAGTGTGATCGAGGCCATCCTTTCGCACCTGGGCCCCACGATCTCATTGGGCATTCTGGCTGAAATCATCGCCATCACTCTTGCACTGCCACTTGGCATTCTTGCGGCCCGCCGCAAAGGCTCTGTCACGGATCAATCCGTGATGGCCTTCTCGCTTCTGGGAATGTCGATCCCGAATTTTCTGCTCAGCCTTTTCCTGATCCTAGTGTTCTCGGTCTCCTGGCGCTTGCTTCCGGTGGCCGGTTACGCCCCACTTAGCGATGGATTGTGGGAGCATATCAAATTCCTGATCTTGCCCGCTTTCGCCCTTGGCACAGCCCACGCAGCGCTGATTGCGCGCATGACGCGCTCAGCGATGCTGGAGGTTCTCAACGCCAACTACATCAAGACCGCACGCGCGAAAGGGGTCAAAGAAAAATGGGTCATCTACAAGCACGCGCTTAGAAATGCGTTCCTGCCGATCCTCACCGTGATTGGCCAAAGCTTCCTTGGCCTTATGGGCGGAACGGCGATTGTCGAAACCATTTTCGCCATACCCGGGATTGGTCAACTGATCGTCAACGGCGTGATGCGCAGGGATTATGCAATCGTGCAGGGCGCGGTTCTCTACGTCACATTTGCATTCGTTTTCATAAACCTGGCTGTCGACATGCTTTATGGCATCGTCAATCCGCAGGTCAGACTTGATAGCAAGAAGTAGAGTGACCGGCACATGACTATTTCTTCAGAAAACATCGACCTTCACGCGGTCAAATCGGCTCTCAAGAAAGAGCAGAACAAAATACTTTTTCGTCAAATCATGACGAACGGGTCTTTGGTTGTCGGGTTCGTCATCATCGCGTTTCTGATGCTGGTCGCGCTGTTCGGGCCACTTTTGATTGCGCACGATCCAAACACAATGGATGTCCTTAACCGTTTCGCGGCACCAAGTGCAGACCATTGGTTCGGAACCGATAATCTGGGTCGGGACGTTCTGGCCAGGGTCATTTATGGTGCCCGCATTTCAATGGGTATCGGGGTTGCGGTTGCCATAATTGCGAGCATGGCAGGGCTAATTGTTGGTATCTATTCCAGCTACTACAAATGGCTGGATCATCTTCTGATGCGCATTTCGGACGGCATCATGGCGTTTCCGGGACTGCTGCTGGCGCTGGCCCTGATGGCCGCTTTGGGTGGCCGGGCGTCTAACGTTGTGATTGCAGTCAGCATCGTGGCAACGCCATACATCGCGCGTGTCGTGCGGTCAGAAGCGTTAGCGCTCAAGGAACAGACATTTGTCGAGGCCACCCGCGCGCTTGGGGCGTCCGATACCCGGATCATCTGGCGTCACATCGCGCCAAACACACTGTCATCACTGATCGTACAGGCGACATTCATTTTTGCCGAAGCGATTATCGTCGAAGCCGCGCTCAGTTTCCTTGGCGCCGGTATCCCACCCCCCGCCCCAAGCTGGGGAAACATTCTGTCTGATGGCAAAACTTACATCTACAAGGCTTGGTGGATGACCTTCTTTCCCGGCATGACCATCACCTTGGCGATCATTGGTCTGAACCTGTTCGGCGACGGCTTGCGCGATTTGCTGGACCCGCATTCGAGCAAGGCCACGAAATAATGGGCGGGGCGACAATGGACAAAGAACCAATACTTGAGGTCAAAGAACTGAAGACAAGCTTCAGGACGGAAAGAGGCAAAGTGACCGCCGTAGATGGCGTTTCATTCGACGTGTTCAAAGGCGAGATCTTGGGCGTTGTCGGGGAATCGGGATGCGGTAAAAGCGCCACCGCACAATCGATCCTACGTCTCTACGACGAAAAGCAGGCAATCCACGAAGGGGAAATCTGCTTCGAAGGCAAGGAGTTACTGAGTCTTCGACCGTCGGAAATGGACAAGGTCCGCGGCAACGACATCTCGATGATCTTTCAGGATCCGCTCAGTTCGCTGAACCCGGTGTTCACAATCGGAAATCAGATCGCCGAGGCAATCCTGACCCACAAGAATGTCTCAAAACGAGAAACATATGCCCGCGTTTTGGAGCTGTTGCGGCTGACCGGGATTCCCGCCCCCGAGAAACGGATACATGAATACCCGCACGAACTGTCCGGCGGTATGCGGCAACGCGTGATGATAGCCATGGCGCTGGCCTGCGAGTCAAAAGTCATGATCGCCGATGAACCCACAACCGCGCTGGATGTGACGATTCAGGCGCAGATCATGAGCATGATCGTTGAATTGAACCAAAAACTCGACATGGGCGTGATCCTGATCACCCATGATCTGGGTGTCGTGGCCGAAGTCTGTACGCGCGTCGTCGTGATGTATCTTGGCCAGATCGTCGAGGAAGCGGACGTGAAGAGTCTCTTCACCCGTCCGCTTCATCCGTACACCCAAGGGCTGATGAAATCGATTGCGCAACTGGATTGCGATCGGTCTCAACCATTGCACGTGATCAAAGGAACGGTGCCGTCTTTGCATCAGATCCCGGAGGGTTGCCGGTTCGCGCCAAGATGCCCCTTCGCGGACGACCTGTGCCGCTCAAAGATGCCACCGCTGGAGCAATACGGCACCGGACAAAAGACGCGATGCTGGCACGCAGCAACAATATCTGAGGAAGGTGAGGCGATCCGTGCCTGAACATCTCAACGAAGCCCGTCCTTTGCTGGACGTCAAAGGCGTAAAAAAATACTTTCCAGTCAGAGGTGCGCTTGGGAACACGGTTCAAGAGGTGAAAGCCGTCAATGATGTGTCTTTCAAACTGAACCGTGGTGAAACCTATGGAATCGTTGGCGAATCCGGCTGTGGCAAGAGCACTTTGGGGCGAACCATCCTGCGCCTGACGGAACCCACGGCGGGACAGGCCATTTTTGAGGGAACTGACATATTTGCCATGAACCCGTCAGCGCTGCAAACGCTGCGGCAAGACATGCAGATGGTGTTTCAGGACCCTTATTCGTCGCTCAACCCAAGAAAACGCATCGGGGCGATCCTCGAAGAACCGTTGAACATCCACAATATTGGCACACCTCGCGAGCGAACCGAAAAAGTCCTCAAAATCCTGGATACGGTCGGCCTTCAGACCGATCACTATTACCGATACCCACATGAATTTTCGGGCGGCCAGCGTCAAAGGATCGGGATTGCGCGCGCACTGATGGTGGACCCCAAACTGGTCGTCTGTGACGAACCCGTCTCAGCACTTGATGTTTCAATCCAATCGCAAATCATGAACCTGCTCAAGAAACTCCAGCGGGAACTTCAGCTGACCTATCTGTTCATTGCGCATGACATCGGTGTTGTGCGTTATATCTCGGACCGGGTGGGCGTGATGTATTTGGGCCAAATGGTAGAGCAGGCTCCAACGGACGCTATGTTTGCGGACCCAAGACATCCATACACACGCGCGCTGTTGTCTTCTGTGCCAGAGCCAAAACTGGACACCAAAAGAGAAAGGATCGTTCTTCGCGGAGAGCTACCTTCACCGTTGAATCCACCATCAGGATGTGTGTTCCACACAAGATGCCCAATGGCCAAACCTGAATGCAAAAAAGTGGTGCCCGTGAACAAAGAGCTTTCAGTTGGGCACTTTGTGTCATGCCATTTGTATTGAAATCTCCACGGCGGGATCCTGTTTTGGCGATGGAGGAATTTACCATGATTTTCTTGGTTCGACCAAGAAGGGAAAGCCAATCTGCCTCCTGTGCTTGCGCAATATGGAAGGTGTCTTGAGCTAGGCTAGGCAAACCAAAGTCAGCTTATCGCAAAGCGGGGCCTTGTGCTGCTATGGCAGAAAATAACCGACTCCGGAAAGCATGCGTCTTAAAGCCGGACGAACAAAGAGTCTTGAGATCGATGGTCCGCTTTTGTCCGTCGTCAGAGTTTTTCGGCATGCTGAAGCGTTTTCGTAACGGAGGCTCTGGTTCGGTTTCTGTTCGAGTTTAAGCGGCAGCAGCTTGATGCTGCAAGCGTCGTTTCTGGATTGTCTGTTTCTTGATTTCCTCTCTCAGTTTCAGGATTTCTGTGCCTCTGCCGTG
>Ga0181563_10006814_pt1 | contig 10191 bp, 5 predicted proteins | sample 011ome_25_FD_133759 | JGI IMG/M metagenome (GOLD analysis project Ga0181563, IMG submission 133759) | Coastal salt marsh microbial communities from the Groves Creek Marsh, Skidaway Island, Georgia - 011512CT metaG (megahit assembly) | ecosystem: Environmental > Aquatic > Marine > Intertidal zone... | reverse complement strand
TGGTTCGCGCGGTTGCGAGATCGAGCCCGGACGTCGAAACCTTCGCCGACGCCGCGCGCCTCGCCGCGCGCGCGTACGCGGCGGACCCAGAGCGCCACTACCACTTCCTAGCCGTGTGCGTCGACGCGTGCGTCGCGACTACACCCGACGCCACATCCGATGACGCGTCGATGTCACATCCGATGTCACATCGACGTCACATCGAGACGATCGATGCCATGCGCGGGGTCGCGTCCGAGTTGAGCCTCGCGGTTCTGCGTGTTGCGTTTCCGACGGACAATAACCAAGCGCGAAACCCGCGAATCCCGGCGCGCGCCGAAGCGCGCGTCGCCGCGTACGCCGCCGCTCAGGCGGCGATTCGCGCCGGCTGCGCTAGTCTGTGCGCGCCGAGTGGGTTTCACTCGACTCAGGGGACCGGGACCCACGCGAAGTACGTCCCTTCGGTTTCAAACGTTCCTTTCTTCGCCGTGATCGCGCACGTCTCTCTTTTGAGCCTGCGTTCGGAGACGAGCGGCGAAGAGGCGCTCGCCGCGCTGGCGCTCGCCGCCGACGTCGCCGCCGCCGCGAGCGCGCTGGCGCCGGCGCGGTTCGCGCCCGGGCGCGTCGACGAGCACGCGCGGGCGGCGGCTGCGGTGCACCCCGGGATGGGCCGGCTGGCGTCCGCGATGCGCGGCGGCGGCGCCTCGCGGGGCTCGAATCTACCCGAGTGGGCGGCGGGTATGGAGCGGAGCCGCGCGCTGGCGGAGACGGCGGCGGAGACGCTCGCCGGCGGAGACGTCGTCGCGTTTGCTTCGTTTGATTCGCGTCGAGCCGTCGGCGTGGGCGAAGAAGTTTCGGTATTCGAAGAAGACGCGGGTCGCTCGTTCGGCGCGCGATTGCTCCGCGCGATGCTGCGTTGCGCGTGCGGCTCGATGCCACCCGGGATGGTCACGGACATATCCGCGGCGCTCTTCGCGACGTGGGCGGCGTGCGGCGACCGCGTGTTCGGGACGTGGCTCGCGGAGGCGCTGGGGGGGGACAGAGACGGGTTCCCGCGGAAAAGCACGACGCTCGACCAGAAGGCGTCTTTCGTGAACGAGTTGCTGGGGACGTTCGGGGACGCCGGGGACGCCGGGGACGCCGGGGACCGGACGAGTCCGCGCGAGGCTTCGCCGGAGGCGAAGATGGACCTGCGGCGCTTCAAGCGGTGCGTCAAGGCATTCTGCGGGGGGAAGAAAGTGGGGAAGTAGCGGCGTTTTTATCACATTAGCTCTAGACTACGTATGTACCGAGCTCGTTCGAACGTCTCTCGAGGTGACGTCGAAAGCGACGCGACGGACGTTTCGGAACGCGTCCCGGCAATCGCCACCCGAAAGTGTTGTTCTCTCGGAAAAAGAGATGATGACGTGCCACGACCGCGACTTACGTCACTCCTCAGCCGCGCCCGCTCGAGGCGATGCGCGCGACGTTCGTCCGTGCATCTCGCGCGCTCGTCGTCCCCGAAGCTTCCGCGGCCCGTCCCGCCCGCGCGCTCGCGATCCCCCGCCGAGCCGTCCACGTCACCGCTCGCGCCGCGACCACCCGAGCCTCCGCTTCGTCCCCTCGTCCGCGTGGCTGGACGCCTCGCGCGCTCGCGTTCACGGCCGCCGCCGCTCTCGCGGTGACGCTCGCGCCACGCCCCGGCCTCGCCTCGCCCTTGCCCTTCCTCGCCGACGGCACAGGCCCGGACCCGAGCGGCTGCGCGCCCGTGCAGCCCGCGAGCTTCTCGCCGGTGCGCGCGTACGCGTCGTCGGGCGACGCGATGGCGGACGCGACGCTCGCCGCGTACCCCGGCACGGCGCTGACGCGCATGGAGAACGCGCGCGCGCGCGCCGCGTCGCTCACCGAGAGCGATCTGAGCCAGGACTGGGAGACGGTTCGCGGCAAGCTCCTGTGGGCCGCGGGCCTCCGGGACCTGCGCGACGTCGCGCCCGGCGCGGGGAACACCGGCCACTGCTTCAACGACTTCAACCACGTGGACGCGACGACGATGGCGCTGGACGTGAGCGACAACGAGAACCGCGGCAAGGTGGAGGGCATCGCGTTCGGGAACCGCCTCGGGCCTGGCATTCGCGTCGCCTCCGACCCTGACCTGGGCCCGGGCGGCACGTGGTGCACGTGCGCGCAGGGCGGCAAGAACGAGCCCCCGGCGGACGTCGCGCACCTGCAGTTCCGCTCGAAAATCGCCTGGAAACTGGTCTGGGTGCCCGGACCCGCCGAAGACTTCGCGCGCTTCGTGCTGGTGGACGACGAAGGCGCCGAACTCGCGAGCGGCGTGCCCACCGGTTCGGTTCCCGCAAGGCGTGAGCGCGAGTACAACTACCGCATGCTCGAGGGTGGGAGGTACGCGCGAGCCGCCGACGCGAGAACCGACGCGCGATGAGAAGCGTAGCTACGCGTAGCTACGTATTCTACGTTCAAATCTCCGAAACAGAGTCTCGCACCGCGCGTCGTTACGACCTGTGCCATTCACGGCACCACGAACGCCCTGTGTCCGTCCTTGGCGCAGCACCACACGTCCGGGTCGACGACGTCGGCGTTTTCCGCGTACGCCTCCTCCCACCCCGCGTGCCCGGGTTGGCCCTTCAGGAAGGGCGTCACCGCCGAGAGGTGAAGCACGGCGCTCGAGCGGACACCCGCGGCGGCGGCGGCGAAACCCGTGGGGGTCAAGTCGGTGACGTTCGCGATGGCCACCCGGCGCTTCGCGATGCTCGCGTCGGCCGCGATACCGAGCCAGCCGCACGTCTCGCGCGCCGTCGCGTTCGCGTCCTTCCCCGTTCCCGGCCCGGTGGTACAGACGCGCGCGTCCGCCGGGAACGCGACGCCGAGCTTCGCGTTCTCCAAAGACGACAGGTCCGCGGTCGCGACGGATGTTTTAATACGATCGGGAAGCTCCGGGTGGGTCAAAAACGAGTGCTCGCGCAACGCGTCCATCTTTCGTGACCGCTCCACCGCGAGGACGTGGTCTAAGGGACACACGAACGGCAAAGAAAACTGCGATCCCGGGAACCGCCCGAAGTGCGGGAACCACGCGCGGTCGAGGCCGCACAGGATGGGCGGCGCGATGACCACTCTGCCGAGCGTCGCCGCCACCGCCGCCGCCGCGCGGAGCTGCGCGAGCTGGAACTCCACCAGCCTCGCGTGCGCCTCGACCACCGGGTCGCGAACGGACTCTATGGTCGGAAACGTGTCGTCCCGCGCGTTGGGCCAGGACCGCTCGCGGAAAATCGCGAGGTCCACGTCTTTCGGGCTCCGCGGCGCGTACGAGAGGAATCCGATCGATTTCGATTTCGTTCCCTCATCAGCGCCCTTCAGCAGAAACCTCGCGTTTTTGTCCTCACCGCGCCAGACGTTCGCCTCGCGCATCCTGTGCCTCTTCCCCGGCGTGCCGCCGTACTGGAACGTGTTGTGCACGGCGAACGGGTCCGCCGCTTTTCGGCTGTGCATCCTCTGCGCGTGGAAAACGTGCCCGTTGGCGAATTGCGAAACCGGCAACGCGCCCACGAGAATTTTCCCGCGAAACCCCCTCATGAGGCCCGACCCGTCCGGCGAGTGTCCGGAACACGAACCTCCCAGACGCACGAGGTCGTTGAACGCGTTCTGGTCCCACAGCTCATCCTTCGCCTCGATCAGCTTGACCCACTCGTCCGTCAACTCGCGGGCGCCCGCCGTGCTCCGGAACCACATCACGCCGATGTTCATCGCCGCGTGGCAGATGTGGAGCTCCAGGCCCTCGTCGTCCGTGCCGCTCGCGTCGATGCCCTTCGCCAGGTACGCCTTCTGCTCGGGAACCACGTCCGTCTCGCTCTTGAGCTGGTCCGTGCTGACCAGCATGTCCGCGTCCGGGTAGCGCCGGAAAAAAGGCACCGGGTCGCGGAGCCACGCGGTGTCGATGTCGCTGATCAGCACGTCAACGCCGTCGATCGTCGTGAGGTCCCGGATCAGACGGATCTTGTCCCTGCCCATCTTGTGGAACGTCTTCGTGCCCCACCCGAAGTCGCGCTCGACCGTCCCCTTGGCGATGTCCCGCGAGCCCATCAGCCACGTCGGGACGCCCTCGTCCCGCAGGAAGCCGTGCAGATCGGCATCCATGGCGCCCACCATGAAGTTGGACAGGCCGAGCGCGCGCAGATTACCCACCCAGCTCCGCGCGAAGTCGCGGTAGTGGTCGTTCGCCCACGTCACGATCACGCACCCCGCGTCCCCGGCGACGCGGCGCACCAGCGCCGCGTCGATGGAGGAGGAACTCGCGTCGGGGTCGGCGTCGGTCACCACCAAAGAATCGCCCGTCACGGAGGTGGGCACATCCGCGCGCAGCGCGCGTCGAGCCGCGCGCGGGCCCGACGCGTGCGCGGAGGCGGCCGCGACCAGCGACACGAGCAGCGCGACCACGAGCGCCCATCTCTGGCGCGCGTTCCTGGCACACATGCCGTCAAAGCCTCGACGCCGAGCCCTCGCGGCGACGTATGGAGGGACCCGACCGATCGACACACATTCTTGTCGGAAATGCCGAACATTTGCTCAAATCTGCGACGCGTATTTTGGGGTGCCGTGGGTGCCCTTGATTCGCGCGTCGTCTGCGGCGGCGCCCCCGTTCGTCACTTCTCGCAAACAGCGCTCGCAGATATTTTGGACCGTTCCCACACGCAAACAGTCTGTAAAAATCGTTCGCATCTGCGCCGTCGTTCCCCGATCGTGTGATATTTTCGCGGGTTAGGGTTCGCCTCGACCGCCTGCCGTTCACATCGTAACGCGCGCGTCACCGCCACCGCGACCGACGCGAACCTCCGCGCGTTTCCCCGCGCCACGCACGCGCGCGCCGCGTCTCTTCCGCGGCTCTCGCGCGAGGGTTACGAGGCGTACCCGCCTCTTTTCGCCCCGGCCGCCCCTCCTCGGCCGTCGCGCGTTCCGACTCCAATGGGCGCCTCCGCTAATAAGATCGCGTCCGCGCGCCGCGCCGCGTTCGCGCCGCGCGCCGCCGCGCTCCTCCTGCTGGTCGCGTTCGCGTGCGTCGCCCCGCTCGCCGCCGGCGCAGGGGACGCGCACGCGCAGGATGGGGCCCTGCCCCTGATCGACATCGACACGGAGCCTCCCGAGGAGCACCTCCGTCACGTCACGGACGAGGATGGGGACACGTTCGTGGACGGGTTCGAGCTCGCGAGTTTGTTCCAGATGCTCCAGAGCAAGGTGATGGCGGGCGAGGCTGCGCTCTCCGCGGCGAACGACCCGCACGCGGGGCACGCACACGCGCAGGAAGAGGCTGAGGAGATCGCCGTGGCGTCCGAGCCGACGCACATGTTGTCCGTCGAGCAGATCCTGGACCACTACGCCGGCGAGGGCATGACTCTCTTGACGGAGGCGCAGTTCGCGGAAGCCTGCCCCGCGTTGCTGATGTGCGCCGCGGAGGCGACGTGCGAGTTCGAGCACGAAGTCGCGCACGCGGACGACGACGTCGACTCGACCGCGCATCTGGGCATGAAGATCGGCCTGCTCGCTGGCATCTTCGCCATGGCCCTGGTGGGCGGGCTGGCGCCCCTGGTCATCAAGAACGTCGTCAAGGTGGACGGCGTGCTCGCGTTGGTCAACTGCTTCTCCGGCGGCGTGTTCATGTGCACGGGCTTGACGCACATCCTGCCGCACGTCGTGGAGTACGGCGCGAGCGTGAAGGGCTACGGCGAGTACCCGCTGCCGTACGTGCTGGTGATGCTCGGGTACATGCTGGTGTTCCTCGTCGAACGCGTCGTGTTCCACATCCACAAGCACGCGGAGGAGCACGACGAGCACGAGGGCGGCCACGAGGGCGGTCACGGCCACGGCCACGGCCACGGCCACGGTGGTGCCGGACACTCGCATCACGGCTCGGGCTCGAAGCACGAGCTGTTGGCCGGCGACATGCATTCGCTCACGAACGCGGACGCGTTGCGGCGCGACCACCGCCGCGCGCTCTACGCCAGCGTCTCCGTTTTGGTGGCCATCTCGCTGCACGCCGTGCTCGCCGGCGTGAGCCTGGGCATGCAGGGCACCAAGTCGCGCGTCGCCGCCGTCGCGGTCGCGATCTGCGCGCACAAAGGCCCGGCGGCGTTCTCCGTCGGGTCCAAGTTCCTGAGAAGCGGCTTGCCCACGTCTCAGGTGGTGGCGCTGGTGCTGGCGTTCACGCTCGTCACGCCCTTCGGCATCGTGGTGGGCATCTTGTCGGGCGGCGCGAGCCCGATCGCGAAGCTGGTGCTCGAGGGCCTGGGGTGCGGGACGTTCCTGTACATCGGCGCGACGGAGATCTCCTCGGACGAGTTCGAGATGACCGCGCGCGCGTGCGACGAGATGCACGGCGCGAGCGCCGCCGGGCGCCGGGCGGGCGACGCCGAAAAAGCCGGACACACGCACACGCACCACTCGCACGAGCCGCCGAGCCGCTCGGCGCGGCTCCTCGCCTTCTCCGCGTACGGCTTGGGCGTGTTCGCGATCCTCATGAGCAACTTCGCGCCGCACGCGGACTAGGCACGCGGGGAAAGGCATCGAGGGTGGGCGCCGCTTTCGCGCGCGCCGCGGAGCCGGTGACTTTTGCGAAAAAAATAAAAAATCCTTTCGTAGACCGCGACTTGACCTCCATCTTCGCGAACTCGGAACCGCGCCTGCGAAAACGCAGACACGCCGGGGTGCCGACCGAGCCAAGCTCGCTTCCGCAGCGAGAAGCGCGTCCACGAAAAGCGCGTTTCCAGATAAACTTCTTTTTCGTGCCGAGAGGGCATTGGTCGAACGCGCGCTCGGCGTCGCCGCGCCGTCATGGTGTTCGCGATGACGCCCGCGTCGATCCGGACGCACGCGTCTCCGGGATTCGCGCGCGGCGCGCGATCGAGCGGATCGACGACGCCCGCGGCCGCCGCGTCGTCCGTCCGCGTCTTGTCGTCGGCGCCGTTCGCTTCAGCGAAGCGCCACCGGCACGCGACGCGCGCGCTCGCGTCGCTCGGGGCGATCGGAGGCGCGCGCGTCGGCCGCGGTGACGCGCTCGCCGCGCGATCCCACGCGTTTCGCGCGCTCGCCGCGAGCGACGACGCCGACGACGCGTCCGAGGAGTGCCCCCCTCCCGCCCCGCGTGCCTCGGAGGCGACGGGGGTTCAGCCTCGCGCGATCGACGCGAACGACATCGACTACCGCATGATGGCCCTCTCCGTGGGCGTCGGCCTCGCGGTGCGGTTCGCGTGCCCCGTGCCCGAGGCGCTCACCCCCCGCGCGTGGACGCTTTTCGCCATCTTCGCCAGCACGGTGACCGGCCTCGTCGCGAAGCCCGCGCCGGTGGGCGCGTGGGCGTTCATGGCGCTGACGTTTACAGTGGCGACGAAGACGCTGACGTTCCAGGAGGGCCTCGCCGCGCTCACCAACGAGGTCATCTGGCTCATCGTCGTCGCCACGTTCTTCGCGCGCGCGTTCATCAAGACCGGGTTCGGTGACCGGCTCGGGCTGCTCTTCGTCAAGGCGTTCGGGCACACCACGCTGCGGCTGGCGTACGGGCTGCAGACGGCGGAGGCGGTGCTGTCGCCGGCGATGCCGTCGACCACGGCGAGAGCCGCGGGGGTTTTCGTGCCGGTGATCAACTCGCTGGACGAGCGCACGCGCGCGTACTTGATGGGGCAGCAGCTGCAGGGCGGGAACGTCACCTCTACCCTACTTCTCTCCGCGGCGGCGCAGAACTTCCTGTGCATGCAGATCGCGCAGGCGCAGGGAATCTTGTTCGAGAACCTGTTCGCGGAGTGGTTCGTGGCGGCTTCCGTCCCGTGCGTCGTCTCCATGCTCGTCACGCCCCTGATCATCTACGTCGTCGATCCGCCTGAACTGAAAGAAACGCCGGAGGCGCCCATCGCCGCGGCGCAGGCGCTGAAGGAGATGGGGCGCATGGGGGACCAGGAGACGAAGATGTGCGTCGGCCTGGCCATAACCGTGACGCTGTGGATCTTCGGGGCGCAGATCGGCGTCTCCGCCGCGCTCGCCGCGATGATCGGCCTCTCCATCCTGATGTGCCTCGGCGTGTTAACGTGGAACGACGCGTTGGAGCAGAAGGGCGCCTGGGACACCCTGCTGTGGTTCTCCATCCTCATCTCCATGTCCGGGCAGCTCAACACCCTCGGCGTCGTCGGGCACTTCTCCGGGATCGTCTCCGGCGCTCTCGCCGCCGCGAACTTCGGGTGGCCGGCGGCGTTCGCGGCGTTGCACTTCGGGTACTTCGCGATGCACTACTTCTTCGCCAGCCAGAGCGCGCACGTGGGGGCGCTATACCCCGCGTTCCTCGCGATGCTGATCGCCTCGGGAACGCCCCCCGTTTTGGCGGCGTTCTCGCTCGCGTTCAATACCAACCTGTTCGGCGGTTTGACGCACTACGCCTCAGGGCAGAGCGCGGTGTTCTTCGGGTCGGGCGCGATCTCGCTCCCGTCGCTGTGGAAACAGGGCGCGTACATGGCCGCCGTGAACTTCGCCATCTTCGGCACGGTGGGCATGGCGTGGTGGCGCGTGCTCGGGTTGTGGTGAAAGACGTGTGAAAGACGGTCGGTATTTACTGTAGTTGTAGTCTACGTATTACGCGTTGGTTTCATCCGACGTTCGTTTCGCGCGTACGTCACGCGCGTCGCGCGATACGTCTCGCGTCTGACTGACTGTCAGTCAGAACAGTCAGAACGCCCCCGCGCACCCCTCCGCCGCGATATCCATGTCGCACTCGTCGAACGGCTTGAACCGCTTCTCGATGTCGCTCCGGCTCGGCTCGGCTTTGAACCCCCTCATCTTCAAAGGCCCGAGGTCCAGCGAGTCCTTGAACACGGTCACCACGAATTTCACCTCGCTGGTTCCCGGCGGAACTGGGGCGTCCAAACCGGACAACACCGTGCGGCTCGTTCCGGTGGGGTTCACGGTCACCGCGCTGTTCCCTTGCTTGTCCTCCACGAACCCGAAGATGTTCGCCGCCTCCACTTGCCGTCGCAGAGTGTTCGTCGCGGTCGCGGTAAACGTTAAACATACCGTGTTTTTCTTGTTCGGCAGGTACTGGTTGGGAGGGCACGGGCTGGGCGCGTACGACACGTCGCTCAGGCCGATCTCGCCCCCGAAAGCCGCCGCGTCGCGGGGTGCCGCAGCCCCGGACGCCCCGAGGGACGCCGCGAGCGCGAGCGCGGAGGACAACGCGACGCGTCGGGTGGGCGCCCTCGACGCGGGCTCACTCGAAACATCGGCCGACGTGGCGTTCCGCGCGATGCAGCGGTAGTCACGGCGGGCGCGGCGGTCGCGCCTCGCCGGTCCCTTCGCGCGACGAAGAGACTGGTGAGCGTTGAGTGCGGGGGAGCACGCGACGTGCGTCGGCATCGTGACGGTGGGAAGCCGCTGCGTGGTTCCGAGTGCGTCTGCACGGAGAGGTGGGCGAAAACACCGTCGGGACTATCCGATGGGGATGAAAGCGTGAAACGTGTTGCGTGTTACCCTTGTCGTTCACTTCGAAGCGCACTCGTCCAAGCGCACACGTCACGATGCAGGTGTTGTGCGCTCGCCTGGCCGTCACGTCCGCGCCGAGGTACGCACGCGCGGCCGCGCTCTCCATCGATCGCGCTCTGCGACGACCCGCACGAAGTCCCGCGCACCTCCCGCCCCGACACGGCGACGCTCAAAATTGGTAACTAACACTCGACCCGACGCGCCTCCTCTCTTTCGTCGCAGATGTTCCAGTGACCGCCCTCCGCGCGAGTCGCGCCGCGCGCGCATGGAGTCCCGCCGCGCGGTCGTGCGCGGCTCGGTCTCACAGGTCGCGTCCGGGTCCGGCGGCGACGAAACATGCCACGCCCCCGACACAGGTACGAGCGCGTCGCGCGAAAACCTCTCCATTGGACACATCGAAGATCGCGAAAGCCGCGAAAACGACCGTCCGTCTCTGTCTGTCTGCTCGCGAAGAAACGTTTTCTTTTTCGAGAATCTCGGCTCCGCGATACGCGCGCGCGACGCCGCGAGACGCCGCGAGACGCCGTCGGATTCTTCTGGATACGTTCTCGGAGACACAAGCTTGCATCTCTGACCCCACGCTTCCTTTATTTCCCTCCCCGGTCGTCTCACACGACCCGATCTCTCATAAAAAAAAAAAAACGCCGCCGCCGCGCCCCCCCCCCGCCGCCGCGCCGGCCGCGCCGGGCGGGGGGGGGGGGGGGG
>Ga0181563_10006812_pt1 | contig 10193 bp, 8 predicted proteins | sample 011ome_25_FD_133759 | JGI IMG/M metagenome (GOLD analysis project Ga0181563, IMG submission 133759) | Coastal salt marsh microbial communities from the Groves Creek Marsh, Skidaway Island, Georgia - 011512CT metaG (megahit assembly) | ecosystem: Environmental > Aquatic > Marine > Intertidal zone... | reverse complement strand
GAGGAAACTAACATGGCATCACTTCGTTTCATGGGCCTTACTGTCGTTTTTGCTGGCGCGATTGGCCTCTATAACGCGATGTTTACGGTTGACCAGACCCAGCAGGCGCTGGTGTTACAGCTTGGTGAGCCAAAACGCACCATCCAAGAACCGGGATTGTCATTCAAAATCCCGTTTATTCAGGATGTCACCTATTACGAAAAGCGGGTGTTGAGCCTAATCCCGCAAGATGCAGAAGAGGTGATCCTTTCTGACCAAAAGCGTCTGAAAGTTGATGCTTATGCCCGCTACCAGATTGAAGACCCGCTATTGTTCTATCAAACAGTGCGCAATGAATTTGGCGCAAGGGGGCGGCTTGAAGCGATCATTGATTCATCTGTCAGACGGGCACTTGGCCGCGAAACGCTTGGTTCAATTCTGACTGGACAGCGCAATGACATTACCCGTTCCATCGGGGATGAGGTGAATGAGTCGGTGTCATCACTTGGCATTCAGATCATTGATGTGCGGTTGCGCCGGGCGGATTACCCAGAAGCAACCAGCCAGAATATCTTTAACAGAATGAAGTCAGAGCGTGAACGCGAGGCGAAAGAATTCCGTGCGACGGGTGAGGAAGAGGCGCAAAAAATCCGTGCCGCGGCCGAAAAAACCCGTACGGTGATTATTTCTGAGGCCAAGCGTTCGGCGCAGGAATTGCGCGGTGCTGGCGATTCTGAAGCCATCAGCATTTATGCAGACAGCTTTGGTCAGGATGCAGAATTCTTTGCCTTCTACCGGTCTATGGAAGCCTATAGAAACTCAATGGGGAAAGATGGCACCTCAATGGTGTTGTCACCTGACAGTAGCTTTTTCCGCTTCTTTAAGGACAAAGAAGGCACCGAATAAAATGGCTGTGCGCGGGCCTGTTAGATGATCGTCGACGCGGTAGTTGGCGGCGGTCACGGCCTGCGCAAGCCCTGTTTGAGACAATATTGATCGTGCCGATAGATCGGGCGGCCGGTCAGGGGGCCTTGTGCCGACAAAAGACAGGCGTACCGGACAGGAAGACCATTTTTTGTCATGAAGCTGCCATTATTTTGTCATGCTGTTGGTGTTTCAAAGCATATCTGATAACGGGGCACCGCCATTGGCAACCTGTTTCAGAGAAATTGTTTTTCTTGAGGAGTGATTACCATGCTGTTGAGAATGTTGCGTCCGGCTCATAATTCGCTTGCGCATGCTGGGAAAAGCTATATGCGTCCGGTGGTCATGGCATTTGCCATCATATTTGTGTCGACCAATCTGTTTGCCTCTGAACGGCCGGATTCATTTGCCGATCAGGTTGAAAAATTGTCGCCGGCGGTGGTGAATATTTCAACAACGACAATTGTCAATGATGGGCAGGTCATGGATATGCCGCAATTTCCGCCAGGGTCGCCATTCGAAGAATTTTTTAAAAATTTTGGTGATAATAATCGGCAACGAAAGGCCCAGTCACTTGGGTCGGGCTTTATCATCGATGCTGGTGGCATTGTCGTGACAAATTATCATGTCATCGAAAACGCAGAAGAAATCCGCGTTGTACTTGCTGATGAAACAAGTTTTACCGCTGAAGTTTTAGGACAGGATCAAAAGACTGATATTGCCGTTCTCAAAATTGATCCCGGCGACACCAAATTGACGGCTGTGTCATTTGGCGACTCGGATAAATTGCGGGTTGGCGACTGGGTGTTGGCGATTGGCAATCCGTTTGGACTTGGCGGTACAGTGACCGCTGGTATTGTTTCGGCACGTGGCCGCGATATTGGCAATGGCCCTTATGATGATTTCATTCAAACGGATGCGTCCATTAATCGCGGTAATTCCGGCGGCCCGCTGTTTAATACAGATGGTGATGTGATTGGCATCAATACAGCGATATATTCACAATCTGGTGGTTCGGTCGGTATCGGCTTTGCCATTTCGTCAAATCTCGCCGAACGTGTGGCGGAACAGCTGATTGAATTTGGTCAGACCCGGCGTGGCTGGCTTGGCGTATATATTCAAGAAGTCACCCCTGATATTGCTGAATCGCTGGGGCTTGATGATGATATTGGCGCGTTAATCTCATCGGTGAATGAAGATGGCCCAGCGGCGAAAGGCGGCATTCAACCGGGTGATGTGGTCGTTGAATTTGATGGCAAGCCCATTGAAAAAATGCGCGATTTGCCACGTATTGTTGCTGAAACTGATATTGGTGCAAAGGTTAAAGTTGAATTGTTCCGTCAGGGCAAGCGCGAAACCGTTACCGTTTCGCTTGGTGAGCTGGAAAAGGCGGAACTTGCCGGGGTGATTGATAATGGCCGTAACCAAAGTAATGATTTTAGCTTTGGTAGCCTCGGCTTTACTGTGGCAAATTTGAATGCCGCGCTTGCCGAAGAATTGGGTCTGGATAGTGACACAAAAGGGGTGGTTGTGCGCGAGGTTGTGCCGGGTAGCCCGGCAGCAGACAAGGGCCTGATTGTTGGTGATATTTTGCGTCGTTATGGCCAGCGGCCAATTGATGATGCGGCAAGCCTTGCTAAAGATATTGAGGAAGCTGAAACGGCAGGCCGGTCAGGTGTTCTATTGTTGATAGAGCGCGAAGGCCGCGAACGCTTCATTCAAATCAGTTTCGCAAAGAAACAAAACTGAATGAAAAAATAAAACTGAATGACAGGATATGAATGAAAAAGGAGCAAGGCGACATGTCTTGTTCCTTTTTTTGTCTTAATCACCGCAGACAAATTCGTCCAGCGTATAGCCTTGCAGGTATAATAGCCCAGTGAGGTTTGTGTGATTTAGTTGCAACGCCACTGTTTCGCGTAAAATTGGTTTGCCGTGAAAGGCAACGCCAAAGCCAGCCTGTTCAAGCATGCCCAGATCATTGGCCCCATCGCCGATGCTGGCAGTGTCGGCAAGGACAATATTATACTATTGGCAATAATAAGTAAGATAGGTGACTTTGGCTTGGCGGTCCAGAACGGGCTTGCGCACAGTGCCGGTAATGGTGGTTTCGTCATGGTCCAGATGGTTGGCATGATGACCATGAAACCCGCATGCAGCGGCGATCGGGCCGGTTAGAACGTCAAACCCGCCAGAAACAAGATAACAAAATGCACCATGAGCACGCATGGTTTGCACCAATATGCGCGCCCCGTCTGTAAGTTTGCTATTTGCTATGATCTGGTCAATTAGCCCTTTTGGTTTGCCCGCCAGCATGGCGACTCTTTCATCAAGTGCAGTCTCAAAATCAAGCTCGCCAGCCATCGAACGGCGGGTGATGGCGGCAACCTGTTTGCCAATACCAGCCGACATGGCCAATTCGTCGAGTGATTCCGAGGTGATGATTGTGCTGTCCATATCGGCAATCAAAATGGCTTTGCGCCGGTTGTCAGCTGGCACCAAATTCACATCGATACCGGCGCTATCAGCATGCTGGCGCAAATCCAGAAAGGCCCGGTTCTGTAAAATATCCCCAGACAAAAGATCATCACTAGCAAGACAGGTGATTTCTGCCGCCCTATTTGGTGCCAGCCAGGTGGCATGATTTTGCGGATTCAAAAAGGCAAAAGATTCGGCAAGCCCGTCAAGCCATTGTGATGCCGATTGGTCTGCCGCTTTGACCTTTGAAGTTGAAAAAACAAGTGCATAATGCATAGTGACGTCACCTGCTGCCCGCACCGGGTAGCGTTGATTTGATGTTGAGATAGATTGCGCTATCCACCAGCGCTGACGATAATGATCATAACTTGGCCGACCACATGACAAGCGCTTTACCTTATATCATGATTGCCGGCCCAACAGCATCTGGTAAATCACAGCTTGCTATTGATTTGGCACGGCGTTTGGGCGGCGCTGTCATTAACGCAGATTCGATGCAGCTCTATGCTGATCTGACGGTATTAACGGCCCGCCCGCAACCGCAAGAGATGCAGGATATACCGCATCATCTTTTTGGCATTTGTGATGCGGCGCACCGGGCATCTGTGGCTGAATGGCTTGGTCTTGCCGCTACCGCCATTGCCAATGTGCGGGCGGCAGGGCAGTTGCCGATTATTGTTGGTGGCACCGGAATGTATCTGCAAGCTGGTTTGCGTGGCATTGCGCCAGTACCAGATGTGCCGGCAGATCTGCATCAACATTGTATTGATTTGTATCGGGAACTTGGTGGGGCAAAATTTCGTGACGCGCTAGCTGGCTATGATGCCGACATTGCCGCACGGCTTGTTGATGGTGACAGCCAGCGCCTGGTTCGGGCGATGGGGGTGGCGATGGCGACGGACCGCCCCCTAAGCTGGTGGCAACAACAACCGCATAAAGGCGCGTTGTTGGGTAGCGTTGTCACAATTGCGATGATGCCACCACGCCCAACATTATATGACCGGATCAACCAACGGTTTGATCATATGTTTATGCATGGCGCGGTTGATGAGGTGGCGCGGTTGATGGCCCGCCAGCTTGACCCCGGTCTGCCATTGATGAAAGCGCTTGGCGTTGCGCCAATTGCCGCCTTTCTTCAGGGCGACATTACCAAAGATGACGCCGCTTTTATCGCCAAACGCGAAAGTCGCCGCTATGCCAAACGGCAAATGACATGGATTCGTAATAATTTTAATGCGCAAATTACAGTTGAAAAGAAATATTCTGAAAGTTTATACGAAAAAATCTTTTCACTTATTCGCTGAAAATGGTTGACCTTGAGGCTGAAAACTGGCAATCATCACGCTCTTTTGTGTGATGGCTTCTTCGTATATGTGGCGCACATTGATGGCGGTTTGAATGCAGGCGCCATGCGCTTTTTTATGGGGCCGGGGTGTTAGGTGATGGGCTGGCGGGGAAACGGCCAGTCGTTGATGTAAAGATAGGGATGAAGACGAATGGCAAAATCTGCCGCGGCGGCCGATAAACGCAATACTTCTGGTGACAAGGCGCCGGCTGGTTCAACCGATATAACCATGGCTGGTGCTGAAATCCTGCTCAAAGCACTTGAGGATGAGGGCGTAGACGTCATTTTTGGCTATCCTGGTGGTGCCGTTCTGCCAATTTATGATGCGTTGTTCAAAAACAACCAGATCAAACATATTCTGGTACGGCATGAACAAGCGGCTGTTCATGCGGCTGAAGGCTATGCCCGTTCAACCGGTAAAGTCGGTGTTGTGTTGGTGACATCTGGCCCGGGGGCAACTAATGCGGTTACTGGTTTGACGGATGCTTTGATGGATTCTGTGCCGGTTGTGTGTCTGACCGGTCAAGTGCCAACCCATTTGATTGGCAATGATGCCTTTCAAGAGGCCGACACAACTGGCATCACCCGTGCCTGTACCAAACACAACTATTTGGTAAAAGACGGCAGAGTTCTGCAACAAACAGTTGCCGAGGCGTTTCATGTCGCCAGAAGCGGCCGACCCGGCCCGGTGCTGATTGATTTGCCAAAAGATATTTTGATGGGTGAATATGCCTATCAGGGGGCGGGCGTGACCGAAGTGGCACAAGCGCGCTATCGTCCGTCAACCAAACCAGATGCAGAGGCGATTAAAGCCGCTGTGGCAATTATGAAACGGGCTGAACGGCCGGTGATCTATGGCGGCGGCGGCATTGTTAATTCAGGCCAGCGCGCATCGGCATTGTTGCAACAGCTTGTTGAGATGACAGGCTGGCCGACAACGCTGACTCTGATGGGGCTTGGGGCGTTGCCGGCATCACACGACAAATTTCTGGGCATGCTGGGTATGCATGGCACCTATGAAGCGAATTTGGCCATGCATGGCTGTGATGTGATGCTGAATATTGGTGCACGCTTTGATGACCGTGTCACTGGCCGGATCAGCGGCTTTTCGCCAAAATCAACGAAAATCCATTGCGATATTGATCCCTCGTCAGTCAATAAAAATGTCGCGGTTGATCTTGCCATCATCGGCGATGCAACGATCATTCTTGAAATGCTGATTGATGAGATGAAACGTCAGTCTTTTGTACCGCATAAACCATCTTTGGAAAAATGGTGGGGCATGATCAAAGGCTGGCAAAAACGCGATTGTTTGGCGTTTGACCAATCTGGTGACATTATCAAGCCGCAACATGCCATCAAACGGTTATGCGAGCTGACCGCCAAACATGATGTCTATGTCACCACCGAGGTTGGCCAGCACCAAATGTGGGCCGCGCAATATTTTGGCTTTGAACAGCCAAACCGTTGGATGACGTCAGGTGGCCTTGGCACTATGGGCTATGGGTTGCCAGCGGCGTTAGGTGTGCAGGTCGCGCACCCTGACGCGCTGGTGATTGATATCGCTGGCGAGGCGTCATTCATGATGAACATGCAAGAGCTGTCTACATTGGCGCAATATAATTTGCCGGTGAAAATGTTCATCATCAATAATGAATGGATGGGGATGGTGCGCCAGTGGCAAGAATTAATTCATGGCGGGCGCTATTCAGAATCATACAGTGCGTCTTTGCCCGATTTTACCAAGCTTGCTGATACATTTGGCATGACTGGGTTGGTAGCGGAAAAACTGGGCGATCTGGATGATGTGATTCATGAAATGTTGGCCGCACCCGGGCCTGTCATTGCCGATATCCGCGTGGCGAAAGAAGAAAACTGCTTTCCAATGATCCCATCAGGTGCGGCGCATAACGAAATGTTGATGGGGCCAGAAGACCAGGCGGAAAAGCCAATTTCAGAAGAAGGTATGGTTTTGGTTTAGACCAAAGCCGGAATGGAGCCTCTATATGACGAATAGTGACGCAATCGAACGCCATATCATCTCGGTTCTTGTTGATAACGAACCGGGGGTTCTGGCGCGGGTAATTGGCTTGTTTTCTGGCCGCGGGTACAATATCGAGAGTCTGACCGTGGCCGAGGTCGACAGCCAAAAACATCTGTCGCGCATTTCGATTGTGACGACCGGAACCCCGATGGTGATCGAGCAAATCAAATCGCAACTGGCACGGCTGGTGCCGATTCATTCGGTATGTGATCTGACCGAAATAGGTGCGTCAATCGAACGTGAACTGGCGCTTGTTAAAATCATCAATAGTGGTGACGATCGGATCGAAGCATTGCGTATCGCTGATACGTTTCGGGCGCGGACATTGGATAGCACGCTTGAAAGCTTTGTTTTTGAAATCACTGGCACCTCGTCAAAGGTGGCGGCCTTTATTGATTTGATGCGGTCTCTTGGTGAAGTCGAAATTTCCAGAACGGGTGTTTCGGCGATTTCACGGGGAAATCGTATCGATTTATCAGCGAAATAACGCGCTTTTCACCAATAGATGTTTGCGTCTTGGGTAGGTTTTGCCGTATGAACGGCACACAAGATTTTTATTTGATAAATTTGCAGGCTTTTGGGTCGTGGATATAGCGCCATCGGCTTGTTGTTTGAAAAAGAGGAGAAAACTGTCAATGCGTGTCTATTACGATCGGGATGCCGATGTTGGGCTTATCAAAAAGAAGAAGGTTGTTATTGTTGGATATGGCAGCCAAGGTCATGCCCATGCAGCCAATTTGAAAGATAGTGGTGTCGCCGATGTGGCTGTGGCATTGCGGGCGGATTCAAGCAGCCGGGCCAAAGCAAAAGATGCTGGTTTTCAGGTGATGGATGTTGCCGAAGCCGCCAAATGGGGCGATGTGGTGATGATGTTGACGCCTGACGAATTGCAGGCAGATATCTACAATGATGACATTGCTGAAAATATCCGGCCCGGCGCGGCAATTGCCTTTGCCCATGGCCTGAATGTACATTTTAACCTCATTGAGCCTCGCGGTGATATCGACGTCTTTATGATTGCGCCAAAAGGCCCCGGCCACACCGTGCGGTCTGAATATGTCAAAGGCGGCGGGGTGCCGTGTTTGATCGCGGTGCATCAAGACCATTCTGGCAATGCGCATGAAATTGGATTGTCCTATGCATCTGCTGTTGGTGGTGGCCGTTCTGGGATCATTGAAACAACATTTAAAGAAGAATGCGAAACCGATCTGTTTGGCGAACAGGCAGTTCTATGTGGCGGTTTGTGCGAGCTGATCAAAGCAGGATTTGAAACTTTGGTTGAGGCTGGTTATGCCCCTGAGATGGCTTATTTTGAATGCCTGCACGAGGTGAAGTTGATTGTCGATTTGATTTATGAAGGCGGCATTGCCAACATGAATTATTCGATTTCAAACACTGCTGAATATGGTGAATATGTCACCGGCCCTCGGATCATCACATCCGAGACCAAGGCTGAGATGAAGCGTGTTCTAGAAGATATTCAATCTGGACGCTTTACACGTGACTGGATGCTTGAAAACCGCGTCCATCAGACCAGCTTTAAGGCCACACGTCGACGTAATGCTGAACACTCAATCGAACAGGTTGGTGAACAGTTGCGCGGCATGATGCCATGGATTGGTGCAAACCGTCTGGTTGATAAGGCAAAGAACTAGATTTTGCCAAAATCTTCCTTTAAACATATATTTAGGTTGCAAAGGGCCAGCGGTGCTTTGCGACCTAGCGTTTGGTAAACGGCCTGCAAAGCAGGTGGCAATTGTATCGATAACGTTGCTGCGGGCAGCGTAATATACCGGAGATATATATGTTTGGCGCAATTTTTGGGCTTTTTTCTGCTGATATTGGCATTGATTTAGGTACAGCCAACACGCTTGTTTATGTCAAAGGCCGTGGCATCGTTCTAGACGAGCCATCAGTCGTGGCGATGGCAGAGGTACGCGGCAAATCACAGGTTCTGGCGGTTGGTGAAGAAGCCAAGGTCATGCTTGGTAAAACCCCCGGCAACATCCATGCAATCCGCCCAATGGCCGATGGTGTCATTGCCGATTTTGAAGTTGCTGAAGAAATGATTAAGCACTTCATTCGCAAGGTGAATGGCCGGATGTCTTTTGCCAGCCCGCAGGTGATTATCTGCGTGCCATCTGGGTCAACCGCAGTTGAACGTCGCGCCATCCAAGAATCAGCCGAGGCCGCCGGTGCGCGCCGGGTATTTTTGATTGAAGAACCTATGGCCGCGGCGATTGGGGCGAATTTGCCGGTGACTGAACCGTCTGGTTCTATGGTGGTTGATATTGGTGGTGGTACGACCGAGGTTGCCATTCTATCGCTTGGCAATATTGTGTTTGCACATTCGGTGCGGGTTGGTGGCGATAAAATTGATGAGGCCATTATTGCCTATATGCGGCGTACACATAATCTATTGATTGGTGAGGCCACTGCCGAGCGGATCAAAAAGACCATTGGCGTGGCACGCAAACCAGAAAAAAGCACCGGCAACAAAATTGATGTGCGGGGCCGCGATCTTGTAAATGGTGTACCGAAAGAAATCAGCGTATCCGAAGCGCAGGTCGCCGAAGCGATTGCTGATCCGGTACGCCAAATTGTTGAGGGTGTCAAAATGGCACTTGAGCAAGCCCCGCCTGAACTTGCCGCCGACATTGTCGAAAAAGGTATTGTGATGACTGGTGGCGGTGCCTTGTTGCGCGATGTTGACGGGGTATTGCGTGATGCAACAGGTCTGCCGATCTCAATTGCGGAAGAGCCATTGAGCTGTGTTGCGCTTGGTACCGGGCGTTGCCTTGAAGAATTAAAAACGCTTCGGAACGTTCTGATCGGCGCCTGAGGCAAGAAAATAAGGGTGGAGACATATCATGCGCGCGTCTGATAAAATAAAGGTCAGACAGCGCCGCTTTGCTCATGTTGCCCTTATCATCATAAGCTTTTCATTAATGTTTGTCGGCAAGGCAGATCTTGTGGCGATGCGCGATGCGCGTATGAGCAGCAATGATTTTCTGGCCCCGGTTATCGATTTTGTCTCGGCGCCAATCCGCGGTGTGGAAACAATGGCAGATGGTATTCGCACGGTCGCATCGCTTCGTGCCGAAAATGTCAGGTTGCAGGCAGAAAATGATCTATTGCAGCGCTGGCGGCGGCGGGCGGAAATTCTGGAAAGCGAAAATCAGCAATTGCGCAGTGTGACCGGCACCGTGTCATATGAAAACCGCAGATTGACCACCGCCCGCGCGGTGACCGCGCCTGGCGGCAGTTTCGCCCATACAGTGCTGATCGCCATCGGTGATGAAGAAGGCATTGCGGCTGGTGATCCGGTGATCACATCAAATGGTCTTGTCGGAATTGTGTATGACGTTGGGCGCGCCTATGCGCGGGTATTGATGATCAGCGATATCAATGCGCGTATTCCGG
>Ga0181563_10006808_pt1 | contig 10194 bp, 4 predicted proteins | sample 011ome_25_FD_133759 | JGI IMG/M metagenome (GOLD analysis project Ga0181563, IMG submission 133759) | Coastal salt marsh microbial communities from the Groves Creek Marsh, Skidaway Island, Georgia - 011512CT metaG (megahit assembly) | ecosystem: Environmental > Aquatic > Marine > Intertidal zone... | reverse complement strand
CCCCCCCTTCCGGCCGGTGCGGAATAGCCTTTAGGCGGGGTCCGCCCCCCCCCCCGCGTCCCCCCCCCTCCCGGCTTGTTTTTTTTTTTTACAAAAAAAAAAAAAAAAAAAACAACGGCGAGACGCGAACGCGACGCGAACGAACGCGAGAGGAGGACGAACCGACGATGATATACGAACGAGAACGAAAGACTCGAGACACACGCGCGGTCGTGCGTTTTTTCATCTCGAACACGCGGGGCCCTTACATACGTTGTGATCCAGAATATCGGCTACTAATAAGGCGAGCTGGAAACGCTCCGCGCGTACCGGGAGAGACGCGCCTACCTACGCGTCTTCGCGAGTATTCTCTCCCGCGCGTCGCGGCGCGTCCCCCCCCTCGAAAAACGCCTCGAAGTCGCCGCTGTTTCCGAAATCGTCGCTGCCGTACGACGCGTCCAAGCTGCCGTCCAGGGACGACGCGCTGGCGAGCAGCGCGTCCTCCGCGCACATCGTCGTCGTGTCGCGCGTCCCGACCGCCGTCGCGGGCCGCGCGGACGCGACGAGAGGCGACGCGAGCCCGAGCGTTTCGCGTCGCTCCCGCGAAACGAGGGGCGCCTCGCGGAGGAACGATCGGAGTTTCGCGCGGACCCGGCGTTCCAGCGCCGCGTCCTTCATCGCCTGCCGCTCCGATGCCAACGCTGGGGGAGGCCACTCGAAGGATGCCGAGACGAACCGAGACGCGGTTTCAGTCGCCGCTCGCGCGCCCCCCGGCGCGGTCCCCGCGCGGCGACCGAGGAGCGCCGCCGCGGCGGAGGCGGCGGCGGCGCGGGCGTCGACGAGATGCTCGCGCGTCTCCGAGGACTCCTCCGCGGCGGAGGCCTCCGCCGCGACGGCGTCGACGACGGCGTCGACGTCCGCCTCTGTCAGCGCCGTAGAGTTCGACGCCTCCGTCGCGGCGTCGTCGCGCGCCTCCGCCAGAAGCAACTCCATCAACGCCGTCTCGGCGTCCGCGGCACCCGCCGCCGGCGGCTCGGACGAAGCGGACGCCTCTTCTTCTTTTTCGTCTTCAGGACGCGTCGCGGTCGCTTCGCGTTCGGAGGACGTCCTCCGCTCCGCGTCTGATTCCACGTCGGGCGCCTCACCGGCGTTCGTCGCGAGCCCACCCCCCTCGCCCACCCGCGTGCGTTCCAGCCTCGGGCGCGGCGCGAACGCGGCTTCGCGCCGCGCGAGGGTCCGCCCAGCAACCTGGACCCCCGCGACGGATCCGCGCGGCGCCGACCCTCGACCTTTTTCCTCGACTTTTTCTTTTTCTTCGTCTCGGGCGAAAAAAAAGCGCTCGCGCGACGCTTCGCGTCCCTCCGGCGCCGCGTATCCCCGCGCCACGAGGAGCGCCGCCTCCGCCTCCGCCGTCGCGCGAGCCTCCTGCCTGACCATGCGCCTCTCCGCGTCCGCGTCCGCCTTGTCGCGCGCCGCCACGCGCCGCGGGTCGGCGTCGCGCACCGCCATGCGGTCGCGGCGCAGCGCGCTCTGCCGCGCCGCGTACCGCGCCTCCGCGGCGGCGCGCTTCTCGGCGTCCGCGGCGGCGGCGGCGCTCACGTGGCTCGAACGCCGCGGCCCGCGGTCCACCGCGGCGCCGGAGATGCCGAAGCCCAAATTTCCCAAATTTGCGGCGGTGGCGGCGGGAACGCCGGGGACGCGCGAACGCCTTCCCGGCGCGGACGCGTCGGCGCTCGCGCGCGGCGTTCTTCCGGGCCGCGCCAGGCTCTGCTCCGCCGCTCGATCGTCGGCGGCGCTCTCCGCGCTCTCCCTCTTGGCGTCTTTAGCGTCTTTGGCGTCCCTGAGCAGCGCCTCGCAGTGCCTGCGGACGATGGGCGCGCCGAGGAGCTGCTCGGCGGTGGGGCGCTCCGCCGGGTCCGGCGAGAGCATGGAGGCGACGAGCGCGGCGAACGGGCGGGAGAGGTGCGACGGCACGGGCGCGTAATCGCCGCGCACGATCTTCACGAGCAGCTGCGGCCATCCGGGCGCGTCGAACGCCTTGGCGCCTCCGGAGGCCATCTCGTACGCCACGCACCCCAGCGCCCAAATGTCGGAGGCGTACGTGTAGGGCTTGCCCTGGCACAGCTCGGGGGACATGTACAGGGGCGTGCCCACCACGGTGGTGGCGAGGTCGTCGTCCTCGCGCAGTTTTTTGGCGATGCCGAAGTCGCCCAGCCGCACAACCTTCCTGGACTTGCTCAGGAACACGTTCGCGGGCTTGATGTCCCGGTGCAGGATGGCTTTGCGGTGGATGTGGTTCAGGCCCAGCAGGAGCTGCACCAGCCAGCGCATGACCGCGTCCTCGGGAAGGAGCGCGTGCGGGCCCGCCTGCTTCACGCGCCGCAGCAGGCTCGCCAGGTCGCCGCCCTCGCAGTGCGACATCACGATGCACAGCTCGGAGGCGCGAGGCGACGACGGAGAAGGCGCGGCGGTCGAGTCGCGCGAGGATTCACCCCGCGAGGCGGGAACAGACGCATCGCCGCTCGCGAGGTGCTCCGACGTCCGTCTCGAGGAAGAAGAGGGCGGGACGTCTCTTCTGAACGCGCCGTGGAACCGCACGACGTTCGGGTGGTCCGACGCGAGTTTCAGCACCTCCGCCTCCGCGACGACCCGGCGCGCGTCGTCGTCCGTCATGGACATCGGGTCGCACGGGAGGTTCATCGCGCGATCGGACGCGATGGCTGACTCGCGGGTCTCCAGAGGCAACAGCTTGACGACGTATCGTTTCCCCGTCGTGCGATGCTTCGCCAAGCGCACGGTACCCTGCGTGCCTCGTCCGACGACCCTGCCGAAGACGAGATCGGACGCGTCCGTCAGCACCGAGGGGGGCGCGCGGGGCTTAGCAGACGCCTTCTTTTCGGAAGAAGTCACGCTTTTGCGCTCCATGCGGCCGCCGCGGGGTCGCTTCCCGGACGCGGAGTCGCGCGGAGACGTGCCGCTCATCGTGTGCGCGTCGCGTTGTGCCGCTTCCGAGAGACGCCTGGCCCGCGTCCCGAAACGCTTTTTTTTCCGAGCGTTGACCAAATACCAATAGGTTACGGGCCGCATGTCACGATTTGACGCGAGTTAGTGATCACAGCAATCGCGTCGCGGCGGCGTTCCCTCTCGCGTCACGCGTCGTCATGGTATCCCCCCCCCCCTGGTATGCACAGCACACATATCGCGTCGCGCGTCCTCTCGCGTCGCGGCGTCGCGCTCGTCCCTTCTCGTCGGACTCGTCCGCCGCTCCGACGGCGAGGCGCGAAACAAAAGCGCCCTCCAAAGTTACTCGAAGTCGCTGTCCTCCTCGTCGTCCTCAAAGTCGGACTCCTCCTCCTCGGAGCTCTCCTCCTTGTACACCTTCCTCGTCGCGCCGCCGCGGCGCGAGGACGCGGCGCGCGGCGCGACCGGCTCGGAGAGCTCAACCTCCTCCTCCTCGTCGCTCGCGTCGAAATCGTACGCAGCCTTCGCCGCGACGGCGGCAACCGCCGCCTTCTTGGCGGGCCCCCCCGCCTTCTTCGCCGGCGGAGCCGCCTTCTTTGCGGCGGGCGCGGGCTTTGACGCGTCGTCCGACGCGTCGAGCTCGACCACCTCCGCGGGCGCGGGCGGCGCCGGCGCGGCGGGCTGGGCCGCGGCCTTCTTCGGCGCCGCCGCCTTGGGCTTCGCCGCGGGCGCGCCCTGGCGCGCGAGCAGGCGCTCCGCCAGGCTGAGCTTGGGCGCAAACTCGTCCTCGTCGCTGTCGACGTCCGCCGGCGGCGGCGGCGCCACGGGCTCGGGCGCGGCGGCGGCGGGAGCGGCGGCGGGCTTGGCGGCTGCGGGCTTGGCGGCTGCGGGCTTGGCGGCTGCGGGCTTGGGCTTGGGCGCGGCCCTCTTCTTGGGCGCGGGCATGAACTCATCGTCGCTGAAGTCCTCGTCCTCCTCGTCCGACTCGGACTCGTCGCTGTTCCAGCCCTTCTTGGACTTCTTCTTCTTCTTGGCGAGCGCCTTCTTGCCAGCCTTGGTGGCGTTGCGCTTGGCGGCGTTCTGCTGGCGGCGCAGCTCGTCAGCGGCGGCGGCGTTTTCGGCGTCGAAGACGTCCATGGCGTCGTCGAAGGCGTCCAGGTCGCGCAGCCAAAGCTGCTTGTCCGTGGTGGCGTGCAGCGCCGTCACCTCGGCGGTCTTCACCTCGCGCTCGGCGCACAGCTCGTCCACCTTCTCCTGCGTCAGGTTCCAGAGCGGCATCGAGAGCAGGTAGTCGAAGGATGCGCCGACGGCTTCGGAGGCTTCCTCGTTCTCGCCGTTCTCGCCGTCCATCGCCTCCTGCGCCGCCGCCGCCGCCACCTTCTGCGTCTTGGGCATCTTGTCGAAGCCCAGGGTCTCGAGCTCCTCCACCAGGACGGACTTCTTCTTGCGCCCGATGGAGAGCTCGCCGTCCACCACCGCCAGGATGAACCGCGTCTTGTTGCGCATGCGCTTGAGCTCGCTCTCCGCCTGCCGGAGCAGCATCTGGCGCCGGCGCTCGTACGCCGCCAGGCGCAGAGGCACGAACGCCTCCATCATCGCCTCCGGGCTCTGGTACTTCTGGATCACGCCCTGCGCGTTGAAGCAGTGCATGTTCGAGGTGCTCACCTTGGAGATGAGCTTGAACTTCTTCTCGATGCCCTCCTTTCTCGCCTGCTCCATCTTCTCGGGGGTCATCTTCACCACGAAGTGCACGGTGGCGTCCGTGTGGTGCTCCTTGTAGTCGGTGATGAACGGCTGCGCGTTCTTCTCCTTGGGGGCCATCAGGTTCTCCAGGAAGTCCTTGTAGTCCGTGGTCCAGGACCGGAGCGGCAGCTCGGAAATCTCCAGAGTCGTCTCGTCTTTGATCTCGTACTTGCCCACGACGCTGTACCGGATCTCGCCCTTGACAACCTCCTCCTCGACGGACCCCTCGAAGTTCTTGTACCACGGGTGCATGCGCGTCGTCTCCTCACCGCTCAGCGTCGCGCGGATGTTGGCGACGATGTCCCGGGGGTTGTAGTTGGGGATAGAGGTGGACCAGCCCGTACCGATGCCGTCCGCGCCGTTCACGAGCACGAGCGGCAGGATGGGCAGGTAGTGCTCGGGCTCGATCACCTGGCCGTCCTCGTCCAGGTAATCCAGCAGCGCGTCGTCGCACTCGGGGAAGATGGCGCGGCAGATGGGCGCGAGGCGCGTGAAGATGTACCTGGGGGATGCGTGGTCCTTCCCGCCCTGCAGGCGCGTCCCGAACTGCCCGGAGGGCACGAGCAGGTTGATGTTGTTCGAGCCCACGAAGTCCTGCGCCAAACCCACGATGGTGCTCGCCAGGCTCGCCTCGCCGTGGTGGTACGCGGAGTGCTCCGAGACGTATCCGCTGAGCTGCGCCACCTTGATGTCCTGGCGCAGCTTGCGCTTGAAGCAGGAGAAGAGAACCTTGCGCTGCGAGGGCTTGAACCCGTCCACCACGCTGGGAATGGAGCGCATCAAATCCGCGCGCGAGAACAAGATGAGCTCCTTGTTCACGAAATCGTCGTACTTGACGTCGTCGGCGGTCATGTCCAGGAACGTCCCGGGCTCGTACGCGGTGAGCCACCGCTTGCGGTCCTCCACGCGCTTCTTGGAGAAGGCCATGTCGATCAGGTCGCCGTCGCCGTCCGTGGACCACGCGAACGTCTTGCGGTGGTGATCCAGCTCGGCGAAGTACTCCTTCGCCTCCTTCGCCGTGGACGTCCCCAGGCCCTTGTAGTACTTGATGTGCCACCCCCTCGTCGCGCCGTCGTTCGCCGCCTTCCAGTTGTCGTACTCCGGGAGGGTGTAGAACACCTGCGCCTGCTTGCCCTTCGTGGCCTTGATGATGGGCGTGATGAACTCCACGAGGAAGCCGGGGATCTTGAGCAGGGACGGGAAGTGCGCGTGCAGGAAGTTAATCAGCAGTCCTTTGATGTGTGACCCGTCGTGGTCCTGGTCGGTCATGATCATGATGTGGCCGTACCGCAGCGACTTGACGCTGTCGTACGCCGTCCCGTGGCGCAGGCCCAGGATCTGCTTGATGTACGAAATCTCGGCGTTGTTCATGATCTGGTCGTGCGACGCGTCGCGCACGTTCAGGAGCTTGCCGCGCAGCGGGAAGACGCCGTAGCGGTCGCGGCCGACCACGGAGAGGCCGGAGACGGCGAGCGCCTTGGCGGAGTCGCCCTCGGTGAGGATCAAAGTGCAGTGCTCGGAGTTGCGCCCGCCGGCGTCGTTGGCGTCGTCCAGCTTGGGAATGCCGGTGAGCCGCGTCTTCTTGGCGCCGTCCTGCTTCTTGAGCTCCTTGCTTTGCTTGAACGACGCCCAGGACAGGATCTGCTCCACCACCCCGCTGCTCATCACCTTCTTGATGCACGCGTCGCTCGCCGTGTACTTGGACCCGAAGTTGCTCGCGCGCGTGTTGAGCGTCTCCTTGGTCTGCGAGTCAAACGCCGGGTTCTCGATGAGCGCGTTGACAAACACCCAGAGGTGGTTCTTGACGTGCGGCGCCTTGAGGTTCTTGCAGCTCTTCTCCTTCTTCTTGATCTTCTCCAGCAGCTTCGACGCCACCTCGTCGGCGACGGCGTTGACGTGCGTCCCGCCCTTCATGGTGCAGATGCCGTTCACGAACGAGCACTGCTGGAACTGGCCGCTGTCGCTGATGGTGACGCACACCTCCCAGCGGTCGTTCACCTTCTCGTAAATCTTCGGCGCGTTCTCGCGCCCGTCCAGGTACAGGTCCACGTAATCGCTGAACCCCTTCACCTTCAAGCGCTCGCCGTTGAGGAAGATCTTGGTGTTCTTGCCGATGTTGCCGGCGGCGTCGTACACGCGCTTGCACATGAGCGCCACGGTGTCCTCCTCGAGCTCCGTCATATTGAACTTGGCGAGGTCGGGCTTGAACGTGATGCAGGTCCAGTTGTCCTTCGGCTTGCACTTGGTCACGACGGGCGCGCTCTTCTCCGACATGTTGTTTCGGAACACCTGGCGGTACCGGCGCTCGCGCGACCCGTCGCACGTCTCGATGACGAACTCAGAGCTGAAGATGTTGGCGAGCTTCGCGCCGTACCCGTTGCGCCCGCCCGTGACCTTCTTCTCGCCGTCGTCGTAGTTGGAGGACGTGAGCAGGTGCCCGAAGATGAGCTCGGGCACGTACACGCCCTCCTCCTTGTGCATCTCCACGGGGATGCCGTTGCCGTCGTTGAAGACGCGCACGACGCCCTCGGCGGCGTCGATGTCCACCTTGAGCGTGACCATCGTCGGGTCGCGCACCTTGTTGTCCGTCGCGTTCACGAGGATCTCGTCGAAGATCTTGTACAGACCGGGCACGAAGCTCATCTGGCGCTGCACCAGCCTATCCGTGGCTTTGTCATACACCCAGGCCAGAGCCTCGGTCTTCTCGCACGACCCGACGTACGTGTCCGGGCGAAGCAGGATGTGCTCCAGCTGCGTCTTCTTCTGGTAAATCTGCTCCACGGACTTTTTCGAGCCCGCGGGAGCCTCGGGCGCGGCGTTGGCGTTGACATCGCCCAGGGGGGCTTTCTTGGTCTTCGTCGCGGCGGCCTGCGACGTCACGGCGCGTGCATCGGCGACGAGGGAGGGTCGGTCAGCGTCGGCGCGACTCGGACGCTCGGCACGAACGCCCTCGCGCGCATCGCGACGCGAGGGGAAGGAAACGCGAAACGCGCGACGCGTCGTGGCTTTTGGCGGGTGCCTGACGTGGGAGAGTCGGGCTCGTGACGCACCTTGGCGGCGGCGACGGGGTTCTCGGAGGGCTCGAAATCGACGTCCGCCATGGTGACGACGCGCGATACGCTCGTCGAGGCGAACGGAGGGGTGCGGTGTGTGACCTCGCGACTGCGCGTGGGCGCGTGCGTCGGTGTATGCGCGATGCGAGGGGAACCAATGACCGTTTTTTCCCCCGACCACTCGCGAAATTTTTAATCCCAGTTTCTTGGGTCAGGACCCCTCACGAAATAATCCGAGATCGCCAGTCTGTGACTCGTCGCGCTCGCGCCGTTCGTTCTCAGCGAGCTGCGACGGAACCGCGACCCGCGAGTCGACCGCCGCCGCGCACGTTCTCATTTTCCCGGTGCTAGAGGTTCCGCCGCCCTCCCACTTTTCCCCGCGCCTGCCGCGGTTCCCCTTCGACCCGTTCACACACAGCATGGGAGGCCTTCGCGTCGGGTTCGTGGGCGCCGGGATGATGGCCGAGGCCATCGCGGGCGGGCTGGACGCCGCGGGGGTGGCGAAGTTCGCCGACATGAGCGCGAGCAACCGCACGCAGCCCCGCCTTGATGTGTTCGCGTCGTGGGGCGTGACCCCCCGCGCCTCGAACAGCGAGGTGGCGCAGAACTGCGACGTGATCTTCATCTCCGTCAAGCCCTACACCGTGGCGCAGGTCCTGGAGGAGATGCGCCCCGTGCTCAGCAAGGACACGCTCGTGGTGTCCGTCGCCGCGGGCGTCACCATCGCCACCATGGAGGCCGCCGCGGGCCCCGGCGTGCCGGTGGTCCGCGTCATGCCCAACACGCCGTGCCTGGTGGGCTGCGTCGCCGCGGGGATGGCCGCGGGGACGCACTGCGAGCCCAGTCACACGGAGACCGTGTCTAAGCTCTTCAACGCCATCGGCAAGATCCACGAGGTGAAGGAGTCGCTGCTCAACGCCGTCACCGGCGTGAGCGGGAGCGGCCCCGCGTACATCTTCCAGGTGATCGAGGCGATGTCCGACGGAGGCGTGCTGGCGGGCCTCCCGCGGAACATCGCCACGGACCTCGCCGCGCAGACGGTCATGGGCGCGGCGAAGATGGTGCTGGAAACGGGCAAGCACCCCGGCGTGCTCAAGGACGGCGTCACGTCGCCGGGCGGCACCACCATCGCGGCGGTGCGCGTGCTGGAGGAAAACGGCGTCCGCGCCGCGTTCATCAGCGCCGTCAAAGCCGCCGCGGACAGAGGCGAGGAGCTCTCGAGACAGTGAGATGCGCGCGCGCGCGCGTGGACGGACGACGCTTTTGATACGAAACGAACGAGAACAGTCGATGTGAGCGTGTTCTGAAAGCGTGGCGTGACGACGACCGACGCGCGAATCGCGCGTGACAGACATCCATCCCGTGTTTTTTATTAAAGTATGATACGTGATTATTACGGTACTCCTACGGGGAAGAAGTGGTGGTACAAGCGAGGAACGGGACCGGCGTTTTCGCGATCGCTCGTTCGTTCACGTTCGCCTTCGCCTCCGCGCGCGAACGCGCGAAAAAGAAGCCGACGAAAGCCGAATCGTCACCGCGGCGTCTGCGCGGCGACGAGCGCCGCCACGAGCTCCGCGGGCGTCGGCGCCCATTGCCCGGCGTACGGCACCGCCTGCGGCGGGTCCCACACGCTCTTGACCTGCGACAGGGCGCGCGAAACCGCCAATTGCGCCTGGAGCGCCGCCACGAAGGAGTTCCCGGTCATCGCCGTCATGGCCTCCGCGCCGCTCGTCCCCGGCGCCGCGGCTCTTTGCGCCTCGAGCGCCGCGCCGGGTCCCGCGGGCATCACCTTCGCGGTGGGCACGCCGTGGAACGCGGGGTACGCCGCCGCCGCGAGCTGCGCGAGCTGCTGCTGCATCTGCATCCCCGCTAGGAGTGAGGCGTGGTCGGCGAAGGCGTGCGCGCCGCGCACGCTCCCCTCGTTGTCGGCGGCGCCCGCCGCGGCGTGCGCCTTGGTGGCGGTGCTCTTGGCGCTGGTGTCCTCCGCCTCGCCGTCGCCCTCGCGCCTCTCCACCTGCAGGCTGGCGGCGACGAGCTGCTCGAGGCCCACGATGGCGCCGCCCTCGGACGCGGACTCGACGATAGCGCGCGTCTCGCACGAGTTCGCCGACTTGCCCGGCGACGACGGCGAGTCGCAGTCGCTCCGCCGCCGCCGCTTCGCCGAGGGCGCCGCCGCGCCGCGCGCGCTCGCCGCGAGCACGCGACGCAACGTGCTGTTGAAACGGTTCTTCACCTGGTTATCCGTCCTGCGAAGTGAAGAGACGAAGTGAAGAGACGACGACACACGACACACGAGACGGGGTGATTTCGTTTTCGGTCAGTCGTCGTCGGGAGCTCGATCGAGACGTATCGTCGGACGTACGAGGAAGAGCGCGCGCCGTGCGTTCGGCGCGCGTCTCTCCGTCTGTCACGCGTACGAAAACGAAAACGCCGCGCGTCTCGACCGATGCTCGCCCTT
>Ga0181563_10006807_pt1 | contig 10196 bp, 8 predicted proteins | sample 011ome_25_FD_133759 | JGI IMG/M metagenome (GOLD analysis project Ga0181563, IMG submission 133759) | Coastal salt marsh microbial communities from the Groves Creek Marsh, Skidaway Island, Georgia - 011512CT metaG (megahit assembly) | ecosystem: Environmental > Aquatic > Marine > Intertidal zone... | reverse complement strand
GGATTTACTTTTTTATCTACTGGTACCTGAAAACACAATTGAGGGACACCTCGAAGTATTAAGAAATCTGGCCGAGCGTTTTAATGATAGCGCCTACTGCGCCAATTTAAGAGGCTGTACCAACAATGCCGACCTGTTTGCTGCAGCAACAGCAGAACTGGCAAACCCGGAAAATAAAACTGTCTAGGCATTTGACTACGGCAATAATTGATGAAACTGATTGTTAGCAGCGGATTTTTGGCAATTGAATACGGCAGAATCCAGTGAAACTTATTGTTATCAGTGGAAGATCCGGATCCGGCAAGAGTACCTGTCTTCATGTCCTGGAAGACATCGGTTACTACTGCGTTGATAACCTGCCGGCAAGCATGCTGGGAACACTTACTGAACGTGTCAGTCATGATATGCATCCTGAATTCCAGCAAGTTGCCGTCAGTATCGACGCTCGCAATATTTCAGAAGACCTGGAAAAGTTTCCGGATATTTTTGAGAGCCTGGACGGCAACAAAATAGAACGCCAGATTATTTTTCTGGATGCCGATGACAACACTTTGCTGAAACGATTCAGTGAAACTCGCCGCAGACATCCTCTGACAAGCGACAAACTGGGGTTGCTGGAAGCCATAAAAAAAGAAAAGTTGTTGCTGGCACCGATTATCTCACTTTCCAATTTGACGATTGATACCAGCACCCTGTCGCTTCATCAACTGCGTGACATCATCAAGAATCGCGTCACAGGCAAAGCAGGCACTGGTTTGGCAGTACAGTTTCAATCGTTTGGTTTTAAGCACGGGGTACCAGTGGATGCAGATATTGTATTCGATGTCAGATGCCTGCCAAATCCTTACTGGGTAGTACACCTGCGCAGTCTGAATGGCCTTGATAAAGAGGTTACAGACTATCTGGATTCCCAGCATGAAGTGCAGGATATGTATACGGACATCAGGGATTTCCTGATCCGCTGGCTACCAAAGTTTGAAGCAAGTAATAGAAGTTATATAACCATTGCTATCGGCTGTACCGGCGGGCAACATAGGTCTGTATATCTTTGTGAAAAGTTGAAACTGGCATTTGACACCAAAAGCTATCATGTCCAGGTAAGGCATAAAGAAATCAGCTGAACCTGGCATCCATTAACCAATTAATAGTAAGCAGTTATGATTGAATCATTAATAACTATCAAGAACAGAACTGGCCTGCATGCCCGTGCAGCAGCCAAGCTTGTAGAAACCATTTCAGGTTTTAGCAGTACTATTGAACTGCGCAATGGCACTAAAACTGTCGATGGTAAAAGCATTCTTTCAGTAATGATGCTGGCGGCCTCTCCCGGGACTCAGCTGACACTAATTGTTGATGGCGTTGATGAAAATGAAGTAGTTACAGCAATCACTTCGCTGGTGGAAAATAATTTTGGAGAAGATGATCACGTTTAACGACTTCAACCATCAAACTTAATCTTCCTGGAACAGTCAGGCTGTTATACTAAGAAGCATAAACTGGAAGGTTGTATCCATGCTGGATAACACAGACAAAAGCATTCAAACACAGGAACAGCTTGAAGAGTTGGGTTCAGCTCTTGAGAGCGGTGCCTTTGTGCGTGTCAGACGCATGCTGAACGCTCTTCCTGCCGCCACCATTGCCCATCTGCTTGAATCCTCCCCCCATAATGCCCGTGAAGTACTCTGGCAGCTGGTAGAAAAAGACAACGAAGGGGAAGTACTTAATTATCTTAACGAGGATATACAGGCTGATATTCTTGGCAAGCTAAGTCCAGAAGAAGTTGCCTCCCTCACCGAGGGGCTGGAAACCGATGACATAGCAGATATTCTTCAGCAGCTCCCTGAAACGGTGATACAACAGGTACTGCTGGCCATGGACGAGCAGGACCGTAATCGTCTGGAAGCGGTTCTATCCTACCAGGAAGATACGGCCGGCGGCCTGCTTAATACCGACACCATCACAGTTCGACGCTTTCACACTCTTGATGTAGTTCTGCGGTATTTGCGACGCCATAATGAAATACCGCACATGACTGACAAGATACTGGTGGTCAGCAGAGATGATCATCTGGTTGGCACTTTGCCCCTGCGCACCTTGCTGGTTTCTGATCCGAATGCCATGGTCGATGAAGTGATGAACACCGATTACCAGGCAATCCCGGTCACTATGAGCGCCAAAGAAGTCGCTCAACTGTTTGAACGTATGGACCTGGTATCAGCGCCTGTCATAGATGAGGATGGCAAGCTACTCGGACGTATTACTATTGATGACGTGGTCGATGTGATACGTGATGATGCTGATCACTCACTGATGGGTATGGTTGGCCTGGATGAGGAAGATGATACCTTCGCTCCGGTAATGAAGACCAGTAAACGTCGCGCACTCTGGCTGGGCATCAACCTTGTTACAGCTTTTATTGCCGCCACGGTTATTAGCCAGTTTTCCGCTACCATTGATCAGGTTGTTGCCCTGGCCGTACTGATGACAATTGTCGCCAGTATGGGTGGCGTCGCCGGTAACCAGACACTCACCCTGGTCATTCGCAGCATGGCATTGGGCCAGATAGGAAAAACCAATGCCCGCTGGCTAATGAATCGGGAATTAAAAGTGGCTTTTCTGAATGGCATTCTGTGGGCCTTGGTAGCTGCCGTTGTTGCTGCGATCTGGTTCTCCGATATCACGCTTGGCTATATTTTTGCCGGGGCCATGATCATCAACCTGATGACCGCAGCACTGGCCGGCGCCTTTCTGCCGATGATGCTGAAATCCATGAAGATTGACCCGGCACTGGCTGGCGGCGTTGCACTTACCACCATTACTGATGTGGTTGGATTCATGTCCTTTCTTGGCCTTGCGGCAATTTTTTATTAATCAATAACGACTTAAAAAGACTGATGAGCAAAGAACAGGAATATTGGGATGATTCAGATGACGATCTGGTCAGCAAAACCCAACGCAAAAAAGAAATGCTGGCGCTGCAGGAGCTTGGCGAAAAACTGACTGAAGCGGCTCCCTCCCTGCTTCAAAAATGCCAGCTTCCTGATGAGCTATTAAATGCCATCAATGAATTCAAGCGTATTCCCAACAGGCGAGGAGCCCGTAAAAGACAATTACAATATATCGGCAGAGTTATGCGTGATGTCGATGTAACAAAGATCAGGCTGGTGCTTGATGAAGATGGGCAACAGGCACTTAAAGAGAATATGCGTTTTCAGCGCCTGGAAAAAATTCGCGAAAGACTGTTGCAAGGCGACCAGCTAATACTTGATGAATTAATTGCCAAGAGCCCTGATCTGGATATCCAGTATATTCGTCAGCTGGTCCGGCAGGCTGCCAGAGAATCCAGCAATGGAAAACCACCCGCATCATCAAGAAAGCTTTTTGCCTACCTGAAAGAATTGCCGAATATCTGAAGATACTTTGCTGTAACTCTCAGTGCCAGACCAGTGACCACATAAATCTCAGTCGTCACTGATCGAAATATTCGGCGCACTTTTAGCGGCAGCAGTATCAACTAATTGTTGTGCCACCCTGGTGGCAATCTGCAGATAAATTTCAGATACTTTACTGGTGGGATCACTCGCAACAGCGGGTATGCCTTCATCACATTGCTGGCGAATATCGCGATCCAGCGGTAGTTCACCCAGCAATGGCACATCATAGTTATCCGCTATCCTACTGGCACCACCATCACCAAAAATATGTTCACTGTGGCCACATTCGCTACACACATGAATACTCATGTTTTCCACTATGCCCAGAATCGGAACTTCCACTTTGCGAAACATTTCAATACCTCGCTTGGCATCGAGAAGCGCTACATCCTGAGGCGTAGTAACAATGACTGCGCCAGTAACCGGTACAGATTGGGCCAGACTAAGCTGGATATCACCGGTGCCCGGAGGCATATCCACAATTAGAAAGTCCAGTTCACCCCAGAGTGTGTCATTGAGAATCTGGTTGAAGGCACCCACCACCATTGGTCCTCTCCAGACCATTGCCTGATTTTCATCTACCAGCAAGCCTACCGAGTTGGCTTTGATGCCATGGGCCTCAACTGGTTGCATAAACTTGCCATCCACAATTTCCGGCCGTGTTCCCGGTGCTATACCAAGCATCATTGGCTGGCTCGGACCATATATATCCGCATCAAACAGGCCAACACCATGCCCCTGTCTGGCAAGTGCAAGGGCAAGGTTAACTGCAGTTGTAGACTTCCCTACCCCACCCTTGCCGGAGGCTACGACAACAATATTTTTTACCTGGCTTAAATTCGAACCGGGTTTCGGGTGAATTGCTTGTCCATTACTCATAAGATTTTCCAACTGGGCTGTTAATTGAACTTGATGATGTCTGCTGTTTTTCGTCTGTTGGGCAAAAAAAGATTAATTAAAAAAGGGGGCCTAGCCCCCTTTTTTATGTAGCCGGGATGAATCATTCCTAGCCAAGCAGAATGCCACCATAGTTTACAAAGAATGGAGCAAATACCAGGCTGAGGATAGCAGACAACTTGATCAGGATATTCAGCGAAGGACCAGAAGTGTCTTTCAGCGGATCACCTACAGTATCTCCTACCACAGCGGCGTTATACTCTGCAAAACCTTTTCCACCCAACTTGTTGGCATCAATATATTTCTTGGCATTATCCCAGGCGCCGCCGGAATTTGAAGAAGCAATTGCCAATACCCCACCAGTCACCAGAGAACCCGCCAGAATGCCGGCAACGGCCTGCACACCGAAGAGGAAACCCACTACCAGAGGAGTACCCATAATCAATACGCCGGGAGCGATCATTTCGCGCAGCGCGGCCTTGGTGGAAATTGCCACACACTGACCATACTGCGGACGTCCCTGGCCTTCCATAATGCCTGGAATCTCTCTGAACTGACGTCGTACTTCTTCAATCATGTCAAATGCCGCTGCACCAACAGACTTCATAGTCATCGCAGAGAACAGGAAAGGTAGCGTAGCGCCAAGGAACAGACTGGTGAAGACAATAGGATCAAGCAGCGTAATGTCATTAACCAGAACATAGTTCATGCCAAACTCCGGCAATTCCCGCATCAGGTTCTGTGAGTGAGCCAGGAAAGCGCCGAACAGGGCGAGAGAAGTCAGTATGGCCGCTCCAATGGCAAAACCCTTACCGATGGCAGCAGTTGTGTTGCCTGCTGAATCAAGGATATCGGTACGACGACGTACTTCTTTATCCAGGCCAACCATTTCTGCTATACCACCGGCGTTATCAGCAACCGGGCCATAGGCATCAATAGAAAGCGCGATTACCAGAGTACCGAGCATCCCCAGAGAGGCAATGGCTATACCGTACATGTCAGCCAGCTGCCAGGAAACAAAGATACTAATGGCTATAGCGATATAGGGTAAGACTGTGCTCTTGTAACCCAGAGCCAGACCAAAAATGATGTTGGTGGCAGCACCGGTTTCACAGGACTTGGCGATGTCTTTAACTGGCTGATACTGATCAGAGGTGTAGTACTCAGTCAGCAGACCAACCGCCAGGCCAGAAATCAGACCGGACAGAAAGCACCAGTAAACCCCCATGGAGGTGTATTCATTTTCATTAATGATGAAAGTGTCAGGAATCATGGCCGCCGTAACAAAATACATGGCAACAGCCATCAGGGCACTGGAAATCATCAACAATTTTTTCAGTGCCGGAGCAACCTGCTCTTCGGTATGTACGTTAACCAGTACCTTGGTCAGCAGACTGATGGGGATACCGACAGCGGTAATCATGATTGGATAAAGCATGCCATTGATATCACCCGCAAAGGCCAGAGCACTGATCACCAGTGCTGCACAGGTACTCTCTGCACAGGAACCGAAAAGGTCGGCACCCATGCCAGCCACATCACCCACATTGTCACCCACGTTATCTGCAATTACTGCCGGGTTACGCGGATCATCTTCAGGAATACCTTTTTCAACTTTACCGACCAGGTCAGCGCCAACATCAGCAGCCTTGGTAAAGATACCGCCGCCAACGCGGGCAAACAGAGCAATGGAAGAACCGCCCAGACCAAAGCCGGCAATAATTTCCATCAACACATTATTGGGAAGATTTTCAGGCAGGATTACGCTCATCACCAGAAAAATGACGATCAGTCCGAGGGACGCAAGTCCTACCAGGGAAAAGCCCATCACGGCACCGGAGTTCAAGGCCACCCGGAAAGCATCACCGATATTATTGCGCGCAGACACAGTAGTACGAGCATTACCGGCAGTCGCGACTTTCATGCCTATATAGCCGGAAACAATTGATATCAGTGCACCAAACAGGAATGCAGCTGCAGTATAGATGCCCTCACTGACATTTTCAGTGTGATGATCATCAATCAACAGGGCAATGACAACGGCAAAACCTATCATGAAGATAGCCAGCACTTTGTATTCCTGCTTCAGGAATGCCATCGCACCTTCGGCAATTGCGCCATGAATGGCTTTTAATTTGTCACTTTCTTCTTTTTCCAATCCCAGATCGATAGGGATATCCATTACCTTTTTCATATAGAAAAAAGCAACACCAATTCCAAACAAGGACAGCAGGATTATTATAAGCACGGCACCAGGCATTCGGGTCTCTCCCTTAACGTTTACTGGTTAAGTTTATTGTTGGTTGTAAGTAATTTTAATTATTTCTTGGGCTATAAAAAACCGCGCACTTTACCACAACGTTGAACACAAACAAAGGGACTTGGGGCGGGAATTGGGAGGGAATTGCCGGGGAAATGAGACGCTTTTGCCAATGCCCCGAGAAAAATACTTAAGCGCCTGAAAATAAATCTATTTTTTTTGCTTTGCAGACGCAGGCTTGAAGATCTTTTTCAGCCTGGTTCAGTTCGATAACAGTGCCAGCGCCTGCCTTGCTTTCAGAATCAGTAGCTTGCGGGTTTTTCCTGCTCAACGGTCAATACTCCAATTAGAGTTTATTCGCCATCGGATTTCAGGGCTGCCCCATCAGTGATTCAGCCTGATTGCCAAGGCTTTCCAGTTCCTGTGCAAGGGCTTCGATACGAGCCGTCGCCAGTGGTTCCAGCGGTTCCCCACTATCCGGATCAGTATTGTTATATTTTTCTTCCTCAGACATAAGGGCTTCAGTGAGCAGCTCTGCTGCGGCTACAGCCTGGCGCAATACCGCATTGGCTGATTCCAGGTTTTCAGTTTCACTTTCATTGGCGGCGATCCGCTCACGTAATTCATCAATTCTAGCCTGCTGTGCAGCAACAACTCTGGCTTGTTCCGCCGCACGGCGGGCAGCCAGCTCTCTCTGCCTTTGAGCCTCGGCACGTGCCGCTTCCTCGGCGGCTACGCGTTCTCGTTCCGCACGCATTTGCGCTTGTCTTTCAGCTTCCTGCGCTTGCCGCGCCAGACGCTCCGCTTCCCGGGCTTCAGCCAGGCGACGCTCCTCGGCTGCCTGCTGTCTGGCCTGTTCCTGCTGTTCGAGGCTTTGCCCAGACCCGCCAGTCCCGGCGTCAGAAGATCCCGGGGTATAAATTATCTGGGAATCTGTACTGCTACAGGACACAAGAATCAGGATGGTGACAACTGCCATAGCGATCCTGAAAAGCATTCGCATAATTTTTCCCTCGGAAAAGTCAGTGTATTTCATTGCAATCTCTACCATTTAGCCCGCTTTTTACCCGCCGTATGATACGGGTAAATTGGCCTTTTATTATCGTTGTAATACTATTTTTGCGCCATTTCAGAGCCTTGATTGCCAACGTATAATCGCTGTATTTCTGGCTATGATCCAATGATTGCGCCATGATAACGCAAATTGATGAATTTAAGGAATCTCACATTCAATACAGTGTGAGCCATCACTAAACTTTCCATGAAAATATTCGATAGCTTTTTTGGCAGCCTGTTTCTCTGCATAACCAGCCTGCCGATTATTTTGCTGCTACTGATGTTTGCCAGAGAACCGGCAATAGCGCCAAACCCGCCATTGGACCTGGTGCAGGTTAACCGGGTTCAACAGTTGCTGATTGACAATGATCCACGTCAGTTACTGGCCAGCGACTATCAGGAAGTACGACTGACTGAAGAAGAGCTCAATACTCTCATAACCTATCTCAGAAACAGTAATCCGGCGCTATCTACCATTAACATAGGCGCAGAGCTGGCAGATAACGCTGCGCTGCTCTCTCTAAGCATACCCGTGTCTGTGCTTGGTATGCATCCCTGGCTGAATTTCACCCTGCATTTTACGCAACAGGAAGGCGTTCTGACACTTGAACAACTGGATGCCGGTGCCATCAGCATGCCGTCACCCATCGTCCAGGCATTTCGTCAAAGTGTTGCCTCCCGGCTCGCCAACGATGAAAACTACCAATTGCTGAGCTCCTTCCTGGCCTCTCTGCATTTTCAGTCCATCACCAGGGAGCGCATGGTGATAATGCTCGACTGGCAGGAAGAAAATCGACGCCTGCTCGAGGATCAGGCAAGACAGGTATTCGTCAGCGCACGCGAAGCCCAGCGCCTGCTGTTTTACCAGTCGCAGCTGGCTGACATCACCGCAAACCTGCCGGAAGATATTAACTCGGTCACTCTCAATGACCTGCTGCGACCACTGTTTATTTTTGCCAGCCTCAGGAGCGCCGGCGGGGCCAGCGCCATTGCAGAAAACAGAGCGGTATTTATTGTACTTAGCGCCTACCTTACCGAGATGGAACTGTCACAATTAATTGGAAATGACAACAGCATGGCATTGCCCCGACCAATAGAAGTGGTTATCGAAAACCGGGAAGACCTGGCAAGGCATGTGGTCGGTTCAGCAGCTATTGCTGCTTCAGCCGGTGCAACCATGGCTGAACTGCTTTCTGTCTATAAGGAAGTTCATGATTCGCGATATCGCACTGGTTTCAGTTTTACCGATATTGCCGCCAACCTGTCCGGCTCAATGCTCGGCACTCTGGCCAGCCGGTCTGAAAACGATGCCCTGAAGTTCCAGAAGTTAATGACAACTATCGGCCCTGAGCTTGATTATCTTCCGCAACTGGGGACTTACGACGGGATGACTGAAGAGGAGTTTCTTGAGCGTTATGAAAGCAGGGAATCAGCACAATATCTGCAGCGCTTGCAGGAAATAACTGACAGTATCAGCGCACGCCCTTTTTACCGTAATTTTTCGAACTGATCAGTGCACGTAGCTTATAACTGCCCTGACTTAAGCCCATATAAACAAATTCAAACAACAGCTACTGACTCTGCAACAAGCCTTAAGCGAGCAATAGGAAAGCGGGAAATCAGCGTCGGATAATGTTGTACTTGACCAGTCCAAGGTAGGCAGACTATCCCGAATGGATGCCCTTGAACAGCAAAACATGGCACAGTCGACCCTGCGTAATATTGAAAGTCGACTCCGACTGGTCAACAGAGCACTGGCAAAAATAGCGTCAGGGGACTTTGCTTACTGTGATGAATGTGGCGCTGTCATTGAGATGGCAAGGCTTGAAGTTCAGCCTGAAGCGCCCTGTTGCTTTGCTTGTCAAAGCAAGCAGGAGTATCATCCGCAATCCTGATTTTTCAGGGCTGGAATTCTCAAAACAGGCATTCTCAAACCAGAACCAGGCATCATGAAAAAGAAAAACTTTACCAGCACTGCCCTGCACTCAGACAGGGAAGGCAATCCGGAACACGGCGTACTGCACAAGCCAATCCATCCGTCGGTTGCTTTTGGCTATAAAGATGCCCGCGAACTGGCAGACGTATTTCAGAAAAAGAAATTTGGCTACGCTTATGGCCGGCAGAATAATCCGACCATTGAAGCTTTGGCCCAGAAAATCACCAAGATGGAACAGGGACTGGCCACGGTGGTTTTTGCGACAGGCATGGCCGCTATTGGGTCATGTCTGCTGGCACTGCTTAGACAGGGTGACCATATCGTTTCCAGCACTTACCTGTTTGGCAACACCAATTCCCTGTTCAATACCTTCAGGGAACTGGGCGTGGAAGTCAGTTTTGTAGATGCAACGGATACCAATAATGTCGCTGCTGCTATCCAGGACAATACCCGCCTGGTATTTGTGGAAACCATTGCCAATCCGGTTACCCAGGTTGCTGATCTGGAGGGCATTGGCAGTCTTTGTGCTGAAAAAAATCTGATTTATTTTGTTGATAACACCATGACGTCCCCCTGGCTGTTTTCCCCGGTGACAGTTCAGGCCAGCCTGGTG
>Ga0181563_10006790_pt1 | contig 10207 bp, 7 predicted proteins | sample 011ome_25_FD_133759 | JGI IMG/M metagenome (GOLD analysis project Ga0181563, IMG submission 133759) | Coastal salt marsh microbial communities from the Groves Creek Marsh, Skidaway Island, Georgia - 011512CT metaG (megahit assembly) | ecosystem: Environmental > Aquatic > Marine > Intertidal zone... | reverse complement strand
CTTTAAAAAATGAAGGTCACTTGCCAGGCTGGGGGCTTCCATGTGTTTTTCGGGATAGCCCGACACCCCAATACAAAAATCTGTGGCGTGAGAATTCAGCAATTCTTCATCCAGATAAATTCCATTGTTTAAGGCGGTTACTTGTTCCACCAATTCATTGGCATAGCGGTGTCCGTCTTCACTAGGTGTAAAATAGGTTTCTGTTTTTACCGCATCACCGCGTAGCGCCACCAAATTATCGATTCCTAAAAAGTCCAGGTCAATTAAGAAGTTTTCTGTGTCTTCTTTGGTAAACCCCCCACAGAGGATGTGCGGTACGGCATCTACGTTGTATTTACTCTGAATAGCGGCACAAATCCCAACCGTTCCCGGTCTTTTGCGAATGATTTTCTTTTCGAGTAGGCCTTTGCCTACCTCTTTGTAAATGTGTTCTTCTCGGTGATAGGTTACATCGATAAAAGGCGGTTGAAACTCCATCAATACATCGATGGCTTCAAAAAGCGAGTTGATGTTTTGCCCCTTCAGAGGAGGTAGAATTTCAAAAGTAAACTGCGTTTTTGCTTTTGCTTTGGCAATATGTTCGGTAATCTTCATTTCTTTTTTTCAATTTCGTTTGATTCTTCGGCAAGATTGGGATTCAACCATTTTCGAGCTTCGTCTAAAGAGATTTCCCTACGTTTACTGTAGGACACCAATTGGTCGGTTTTGATTTTTCCTAAACCAAAGTACTGTGCTTCAGGATGAGCAAAATAATATCCCGATACCGAAGAGGCGGGCCACATGGCCAAACTTTCGGTAAGTTGTACACCGATAGTCTCTTCTACTTCCATAAGCTTCCAAAGGGTTTTTTTCTCCAAGTGATCCGGACAGGCAGGATAGCCCGGTGCGGGACGAATGCCCTTGTATTTTTCTTGAATCAGCTCTTCATTGGAAAAGGATTCTTCCACGGCATACCCCCAATACTCCCTGCGTACCCTTTCGTGCAAATACTCAGCAAAGGCTTCTGCCAGTCGGTCGGAAAGAGCCTTGACCATAATGGAGCTATAATCGTCATTTTCGGCTTCAAAAGCCTGTGCTTTTTCATCGGTACCGAAACCTGTAGTTACACAAAAGGCACCTACATAGTCCTTTTTTCCACTGGTTTTTGGCGCAACAAAATCAGCCAGGGCAAGGTTAGGAAGCCCCCTCCGTTTTTTTAACTGTTGGCGTAAGGTAAGCCAACGTGCACTGACTTGAGAACGGTCATCCGTTGTGTAGACTTCAATATCGTCTCCTACGGCATGGGCAGGAAACAATCCAAAACGAGCTTTGGCTGTCAACCAATTATCCTCAACAATTTGATTCAGCATCTCTTGGGCATCTTGAAATAAGGACTGCGCTTGTTCCCCTACTACTTCATCTGTTAAAATTTCAGGGTATTTCCCATGCAAATCCCAAGAGCGGAAAAAGGGACTCCAATCGATATAAGGAACCAAATCCTTCAGGGACTGCTGTTCAATGGTATGTACGCCCAACGCATTAGGGAGTTTTGCTTCAAAGGAATTCCAATCGATGGAGCATGTGTTTTTTTGTGCTTCCTCATAACTCATATATGATTTGGCAGAGGTGCGCTCCAAGAATTTGGCCTTAAATACTTCGTATTCTTCACGGATTTTTAAGGTGTAGGCTTCTTTTTTGTCCTCTTGTAAAAGATTACTTACTACACCTACTGCTCGCGAGGCGTCATTTACGTGAATGACAGGAGCTTTGGAATGCGGTGCAATTTTTACCGCGGTGTGGGCTTTGGAAGTGGTAGCTCCCCCAATCAACAAAGGTATTTTTATATTCTGACGGTCCAGCTCTTTTGCCAAATACACCATTTCGTCCAGCGAAGGAGTAATCAAACCCGAAAGTCCAATGACATCGACTTGTTCTTCCAGTGCCCGTTGGATAATGATTTCTGGGGGTACCATTACCCCTAAATCCACAATTTCGTAATTGTTACAGGCCAGAACCACACTTACTATATTCTTTCCAATATCGTGTACATCCCCTTTGACCGTCGCCATCAAAACTTTTCCTGCATATTGGGCGCTTTCTGTTTTTTCTGCCTCAATAAAAGGTTGCAAATAGGCTACGGCCTTTTTCATCACCCGAGCAGATTTTACAACTTGGGGAAGAAACATTTTTCCTTCTCCAAAAAGGTCGCCCACGACATTCATTCCATCCATCAAAGGACCTTCGATGACTTGAATGGGTCGTTCTGCCAAGCGCCTCGCCTCTTCTGTATCCTCTACAATAAAAACGTCAATTCCTTTGATTAAAGCATGGGTAATTCGGGATTTTAAATCCTCGCTACGCCAAGCATCATCTACTTTTTTCACCCCTTTAGTTGCGTTGACCAACGTTTCTGCATACTCCAGTAAACGTTCTGTTGCGTCATCTCGACGATCCAATAAAACGTCTTCGACATACTCCATCAATTCTTTGGGTACCTCGTCGTACACCTCCAGCAAGGTGGGATTGACAATCCCCATATTCATCCCGTGTTGAATGGCGTGGTAGAGAAAAGAAGCGTGCATGGCTTCACGAACTGTATTGTTCCCTCGGAAGGAAAAGGAAACGTTACTGACTCCCCCGCTTACGTTGGCGTGGGGTAGATTCTCCCGTATCCATTGAGTCGTATCAAAAAAGTCCAAGGCATTTCTTCGGTGTTCCTCCATTCCCGTGGCTACAGGAAAGATGTTGGGATCAAAGATGATGTCTTCAGGGGGGAAGTGTACTTGCTCTACCAGAACTTTGTAAGAACGCTCACAAATTTGAATTCGGCGTTCCAGGGTGTCGGCTTGCCCGTCTTCATCAAATGCCATAACGATGACCGCTGCTCCGTATTTTTTTAGGGTTTGGGCTTGATGGATGAAATTTTCTTCACCTTCTTTTAAGCTGATGGAATTTACCACACATTTCCCTTGAACAACTTTCAGTCCGGCTTCTATAATTTCCCATTTGGAACTGTCGATCATCACAGGAACACGAGCAATATCGGGTTCTGCAGCGATGAGATTTAAAAAGGTGGTCATGGCAGCTGCTCCATCAATCATCCCCTCATCCATGTTGATGTCGATAATTTGAGCGCCTCCCAAGACTTGTTCCCTTGCAATTTCTAAGGCCTCATCGTACTGCTGATTTTCAATCAACCGAAGGAACTTTCGTGAACCCGTGACATTGGTCCGTTCCCCAATATTGACAAAGTTGGTCTCTTCGGTGATCACCAAAGGTTCCAATCCAGAAAGCAATAAGGGTTTCTTCTTAAGCATGTGCAACAACTTTTGGTTTTCTGGGGGTGTATTTTTTAGCCAATTCCGCAATCAATCGGATGTGATCTGGCGTCGTCCCACAACAACCGCCGATGATGTTCACCGCATTTTGTTTTAAATACTCCTCGATCAAGGCTTGCATTTCTTCAGGAGTTTGATCGTATTCTCCAAAGGCGTTTGGTAAGCCTGCGTTGGGGTGTGCAGAAACAAAAACCTCGCTTTGATTCGAAAGTCGTTTTACATAGGGAAGTAACTGGTCTGCGCCCAAGGCGCAATTGAAGCCAATACTCAAAATAGGCAGATGACTCAATGAAATCCGAAAGGCTTCCACGGTTTGTCCAGAAAGGGTTCTTCCACTGGCATCCGTTATCGTTCCGCTAATCATGATCGGAATCGCAATCTGCTTTTCAGCTTTTACAGAATCAATGGCAAACAAAGCCGCCTTGGCATTGAGGGTATCAAAAATAGTTTCGACTAAAAGTACGTCTGCACCTCCGTCAATCAAACCCAATACCTGGTCTCGATAGGCGTTTACCAATTCGTCAAAAGTAACAGCACGGTAGCCGGGGTCATTGACATCAGGAGACATGCTCGCTGTCTTATTGGTGGGTCCAATAGACCCAGCGACATAACGTTTTTGATCAGGGGTTTTTGCTGAAAATTCTCGAGTTACTTCTTTGGCAATTTTAGCACTTTCATAATTGAGCTCATAGGCCAAATCTTCCATTTGATAGTCCGCCATCCCGATGGAAGTGGAGGAAAAAGTATTGGTTTCTAGAAGATCGGCACCCGCTTCCAAATAGGCGCGATGAATCTCTTTGATGAGGTCGGGCTGGCTAAGGGACAACAAATCGTTATTCCCTTTCAGGAGACAAGGGTGACTGGCAAAGCGCTTCCCTCTGAAATCCTCCTCTTCCAACTGGTGGTTTTGAATCATGGTACCCATGGCTCCGTCCAAAACCAGTATGCGCTTTTCTAAATCTTTTTGAATATTCATCTACTGTGTAATGGCTTGTTTTAAATCGTTCCAAATATCTTCCTGATGCTCTAAACCTACAGACAAACGAATCATTCCACCTGTAATTCCTACAGCCAACTGATCCGCTGTTGAAAGCTTGCTGTGGGTAGTTGAAGCGGGATGGGTGACTATAGTTCGGGAATCTCCTAAATTGGCAGACAAGGAACACAATTGAATTTTATTGATAAAATTTCGAGCTGCTTCTACTCCTCCTTTGAGTTCAAAAGAGACAATGGTTCCTCCTTGTTTCATTTGTTTTTGTGTCAATTTGTATTGGGGATGGGAAGGTAAAAAGGGATATTTGACCCAATTGATTTCTTCTAATTGTTCTAATTTTTGTGCCAATGCTAAAGCATTCTCACAATGCCGATCCACCCGTACCGAAAGGGTTTCCAAACTTTTAGATAGTACCCAAGCGTTAAAGGGAGAAAGGGAAGCTCCTGTATTTCGTGCAAAGAGATACAACTCACGAATCAAGTCCTTTTTTCCAACGGTAATCCCACCCAGTACACGCCCCTGGCCATCCATGAGTTTGGTGGCGGAATGAATCACTAAGTCGGCACCAAATTGAATTGGGGTTTGTAAATAGGGCGTGGCAAAGCAATTGTCCACAATAAAAAGAAGCTTGTGTTTTTTTGCAATTTTACCCAAAGCCTCCAAATCCAAAATATCTACTCCAGGATTGGTCGGAGATTCTACATAAATACATCGCGTGTTTTCTTGAATCAAATCTTCCACAGCATCTAACTGATCTACTGCAAAATAACTCGTCTCGATGTTCCATTTAGGAAAATACTTGGTAAACAAACTGTGGGTAGAACCAAAAACGGCACGTGCTGAAATGAGGTGATCTCCTGCATTTAAAAAAGTGGCAAAAGTTCCAAATACCGCACCCATACCACTAGCAAAGGCAACACCGTCTTCTGCGCCTTCCATTTGACATACTTTCTGAATAAATTCTGAAGTGTTTGGATTGGAAAAACGACTGTAAATATTCCGCTCTTTTTCTTCTGCAAAAGAAGCCCGCATTTCCTCTGCGTCTTCAAAGACAAAACTTGAGGTTAAATACAACGGACTCGAGTGCTCTTGAAACTGGGATTGTTCCGTTTGAGTCCGAATGGCTTGAGTTTCAAATTTGGGGATCATATTTCGATTCCGTTTAGAATTATTTTATGATTGATTTTGGCGGTGGGTTCTAAGGTTTTTGACACAGAACAGTACTTGTCAAATGACAGCTGAGCCGCACGTTTGGCTTTTTCTGGCGAAAAATCTCCCTCTAAATGAATAGCAATATCTATTTGATAGAACAAAGCGGGCACTTCATTTTCATGACGGTGTCCGTGGACTTCCATTTTTAGTACTTTGGGATTGATTTTTTGCTTGTTCAAAATGGCAACAATATCAATACTGCTACAACCTGCCACACCCATTAAGAGCAGTTCCATAGGGCTTATTCCCTGCACTTCTCCAGTTGTTTTGGACTTGTTGTCCAATCGAACACTTATGCCATTGGCGTTGGTAACTTCAAAAAGGTAATCGTCGTTAATTCGTTCTAAGGAAACATTCATAAAGCTTTTATTTTTTGGGTTTAAATAGAGGAGATAAAATTTGACTTACGTCTTCATGTTCAATCAAAAAGGCATCGTGTCCGTGAGGCGAGCTCAATTCGTGATAAAAAATATCTTGTTTAAATTTTTTACTAAAGTTCACTGTTTTTTGATCTTCTACAGGAGTGAAAAACAAATCGCTGTCTATGGCAATTAAATGGATTTCTGCAGTGATGCTTTTTATGATTTCCTGGGCAGTGCGTCCTTCTCTTTCAATATTGATCGAAGCCAAAAGATGATTCATCATCACATAGGCATCCAAATGAAATCGTTTCGCTAGTTTATCCCCGTGATAGAGCAACCAACTTTCAATATTGTAAATTCCAAGTTCTTCGTTTTTGGTTCTTCCAAAACGAAAATCAAAAGACTGCGGGGTGCGGTAGGTTAACATGGCGTGGATACGCGCATCCTCCAGGGGTTGCTTAGAATTTTGTAAAATCCTTTTTTGCATAAAAGTATTAGCGAGTATCCAATCATTGGCTTTCCAGTCGGCCGCTATGGGGATTAAATACTTCGTTATTTCAGGAGCCAAAGCCGACATTTCCCAAGCGATTCCACCTCCTATGGAACCCCCGATGAGGGCGTAAAGTGTTTCTATTTTTAACACCTTTAACCCTTGTAAAAACAGGGAGGCGATGTCTCCTGTGTGAAAATCTTCTGGGGTTGAAAAGGTTTGATTCAGAACACCGTTTCCTGGAATATTAAAACCAAGTAAGGTGTAGTGCTGGGTGTCTATTGTTTGGGCAGGGCCAATGATTTCATTCCACCAACCATCGTTCCCCGTCAGTTGCGCATCCCCAGTAAGGGAATGGTTTACCAACACCACAGGTGCTGTCCCCAACTCACAACCAAAATGCTGGTAGTGCAAATCGATGGAAGGATAAACAGCACCCGTGTGGGTCCTAAAATTAGATATTGAAATCGTTTGGATCTCTGCCATAGGGTTTACAACTGCGCAAATGCAGACTCTAAATCAGCAATTAAATCATTGATATCCTCCAGACCTACGGAAAGTCGAATTAAATCCTGAGTCACCCCCGTGGTTTTTTGGGCCTGCTCATCCAATTGTTGATGGGTGGTACTGGCCGGATGAATGATCAAGGATTTGGTGTCTCCGATGTTCGCTAAAAGAGCAAACAACTGCGTATGATCGGCTACTTTTTTTCCTGCTTCAAAGCCTTTTTTCAATCCAAAGGTGACTATACCACTTTGCCCTTTCTGGAGGTATTGAAGTGCCAACGCATTGTACTTTGAGGTCTTTAAACCGGGGTAATTCACCCAAGCGACTTCTTCGCGTGTGGACAACCATGCGGCTAACTTCAAAGCATTTTCAGAATGCTTTTTCATACGGATGTCTAAGGTTTCTATTCCCTGAATGGTTTGGAAACTATTAAAGGGGCTAGGAGCACTTCCCAAATCACGTAATCCTTCGATCCGAACTTTGGCAATAAAAGCAATGTTCCCTAATGCCTCGTGATAGTTCAGTCCGTGATAACTCGGATTGGGCTCTGTAAATTCTGGAAAATTTCCGTTGCCCCAGTCAAAAGTTCCTGCATCAATAATAACTCCCCCTAAAGAAGTTCCATTTCCCGTGAGGTACTTCGTCAAGGAATGAATCACAATATTGGCACCGTGTTCTATTGGGTTTAGCAAAGCGGGTGAGGCTACGGTATTGTCAACAATAAAAGGCACTTTCGCCTGTTGAGCCGCTTCCGAGATGGCTTTTAAGTCCACTACATCCAGTTTGGGGTTCCCTAAGGACTCCGCAAAAAAGGCACGTGTATTGGATTGTACTGCCTTAGCAAATTCACCAGGATCATCAGGATCTACAAAAGTGGTGGTGATCCCAAAGCGCGGCAAGGTGTTCGCCAAAAGATTATAGGTTCCTCCGTATAAACTATTGGATGCCACGATGTGGTCTCCAGTTCTAAGAATCACCATCAGTGTCGTAGCGATGGCAGAGGTTCCCGAAGCTGTGGCTACAGCTGCAGCACCTCCTTCTAGCGCGGCGAGACGTTGTTCTAAAACATCGTTTGTTGGATTGTTTAAACGGGTGTAAATGTATCCGGGTTCTGCAAGTGAAAATAAATTCGCCGCATGGTCCGAATCATTGAACACATAAGAGGTGGTTTGATAAATGGGAACTGCTTGAGTTCCTTGGGAGTTTTTAGCATCATGCCCTGCATGTAATGCTTTAGTGGCTAATTGTGTACTCATAATTGAAATTTTAATTTAATGGATTCGATATAATCTAATTTTTCCCAGGTGAAAAGTTCTACTTCCTTCGATACTTTTCCATTGTATGGGGATTCAAACGTTTTGGTTAGAGTCAGAGGCTGACGCCCCATATGACCGTAGGAAGCGGTTTCCAAATACATTGGATTTCTCAGTTTTAATCTTTTTTCTATAGCATAGGGACGCATATCAAATAAAGTTGCTGCTTTGGCTGCAATTTCTGCGTCGCTTAAATCTACTTTTGAAGTACCGTAGGTATTGACATAAATTGAGGTTGGTTCTACCACTCCAATGGCATAGCTCAGTTGCACCAAAATTTCATCGGCTACTCCAGCTGCGACTAAATTTTTTGCCATGTGGCGGGCTGCATAAGCCGCACTTCGGTCCACCTTACTCGGATCTTTCCCGCTAAAGGCACCTCCGCCGTGACCTCCTTTACCGCCATAGGTATCGACGATAATCTTTCGGCCTGTCAAACCCGTATCGCCGTGTGGCCCTCCGATGACAAATTTCCCTGTTGGGTTGACATGATAAGTGATGTCGGTCCCAAATAGTTTTTGAATATCGGGCTGTAATTTGGCGATCACACGAGGGATTAAAATATGGATCACGTCCGATTTTAATTTTTCCAACATCGCTTTTTCATCTGCGTTGAAATCGTCATGTTGGGTCGAAACCACAATTGTATCGATACGCAGAGGTTTGTTCTGGTCGTCGTATTCGATGGTAACCTGCGATTTAGAATCGGGACGTAGGTAGGTGATTTCTTTATTCTCCCGTCTTAGAGCCGCCAATTCAATTAAAATTTTGTGTGAAAGATCCAACGCCAGGGGAATTAACGATTCCGTTTCATTAGTAGCATAACCAAACATGATCCCTTGGTCTCCTGCTCCTTGGGCTTCTTTTTCTTCACGATCCACACCGCGGTTAATGTCTTGGGATTGCTCGTGGATTAAAGAAATAACTCCACAGGAATCTCCACTAAATTGGTAGGCTCCCTGAGTGTAACCAATCTTATTGATTGTTTCTCTGGCAATGGACTGAACGTCGAGGTAGGTTGCGCTTTTGACTTCTCCGGCTAGAATTACCTGCCCAGTAGTGACCAGGGTCTCACAAGCCACCTTGCTTTCTGGGTCGAAAGCCAGGAAGTTATCTAATAACGCATCACTGATTTGATCGGAAATCTTGTCTGGATGACCTTCACTTACAGATTCTGAGGTAAAAAAATATGACATTTAAAAGTTGCTTTTACGGAAGGATTCAAACGGTGCGTTTTGAAAAGCAACACTGCTTTAGCATTTTTTTTTCGAGGTTTGCAATCAGTCAAATCCTTCCTCGTTTGTGATGCAAATGTACAGCTTTTTTTGAATTTGCAAATTTTTGTTGGTTTCATTTGTAAAAAACAAATCTTATGGTAAGATTTACTTTTTCCCCCCTCCCCTTTTATTGTTAAAAAAAAGAAGCTACTTTGCAGTTCCATAAACAAACCGTAATAAACTAACTATGCATATTGCCATTGCCGGGAACATTGGGGCGGGAAAAACCAGCCTGACCGAACTTTTAGCCAAACACTACGGCTGGGAAGCCCATTTTGAAGATGTGATTGACAATCCCTATCTCGGTGATTTTTACACCCATATGGAACGGTGGTCGTTTAATTTGCAGATTTACTTTTTAAAAAGCCGTTTTCAGCAATTGCTCAAGATTAAAAACGGAAAAAAGACCATAGTACAGGACCGTACCATCTATGAAGATGCGCATATTTTTGCACCCAACCTCAAGGCGATGGGTCTGATGAATCAAAGGGATTTTAAAAACTATCAGGAACTCTTCGAATTGATGGAATCGCTGATACAAGGTCCAGATTTGTTGATCTACCTCCGTAGCAGCATCCCTAATTTGGTCAACAAAATTCACAAACGCGGTCGGGACTACGAAAACTCGATCAGCATTGATTACCTCAGTCGTCTAAACGAACGCTATGAGGCTTGGACGTCAACTTATGACAAAGGAAAAATTGTCATCATCGATGTGGACAACTTGGATTTTGT
>Ga0181563_10006782_pt1 | contig 10220 bp, 8 predicted proteins | sample 011ome_25_FD_133759 | JGI IMG/M metagenome (GOLD analysis project Ga0181563, IMG submission 133759) | Coastal salt marsh microbial communities from the Groves Creek Marsh, Skidaway Island, Georgia - 011512CT metaG (megahit assembly) | ecosystem: Environmental > Aquatic > Marine > Intertidal zone... | reverse complement strand
GGGTCTAACATCCGCAAACCCAATGGCTCTTGAATTTTCGGGAGGAAGACCATTTTCAATCATTTGTCGCAAAACCGTTGCAGCTCTTGCAGACGACAGTTCCCAGTTAGAAGGAAAACGGAATGACCTAATGGGCGTATCATCAGTATGCCCTTCTATATCCATGGTTAAGTTGTATTTACCAACTATGGAATCTAGAGATGAACACAGTTCGTCGATTGTCTGCTTACCTCCCGAGGTGAGATTCGATTCACCCGAAGAGAATAAGGACTCAGACCCAAGAAGGATGTTTATACCTCTATAGTTTTTTTCAATCTCAACCCTTGGGTTATCATTGGCCGAATTGTCAAAAGTGGAATCAAGTTGATTGTACAACATGGTCAAAGGAGAGCCACTCTTGGTATTGAGTTTGTCACTGACAAAGCCATTTTTGAGCTCTTCAAAAAGTTGTAAATCTACTTTTGAAGCAGAAAAAAAGATAACAAAAAACGCCATAAGGAGGGTAATCATATCCGAGTAGGTAGCGAGCCAATCATTGGCTCCACCTTCGTCATTTTCCTCCTCAACAACAGGTTTTTTCCGGCGAGTTTCCTCGACCGAAGGCTGTTGCTTTTGATTCATGAAGTTAAACATGGTAGTTGGTATTTTTCATCTTAGCTGCCTCCCTGACCAATCAACGAGCCAAGTTGATCCTTGATTAGGAGTTCAGATTTACCTTCTCTAATAAGCACAATGCCCTCCATTATCAGCCTTTCTCGTGTCTGGTTGATGGATTGGTTATACTTAATTTTCTTTGCCATAGGACTAAAAAGCAAGTTGGCAAAACCAACACCATATAGCGTGGTCAAAAGTGCGAGCGCAAGCGCGGGTCCAACTCCAGATGGTTCATCCAAACTGCCCAACATGATGATCAGCCCTAGAAGCGTACCAACCATGCCGAATGAAGGGGCGGTATTCGCCATCATTTGAAGCACGTCCGCCTTCTTTTTCTCTTCTCCAGCGCGCTTGTCTATATAGAGTTCTGCCATGTCCCTGATTTCACGGGCTGAATAATTCGTACTTACCAATTCAAACATGTATTTCGTCATTGAATCTGATGGTTTATTCGATGCGAAAAAGTTGTTTTTGTCATTGGCGTATGCTGAACGATACTGGAGGATATTCTTGATTTCAGTTTCTAGAAGCTCGGTCTTAGAATTATAGTGACTGAACATAAATCGCAGTGAACCAATAGCACTCAAGACAGTGTGTGCGGGATACATAATAAATAAGCCAGTCAGGAGACCGCCGAGAACCACAGCTAGAGACGCAAAGTCCAAGAAAGGAATCACGGGTAGATTCTTGGTTATTTTAACGGCACCTACGGTGTCTAGTGCTCCAATCATCAAGATGCTGAAACAAATGAAAAAGCCAAGCAATGTTGTTGGGGAAAACTTCATAATTCTCTAAATTAATTCCAAGGTTTAGGGTCTAATTCGTTTGCTTTATTCCAAAATTTAACAGCTGTAGTGCTATCTCCTTGAAGATAGTACAAGGATCCCAATAGTTCAAGGAGTTCAGGGGTCACTAATAATTCTAAGCCAGCCTTTATGTGGTACTCTGAAGTAAACATGTCATTTGAGCTTAGCGCTTTCTGAGCGGCTATATAATGTCGCAGATATAGCCTTGTTTCTTCAGCTGAAAAGTTTCTAGAAGAACTATAATAACGTCCAGAACTAGGAGCGTTGTCAACAAGATCCAAAGTACTTTGAGGAGCCCCGTCTAGATATAGAATATCTGTCCTTGGATTTGACCGTATGTTCAAGAATGCCTCTTCTGACCTTTCAATATTGGGAACCGAATAGCTTCGAACTAGGTTGTCATTCTTGGGTGGCATAAAACAACCAATTGCAAAAAGCATTAGGCTTGCGGTGATAAACCATCGTTTAATACCTAGCTTCGGAATCACTTGAGACTGGTTGAGAGAGTTGAAAGGTGAAAGGCTAAAATACACTTTAGCTTCGGTTTCAACAAAGCAATGTTAATAACCTAAAACCCTAGACCTAAACCAAGGTACAATCGGTCAAAATTTGATATTCCCAATGGCTCTTCATTGAACGGTAGAATTCTCCTGTTACAGAGTTGAAGCCCGGAGGTAAGAGAAAAGTTCTTGGTCACAAATAAGCTTAAGCCAGAACTGAAATTATACCGGCCAAAGTTAAGTTGAGTTAAATCAGTGGTTAAGGCAGAGTTCCAGCTAAGGTTCCCTTGTGAACCGAAAATCCTAAACTCCTTCAACAACATTTGGGAAGTGATTCCCGTATTCAATTGCAGGATGAACGGAGCTTGAATCATGCCTGTCTCATAGATTGGGACAATAAATAAGGTCTCTAGAGCGTATCCGAATTGGATATCTTCTTTTCCTAGGACCTTTTGGAATCCTGAGACAGTAAAACCAACAGATGAACCTGAAAACGTGTATATATTGGTGTCTAGACCTTGATTTGATAAACTTTTAAGTCTAAGAGAAGGATGAATTGATCCAGTACTTGTAAAGAGTAAAGCTGGCATCAACCGCTCATGTTGCTTGCCTTTTAAAGAATACATCTTTGAAAAAACCACGGACCCATCTTCGTCTCTCACGTAAACAAAAACGATCAAATCATTTCCTCGACTTGGAAGTATTTCAGCTTTCAGAGCTAAATAATCCGAATTACTTCTGATTTCAGGTGTTATAATTTTATGGACTGACTTTCCGCATGCAACACGAATAGAGTTTGCTAAAAGAACAGCTCCATCATTGGCCTGGCGTTGTGCGGAGGTCGCTGAAATAGATTCAATCACTATGTAGCGAGAGCCTCCAATTTCACCATTTAAGTCGGAGGTCAGCAAGCGCTCAAAAGTTGTGAGATAATGTACAGCTACGGGGCGACCTACCTGAGCATTTGCATTCAAGTGGATGAGTAAAAAACAGACGAGGAATCTGAAGTAATGGTGCATCTATTGTTAAATGTATTTTCTGACTTCATCGAGAATTGCTTTTCTAGCTTTTCTCACGATGTCGCTCGCAATTCTATTACCACTACTGATTTCAGATTCAATCATATCTCTTTCACGAGGTGGTCGGGTTTCAAGGATGGCGTCTAAAGGCTTTTTTTCAAGACCGTAACAGGCATTTATAAGTAAATCTGTTTCAAAAATGGAAAGTGCATTTCTGAGTATGTCTTTTTCAATTTTATGTAGATTATAAAAACCGATAAAACGTTGTTCAATAAGCTGTCCTCTATCCAGATCGCTTGCCATTATGTCATCAATGAGCTTTTTCTGCTTTGAGGCATCATATTCATCTAGAGTTTCTATCAGCGCCTTGTTTCCATCAATATCAATGTTTTCTAGGCCCACGAGTTCTTGGGCCTTTCGTGCATAGCGAACGCCTATTTCTTTAATTACAGAGAGAGGCAGGCGTTGAAGTTCGACCACCTTCATTAGAATTTCCGACCGGTCATTATCTTCCACTAATTCAAGCAAGGACATACGTCGCTTTTGATCTAGTTGTGAAAACAACACGGAGGAAAGTTCGGGTCGGTCACCTCGAATCAACTGAACGATTTGATAATTGGATAATTGATTTAAGAATCCAAAAACATTTTGCTTTTCATCTTTGAATGCAAGCTTTTCGTTGGAGAGCGCCCTTACCGTACTGTTGAATGTAAGCAAGAATTTGTCCATGCTCTCGGCGTCAAGTTTATCCTCTTCCGGCGTGTCAATCTGATTCAGCATAGTGAGGTACGCTGAATACTCCATGAAAGGTTTTAGAAGGGCCACTAAGTCTGGATAGGGTCTAGCCAAAGAAGAGAAGAATATGAGACCTTCGATTTCTTGGTTTTCAATCATTGCATTCATGAATGTCCCTACAGATTCGGGTGTCTCAATCAATAGTTTTTTGAATTCCGAACGCTTCAAGTTTGGTGAACTGTTGTCGAAAGCTTCTGATGCGATCTTCTTCAATTTGTTGTTTGATACCGATAAGGATTTTTCTAATTCCTCCATGGTGCCATTTTCTTCAGCGAGGGCCGACGCTAACTTTGCCTTCCGTCTTTTCCTTCGAATTAAAAGTGCAGCACCTACCACTAGAAGAAGAAAAATTCCGGCAATCCAAAGCCAAAGGTTATCAAACATTGTGTTTTGCTCCTCCTCCTTTAAAATTTCTTTATTAGGAGTTTGGTCCTCTTCTAAAACAAGTTCCAACAATGGGTCTTCTTCAATATACTCGCTTGTGGGAACTAGGTTTTGAGCGCCCGAGGATGGATCATTCCCAAGCTCACCAGGACGGAATTCTGGAAAATTTATATAGTCGATTTGAATAAAATCTGTCGAAGGATTTAGACTCAAGTTATTAGCAACCAGTCTTTTGAAAAAAGCAGTATTCTCGTCGACTTTGGCTTTGTTGAGTGTAATGAACACTTGGGTTCTACTATCTACGAGAAGGTTTAAACTCTTCTCTCTACTGACTCTCTGAAGAACTCCAGGTAGTCCATCAATACTTTCGTTTCTCTTGACTTTTTTCCGAACATAAACCTCTTCAAGCCTAACATCTACACTAAAGTCATTTTTATCAACATACCTCGCTAGCTCTTGAGACACTAGAAGCTTTTCGCCGTCTAGGTTTTTAATGTTGTATATGTATTCTTTTTCATCCTTGTCTTCAGAACTTGTTCCATTTTGTCCAGTACGAGTGCCGCTTTTGATTAATTCAAGCAGGCTGGGAGATTCAGTTGACTTTTCAATTGTGTCCAGCCTGACATTTTGACCCGATACAAAAGAGCCATGACATAAAAGTATCACTAGAAGAAGAAAGGATGTAATCCGTCTCATGCGGTTTCAATAGTTTGATTTAAAGGTTGGCAAACAAGCCAAGGCTCAAATGTAAAATTTTAAAATTCTTTTTAAACTGAATTGTTTCCTTGAAACGAAATATGTCGCCGCCTGAGGTGTTCAAGAAGATGGTGGTTCCGGGAAAAGGTTTGTAACGAATCCCAATTTCATTCCAGTTCCCAAATTCACTGGAGAAATTAACCCTTGTGAGAATTTGCAGATTTTTACCATGATTCTGGAAGGCCGACAGGGAAAAATTTGAATTCTTGTACAAATGATGAGAGAAATACGAATACTTCCCCGTGAACCGAAGGGCTTTGAATGGGGAATATGTCCAAGCAAAATGTATTTCTTGAGATGGCTTGAAAAGATTTTGAGATGAATTCAACTGAATAGGCATTGAACCAATTGTGGTGTCACGATTAATATTGACGTCCGGAAGAATTGAATCCAAGCGATTTAAATTAATTCCTGCGAATCCCCAATCTAATGATATTTTGCGATCGAGTAATCCTCGAAGATTACTAAAAATAGGAATTCCAATGAGGCTGTATTCGAATTCATGGAAATCATTTATTTTATTTACTTCTTTAAAATCTGCAAGAATTAGAAAGCTATTCGGGGTTAAAGCATCCAAAAGAGCAGAGGTCGGGTCTAGGATCAACATCCCTAAAGTGCTAGAGTTACTGCCTAGAAACAATTGTTCTCCTTCAATAAACACCTCATATTCTGTCCCTGTGTTCAGGTTAGAGGTGTAGCGATTTGCGATGCTTCCCGTATCAATATTCAGAGCATAAATATTTGAATAATCTCTCATCCGCATTCCGTATAACACCGATTTGTGTTCAAGCTTCTTTTCTAGCCAAATTCCAAAATCTTGATAACCCACCAAACCTAATTTTGAATTATTTAGATTGATACAAGTATCAGGATGCCATTGGAAACCAGTTCCGAGAGAACTTAAAATATTCTTAGTCAAACCTTGGTCCTTAAAAAGAATTTCATCTGTTCTCTGAACTTGGGAAAAAAGATTCATTCTTTTAGAAAGCTTTAAATAACTCCAATTCGTAACAGAGTTCTGCAAATAGTTAAAGTTATTTTCTCTGACGGGTGAGAGATTTCTAGCCACTAAAAAATCAATACCAGTATAGTTGTAAGACTTCGTGGTTTCTAAAAATGGTTTAAAATCAAAGTTGCCAGGGTAGGCAAAGCCACCTTGTGCTAATCCCCTGATTGACAGGACAATAAAGGTAACAAAAATTGTAAATCGAAAAATTTTCATGGAACAACAATGTTTGCCTCTAATCGGATAAATCCTTCTGACGGTATTCTCAGATTACCATTACTATCACCTGTTATTTCTAGCAAGTATGCTAGGCTCTTTGATTTCTGTAATGAAGATTTGTCGATATAAAATTGTGATTTTTTGTCTACGTATGTTAGGCCGTTAGACAGGTTAGTGCCATATGGAGAAGGATCAAGAATGACAACGGTTTGGTGATTGAGGGCTTGATTTAAGGCATCTAAAAGGAACAAATGGAGTTGTATTCCTAAAGTTGCGGGATTACTGCTCGCAAATTCCATTATAATGGTATCAGCTAAACTGTATTGCAGCAGAGTTGAATCTAAATTGAGAGAGACAGTATCTGAGAAAACGAAACCTCCAAATGTCCCTTGAATGGGAATAGTAAGTTTTGGGGAAAGCCTTAAGAAAGAGTTTTGGCTGATTGAATAAGAGTCATTGTTGTTCATTAGCTTCACTCGGGGCGAAAAAGTGAGGGAGTCGATTGGTAGAACGACTAGATTGTTTAATGAACTATTGCTCGAATCGAAAATGTATATCTCTGAGTATTGGCTTGAGGAATTTATCTGGAGTTTGTGAATCAAGCTGTCTGTTGTGAAGCCGCCGCTTGGAAAATTGTTTCCTTGGAATAAAAGTTCAACTTCTAAGGGGTTATCGCTTGAAATGTCGACGCTCAAAATGGGGTCAAAAAAGGCCGCAGAATCTATGTAAGGCAAGGAGATAGGAGTATTTAAATTCATCGTGGAATTTAAGGGCAAGTTTGCTTGCAGCTTTACAACGCTCTTAGAAGGTTGAGAAAATGCATGAACATCGGTGGTTGTGATTTGAGTTGTATTAAGATTGGCCGGTATTTGGCATCCCAAAGAATAATAGGTGCTTTGAAAAATAAATGTATCACCACCACCGTGTATGCTTTTAGATCCCATTGGGTACTGGGTGGTTTGACCGGAAGTCACTGGGATATCCACTATAATTTGACCATTATTTTCTAACCTCCTTCTTAAGGGGACACCCAGATTTGAGGAATGGTTGAAAAAGAAGGAAGTATTTGGCTTAAATTCAATTTCAGATCTCGGAGCAACAATGCTGAGTGAATCGAGATATAGCATTTGGATTGGATCCATTGTCCAAACAACAGTATCTAAGTCCGCATCAATTCGAGTGAAAGATTGCGATAATTCAATCTCAAGCGATAACATTGGAACGTTGGCGTCTAGGGGTCCTAATGGCGTGAACTGAAAATTGGTTAATGAACAACTTACAGGGAGGGATCCGCTTGCCCCAAGTTTCATTGGAACGCTGATGTTGCCTCCAGGCGGGAGTGAAAATGTTGCGCTTATAGTAGAATCCAAATTGCTTTTAAGCTTTAGAGAGGCGGTTAAGTTTACATTTTGATAATTCTCTATACGCGCCAAAATGGTGAGTGAGTCGCTTGATGTATACAATCCCGAGGCTGAACCTAAAGTAATTTGATTTGGTTTTAGAACTGGTTGAATAATGGAAGGTGGTGTGGAACCATTTGAGATTGCTTGAAGAAAAGCAGCCTTCAAGCTCGAGTTTTGGATTTGATCAGCCAAACTATCCGAAGTAAAAATGCTGCTCATTCGCTTTATGCCAATTGCATTGCTCAGAGCTTTAGAGGTAACATTGACGCGATTGCTCATAGAGCGATTGAAGGTATTGAAGGGTAATTCAACACCATTTGGTTGACCTAGGGGAATGGTGATGGCTTTAATGGATTGATATGCCGAGGTATCCAACCCGAAATTTGCCAGATCGATGTCTTGGTTAAGAAGAGGGAAGGTCAAGCTTACATCAGGTCTAAAGTCAAAACCGACATCGACGTAATCTTTTTGGCACGAATTAAGGATGAATATCCCAACAAGGCAGCAAAGCGCTTTGCAGTAAACAAGTCGTATGATGTATAATTGTCTCATGAAATCGGCACGTCGTCTACGATATTTAAAAAGACTCCTCAACTCAATGGATGAGTCTGACTACAAAAATGGTTTGATTGATAGCCGTTTTAAATATACTCGCACACTTGTTTATAATCCTAATTGGGTTGAATTCAATCAACTCTTCATGTTCGTCCTCAAAGTCGAGCCTCTGATGTTGCTTACCACGCGCAGAATAGCTTGGGACGATTTTGGTTTCTTAATTCAAGATAAACGTAAACTCGAGACAATCTTGGATTATGGAATTGAGTACATCCAGTTTCCGACCCAGAGTGGTTATCAAATGGTAACTCATTACATCCCGGATTTAATGAGAACCCGAGGCTTCATAGTCGAATCTACTACCATTAAAAAAGAAAATAATAATGACACGAGTGAATAGGTGGATTGTTGGGATTGCTTTGCTTTTTCTTGGCCATCAAAGTTTTGCACAGCATTCATTTCAGATCAGTGGAAATGCGAAAAATGGCGACATTATTGCCGCCCGCGTGGAGGATAAATTATATGTCCGTGACACCCTATTTGGCTCAACGTCTGAATTGAAAAATGGTCTCTATACATTAGTTCGTGACACAGTAAGTTTATTTGATTTTGTCGTTTTTAATTCCAACGTAGAAGTCAATTATAACGAGGGTAAACTTGAATATAAGGACTCTCTGAATTCTCAATTTTATAGGTTCATCCGAAACCACTTGGAGAATGGTCTTGAACTCGGTGATGATTGGCGAGCAATTTATCCAGATGCGGTGGAGCTAATCAGAGTTGTTTTCCCGCAAATCTTTGTTTTTGATGGAAAAACGCACAAACAAGTTTCAACTCAATATTGGGAGTTGACGGATGGTCATTATGAATTCTTGAAGAATTCCCCATTTGTTCGTCAATACCTGAACAACTTTTACGATCGAATGATTTCTCAGCATTATGATTCCATTTATAGTTGTATTGAAACCCAAATGAGATTTGTCAGTGATAAGGATGTTCGGCCTTTCTATTTTTCGGTTTTAACAAACAAGTTCGAAACGTCAAAAATCGTGGGTCATGAAAATGTCTTCGCCAATATGGTTAAAGGTTTTCCGAGATCGGATTTTGATTGGGTGGAGGACTCTGTTTACATGAAGTTACAAGAAAAAGCAGAAAAAATCCGATTAAATCCCGTGGGCGCTAAAGCAAAGAATTTTCCTGTGAAAAATTTCAAAACTGGAAGCTTAACAAGTCTAAATCAAGTGTTTGGAATCTATAAATTGGTCGTTTTCTTTGATTCAGATTGTGGACATTGCAAAGAAGCCATGCCTTTTTACATGGAGGTGATCGACAAATTCAAGGACAACGGACTAACCCCTATGTTGGTTACGGTGGAAACGACGAATGAATTCCTGAGTGAGTTCATTTCTTCCCGGGCTTATAATCCCTCGTATTTCTATTACCACCACGAGATCACACAAAATGATTTCCGCCTGAGCTATGACATACCTTCTACGCCTCAAGTTTATATTTTGGATAGTTCAAATAAAATTCTAGCGAAAAATATCCCGGCCAAAGAATTGAAGGACTATTTCGCGTATCTCGTAAATCAATGATTTTTCAGGTGTTTCCCAAACAAGACCGGCCATTTCGTAGTTGTTAGAGGAAGAAATTAAATCTGAAATGTCGGACGTAGAAATATTTAATAAGGCCCCAAAACACGGGTACACGGAAACGGTCCCCACCATGGACACCAACGCGTTTATCCAAGTGGTAGAGGGGCGTCGTTCCGTTCGTGTCTATGATTCGACCCCCATTCCGGAGGAGGTCATGCGCGAGTGTTTGAGATTGGCCTTGCTGGCACCGAACTCATCCAATTTGCAAACCTGGGAATTCTTTTGGGTACGAACCCCAGAGAAGAAAGCGGAGCTCGTAAAGTATTGTTTGGGCCAGCCTGCTGCGAAAACCGCGCAGGAGTTGGTGGTGGCAGTGGCTCGGCCAGATCGTTGGCGCGAAACGAATGCCTTGATGTTGGCCAAATTTGACGACGGCCGCAAGGAACGTCTGAAAGGTCCGTATCAATACTACAGCAAGATTATTCCTTTGGCTTATAACATGGGGCCATGGGGCATTTATGGCCCCTT
>Ga0181563_10006777_pt1 | contig 10222 bp, 5 predicted proteins | sample 011ome_25_FD_133759 | JGI IMG/M metagenome (GOLD analysis project Ga0181563, IMG submission 133759) | Coastal salt marsh microbial communities from the Groves Creek Marsh, Skidaway Island, Georgia - 011512CT metaG (megahit assembly) | ecosystem: Environmental > Aquatic > Marine > Intertidal zone... | reverse complement strand
CTCGGTCGTCTCGGCTTTTTCGCTTTCGGATGGAGGTTGGTGGTGGCCAGCCCCGCGCCCCTCGCCCCGACGCCTCGCCCCACCCGCGGCGCGGTCGTCGCCGCGGACGTGTCCTCTTCGTCCTCTCCCGCGGTCGTCGGCGAGCCCGGGTCCTCAGACGCCGCGTGCTTACCCAGAACGGAGACGTGCCGCGCACGCGCGTCCGAGCGAGATTCGCGCGGAGCGTTTTTCCGGGACGCGCTCGAAGGGCGGGCGTCCTCGACGACCCCCGAGGACCGAGACGCGAGGCGCGCGAGATAGACGCCCGCGGCGACACCGACGACCGCGGTGGCCGTCGCGGCGAGCCACCACGATGTCTCCCCGCGCACTGCCAGACCCATCTGGATGCTCCACGCGCGGGGGGAACTGGCGAAGATGTGGGTGGAGCCCGATGGAATACACAAAATCGTTCTCTTCGTTTTTCGTCAGCGTCGCGTCACTCCTGCCCCGTGCGGGTGGTCCTAGCGACCTCCGCGCAGCGCCAGCACCAGGTGAAGCACCGAGCCGCCTTCTATGTTGTAGTCCTTCGCGGTCCGGTCGTCGTTCATCTGCTTTCCGCCGAAGATCAATCTGGAGGCGGAGAGGGGGAGGGGAGACGTGAGTCGAGGGCGACGAAGATTTGAGGAGAACAAGAAGTTGTTTGTTGAAGATCCAGCGAGACGCGCGGGGTTCGGGTCACGGGGAGCCTCGAGACGTACCGCTGCTGAACGGGGGGGATGCCCTCCTTCTCCTCGAGACGCTCCTTGATTCGCTCGATGGAGTCGCTGGGCTCGATGTCGATCTCGATTTCCTTGCCCGTCAGGGTCTTCACCTTGATCATCTGCAGAGACGAGGGCGGAAAAGCAGCGGGCGGAGGGTGTCAGCAGGCGCGTGCGGTGACCGAGACCGGGTGAGCGGAGACCGCAGGAGACGCGCTGGACGGACACGATACGTCAATTGATACGCACCATCTTGGCAAGCGGTTTTCGGAAAAGTCGGGGTGTGACCGGGGTGGCGTGCGCGCCCGAGAGTAGAAACTTCGTGCCCAGATTCGAGTTCAAAGGCGACAACTTTGGAGCCGCGGACGAAACGCCAAGAATTGGCGTCCTGATGGTCACAACTCGCGCCTCCAAGTGGCCCGGTGCTCGAGGTTCGCGCGGGTCGGGACCTCGGGGTGCGCCGCGGTCAGGCGACCGCCGTCGAGGGTCGCCATGCGGAGCGCGAGAGAGACGCGAGCCGGATGGGATGGGGTCCCCCGAGGAGGCGCGAGCGTCGCTCCGTCCTCCACGACCGGGACGTTCCGAACCGCGCGCGGCGCCATGAGCAGCGCGGCTTCGGACACCACCTCGAGGATGTCCGAGGCGCCATCGCGGTGGCTTCCCGATGACCTCGCCGCCATGCTGAGGTACGTGGCGCGACGCCACACCCGAGGTCGGATCCAGCGAGACGCGCCTCCGCGTCACGCGGCGCGACGCAACGGACCGACGTTTTCCAGACTCTCAGCGCCTCTCACCCTGAGCTGAGCGACTCTGACCTTGTCTTCCCGTCCCCGTCCCTCTCTCCTCGACATCGCAGCGAGGAGGGCGCCTCGTTCTCAGCCGAGCAGATGCGTCGCGTGGTGGACGCCGCCGAGGCGGGCGTGCGCGACCGCATGGAGCGCAAGGTGCTCAAGGCGGCGTCCATGGGGTACACGAAGGGCGTCGCTGCCGGCCGGCAGGCGGAGGCGCAGGAGTCGCGCGCGGAGAAGGCACCGTCGGCGGGGGACGCCGCCCTTTCCGCGAAGCGCGCCGGCTCGGACGCCGGCGTCAACGACGCCGCGAGCCTCTTCTCGGAAGACTCCGCGGCGGTCGCGACCGGGCGCGAGGCGCCCGGCGGGACGGGCGGCGGCGATTCCGCGAAGGAGCCCTCCGCGGGCGCGCCGTCCACGCCCGATCACGAGCCGGCGGGCGACGACCTCCCGCGACGCGCTATGCCCCCCGACGCGGGGCGCATGCCCGACGAGGTGGCGGTGGGTCGCGCGCTCGGGACGCGGCGCGGGACGAACGCGCCCGCGGCGGCGCCCACGGCGGCGCCCACGGCGGCGCTGTGGGCGCTGAGCGTTTCGGCGCGCGACGGGAAGATCCCCGGCGTGCGCGAGGATGCGCTGGACCTCATCGCGAGCCGGTGCCAGCTGTTTTTCGCGCACGATAAGCTCTCGCGCGCGACGCTCGGCTGGGCGGCGGCGAGGTGGCGCCTCGCGTGCGCCGAGCCGCGCCGCGCGCGCGCCGCCGCCGAGCACCTCCTGCGTCGCGGCGCGCGGCGCGCGTTGGCGCGCAGCTTCGCGGCGTGGGCGCGCGTTCCCGAGAGCGAGGCGCGCGAGGCGTCAGACCGGCGGACCGACAGACCGACTGCGACGGGGACGTTCGCGAACGAACGCGCGGTGATCGACGACGGTGGGCTACCCGGGCGGGGCTTCCCGGACCGAACCGAGGGAAAACCACGGGACGGCGCGGACGGCGTCTCGAGCGCGCGGGACCGTGACCGGGACCGTGACCCGTTTTACTCCCCCGTCTCGGCGCCGCCGCCGCGGCTGGACCGCGACGTCGCCGCGGGCCTGGTGGACCAGATCGAGCACCTGAAGCGGCGGAACGACTCGTTGGCGGCGGCGCTGCGCGAGTCGAGGGACGCGCTGGAGGCCTCGGGGCCGACGCCGCGCGAGGCGGCGCAGAGCGAGAAGTTCCGCGCGCATCTGCAGCGGCTGCAGCGCGAGCTCGAGGCCACCAGGCAGGCGCGCGACGCGGCGCGCGACTCGGCGCAGCGCGCGTCGCGCGAGGCGGCGCGCGAGGCGACGGCGCGTCGCTCGAGCCTGAAGGCGGCCTCGACGCAGACCGGCGGCCCGGGCGACCTGTCGCGCCTGGACGCGGCGGACCGCGACGTCGCCGCCGAGGCGACGGCGCTGGAGCTCAGGGCGCAGGCGGCGAAGTTCCACGTCGAGTTTGAGCGGCAGGCGCAAATCGCGGAGGCGGCGACGGCGAAGCTGCGCGACGAGCGCGGCGTGCGCGCGCGCGCCGAAGAGGCGCACAGGCGCGAGATGGCGCGCGCGCGCGAAAACCACGCCGCGGACCTCGCGGCGGCGCGCGGCGAGTGGGAGCACCGAGCGCGCGTCGCGCGCGCAAACGCGACAGGCGCCGAAGCGGCAGTATTTAGTCAGGATGTTCCTCGGGGGGCGGGCCCGCCCCCCCCCCCGGAGGCGCCTTCGCCCGAGTCGCGGCGGCTCACCGCGGAGCGCCTCGCCGCGCTGGAGCGCGAGGCGGGGCGCATGCGCCACTCGGAGAAGGTGGACGAGAAGGTGAAGGGGTGGGAAGTGACCGGCGTGCTGGCGGAGGGGCGAGCGGAGTCGCCGCGTGGTGACCCGCCGAGAGATACGCGCCGAGAGATGAACGAGAAGAGAAGAGAAGAGATACGTGCCGGGGCCATGGCCCCCGGGGGGGGAGGCGTGATGGGGATGCCTCCGCCGGCTCCCCGACGTTCGGACCCCGAGGACCCGTGGGGCGACGCGGCGGCGCCCCGGCGGCGGCGTGTGGAGATCCCCGGGCCCGCGGAGATCCCGCGCGCGCCCGCGTCGGCGACCGGGAGCGAGCGGAGCACCCGGAGCCGCGCGGGAACCGCCGCGGCGGTGGTGGCGGCGGTGCGCGCGGGCGGCGCCTCGGCGGTGGACGCGCTGCTGGCGAGCGGTGCGTTGGACCCCGACGACGACGAGCCTAATGAGGTTCCCGCTTTCGGGTCCCACTCGCAAGCCCACTCCCGCGCGGGGAGCGGCGTCGGGAGCGCCGCGGGGAGCGTCTCGGCCGCGCGGCGCGCCGCCCGCGCGCCCGCGTCGGCGACGCTCGCCGTGGCGCAGCTCGTGATGCGCGGCCACGCCAAGGCGGACGCGGACGCCGCCGTCGCCGCCGCCGGCGTCGACGTCGACGCCGCGCACGCGTGGATCGCGCGCAAGCACGAAGGCGCCGCGTGACGCGTCGCGTACCACCCTCGATGGGGCCTTACGGCGTGAGCCTCGGAGCGCGACGCGCTCTCCGTATCGTCGCGAAGGTCTCCGCGGCGGTCTAACGCTATTGTCTATTCAAACTCGCCTACAGATGTTTACTCGTACCGTACCTCGCGCGCGGCGGCCCCGACGCACGCCGGGCACGCCAACGCGACGCGGCGCTTGGCGTACTCGGCGGCGACGAGGTGGCCGGACATCGGGCACCCCGCGTCTCGCCACGCGTCCGCCAGCGCGGCGGCGGAGGCGCGCAGCGACGCGTCCGACGCGACGTGCCCGCACGTGAACGCGACGCCGTCCTCGTCGCGGCGCACCTCGCGGCGCACCTCGTACGCGGAGAAATACACGGCGGCGGCGGTGGCTTCGTCCGCGCACAGCGCGCGGCGCGCCCGCAACCACCGGGACGCCTCGGTTTCTCTTCGCGTTTTCGCGTTTTCGTTTTCGTCGTCGCCGGCGGCGGACGCGTCCTCCGTCTCCGACGCACCGTCGTCGTCGCCCGCGCCGTCGCGCGCCGCCGCGCGCACGCGGAGCGACGCCACCTCCAGCGCGAAGGACGCCGAGAAGGAAACGAGATCGGAACGAACGGTTCCGGTTTCGGTTCCGGTTCCTTCGTGGGCGCTCGACGCGTCGGAGGCGTCGCCCGTTTCCGCGCCGCGCGCCCCCGCCGCGCCCTCGCCGCGCAGCAGCGCGGCGAGCGCCTCCGCGCCCACCGCGTCCGCGTCCGCCAGCAGAAGCGTCTCGAGCGCTTCGCGACTCAGGCCGCGCGCGCGCCAAGCGCGCGCGACGGCGGCGAGGGCCGCGGCGCGCGCCGCCGTCGTCTCCGCGCGCGAGGCGTACTCGGAGAGGGTCGACGCGAGCGCCTCCTGGATGGCGGACTCGGAGGCCTCGGAGGCGTTTGCCGGGAACGCGTCTTCGACGGCGCGCAGGCGACGCCGGGTCGCAGCGAGCCAGTCCCCGGCGCTCGCCAGCGCGACGGCGGCGGCGCCGGAGTTGTCGAAGCCGGTGGTCGCCGCGATCGCCCACTGGGGACGGACGGTCCCGGCGCGTAGCCCCTCGCGGAGCGCGCGCTCCAGGCGCCGCTGCGCCTCCGCCGCGCCGGCTCGGCCGCGCGCGCTCGCGACCAGCGACAGGCGCGCGGCGACGCGGGTCTCCGCCGCGCCCGGGCCCGACGCCGACGCCGCGAGCGCGGCGGTCTCCTCGGGGCGCATCAGGGGGAGCACAGCTATGATCGCGCTCGAGTCGGAACGCGCGTCACGTTCAGGCCCGAACACGGCGGCTCCGCCCTCTCCGCTCCGAAGGCCCGCCGCCGCCGCCGCCACGGCGCGCGCCGCCGACGCGGGCGACCGCGCCGCGCCTTCGTCGTCCTCCTCCTCCTCCTCCTCGAGCGACCCGCCGATCGGGATCCCGTGGTGGGTCGGCGCGGCGTACTCCACGAAGCGCCGCAGCGCCTCGCCACCGCGCTGGAACGTGTCCGCGGCGGACGCCGCGGCCAGCGTCGCGCGGAGCGCGGCCATCGCGTCGAGCCGCGCCGCCCGCGCGTCGTCGCCGTCGCCGCGCGACGACGCCCGCGTGGTCGCGCGGAGCAACGCGGTGATTCCGGCGGCGGCGTCGGCGGCGAGCCTCGCCGCGCGCGCCGCCGCCTGCAGGCTCCCGAGCGAGCGATGCGCGCGCGCGGCCGCCGCCGCCGAGCGCGCGAGCGCGTCGGCCGCGTCCGCGGCAAGCGGGGGCGACAACGCGCCGGACGGCCAGGGGAACGTCGCGGAGGCGTCCGGGACGTCCTCCGCGATTTCCCCCGCGGCGCCGATCGCCGCCGCCGCCGCCGACGCCGCCCACGCCGAGAGCTCGAGATGCGCCGCGCAGCACAGACGCAACCAAGCCTCTTCGTGCGTATCCACGCGTGAAGAGACGGACGCGTCCGTTCGCGTGATGCGCGTAGTGTTCGCCGTGTCGTTCGCGCATACGCGCGTGGGGCGCGACGCGGCGAGGTGGTCCAGGTGGTCCAGCGCGTCCGCGGCGCGCCACTCGCCCAGGCACGCCGCAACGCACAGCGCCGTCGCCGCGCGCGGCGCCGCCTTCGGCGCCAGCGCCGCCGCGCGGGCCACGTCCCCGACGCTCGCGGCCCGCTCCACCGCCTCGGCGTAGAGCACGGCTCGGCGCGCGCGCGGGACCTCGAGCACGTTCAGCAGGGTCTCCGCGTTGAGATCCCCCCTTCTACGCGCCGCCGCGGCCGCCGCCGCCGCGGCGGCGTCCGTCGGGTCCGTCGGGTCCGCGCGGGGCGCCTCGCCGCGCCTCCGCGCCGCGTCCTTGCCCGCGGCGCGACGCGCCGCGCGCGCGAACGCGTCCGCCTCGGCGCCGAGGCGGACCGTGCCCAGCAAGCCCCGAACCACCGTCTCCGAGGACGGCGTCGCCGGGCGACACGCCAGCGTCGCGCCCTGCGCGGCCACCGCGCACCCCTCAAACGCGGCGATCCCGAAACGCGCGGCGCCGGGCTCCTCGCCCCGCCGGTCCCCGCAAGGCATGAGCGCGCGCGCCAGCGGTCGGCCCACGCCCGCGGACAGCGTCAGCTCCTGAAGCACGACGGGAACGATCTCGGAGTACTTCCAGACGGGTCGTAGGGGCGTCGCCCAGGCTTTTTCTTTTTCTTTTTCTTTTTCGTCGCCGGCGTCGGCGTCGGCGTCCGCGCCGAGGTCTTCGTCCCCGCGCGCGCGTCGGCGTCCGCGGCTCGCCGCCTCGTCCTCGCGCGCCATCGCGGAGAGCCGCGCCCGCCCGTTGCCCCGGCGGTGCAGCGCGAAGATGAGCCGGCGCGTGACGCGCACGGCGATCGTGCCCGGCGGGACGCGGTACGTCGCGATCGCGTCGCGGTCGTTGGCGGGGTGGAACAGCGCGAGCGTCTCCGCCGCCGCGCTCAGCCGCGCCACCAGAGTCGAGGACAAGCGAACGGGCTTTTTCGCGCTTTCCGGCGCGGGCTTCCCGTTCTCGACGCGCGCGTCGTCCGGAGCGCCGAGCGGCTCGTCGTGCGCCCCGACGTGCACCGAGAGCGCGGCGCGCGACAGGAACGAAGACGCGCCGGACGCGTCGGACGCGGGGGGCGCCCCGAACCGGCCCTCCACGAGCGTCGGCGAGAACCCGCGTCTGCCCGCGGCTTCGGGAAGCGACGCTCCGCCGCGCTCGAGCGCGAGCGTCCAGTGCGCCTTCGGTCGCGCGTCCGCGTCTCGGCGCGCGGTCTAGACGCCCGCGACCGACTCGGCCGCCATCGCAGACGACGCGCGCTCGCCGGAGATGAGCAGGAACTGCCCGAGGTCCGGCCCGGCGTCCACGGCGGCGGCGCCCGCCGCGCGACCGCCCACGAACACCGCGCACAGAGGCGCGCCGCGCGCCGACCAGAACCGGATCTCGCCGTCGCGCGCGCACGCCACCGCGACGAGCGACTGTTCGTCCGTCTCGACGTCTCGCTGTTCGAGGTTCGGATACGAACCATCGAGGTTCGAAGAGACGCGCTTCCGCCACCAGAGCGCCGAGACGATCGGCGAGCCCGCGGTGCGCAGCACGCGGATGGCGGGCGCGGCGGCGCCTTCGGCGTCCTCGGCGTCTTCGGAAGACGCGCGAAGCGCCGCGCCGGCGGGGATGACGTACACGCCACCGCCCCGCGTGCCGCACAGTAACAGAGGCCCGTCCGCGTCTGAGGAGCAGCAGGGAGGACTGAACTCCAGCGAGGTGATGCGCGCCTGCTCGCCCTCGTACCAAGGGAGCGCGGAGCGCGTCGCGCGCGCGTTTTTTTCGTCGGCGTCGGATGCTCGCTCCGCGCCCTCGGACGTTCCCGCGCGCGCCACGCGCTCCGCGCGTAACAACAGGTGGTGCCTTGTGCCCTCCTCGGAGGCGTGCGCGGCGGCGTGGAACACGCGCGTCGCGGGAGGATCGCCCGGACGCGCGGCCGCCTCGGACGTGCACGCCGCGGCGACGAGCTCGCGGCGACCCTCGCGCGCGCGCGGGGCGCGTCCCGCGGCACCCGAGGCGTCGTCTTCGCTCGCGAAGGCGCCGGAGGGGGGGTCGCTGGAGGCACGCGCGGAGCCCCCCGCGGCGGGGGAGCTCGTTGACGAGCTCCGTCGGACCTCGCCGCCGGGGTCTTTGCTTCGCGAGCGCACCGTCAGGACCTTCTCCACCGCGAACAGGGGGATGTCCAGGGGCGGGCGCAGCTCCTCATCCTCGTCGTCGTCGGTCTCGGAGGCGGCATTGCGATGCATCGATCCGCGCCCGACGGTATCCTCCGCGGCGCCCAGCGCGGAGGACTCGACTCCGAAGAGCCCCGGCACGACGCCGTCGCTCGGCGTCGCCATCGTCCCCGTCGCGCGCGAGACGCGCGTCGGGGAATGCTCGACGCGCCGGTCGTCGCTGAGTTTGACACGCAGCAGCAAATTCGTCACCGAGACCCTCCCACGCCGAGAACCCCGCGAGTTTCCACGTCAGAAAAGTGTAAGCTTACACTTTTGCCGACACACCCCACACAACTGCAGGACACCTCCCCCATGGTTCGCTTCGATCATGTGCGTCTTCCCGCGCTCATTTCCATGCCCACACCGGCGGTGTCGAGACTTCCGTGACCCGGCGCCGTCCCGCGCATCTCAACGAGTCAAATCGGCTCGCCGCGCGACGCCGCCCTCATTTTCCCGTTCGGCATCCGACTCACCACCGCTCGCGCTGACCCTGCCCCCGACCCCCCCCTCTCGCGTGCTTCTCGCCGCAGGCCGCAATAGCCTCCTCAGCCGAGTTTGAGCTCGCCAACGTGGTGCGTCCGCGCTCGAGCCGAAGCGCCCTCCTCTCCGGGCCGGGGTCTCGAGACGCGTCCCCCGCCCGCGCGGATCGAAAAGGACACAGCACCTTTTTTCAACTGTCGCGTTTTAGACTGTCGCCATCCGCGCCGACGCGTCGACGGTCGCGCGATCGCGCGCGCCTCGCCCCTGACCTCTCGCGCCCGCCCCTCGCCTGACCCCGCTCAGATGCGCGTCGACGCGGAGGAGCGCGGCGTCGTCGCGCAGTTCTTCGCGATGCTCAAGGACGACGCGTGGAGCCACGCGTCGAGCGCCGACGGCACGGACGTGTTCAAGCTCCCCGGCGAGCGCATCCACCGCATCATGGGCGTGACGCGCACGGACGCGACGCCCGAGCAGGTGCTGACGTTCTTCTCCGACCCGCTCAACTTCGACGAGCACTTCAAGGTCCTGGACGCCATGTTCAAGGCCGGGTCGGTGGTCAAGATCGGCGGCGCGGGGCTGGCGGCGCCGGAGATGGTCGACGACGCCGCGGGCGTGTCCGGGTCCGACGGAGCCTCCGCCGGCGGAGCATCCGCCGGCGGAGTGAGAAAGGGACGCGCGAACTTCCCTTTCGGGAACTTCGCCGCGCTGTCCGTCGGCGGCGACGACCGCCGCGCCGCCGCGGACCCCGGCGATGTGAAGGCCTCGGGCTCGGGCCTGCTCGCCGGGCTTCGCGCGAGCGGCCCGGGCGCGAAGATCGAGGAGGCTTTCCTCCGCGCGACCGGCGAGCGAAAACGGCCGGACGCCGACGCGGCGTCCGTCGCGTCGCGGCTGGCGGATTTGCCCTCCGCGCAGACGGAGGCGACGCGCGACGCGCTGGCGCGGTCGAACGAAGCGCCTTCGCGGACGGACGGGGACGGAGACGTGTCGGACTTGATAGCCTCCGCGGAGACGCGCGACCCGAAGTTCGTGGACCGACCGGGGCACGCGTTACTGCACGGCACGTTCCGGCTTCCCTCCGTCGTGCCCGACCGCGACTTCGTCTGGGACCAGGTGGCGCTGCGCCTGCCCACCGGGAGCGTTTTGATCGCGGGAAAGTCCGTGGAAGTCTTCGGCGAGGACGAGGTGGTGCCCGTGAGCAAGGGGCACGTGCGCGGCGCCGTGCTGACGAGCGGCTACTACGTCGCGCCGGAGTCGGCGGCGGAGGGCGGCGGGTCCAAGATCGCGTTCGTCGTGCAGGCGGACCCGAAGGGAAGCCTGCCCGCGTGGGTCGTGAACTTCGTCGCGCCCAAACAGGCGCACAACGTGACGCGGCTCAGGAAGTTCCTCGACGGACGATGACGGGCGCGAGCGAACGGATCGCTTCGTTTCGTTTTCGTGTACGAAAGGAGTCACGTAGCTAGCAATAGAAAAGAGTATTGAAGGGCGCCGT
>Ga0181563_10006774_pt1 | contig 10226 bp, 10 predicted proteins | sample 011ome_25_FD_133759 | JGI IMG/M metagenome (GOLD analysis project Ga0181563, IMG submission 133759) | Coastal salt marsh microbial communities from the Groves Creek Marsh, Skidaway Island, Georgia - 011512CT metaG (megahit assembly) | ecosystem: Environmental > Aquatic > Marine > Intertidal... | reverse complement strand
GAACTTGAAAAACTTCCTGGTGTTGGTCATAAGACAGCTAGTGTGGTTATGTCCCAAGGATTTGGTTATCCAGCTTTTGCGGTAGATACTCATATTCACAGACTTGCACAAAGATGGGGTTTAACAAATGGAAAAAGTGTTGTTCAAACTGAAAAAGATTTAAAAAGAATATTTCCTAAAAAAACTTGGTCTAAACTTCATTTGCAAATAATTTTTTATGGTAGAGAATTTTGTAAAGCTCGAGATTGCCATGGTTTAACTTGCAAAATTTGTACTACCTGCTACCCAAATAGAAAAAAGCCTGTTATTACCAAAAAAGCTTAATATGAAAATTTTAGGGATAGGAAATGCAATTGTAGATGTAATTTGTAAGGTTGATGAAAATTTTATTATTGAAAATAACCTCACAAAAGGAACAATGAAATTAATTTTTGATGTAAATGAATTTACAAAATTATTAACCGGTCTAAAAATTGAAAAAACTGTTTCTGGAGGTTCGGTAGCTAATTCAATGGTTGGCATCTCTCAACTAGGCAATGAGGTTGGTTTTATAGGCAAAGTTTCAAATGATGAGTTTGGCTGCAAATACGAAGAGGGTCTAAAAAAAGAAAATGTAAAATATTTTTATTCCAAAAAGAATGAAGAATTGTCAACTGGTACTTGTTTGATATTGGTCACACCAGACTCTGAAAGAACAATGTGCACTTTTTTAGGAATAGCTGGAAAAATCAACGAAAATGATATTGGCTCAGAAGTCATTAAGCAAAGTGAAATAATTTTTTTAGAGGGTTACTTGTGGGATGAAGGAGAACCAAAAAAAGCCTTTGAGAAAGCCATCAATATTGCAAAAAAATCTGCCATGTCACTTTCTGATCAATTTTGTGTGGAAAGACATAAAACACAATTTTTGAGTCTAGTAAAAAATAAACTCGATATTGTATTTGCGAATGAACAAGAAATTACCTCTTTAATTGATGCAAAAAATTTTGACGAAGTTATCAATTTTTCAAAACAACTTGATAAATTGATAATTATTACACGAGGAGAAAAAGGAGCAATCGCGATTAATGGTAAAAATATTTATGAAAGTGGAATACAAAAAAATTTAAAAATTCTTGATCTTACAGGTGCAGGAGATCTTTTCGCTGCTGGATTTTTTCATGGTTATATTAAAAATTTTACACTTAATGAGTGTCTTGCAAAAGGTACTGAAATGTCAGCAAGAATAATCCAACAAATAGGAGCTAGACTTTAAGTTCAGATTTTATCAAATTGAATAATTTTTAATTTTATAAACTTTGTTATTTAATTTGATAACCACTTTCAGTACTAATTATAAACTCATTATCATCAAAAGTTTTTAATAATTTTTTTCGCAAGCGATAGATATGAGTCTCAACTGTATGTGTCTCCATATTGGATTGATAACTCCAAACCTTATCTTGTAATTCATTTGTATTAACTGGCTTATTTTTTTTTTTTAAATAAGTAATTATTTTTATTTCTTTTTCGGTTAACTTTAGTTTGTTTTTATTTTTTTTCATTTCCTTTGAATTCAAATCTATGATGTAGTTATTTATCCTAATATTTGATTGATTATTAAACTGCTGTTTTAAAAATTGAATGTTAATTTTTTCTAGGAATTTAGTAATATGAATTGGTTCATTTTCTAACGTTATTTGATTGATATCATCTTGTTGTTTTTTTTGTGATATAATTAAATAATCATTAAGATCTTTTATTTTATCTTTTAAGATGCTTTCTTTATCTACAAAAAAAATATTAAATTTAAAATTTAAACGAAGTTCTTCTAAAATATGATACAACGAAGTAAGCTTGTAAATTATTAAATTCTGCATAGTTTTTTAAAAATAGAATATGACAATTTATATAAAAAACAAACATACTCTTCAAATAGATGATTTTAAATTTAGATGCTGTATAGGAAAAAACGGTTTCACAAAAAAAAAGCGTGAGGGAGATAAAAAAACACCAAAAGGAATATTTGGAATTGAAAATCTTTATTTTAGAAAAGATCGGAAAAAAAGACCCTCAACACTAATTAAATGTATTGAAATAAAAAAAAATATGGGCTGGTGTGACGCTATTCGATTCCCAAAAAAATATAATAAACTTTTCAAAATAGACAAAAAAATCAAACATGAAAAATTAAAAAGAAGAGATCATAAATATGATTTTCTTATTCCAATCAAATACAACTTTAAAAAGACAGTTTTGGGACGCGGCAGCTGTATCTTTATTCATCTTACTAAAAATTTTAAACCGACAGCTGGATGTATAGCCTTGAAAGAAAAAGATTTTCTAATTATGTTAAAGTTAATAAAAAAAAATTCGAAAATAAAAATTAATTAAGACCTTTGGCCAAATATCTGAGATCCAATTCTAACGTAAGTTGACAGATATTTTGTGGCCATAAGATAATCTGAAGACATTCCCATACTTAATTCTGTAAAACCTAATTCTTTATTTAATCTATTCATTTCTTTAAAATAACTCTCTGGATCAATATTTGCTGGAGGAATGCACATTAAGCCAATTACATTTAGATCTATTCCTCTACAATAAATAACTAATTGATTTATGTGATCTTTATCAATTCCTGATTTTTGATTTTCATTACCAATATTGACCTGTAAAAATATTTTAATTTTCTTATTTATTTTATATTGTTCATCTGCAATTTTTTTTGCAAGTTTTTGACTATCTACAGAATGTATATAATCAAATATTTGAACTGCATGTTTAACTTTGTTAGATTGTAGTTTTCCAATCATATGTAATCTTATTTCTGAGTTTTGTTTTTTAATTTCAGTCCATTTTTCAAGTGCTTCCTGAACTTTATTTTCCCCAAAATCAACGTGTCCATGCTCTACAAGAGGCAAAATTTTATTAATTTCAAAAGTCTTTGATACTGCAACAATTTTAGGAGTGTTTTGAATATTCAATTCATCTAGATAAGTTTTGATATTATTTCTGATATCTAATAAGTTTTTAATAGTATGGTGCATACAAAAAAGGTTAAAAAATATTACTTTATAAATAAATTTGACACAAACAATATCGATAAACAAGACAAACAAACTGCTATTATTTATAGAAATTACAATTTTAAAAAACAGGACGAAAATCTTATTCTTAATATAAAAAAATACTGCAAAAAAAGATCAATTAACCTTTATTTATCCAACAATATTAAACTTGCAATGAGATTAAATTTAGATGGAGCCTATATACCGTCTTTTAATAATAATTTAAATCATTTAGCTTTTTCTTTTAAAAAAAATTTTTCAATTATCGGTTCTGCACACAATATTAAAGAAATTAGGATGAAAGAAACTCAAAAAGTTAACAAAATTTTTTTATCCTCATTGTTTAAAAAAAATAAAAATTATCTAGGCATTAATAAATTTAAAATATTAAAAAATTACTCTAATAAAAACGTTGTGGCTCTGGGTGGAATATCAAAAAAGAATTTAAAAAAACTTGCCCTTTTAAATCAAGCAGATTTTGCTGGTATATCTTTTTTTGAATAAAAAAAAGGCCCCTAAAAAAGGGGCCTTTTATAATTTTACTTTCTAAATTAAATTAGAATGCAAATGATAAATTGATTTCGTAAGAGTCAACATCTGCAGTTGTAGCAGTTGATCCACCTACGTTATCAGCACTGTTAAATGAACCACCGATTGATACTCCACCCATTGTGTATGAGATACCAACACCTGATTCTTTTTGTGTTTCTTTACCATTACCTGTTGCTGATGTATCGTGGTCATATTCTCTTTCACCATATGATACAGTTAAATCATCAGTCACAGCATATGCTATAGAGTATTGCTCTAACTCGTTGTCTGTTGCAACACCTGATTTATCTTCTTCACTTTCTTGGTAACCAACTGTTACTGGACCATAAGTGTAAGTTAAACCAATAGTAGACTCATCAGACTCAGTAGTAGCAGATACGTTTGTATCTCTAGTACCTTGTGCGTAGTAAACAGTTAAACCATCTACCATCTCAGGTGCAAAACTTACACCCCAGTCCATGTAATCACTGTAACTGTCTGCTGTGTCATTACCAATTGAAGTTGATGCACCAGTCGCTGCTGTTGCGTATGCAGCTCTAAATGTTAGACCTTGAATTGATGGTGACTGATAAGTGAAAATATTGTCTTCTTCACCAACACCATTAATTCTTGCAGTCGAAGCATCTGTTGAAGTTGAAGATGTACCATCGATAGCATCCCATACTTCTTCGTAAGCTTTTGGTGTAATGTCATCAAACTGACCCATTACAACTGATCCACCATGTCCGTGGAAAGTTATTGTTCCAAGAGAGTCTGTTCCGAAAGACACATTGTGCTCATCGTATGTTTGACCATCTTCTAATTTAAACGTAGCTGAAACGTTAATTCCGTTTTCAGTTTGTCCAGAAGCAGAGATAGTAATAGTGTCATCTTGAGAGAAAGATGAAGCTGAGTTTCCTTCATCAGAGTTTGACATTGTAATACCTGCTTGACCAGATATGTTCCATTCCGCTGCAGTTGCAGAAAATGAAACTAGTGCACCAGCAAGAGCTGAAACACCAATTTTTCTTAGTTTATTCATATTAATTTCCTTTTGTTATTTATTAATAATAAACGTTGTTTTTTTAACATTTTGAGTAAAATATTGTATTTATTCAGCTTCTGTAGAGTTTTTTTATTATATTTGTTGCAAAAATATCACATTCCTAATTTTAGCCTATATTCAATTATAATTTGAGTATTTTGTATAATAATCGTAAATATTCCAATGTTTTTTTGTATCCATAAATTCTTAAAATTGATTTTTTTATTATTTTTTACGACTTTTTTATTAAGTGGGTGTGGTGGAGGGTTTAAATTGCCAGGTGGAGATGCCAAAAAAAATCCCCCTAATGCTGCTGACAGAGTTGCAAAAAATTTGGAAGAAGGCAGAGGATTTAGACTAAATGATTTAACAAAAAAAAGTGGTGGCGGAAACTTCGAGTTTGCAACATCTAATGAGTTGTGGAGAGCCTCCCTTGATGTAATTGATTTTATGCCCCTAGCTTCTGCTAATTACAGTGGAGGCATTTTAATTACTGACTGGTATTCTGATGGCAGAAACCAAAATGAGTCTATTAAAATTAATATAAGATTTTTAAGTAATGAAATAAGATCAGATGCTCTTGACGTAGATATTTTCTACAAAACATGTGATGCAAATTCTAACTGTGTGATTGAAAAAAAAGAAAGTGAACTTCAACAGGAGATAATTAAACAAGTTCTCCAAAAGGCAACTGTATATAAAAATCAACTAAAAGAAAAAGATTTCGTTCCCTACCCAAAGATTAAAAACTAAAAAAATATAAACTTTTGATATAAAATTCATTTAGTGGAAAGATATAATTTTAAAACTGTTGAATTAAAATGGCAAAAATATTGGGAAGATAATAATATTTTTAAAACTAAAACTGACAAAAAACTTAAAAAATTCTACTGTCTGGAAATGTTTCCATACCCATCTGGAAAAATCCACATGGGCCATGTTCGCAACTATACAATTGGAGATATATTAGCAAGATACAAAACTCTAAGAGGATATAATGTTTTACATCCTATGGGTTGGGATTCTTTTGGTATGCCAGCAGAAAATGCTGCAAGACAGAATAACTTAGACCCAAAAACCTGGACTGAGAAAAATATTGAAAATATGAAATCTCAGTTGAAAAGGCTGGGTTTGTCAATTGATTGGGATAGAGAAATTTCAACTTGTTCCCCAGATTATTATAAACACCAACAAGAATTTTTTTTAGAATTATATGACAAAGGTTTAGTTTACAGAAAAGAAAGTTATGTCAACTGGGATCCAGTTGATGAAACTGTTCTTGCAAATGAACAGGTTATTGATGGCAAGGGGTGGCGTTCAGGTGCTACTGTTGAAAGAAAAAAATTAAATCAATGGTTTTTTAATATTACCAAATTTTCAAACGAGTTATTAGATAATTTAGATAAACTAGAAAAATGGCCAAACAAAGTAAAAACAATGCAAAAAAATTGGATAGGAAAATCTTTTGGCTGTGAGATAAGTTTTAAAATTGAGGGTTCTCAGGAAATAGATAACATAAAATGTTATACAACAAGGCCTGACACTTTATTTGGTATGTCGTTTATCGCACTTTCAGTTGATCATCCTATTTCAAATCTTTATTTAAATAATCAGGATTTTCAAAAATTTAAAATACAATGCTCTAAAACCGGCACCACAGAAGAGTCTTTAGCTAATGCAGAAAAAATTGGTTTTAAAACTAATTTATTTGCTATCAATCCGCTTGATCCAACAAAAAAATCACCTGTTTATTTTGCAAACTTTGTTTTGATGGATTATGGATTGGGCGCTGTTTTTGGTTGCCCTGCCCATGATCAAAGAGATTTTGATTTTGCTAAAAAATATAATCTTGAAATAAAAACTGTTGTAACTCCTGAAATTACAAATAAAAATTTTCAAGTAAAAGATGAAGCTTATACAGATGAGGGATATTTAATTAACTCATCATTTTTAGATGGCTTAAAATGTCCTGGCGAATCAATTAACAAAACTATTGAATACCTTGAAGAAAAAAAAATAGGAATTAGAAAAACAAATTTTAGACTAAAAGACTGGGGAATATCAAGACAAAGATACTGGGGTTGCCCTATACCAATTGCTTATGATGAAAATAACAATCCAGTTAAAATTCCAAAAGAATTATTACCAGTTAAATTACCAAAAATTGATAAATTCAGAACATCCGGAAATCCACTTGATCAAGATCAAGAATGGAAAAATTTAGAAATTAATGGAAAAAAATTAGTCCGAGAAACTGATACTCTTGATACTTTTGTAGACTCTTCTTGGTATTTTTTACGTTTCTGCTCACCTAAAAAAGAAAATTATGGGTTTGATTTAGAAGATATTAAATACTGGATGCCTGTTGATCAATATATTGGTGGGGTTGAACATGCAATATTGCACCTACTGTACTCAAGATTTTTTATGAACGCACTTTCATATAAAAATAATAATTTTGATCTAATAGAGCCATTTGAAGGATTATTTACACAAGGGATGGTTTGCCACGAAACATATAAAGATAAAGATAACAATTGGGTTAGCCCAGATGACATAATAATTATTGATGGACAAAAATTCTTGAAAAAAGATGAAACTCAAAAAGTTAAAGTTGGACCATCTGAGTCTATGTCCAAATCAAAAAAAAATACTATTGATCCTAAAAAAATTATAGACAACTTTGGAGCTGATGCAGTTAGGTTATTTATTGTATCAGATAGTCCAGCCGAAAAAGATGTAGAGTGGTCAGATGAAGGAATTGAAGCTTCTTTTAAATTTATACAGAAATTGTGGATTATGAATAAAAAAATAGTTGATGAAATTCAAATAGATAACAAAAAAAATACCAGCAATGATCTAGAAGAACTAGTTAGTGAATTTGTGAATGATGTTCAAAATAATCTTGAAAATTTTAGATATAATAAAGTCGTTGCAAATTTTCATGAACTTTATGGAATTCTATCAAAAAAAGATTTAAAAAAATATTCTTCATTAAGTCTTAAAAATAATTACGTAAAGGTTTTAATTAGTATGATGCCTGTAATTCCACACTTTGCAAATGAATGTCTTAAATTATTGAAATTTAGTGAAATTATTAAATGGCCAGAAATAAATAAAGAAAATCTAATTAAAAAACATGTAAAATACGTGATACAAATCAATGGTAAAACTAGAAAAATTTTTGAAGAAAAAAAAGACTTATTTGAAAAGGACTTAATCATATTAATTAAAAAAGATCAGCAATTAAATAAATATTTCAATCATAATGTTGAAATAAAAAAAACAATATTTATTCCAAACAAACTAATAAATATTATTATATGATTAAATATATGAAAAAAATTTTTTCAATATGTGTGTGTTTTTTATTCCTACAAGGTTGTGGGTATACACCCATATATTCACAAAACCAAAAATTAAATTATTATATTGAAGATATCAGTTTTAATGATGGAGACCCAGATTTAGTTTTTTTTATCAAAGATAATTTAAAAAACTATTTTATCAAAAATGATAATCAAAAATTTCAAATTTCAGCTATAGTGAATTATTCTAAATCAACTATAAGCAAAAATTCTGCAGGTGACACCGATGAATATGAGTTATCTTCAATTATAGAATTTATAATTTCATCTGAAAAAAGAGAAAAAAAGCTGCAAGTCAAAGAGACTTTAAGAATAAAGAATTTAGATGATGAGTTTGAGGAAAAAAATTATGAGAGAAATGCTAAGAAAAATATGGCTCGCTCATCTACATCTAAATTATTAATGCAACTATCAAGATTTAATGATAATTAAATCACATGAATTGAGCCGTTTTGATAAGAAAAATACTAATTATTATTTATTTTATGGATCAAATTTAGGCTTGATTGAAGAGACAATTAGCAAAATTTTTAAACCTATCTTCTCAAAAAATATAGTTTATCACGATGAGACTGAAATATTAAATAATACTGATCAATTTAAAGAAGCTATTTTTAACAAATCATTTTTTGAGAATGACAAATTTATTATTATAAATAGAGCCTCTAATAAAATTTTAGACTTAATTAAAGAAATTATAGAAAGCCAGATAGAAGATATAAAAATAATTATAAAGGCTGGTGTTTTAGAAAAAAAATCAAAATTAAGAAGTTATTTTGAAAAGGAAAAAGACGTAGTAGCCACTCCTTTTTATGAGGATAATTATCAATCTTTATCATTAATAATACAAAATTTTTTAAGAGTTGAAAAAATTAATATTTCAAATGAAAATATAAATTTAATAATTGAAAGATCAAAGGGAAACAGAACCAATATTTACAATGAATTAGAAAAAATTTCATCTTATCTTAGAAGTAAAAAAAATATTAATTTACAAGATCTTTTGAAACTTACAAATTTAGCTGAAGATTATAATGTTTCTGAGCTTGTAGAGCAGTGCCTTAGCAAAAATGTGAAAAAAACTGTCAATATACTAAATGAAAATAATCAAAACACAGATGAAAACATTTTAATTTTGCGATCTTTTTTAGGAAAATTAAAAAGATTAAAGATATTAAAAATTAATCTAGAAAATACTAGAAATATTGATGAGGTCATAGCATCAGCAAAACCACCTATATTTTGGAAGGAAAAAAATCTTGTAAAACAACAATTAAATAACTGGTCACTAAAAAATATTAAGTTTTTATTAAATACAGTGAATGATTTAGAATTAATTATAAAAAAAAATAACCAAATATCAAATTACGTCACTAATAATTTTATTTTAGAAAGCTTGAGAACACCTAGTAATTTAGTTTAATTATCTCGATAATTCTGTTTAGTTGATCAATTTCTTTATGAAGAAAAGTTATTGAGCCTTTATTTTTTTTATCATTTTTTATATGAACATTAAGACCAATTTTTTCAGATAAAGATTTTTCTAAATCAGCAACATTGGCATCTTTAAATTTTTTATTATAATTTTTCTTTTTTTTAAAAATTTTAACGAGATTTTCTGCTTGCCTAACAGAAAGTTTTTTTTCAACAATTTTATTAGCAACAAACTCTGCATTTTCTAAACCAACTAATATTTTTGCATGACCGGAAGTTATTAATCTATTTTCAATCATATCTAATATGCTTTTGGGTAAAGATAAAAGTCTCAAAGAGTTTGAAATATAACTTCTACTTTTACCAATGAATTTTGAAACTTTTTCTTGATCATAATTAAATTCATCAATTAACCTTTTGTACCCTTGAGCTTCTTCTAGTGGATTTAAATCATTTCTTTGAACATTCTCAACAATCGCAAATTCGAGAGATTTTAGATCATCCGCCTCTATAATTACAACCGGAACTTCATTAAGTCCTGCCTTTTTAGCAGCAAGCCATCTTCTTTCTCCTGCAATTATCTCAAATTTTTGTTTTTTTTCTTGTGACGCTCTTACTATTATCGGCTGTATTATTCCTCTTTCTCTAATAGAATTTGTTAAGTCCTCTAAATTATTTTCATCAAATATTTTTCTTGGTTGATATTTATTTGCTACCAGATCATTTATTGATATTTGATTTTTTTGACGTTCAATTTTTGTTTCACCTATCAAAGATGACAAACCTCTACCTAGTCCT
>Ga0181563_10006761_pt1 | contig 10243 bp, 18 predicted proteins | sample 011ome_25_FD_133759 | JGI IMG/M metagenome (GOLD analysis project Ga0181563, IMG submission 133759) | Coastal salt marsh microbial communities from the Groves Creek Marsh, Skidaway Island, Georgia - 011512CT metaG (megahit assembly) | ecosystem: Environmental > Aquatic > Marine > Intertidal... | reverse complement strand
AGAAAGTGTCATGGGGGAATTAATTTTTTTTTTTTATTTTTTTTTGTTTTTTTATTTATTTATTTAATTTTTATTATTTATTTTTTTTTTTTTTTTTAATTTAACCTTTCGTTACTTTGTTACCAACGTAACCAATATTTTCACCATATATTTTTACGGACTTCGCTGGGGGATATTCTCCGACCCCCTGACCCCCTTTCGGCCTATGTAAATATGGGTGTGTAAATCTTGGTAACATTGGTAACGTTAGTTACGTTTATCCTCGCCCCAGTAACCACGTGGCTTACAGCGCATTTCTTTTTGTAACTTTTTCAAAACCACCAAGTTACGTTGGTAACAATACCCACACTTAGGACAAACAAGTTTTGGTAGGTTGACTTAAGGTTTGGATATTGGGATAATATACACAGTTCGAGGCAATACCGCGTCGAACACAGCAGAACAAAGCTGCGGACACGTGTCCGCAAACAAACGCAACATTAACGGAGCAACACAGTATGAGAAAGATTGTTATCAACGCGTGTTTTGGCGGCTTCGGGCTTTCCGAAAAAGCAGTATCTGTACTAGGCGAAAACTACTTCGGAGAATGGGAAATCCAACGTGACGACCCCGAGTTAGTCCGCGTGGTGGAGGCTTTGGGTGCGGAGGCTAACGGCAAGTACGCGGAGCTAAAAGTAATTCAGATACCCGACGATGTGGATTGGGAAATTAACGATTATGACGGCGTTGAACACGTTGCTGAAAAACACAGAACTTGGAGGTAACAGCATGAAGATCAAAGACGCAATTGAACGCGAGCGCGAGATCGAAGAGATGGAGAAAGACCATTGTTTAGAGTGCGGTGTCGAGGTGTTCGACGGTGGGTCTTGGGGGTACTGCGTGCTGTGTGGTAATGCAGCATGGGGCAAACTTTTTGGTGGTAAATCCAAAACCCTAAACCGAACTCCAAACCACGCGGTAGGTGAGGTATACAAACCCGCTGCGCTAAACACCCATGATCCAGACAATCAGTACCAATGGGCTGACGAGAACCTACCTTGGTGGGCGTGGCCGCTGCGCCTACTCGGAGGCTTGGGGTTTATCGCAGGCATTTACTGCCTAGTCTTTTTGGGGATGCTGCTATGAGAGGAGTTATTTGTGTGGAGCGCAGCGTGCGCGGCGTGATCGAGTGGCTACCTTTAGCCGACCAACATCATTACAGGGAGTGGCAAGGCTGCTTCTCATTACTGGGAGACCAAGCATGAAAGATACCAACGATGCGCAAACCGTTGACTGGGTAGACGAGTCAAACGAACACAATACCAAAAAAGCTGCGGACACGTGTCCGCAAGTGTTAATCGCACCACCTGTTAACGCTGCGTTGCACGCAGCACTGAGTACCATGATCGACCGCACACTAACTGACATTCTTAACAACAAGGAGCAATAACCATGAACCAAGTAATCCCAATGCACACAAACCCAGCAACACAAACCGAGTTACCTGAACTCGTTACACCAACCATATCATCCTCCGCCATGCGGGTGGGGCTATCAATCAGCGCGCCGACCATGCGTAAGCAGGACAAGCGTGCGACTAGCCAAGTTATCTCACACAACAATGCACGCAAAGGTGCGGCGAACGTGACTAAGAAGCTAGTGAAATCTACCGCGCACGAGGACATGGCACGACTCATTGCCCGCATCCGTGCATACCACAGAGACCACACTGTGCCTTGGGGTGATCTCGGCGACAGGCTAGTGGCTAACGGTATTTTGATTGACTACAAGAATGCTATGAACCAACTCGAAGACGAGTTCTGGGACTTAGCCCAACAAATCCTAAACGAGTACCCAAAGGATGTAGCACAAGCGCAGTTGTCACTGGGTGATTTGTTCAACGAGAACGAGTACCCAAGTGTCGAAACGTTACGCCGCAAGTTCAAGTTCTCGCTAGCCTTCGAGACAGTGCCCGAGGTAGGTGACATACGGGTAGACGTGGGCAACCAAGCCGCGAACGAGATGCGTGAGCAGTACAAACAAGTTCTAGCAGACCGCATCAACACCGTGAAGCAAGACCTAGCCGAGCGTTTGCTCGAACCGCTACAACGCATGAGCAAGGGGCTGGACTACCACGAGGGCGAGAAGCCTACAGGGTTCAGAGATACGCTAGTGTCTAACGTGCTGTCTATTGTAGACCTGATGCGCACATGCAATCTGTCCAACGACGCGCATATCACTGGCATACAGAAACAGCTACGTGCAACGCTGACAGGCGTCACGCCTGATGGACTGCGCCGAGACCCTAACCTGCGAGCCAAGACCAAGCAGGAAGTGGACTCAATCATCAAAACACTACCGTCACTGGGCTTCTAGCCCAGTTGACTTAACTCAACCAAACCTTATAATAACCACAGTAACAGCAACAAACAGCACGACATCAACTAACCATGCGGACACGTGTCCGCAACAACGGAGCAATAAGCATGAACGCAACTACAGCAAGCAACATCTACGCACTGGGCATCAACCAAACAGCCCACCTGATCGGCACCATCGGGCAAGACATAACGGTAGTAGTGCAGGGCAACATGGGCACAGGCAAGTCCTCGATCATCAACATCCTCGCTGAACGTTTTCCAAACCACAAACCTGTTTACCTAGACTGCACAACGCTGACTGACTCAGCCGACATGTTCATGGTCAAGTATTCCGAGGACGGTAAGACATTCAAGACTGTGCCGCTCGAAGACCTCGGCCTACACCTGCCAGACCAACCCATCATCCTCATGCTAGACGAGATCGGTAAGTGTAACCGCTCAGTAATCCTAGCCTGTAACCGCATCATGCTCGAACGTAAGCACAGCGGGTATGAGCTGCACCCTGACAGTATTGTGTTCGCTACAACTAACCTAGGTGCGGAGGGTCTAGGCGACCTGCTACCTGCACACACTCGTAACCGCATCACCGTAGTGACCATGCGCAACCCCGACAACATGGAGTTCATCGAGGACTTCGGCATCAACAATGACCTCGACCCTGCACTACTTGGTTTCTGTAAAGAGAAGCCCGAGCTATTCCACAGCTTCGAGCAGTACGAGAACCCAGACGAGAACCCTTACATACCTCATCCACGCAGCAACCGTGTTGCCTTTACTACCCCACGCTCACTGCACAGGGCTAGTGACATACTCAAAATGCGTGACTTACTAGACGACACACAGCTTACCGCTGCCTTGATAGGTACGATAGGTGAACGTGCTGCGCTAGACCTAGCTGCCTTTATATCTCTAGCCGACAAGCTACCAACCCGCGAACAGATAGAGACCGACCCGATGAATGCGCCTGTACCTGACAGCCCTGCCGCTGTTTGCATGGTGGTGTATCGAGCACTGGCAACTATCGAGCGCAAGTGGGTAGACCCTTGGCTGACTTACATGAACAGGTTATCCAAGGAAGCACAGGGCTTGTTCGTTAACGGAGTGCGTGCACCCAAGTACAGCCGACGTGACTACGTGGTGCAGAACAAGGGCTTCCAAGACTGGTGCTTGGCTAACAACTATATGTTCAGTGCTGACAAGTAAGGAGACAAATCATGCTAGCAATCAACACGCAACTCACAGCCGAACAGCGGCTATCTAAAAACATCACAGCGATCATGGGGCACGAGAGATACATAGCCCTCGCACCTGTAATGATGATTGGTATTAGTGCTATCAAGGACGACTGCCCTACTGCCTACACTAATGGACGCGATGAATACTACGGACGTGTGTTTGTCGGTGACCTGACTGACCCTGAGTTCCGTGGGCTTATCCTACATGAGAACTACCACAAGCTGTTGAGACACTTGATTACGTGGGCGTGGATGTTTAAGGAGAACCCTAAGCTAGCCAACATGGCGTGCGACTATGTAATCAACCTGATTATCTATCTTGAGAACCGCGATGGCTTTGCAGTCTTACCCAAGGGCGCACTACTCGATGAGCGATTTGCCAACATGAGTGCGGCGCAGGTCTACAAGATACTGAAACAAGAACAGGAAGATAACCCAGACGATGGCGACCAAGGTGAGGGTGAAGGTAACGGTGCAGGGCTAGACGAGCACGACTGGGAAGGTGCGCAGGAGATGGACGCGGACGAGCAGCGTGAGCTAGCACAAGAGATCGACCAAGCCATACGCCAAGGTGCGCTGACCGCAGGTAAGGTAGGTAGTGGAGGCAACCGAGCAATCGACCAACTGCTACAACCCGAGGTTAACTGGCGCGAGGTGCTGCGTGAGTTCATTACAGAAACATGTAGGGGTAACGACGACAGCACATGGAGACAGCCTAGCCGACGACATCTAGCGATGGGGGTGCTTCGACCTAGTGGTATTACCGAGCGAGTGGGCGAGCTAGTCATTGCCATCGACACGTCGGGAAGTATTGGACAGCACGAGCTAACCAAGTGCCTGAGTGAGATCAAGGGTGTCTGCGATACAGTGAAGCCCGAATCCGTTCGCATACTGTACTGGGATACCAAGGTGTGTAGTGACGAGGTGTACGGTGATGTGCCCGGCGCTTGTGGCTCTCTCGAACAACTTACACAAACAACTAAACCCAAGGGTGGTGGAGGCACTAACGTGCAGTGTGTGCCTGACTATATTCAAAAGAACAACATCAATGCACAGGCAGTAATCGTGCTGACTGATGGCTATCTAGGTGGTGACTGGGGTGTTTGGACTATGCCCCTGCTGTGGGGAATCCTAGATAACAAGAGTGCCAAGCCCACAACCGGTAAGACATTACACATCAACCTATAACTAACAGGAGCTACAAGCATGAGAGATTTACACGATATAAAAACACACTTTGGTTTTGGCAACGTAAGTCAACGCTACAACTACAGCTCGTACGAAGAATACCCCGAGCTAGCTGACCTACGCAAACGTGTTAAGCGCAAGTACTCGTTTGCTACGTTTGCTCGGCCTGCTGGTGACACGCTAGCAATAAAACTAACTCAAGCCAGTCTGTGTTGGGACGTAATTGTACGCTATGTAAGGGGATGTGGCGGGTATGTAGTTAGGACTGCAAGCACGCACCGCGAACGCTCGATAAGCTATGACGACGCGCAGCAATATGGTATTTCTGGCGCTGACGATCTTGCAAGTATAAGTATGACCCAGAACGTCAGTCGTGTGATGAAACTAATCTACGATACGCGCAGCGTAACAACCGAGCTAGTGTTAAAGAGAAGTTTAGACCGAACCGTAGACCCCTTCAAAAGAGGGTTGAAGCACGCGCAAGATAAATTAACTGCGTTAAAGCGTGAGATGTTTCATGGGTTCGACTTATCCTCGCGCGATGACGCTTTATTGGAGTACTGCCTAGCGGGTATAGAAAAGCGAGCGGTGCGTGCTGATATACAACATAACATAGAGAAAGTGGCGCGCGAGTACGTAAAGAAGAAAGCAGACTTAGGTGAATCTGTTACTGCTAGTGAAGGATTGCAGGTGCTCTCTTTATATAAATTACAGGACGACTACAGGGTGTTCTACCACTACGAAGGCACCCATGAAGGGGACATGGTACGCAACAATCATGTGAATGACGCGAACAAGTTACCCCAAGAAGTTCTCAGTAAGCTCGCAGTGCTGCAAGCTACAGGCACAGATGCGATGGAATCGGATAGGTACGGTAGGTGTAACGTACTTAATGGTATTGGATCGACAAGCCAGACTGAAGGGCTTGGGTTTGTTGAAGATATGATGTGTGTCTACGTTACTCCTGAGACTATGGCCGAGGTAGAAGCTCTTGCCAGATACTAAACTAACTCCAGACAATAGTACCTACAGAGTCGAGTTCGTTGGGGGTATAGCTAAGGTGCAGTGTTTTGGTATACCTATCAAACCATGCGCTATGTTTGAAAAAGAAGCACTGGTGCCCGTATCTGCACTGCCTGACTGGATAACAAGACGCGTTGCAGTGTTGTGCACCATGTCTTACGAGCCGCCTACCGAGTACGTAGTCAATATCGGTAGGCGGTTAGATAAATATGTTTACTGGATATTCTACGAGGGAGACGCCCGCGATGGCTATGACGCCTGAGAAAAAAGTAAAGGATAATGTAGTAAAACAGCTTAAACAACTTGGAAAGCATGTGTATTATTTCTTTCCGGCAACAGGTGGCTACGGACGTAGTGGCGTGCCCGACATAGTTGGATGTTTTAACGGTAAGTTTTTTGCTATCGAATGCAAAGCAGGTAAGAACACCACGACCGCTTTGCAAGAGAAAGAACTTGCTGCTATCACCGCCGCCAATGGAGCGGCATGGGTAGTTAACGAAGAGAACGTAGATGCAGTTATACCTATGTTCAGAAAATTTCTATAACGCAACGAGGTAATGATGATGATGCCTGACAAAACAATCGAAGAGTTAAAAAGAGAACTGACCAACGCCAAGGCTATGGTTAGTTACCACAAGAACAAACACAAGCCTAAAAAGAGTAGGAAGGGGGAGTCTCCTCGGGCAAAACAAAACCGGTTAAGGGCCAATATAGATTGGAACGACGCCAAGCACGCTATGGTTAAAGTAATATCCGTACTCACCACTGATAGTGAAGAGGAAGCCAACGCCGAAGCGGTTACGATTTCTGCACTTAGTATAGAAGAAATCAGAGAATTAGCTAAGGGGCATGAGGATAAAGTAGCAGAAGAAATTGCTGTACGTAGAAAAGAAAGGGCAGAGAGACTTGCTAAAGAGCAGCGACAAGCACAAGTAATTGCAAAAGCAGAGGACGTTACTGAGGTGCCCAACGACCCTCCTCCAACCGTGCCTAAGCAACCCTCCAAGTCTATGGTGGACAACTTAGAGAAAGCACAAAAGATAGCTAGTAAACGGCTAGGCTTTAGTATAACTAAAGAGCAAACCCTAGAGCATGTACTGTCTATGTTTTTACAAAACGATAAATAGAGTCGGAAGTATTCGACCGTATCCCAGTGGCCGGTGGATAGGTGTCATGCCCAAAAACAGCCACAGCGTACGCAAGGGTTAACCTTTGGGCTTTGTTACAACTCCCCCATAGCTCCCCCATGTGAGTACGTCGAGTAGGCTACGATACAGCTAGCCGCGCTAAGCTAACAAGTTGAACTGAATAGGTGGGGATACTTGTTAGTGGAACGCGCACTTTTTGATACCAGTACCCTATAGATTGGGAGGCAAGTTATGACAGGTGAATCGTTTTACGTAGATATAGACGGTGAGACGTGGCAGTACATGTTGGTTACTGATCCAGAAGCTGCACTGTACTGGAACGCGTCTAGTTACAAACTAAAACTAAGCGACATCAAGATCGCAACTAAATGCTCGCTCGAAGATCGCAAGAGACTACGGCGGGAGATACTAAAAGATATTCAGGAGAATGATGATGAGTGATTCCGATTACAACGAATGGGAAACGGAAGACTTGCAAAGTTTGCTCGACGAAATTGCACCTATTCTTGAAGAGAGGTACGCAAGCGACGTTAAGATTTCTTGGTTCTTACGTAAGGAGAAGATGATGGGCAGAGTGTATAACAACGAGCGAGATTTGCCGGACGATCCGAACCGTGTAGGTGATGAAGACTACGGACGCAAGTGGTGGTTGGATGAACCTGATCCAGATGTAGGGCGAGAAGAGGACTGGGACGATGCTAGAGATAACGATTAAGGTTGACGAGGAACATGCCGAAGAACTGATACAGTTAGGCAAACGCATTATAGCAGCAGTAGAAAAACTAGAAGAGTTTGTGGAGGAAGACGATGCTAATTGAATGCGATAAGGCAGGGTATTTGAAATACATAAAAGACGACCCCGTTAGACCTGACTTGTTTGACGATGATGCAGTTAGGTTTGACGGGAACTTTCGTGTTTACGCAGACATAGACCGTCAAGGTTTTGGAATTAATGTTAACGCAATAATATGCGTAGTTATTGCACCGTTCATCCCACAGAACGAAAAAACAATACAAGATTTTGCGAGCGGGGACTTAAATGCTTCAATGGCTATACGGTCTGAAGAGGAGGGAAGTTTCGGTAAAGTTTTATGTCCGTACTCTCTGTGGAGCTACGAAAAAGGTGCTGGCAGGAGGTTGGTAAATTCATTACTAGAAGCCGTGCCTATAATGTACCCCGATGTGGACTACGTTATAACTATGTCACCACCTACTAAGATGGCTATGAATTTTCATACAAGTAATGGGGCATCTCTGCTGTCTCCAAATAAAGACACAGTAAACTACGAGTACGAGATTGAGAACTATGGTGTTTCTATTCATTGAGTAAGGGGAGAGCAGACATGGCGAAAAAAGGACATAAGGATTTGCACCCAACGATTATTGACATGGCAAAGAAAGGCATGAAGGGTGTTGATATAGCTGCTGAACTAGGGCTAAGTCCCAACAGCGTCAGGACAATACTCTTTAACAACGGAGTCAAGTTAAAGACCCCGATAGGCAGGCCGATGGTGGACAACCCTGTCCGTAACAGGTTTAAAGTACCGAAGGTACACAAAGGGCCGGAGCAGGTGCTGCCAGACCCATTTAGGAGATAAGTATGGTTAGCCAGTTGATGTGCGTAGCCTTAGCTATCTACTTTGAAGCTAGAGGTGAACCAGACGCAGGGCAGATTGCAGTCGCTCACGTAGTCCGAAACAGAATAGAAGACCCGCGCTATCCAGACAATGCGTGTGATGTAGTCAAACAAGGTTACTACTGGAACGGTAACCCAGTGCGCAACATGTGTCAGTTTAGTTTTTATTGCGATGGCAAGTCCGAAAACCCACACGACGAAAAGGCTTGGAGAAACGCGTTATATATAGTGCACCTGAGTGGGTTAATCCCTGATATTACAGGAGGTGCAACGCACTACCACAGTACGAAAGTATTTCCGGCGTGGGCGCACACGGGACGTATTACAACTAACATACACAAACATGTGTTCTATGCAGGTGTTAAATGAAGAAACCTATATTCACAAGTGAGACCCAAGACATGGTTAACAAACCCCCGCACTACGCTAATCAGGGGGTAGAGTGCATTGATTACATCGAGCAGCAACTTACCCCGGAGGGTTTTCGGGGGTACCTGCTAGGTAACATCACGAAGTATTTACACAGGCACACATACAAGAACGGGCTTGAGGATTTGAAGAAAGCCCAATGGTATTTAAATAAATACGTAGAAGCGTATGGGGAGAAACAATAATGTACGAATACAAAGCAACAATAATTAGAGTCGTCGATGGAGATACAGTAGATGTTGATATTGATCTTGGTTTTGATTGTTGGGTTCGTAATCAGCGTATCCGTCTTTTCGGCGTCGATACTCCAGAATGTCGCACTAGAAATAAACAGGAGAAAGCACATGGATTACTCGCGAAAGCCTACGCCCAAAAGGCTCTCAAGCTGGGAGGAGTTTATGCGCTCCGAACAAGAGAGAAGGGGAAGTTTGGAAGGTACTTGGGTGAAATCAAAGTTGGACGGACGACCATTAATAAACTACTCATTAAAGAAAAGTTGGCTGTCGCATACACCGGACAAAATAAAAAAGACATAGCTGCTGCACAAGAGGCTAATCGTTTAGCACTAGTAAAAGAAGGTAAGCTGTAGTGAACATAATAACAGTAGACTTTGAGACCTACTACGACAAACAATTTTCTCTAAGCAAACTAACAACCGAGCAGTACGTTCGCAGTCCTGAGTTTGAAGTAATAGGACTGGGCGTTAAGGTTAACGCGGGTGGGACAGATTGGATAAGCGGCCCATTTAATGCAGTTAAAGAGTATTTACATGATAACTACGACTGGGAAAACTCTGCTGTACTCGCTCACAATACTATGTTTGATGGCGCTATTCTTAGTTGGCTGTTTGATATTCACCCTAAGCTATGGCTTGATACGCTTTGCATGGGGCGCGGACTCCACGGTACGGAAGTTGGTGGCTCGCTTAAGTACTTGGCTGACATGTACGAGATCGGCGAGAAGGGCACTGAAGTAGGCAACGCAATCGGCAAGCGCCTAGCGGACTTCACTGACGAAGAACTAGAACGGTACGGCGACTACTGTATACAAGACGTTGAACTTACCTATCAGTTGTTCGAGATATTTTTAAAGGTATTCCCCAAGAAAGAACTCAAAGTAATCGACATGACACTGCGTATGTTTATCGAACCGCAGTTAGAGTTGAACGTTGGCAAACTGGAAGACCACTTGGATACGCTGCAAGAGCAGAAAGAAAAGCTACTT
>Ga0181563_10006742_pt1 | contig 10256 bp, 9 predicted proteins | sample 011ome_25_FD_133759 | JGI IMG/M metagenome (GOLD analysis project Ga0181563, IMG submission 133759) | Coastal salt marsh microbial communities from the Groves Creek Marsh, Skidaway Island, Georgia - 011512CT metaG (megahit assembly) | ecosystem: Environmental > Aquatic > Marine > Intertidal zone... | reverse complement strand
CTATTCTCTTATCGGTTAAGGCCTCTCGATATCTATCCAACGGATTACGATGCCTCTCTTGATTCAGAGGAAGAGGTTATTAACAAGGTACTCGAGGCCTATACTACGGATAATCAGTTTACTATCCGATACGTAGCATCTCAGAGAACAGTAACAGATTCCCAAGAGTATATCCTTATTACTTTATCGTTCAATATTCTACACACTATTTAACCGTATCGGATACAATAGTAATCATTATCCCCGGAGGCCATTATGGCATATTCAACAATACCCAAGACTAAACGCGATGGAGTTATTACTCTTCTCGATGGAACTGGAACACCTGTAACCCTCGAAGTAGCCTACGAAGATGGTAATTTTACCTTCTCAGATCCTCAGCAGTTCTCGGAGCTCGTGGTTATGGATAGAGGAAACTTTGCAGCAGTACGGAAGCAAGATGAGCAAGCCAAGACTGGTAGTTTTTCTTTTCACTTTAGACAATTTACAGATGCCTCCGAAGCAGGATCTATCCGAGATTTTATCTCTCAGAATGGATTTTATAGTGGTAATACATCCACCGGGTTAACTGGTACTCCATATGTAGAACATTACACAATCGATATTAAGTATGTAGCAGATAGTCCAGATGTAGCCGAAGCAGACCATATCGTTACACTAAGTAAATGTATCTGTTCTTTGGACTTTTCAGAAGGAGATCCCTCTGCGTTTACTTTGAACTTTACTTGCTACGGTGGATTAACTGTAGCTTAATAGCGTAAGGAGGTACTATGCTAGATCTTGGAAAACTCGGAAAGCATGAGGGGAAGATCCCTTCCTCGATTGCTACTTGCTTAGACTTTGTTTCTATATGGGGCTCGGGTCCCAATAGAGCGCAACTTGGAAGACTTTGCGCTGCTGCTATAGCGGTATCGGTAGACCATGCTAAGATCCTTCCTGCTTATCCTGTATTAAGTGGAGATCCTATATCCTATGGGCATAAGATCTTAGATCGTTTATTCGATGCAGGAGTAACTCCTGCTAAGATCTACGAGATGGGCTCTGCTCTACTTATGGAGATGATGAAGGTAATCCCAAGCGAGAAAGAGGTAGAAGAGAAAGCAAATTTTTTGCAAGTGGGAGAGGAGGGCTAGATCTCCTCGCTATGCGGATTGCTCTTCGATGGGGAGAGCATCCGTTATGGTATTACTCTCTCCCAGAAGATCTACAGATATCTCTACTAGCGGAGTATAGATTATCCAATGAAGATTCGAAAGATAGGCAAGATAGACAAGAGCGGATAAAAAGGGCTAGAATGGAGGAGATGCTAAGCAAGGGTAGACCATGAGTAAAAAATTTACAACAAAGAGAGCCGGAATAGAGATAGATACAGATCTCCAAGAATTCTATACAGGCTTTCTCGATAAGGTCGCTCCCAATGCTAGAAAGATTCTGGAAGATACTCTAATCAAGATCGAAAGCGATGCTAGAAAAGATTGGCCAGTTAGAAAGCCTCAAGAAAGAAGAGATAAGGATGGAGATATTGTATTCTTTCGTAAAGTATCGAAGGGATCTTGGAAGATGTTCGAGAGAGGCTTTCGAATCTTACCCGATGGATCTTTTGAGGCCTATCTAAAAAATAGAGCTCCTTACTCTTTTGCCATAAAGTTTGGAGTAGAATCCGTTAATAACCAAGGGCAACACATTATCCAACCTCGAGGAAAGAGGGTATCTAATGAATTAATGATTAAGCCCCAAAAAAAGGCATCTAACAAGGTTGTAAAGGCTCTAGCCGATGACCTAATGCGGAGAATCTAATGGCAGAAGAAAAAAGAAGTATATCGATCTCCTATAAGGCAGATCTTAAGGATCTAATATCTAAGCTTAAGCAGATGCCAAACGTAACGGAAGCAGAAGCTAAGAAGATGGTAGGGGCTCTCGATAAGCAACTTAAGCAAGCCGAGAAAGCAGCAAAGAAGAGCGCGGAAGCCTCCAAGAAAGCCTCGCAGAACGCATCGAAAGCAGCAGAAAGAGGGGTAAAAGCCTTCGATAATATGGAAGATGCAGCGAAAAGAGCACAAGAGCAACTCTCAGAGGTAGGAGAATCCTCTGGAGATATTGATAGAGGATTCTCTTCCATTGGATTGGCATTAAGAGAGGTGAATCCTATGGTAGCAGATGCAGCGGATGGAATCGCTGATATGTTTGCTGTCACAGAAGGATTAACTATGTCCTTTTCTGCTCTTAATCCTATGGTAATTGCTGCAGGTGTTGCAATAGGAGCTTTAACTCTAGGCTATGCAGCCCATCAAGCGGAACTTGAGAAAGTTCGAGAGGATACTCTAGCTTTAAGAGATGCTCAAAAGGCTCTACTAGAAAGCCAGAATCAACAACAAATGAATTTAGAAGATGCAGCTTTCAAAGTTCGCATGCAAAGAAACGAATATAAGTTATTAACAGGTCAGATAAGCGAATATAAATTTAATCTAGAGAAAGCAGGAGAAACCGCTAACGAGTCTTTCCGAGGGAATATAGAATCAGCTAAGGCCACAGTAGAAAATACTAAGCTTCTCTTAGGTACTGTGGAATCTTTGATTAAGATGAATAGAAGTAATAGCGATAGTCAGGTGGTACTATCTGAGCAAGAGCTAACAAGATTAAGAACTGCTCAAATATTGAACAAAAGAGCAGCGGATAATTTAGATCTAACACAGAGAGGAGTCAGCGAACAGGTAGCTCTTTTACATATACAAGACCAACTCCAAGCACAAAAAAGAAAAGAATTACAAGCCGTTAAAGCAATTGAAAAAATGCAATCGGAAGCGGTTAAGACTGCTCAAAAAATGGTATCTATAGAGCATGAGATAGTCGATGCTAATGAAGAGGCAGCAGGCTCTAAAAAGAAATCAATTAAGCCCGCTAAGAAGAGCGTAGATCTAGCCCAAAAAGAACTAGAAGCTATGGAAGCTCTAATCCAGGCAGAAAATAGATACTTTGATAGACAGATGAACGCTAATAAGAAGTTAGAAGATTTCCAGATTAATGCTTTTATGAGTAAAGAACAAAGAGAATCTTTTGCTCTGGGTAAAAAAATCGAGGAGATAGAGAAGCTAGGAGAAACAACAGAGAAACAAGAGTTAGCAAACGAAATAATTAAGAAAATGCTACATGATAAAGATTTAGCTCGGATGGATGAATTAAAGAAAAAAGAAGAGGAACTCCAAGCAAAAAAAGCAGAAGGAATAAGAGCTAATATAGATGGGGCTTTCGAACTTGGATCTACTCTCGCATCCTTAGCAGATGCTAGAATTAATAGTGATAAGATCGATGTAGAAGCACAGAAAGAAAAACAGAAGCAAGTATCTCAAATGTCAGAAATCGAGAGATCTGCCTACGAACAGAAGCAGAAGCAACTCCGAGCCCTATTTAGATTCGAGAAAGGAATGGCCCTTGCACAAGTAGCGATGGGAACCGCAGAAGCAATCGTAGCAGCCCAAAAGCTTATCGCTCCATTTAATGCAATCCAATCTGGATTAGCAATTGCTACCGGGGTAGCTCAGGCCGGTGTCGTAATGAGTCAACAGATGCCCGCTTTTCATATGGGGGGAATGGCCCCGGATGAGGCTACCGCTCGAGTATTGAGAGGAGAGGCTATTCTAGATAGATCTACAGTACGCAGGATAGGAGGAGAGCAAGGAGTTAGAAATCTTAACCAAGGAGGCTCCTCTTCTACGAATACTGTAGTAATACAACCCTTTAAGCACTTCGGAAGGTTCGCTAAGGATCTAGGAATCTCGAAAGCTCAACCCGTAGGAATAAGAGGATATTAATCATGGCCAATATTACACCGGACTATTTAAGAGGATTCCTTATACCGAGTATATCCATATCGAAAGATAATCTATGGACTGCAGAAGCCTCCTTTACTCAAGGAAACTCTAGAGCAGGAGTACCGGAAGCGCAATCTCAAGGAGTTAACCTAACACTCTCTTCTATTGGCTCTCAAGGTGAAGAGATCAAAGTAGAAACTATACAAGGAGGACTCCCTGGAGATGCTCTTTTTAAATGGAGCGGAGAGGATTCCGTAGATCTTGGGCAAGATGCAGCCCATATCCTAACAGAGAGCGGATATTGGAGATACTCTTCGAGTACAACCGTAGGAACTTACTTCAATAGCGATTGTACTTCTAGCCTTGATGGTACTATCTGGGTAATATCGGAGATCTTAGATTCGAGTGGGAGATATACAATCTCTCTAAGAAGGCAAGAGAAGAACGGTACTATCGATCTGATTAAAACCTTTATCTCGATTATCCCTGCTTCTACTCCCTCCTCTACTGGCCATCCTTGTATAACTCGATTACAGGATGGAAGTTTACTAGTAGCTTACTTCCAATATACAAGCGAAAACGCAGTAAATATAAAAGTACATCGAAGTATCGATAATGGGGATAACTGGAAAGAGATCGCTCCTCGAGGGCTATCGGACTCTATAAGCTCTGGCACGTATGAACCAAAGAAGATGCGATTGGTAACCATAGATAATACTGTAGTTCTCTTTGTAGAGGCCTTATCTACAGTTCGAAATAGATTAGCGCAGTATGTATCTCGAGATGGTGGAACTACTTTTAATCTAATCGATGGAATCTCTCCCTCTTCGGATGGGTACTTCCATCAACCTAGCCCGCTTGCTCTTCCAGATGGATCTATAGGGATTGCTTATATCTCTGCAGCTGATGAGTTAAAGTTTACTAAGATTCCTAATCCAGGGATTAGAGCCTCTGCTTCTTACTGGAGAACCTCTAACGAGTACGAGATAGATACAAGTGGGGTAGACTTTGCTTTATTATCCTCTAATCAACTCTCCGAAGGTAATGTAACTACATTCTTTAAGGATGGAAGAGTATGGGTTATCGCTCAAGTCTACAATAATGGGAAGCTACTCGGATACTATTCAGAAGATTTTGGAGTTACTTGGGAATATGCGAGCGGTTCTACTTCTGCGGATGCGGTTATACTCGATTACGGTTCGAATAGTAATAGGTTAAAGGCCCTCTCATCTTGTGTACATGAAGGGAGAGCAAAGATAATAGGCCATAATACGAACAGTGTATGGAGTCTTAATCTATCCGGGTACTCTTCTTTCTCTTATCCTCCCAGATCGGATGCTCCTTCTCGATATCAGTATCTTATGTGGGAGAGTACTTATCTCCCGGTTATGCTACCTGCTACAAGTAGCCAATATACAACCACCGGAGCGGGTACTCAAGTTCTAGATGATGAAGGCCTTAAGATAGAAACATCTGGGAATACAAGAAATTATATCTATGCTCATACTGGTAACTACTTTGCAGAAGGTCAAGTTATCCGATTAAGGCTCCAAGTAGATCAAAATACAAGTACAGCGAGCGATTTTATCGCTATCTCGATTAAGCAAGATAACGGAGCAACAAATAGCGCAGAGCTACTCCTTAGATTCTCTACCTCTTCTATTGTTGTAAGAGATACAGGAGGGGTTAAAGCTACCATCTCTCACGATATGACAGAATCCACAGAGATCGTAATTGCTTGGACAGATACGAACGCTAATATATATTACAGAACTGCAAACGGAGCCCAGGCTAAGAAGTGGACTCTCCAAACGATTAGCGGGATAACTTTAAGTGGTACCGGATTGGGTAATACTATCGAATGGGGTCATAAGGCTTTCTCTGGAGTTACTACTTATAGATCTCATTGGCAGGAAGTATCGATAACAACCGGAGAGGAAGCAGGCCTATACGATTTTAATCTTCGAGGAGCGGAGTATCCTCCTTTGGGAGAGTATCAATATATCGATCAAGGGCTAGCGATAACCGCTAAGGATAGCCCCGCTCGCGGAGAGGATGAATATAAGATTTCTCCTCGATACGATTACGCAATAGAAAATATCTTTCATGGTGTATCTTTATCTCCTCGAGTTACCTGGAGGAGTAAGAACGCAAGTACACTGCAGAAGATCCCTCTCTTTATCGATCCAGTAGTACAGGCTACAGAAAAGAGCTTGGGGTTATCGGATATGCTCGGAGTACATCTCTCTAATATAAACTTTCGTACTTTTAATCTGCAATCTTGGAACGGTTCTTCCTGGGTAACTCTTGCAGCGGTAGATACTTCCGAAGGGTTACAAGGGAAGTTTATTAAAAAGGGGAATACTTTAATCTCGAACGATAGTACTAAGCAGTTTTTACTCCAATATGGAGAGGCTATCGGATGGAGAGCAGAGTTAACCTCCGGAGAAACTACAAAGATCGTTAAGATTAGAATGAATAGTGAAGGAATCTGGAGCACAGATGCCACAGTAAAGCAGGCCGTACTCCAATACGATACAAGTTTAACCGATCCATCTTCTATACCTGCTTCCGGAAATATTAAACTTATACCGGATAAGATTACATTCCTTAAAAATAGACTCGATGGAGTTAATCTTGGGCAGTATGCTTTATCGATAGATATTCCAGTACAGACTACTCTAGAGGGATATTATCAGATAGGATCTCTTCTTATGGGCTCCGTAGCCTTTCCCGCTCCTCAGTATCAAAGAGGAAGAACAATAACCTACAATCCAAATATCCAAACTCAAGAAAGCCTAGATAATATGTTCTTTGCTCGGAAGATGAGTAACGGCCGGAGAACCGCTTCTATAGCCTGGACAGAGCCCATCGATACTACTCGATTATATGAGCTTAATCCGGACTACTGGAAAGTATCTAATACCGCAGGAGCTCAACCAGTAGCGAACTATGGAGATCCATATCTTATGAATGGAATCTTTCGATACTTGAGTAATAAAGAGCCTCTTGTATATCTTCCTTCCATTCCGAAGGATCCTGCAGGAGATCAAGTATTACTTAATCATAGAGAAGAGCATATGCTAGCCCGAACTACTGGAGAAGTATCCGTAGAGAGTGTTATCGGAGAGGAGCGAGTATCGGAGATGTTCCGAGTAGCTACGGTTAATCTTGAGGAGATCGAATAATGGATACAATCAAGAGGTCACAGATAGAAGAGGGGGATGTTTGCTTCCTCTTAGATATCTCATATTATGGAGCGATATACCGTTTTTCTACAGTACCCATTGATATATCGGACTTATCAGAGAATACAGTTATTCCATATCGAGGAGCCCTCTCGGATCCTCCGGTTAATCTCCAGAGTGATCTCCTCGGAGTAGATCTCGAGGCTAATACAATCTCGATGGAACTTATCTTCGAGAGTGTTGATTGGGTATCGGAGTTCCTTAAAGGAAGAACTTTAAACGATGCTCTATGCGATCTCTCGATGGTGATTATAAAAGAGGGGAAAACTTCTTTTACTCAACAGGATAAGATCGGTATCTTTAAGGGTAGAGTATTAGATGCCATCTTTGGAGATCCATCCTCTCCGAAGGGTACTGTATCCTTTACGATAGAGAACTCTGTTAATATTCGAGTAGTGAAACTCTTAGGAGAGCAGCACGTAATAATCGAAGATAACTACTCTATTGGTATCATTACACAAAGTAAGGGTAAGGTAGTTCCTTTCGTGTTTGGTACTCTAGGAATAAGCCCAAGAGAGGAAGCAGGGAGCATCTCTTTTGATACAGATCTCCATGTAGCTCCCGCATACCAGGCCGGAGGAACTCCCACTCTATTAACTCAATACTTCCAAGTTGCATACCATGAAGTAGAGAGACCTATAAGCGGTTCTAATATTCAAATATTCGATGGAAAGGGGGGATCTTTTACTAATCCAGTAGAGATAGCCGTAGATTCTAAGGGCTTTGTTCATTCTTACGTACCCTTCTATCTTACTGGGGTAGGATCTCCAGAGGGAACAAATCTACAATTTGATAATTTCCAGGTATCTAGCCCGGAGTTATCTTTTTCTTATTATGCCTCTTGGGGAGAATCTGCAGGAGGCATCTCGAGTATAGATGGAACGGGCCCAATAGAAGGAGCGGTAGATCTTTCCCTCTATGTATTAGATAGATCGGAGTTATTTTTTGACTTTTCATCATGGAAAGGCCTATCTCCTATACTCAATCGATATAAGTTCGGTGGGTATGTTAACGATATAGAAGTAAACGCTCTCGAATGGATACAAAGTAATATTTGGAGTTTACTTCCTATTATGGTAGTAAATGGAGGTAAGGGAATCCAAGCTGCTCTTAATCTCTATACATACTCACAAGAGATTATCCCTTCTCATCATCTAATAGAAAGTGGAGAGCTAGAGATTATAAGCCCATTAACTCCGCTCGAGGGTGAGATTATAAATAAGATTACTATCCGGTTCTCTTATGCAGGCCAGAGCGATGCTTATAGATCTAAGGTAGTTATAGATCCTTTACTAAAAGAAGATGAACCTCTTAAGTATAGAGATCCCCTCGCTTATATCTCTTATACTCGCTACGGACTTCGAGAGAAAGTTATAGAGGCTCCTTTTCTTTACGATCTACAGACTGCGATAAGAATAGCTAGAGATAAGATTCGAGCCCATGCTCTGGGGAACTATGCTATCGAGATCTCTGCAGCTCCAAAGTATGGATATTTGGATCTAGGAGATATTGTTTCTATCTCTTCGGATAAAGTCGGATTCTCAAATCATAAGTGTCAGATCGTAGCGAAATCTTGGAGCGATAACCGGTGGAGATACGTACTCCATATCGAAGATAATCCTCTAGTAACTATACGAGATTAATACTTTCCCATCTTTCTCAATAATAAGGAGTATAGTAATATCATGATAGTATATTTAGACAGACAACACTCAGGCCAAATCAACAAAATTAACGCAAGAGGAGCGGAGGCTAAGCCTACCCCTGCTTTTGGTAATGGGATGGAGGCTATCTATACCGGATACTTATCTTTAATGATAGAAGAGAAGCTCTTAGAGCATGGTGTTAAGGTTATGCCTATTGCAGATGGTAAATATCCAGAGAGGCATAGTAGAGTGAATGAGTATTCAAAAAAATTTCCACAAGATAAGCAAGTTTATCTCGCTTTGCATTTAAATGCAGGTGGAGGAGATTACGCTTCTTTCTTTCATATGGGAAGCCAAGGAGGAGTAAAGCTAGCAAATTCAATATGTGATAAGTTAAAAGAGGCATCTCTTCCGGGTCTTGTTAGATGTCTTCCAAAAAAAGCAGCTCCAAACGATTGGACAAAAAACGCACACTATACAATCAAAGGAGTAAAAAAACCAATTGCTCTATGTTGCGAACCTATTTTCATGGATACCCATCCTCATTTACTCACCTTTGAACATCTTAAGACAATAGCGGAAGCGATGGCCTCCGGGATTGTTTCTTGGAGTCTGTAATGGAACAAGAGCTTATAAATCTTCTATTAAATGGAGGAGCTAATATAGCCTTCGGGATGTTCTTATATATGCAAAATAAAGAGCTACAAAAAAGAGCAGACTCCAGAGAAGCAAAGCAAGATAAAAAGGAAGAGGCTCTTAGGGCTCGTTATGATAAAGTTATATCAGATATGCAGACTAGAGAGGATGCTATAAGAAAAGAACTCGTATCGGAGATAAACGATCTCGATAAGCGGTTAACGATGCTAGAAACAAAAATAGAGCATATTTTTAATATCGTAGATGAAATTAAAGCGAAGTTCGTAAGGGTAGGATAATCCTTTCGATCTCTTTATCTTCGAAGAGATCCCAAGATGCTCTCTTAAATATGGTTATATCTTTCGGGCCTGTATTCTCTACGTAGAACTCGCTAAGGAATGGAACTAGCCCATCGATAGCGGAGTACAATCTCCGAGTATCGATAATAGCCATCCAGAGCCTACCGGAGTATAAGAATCCTTCCATCGTAATATCGGAGATCTCTCCTCCGTTCTTTATTGAATCCAATCGAGAAGCAATCACCAGAGGCATCTCTGGATACTTTGTCCTCTTCCATCTTAGAGCAAAGTGCCTAGCAGGTCTACTCTTCCATAATCGAGCGGATACCGTAAGATCCCTATCGGTATTATTTACTCTATATGTATAGTCTATTCCATGCTTAAGGTCCCGATCGGTACCAATCTCCGTAATCCATTCTCCGGGGAATTCTTCTGCGAGAGTAGGAACTACCCAATCAAACCATAATCGATCGCTTTCTTTTAATCTGTACTGTGTATTCATTCCGTAGCCTCCGGGCTCGATGCACTATAGCATAAAAAATAATGAAAAAACTTTCATTTTATTGATACACAGTATAAAAAACTATGTTATAGTTATTTATATCCAATAAGGGATAT
>Ga0181563_10006736_pt1 | contig 10265 bp, 4 predicted proteins | sample 011ome_25_FD_133759 | JGI IMG/M metagenome (GOLD analysis project Ga0181563, IMG submission 133759) | Coastal salt marsh microbial communities from the Groves Creek Marsh, Skidaway Island, Georgia - 011512CT metaG (megahit assembly) | ecosystem: Environmental > Aquatic > Marine > Intertidal zone... | reverse complement strand
GGTTACAATAAAAACGCGCGCGTATAACTCTATATACCTATCCGGCTCGAGTACTCTCGCTTCCCTCATCCGCCCTCGTCACGGCTGCGGCCTCGCCTGCACGATCCACACCTGGCCGTCGGCGGTGACGCACCCCTCGATGTCCTGAGGCACCGCCCGCCCGTCCGCACCCGTGAGCCGCCGCTCGATCAGGTCGCCCGCGGTGACCAGCCGCGCGCTCAGCTCCGCTCGTTTCCGCTCGTCGGTGGTCATCCAGTGCGACGCGCAGTTCACGGGCTCCGATACTAATTCGCCGTCGCCCGCCGCGCTCGGCACGAGCGCCGCGCCGAAGGAGCTCACCGCGTCCAGCCGCGCTTCGCCCGGCACGAGCCGGTTCATGTAGAGGCGCCACGGTGTCCCGCGCACGGCGCCGGACGCGAGCGTCTCGCCGTGCCCGAGCGCGAGCTCCGCGTACGCCACGTTCGCGTCGCCCGTCATCGGGTGCTTGGTCATCAGGATGAAGGACACCTCCGGCACGAGCATCTCCTGCGCGAGCACCGCCATCGCCGCGTCGCGCTGGCCGACGCCGGCGGCGGCGCGCGACCCCACGGCGCGCGTCGTGAACAGCGACGCCCACACCTCCGCGACAGCGGCGCCGAGCACGTCGTGGTCGTGCGGGTCCACGTTGGAGACGGAGTCGTACAGGCCCGCCGCGGACAACCCGGCGAGGTCCTCGGCGTTCCCGGTGGAGCGCACCATGATTCGCGACCCGCGCGCGAAGAGCGCGCTCAGCGCGTGAAGCGCCTCCGTCGACGGCCGCGTCGCGCGCGCCAGAGCTTGCAGCTCGTCGCAGATCTGCGATGTCGCCGTCGCGTCCCCGGCGACGCTCTCCAGCGCGTCCAGCAGGAACGCTAATCGAGCGTCCGCGCCGGCCGCCTTCGCCGCCGCCTCGAACGACCCGAACGGGAGCGCCGCGCCCGCCGGCGCGGCGAACGCGCCCGACTCGGCGGCGAGCGCGCAGAGCGACGCGCACGCCGTCGCCTTCGACCCCGCCACCGCCACCGCGCGGTCCCACTCCGCCGCGCCGAGATCGCGCAGGTCGAGCACCTGGCCGGCCGCGGAGGTGTCCGCGACGAGCGCGGCCGCGACCCGCGCGGAGGCGGTGGCCGCCGCAGCGCCGCCGCCGCCGCCGCCGCCGACGAAGCCGCCTGATTCGTGATCGGCGTCCAGAGAGATGGCGCTGGGCGCCGCGACGAGACGCACGCGCTCCCGCGCCTCCGCCAGCGCGCGCGCCGTGTCGACGAGCGCGGGGTCCTCGATGGCCACCAGCGGCGTCCCCGCCTGTCGCGCGCGCAGCGCGAGGTGCGAGAGGTGCGGTAGCGCGTGGCAGAGCAGGATGCCCACCACGCCCGGCCCGCAGGTGGTGACCTCCTCGTCGCCGTCGGCGGAGGCGACGAGCACCACCGCCGGGTCGGACGCGGTGAGCGCCGCGACGGCGGGGTCCGTCGGCGAGAGCCGGTCGACGCACACCAGGCGCGCGCCCTTCACCTCCCCCGGGACGATGCAGTCCCAGCCCGCCTCGCCGGTCGCCGCGCGCGCGGCGCGGAGCAGGTGCGACGCCAGCTTCGCGCCCTGGAACACCACGGACGCGCGGATCTGGCCCTCGGTGAACACCTCCACGACGTGCGCGTCGATGCCGAGCGCGCGGCCCAGCGCGCCGGCGCGCCCGTCGAACAAATCAGAGAGCATCGCGCAATGGTCCTCGGCGGCACGGCGCGCGCGCTCCGCGACGGCGCGCGCGCGCAGCGCGCCCTCCTCCCCCGCGGGGGGCATGCCCCCCGGCCCGGCGACGGCGAGCTCGGACGCCTCCTGCGCGACCCCCGCGAAGTCGCCGCCGCCGCCGCCGGCGGAGACGGCGACGGCTTCGGCGGCGGCGGCGAGGAAAAGCAGCGCGGCGCGCTGCTCGGCGGCGGTCATCTCGCCCCGCGGCGGATCCGCCTCGGCGCCGAGCGCGTTGATGCCCCGGCTGAGCAGGACGAACGCGTAGTCCTCCAGGCCAATCTCCGCGAGGCGCCACTGCTGCCGCTGGTCCGCGCTCGCGCCCCGCAAACCGCCCTCGGTGAGTTCGCGGTCAATCGCGCGCCGCGCCTCGCTCAGGCGCGCCAGCGCCTCCTCGACGGCGGCGAGGAGCGCCGGGCCCTCCGGTTCTCGGATGCCGTCGCAGCGCGCCTTGGCGTCCGCGAAGCGCGCGGCGGCGTCGCGTACGGGCTGCGGCGCGTCGCCCTCCCTCAGCAACTTGTCCATGCGGTCCGTCACCGTGGACGCGTTGAAGAAGTCCTTGAGCTCGCGGTGGAAGATGCGGAACTCCTCCACAAACTCCTCGGGGTAATCCGTGCCGGGCGCCGTGAGCTTCGCCAGCATCTTCTCCGTGGCGACGAGGTCCTCCGGCCCCGCGCAGCGGTGCAGCTTGTTCTGGATGGTGTGCTTGATCTCCGCGCGCACCTCGCGGCACTTGCCGTCGCGGTCGCCCTTGCCGTGCGCGATGTCGCGCACGCGCGTCAGCGGCACGCTCTGCGTGAACTCCGCGGTGAACGCCGGCAGGCGCGGGTGCAGGCGCCGAATGAGCGCGCGCACCTCCTCCGCGTGTCGCCCGCCGCCCGAGGTGGCGCTCGCCTCGACCGCCTCGATGTGCTGGTAGATGCGCTCCGCGGAGCCCGCGTGGTGGTTCGGGCGGTAGTGTGAGCCGTCCTCCGCGCACGCCACCGCGCCCACCCCGACCCAGAACAGGTAAATCGCGGAGTACCCCAGCGCGTCCATGTCGGCGTAGCCGGCGTCGCCGCCGCAAAGCACCTCCTCCATCTTCTGCAGCTTCTGGCGCCAAGACGCGCTGTCGCGGTCGTTCTCCACGATGCGGCGCGCCGCGTCCGGCAAACCGTCCGTGTTCCACTGGTTGTGCCGGTCGCCCTTGCCGCCCTTGTGGTCCTTCAGCTCCACGTTCGCGCCCGCCCAGTTCGAGAGAAGCGCCATGTGGTCGCCCGTGTCGGGCGGAGGCGGGGGCGGAGGCGGAGGCGAGGGCGCCTCGCGGTGATCATGGCGCTCCTCGCGGTGATCATGGCGCTCCTCATGCTGCTGCTGCTGCTGCTGCTGCTGCTGCGCGTGTCCTTCCGGCGGGCCCATGGCGCGCGCGGCGTCGAGCGCGGGCGAGACGTCGATGAAGACGTCCCCCCCCGAGGTCTCCCTGAGCCACTCCTGGCAGTTCTCCGTGCGGATCAGCATGGTCATGCACGTCGCCCCCGAGTTGACGGGCGCAAACTCCACCACGCGCACGCCGTTCTCGAGCGCCGATTCGCACGACTGCGCGTCCGGCGCGCGGCTCCCCGCGGGGACGCTCTGCAGCTCGTCGTATGGGCTCATCCAGGTCCCGCCCCTTCGGTCGGAGACGCCCCAGTGCAGCAGGAGCGGGTGGCCGTCCGCGGCGCCGCCCGCGCGGCACTCGATGCGCACGCTGGGCGGCCACGTCGCCATCACGGACACCTCGCACGTGCCGGTGGAGGAGCCGCTCTCGGTGGAGAGCGGGATGGTGTGCGACGCCACGACCGCGCCGGAAGCGCCGCCGAGAGACGGCGCGGGCGGAGACGGGGCGGCCGGGGGCGGGGGCGCCGGCGCGGGGGGAGGCGTGTACGAGTGATCGGTCGCCGCGCTGGAAGACGCGCCGTCCCACCCGCCGCCGCCGCCGCCGCCGCCGCCGCCGCCGGGCGAGAGGCTCGGCGCGAACGCCGCGGCGCCGGCGGCGAGCGCGGGGTCCACCGCGCCGGGGTTGACGAAACCGGGCGGCGGCGCGGGCGGCGCCGCGGTGGCCGCCGCGCCGGCCAGACCCGGCAGAGCGTCCTCCCCCCCGGCGGCGGCGGCGCGCGCGGGCGAAAAGTCCCGGAACGGGTTCGCGGGGTCGTTGATGAAGCGCTCGTACGCGCTTTCGACGGGAGAGAGCGAACCACTCTCTCGGAGCGCGTTCCGTTCTGACGCGGCCGCCTCCGCCTCCGCAGCCGCCTGTGTCTGCCGCTGGTACTCCGCCTCTTTCTCCGCGGCGGCGCGGCGGCGCTCCGCCGCCGCCGCCTCGTCCGCGGCGTTTTGCCGCGCCGTCTCCTCCGCGGCAGCCTTGAACGCCGCCGCGTCGGCGCGCTCGTCGCGCTCCTGGCGCGCGCGCGCCTCCTCGTCGCGCGCGCGCGACATCTCCGCGTGCTGCCTGGCGCTGTTCGCAGCCTCCGCCTCGGCGATCGCGCGCACGCGCGACTGCTGGTCGCGCGCCGCCGCCGCCGCCGTCGCCGTCGCGCGCGCCGCGGTGTCCGCGCTGAGCCGCGAGTCGAGGAAAAACGCGGCGCCCTGGTGGTCGTAGTAGCACTGCTTCTCCGCGTCGTAGAGCACGAACGCGAGCCCGTGGCCCGGGCGGCTGGGCAGCGGGATCTCCACCGTGCCCGCGTGCGGGTCGATGGGCGACTGCACGGCGGCGCCGGAGGCCCAGTTGCTGACCCGGCGCGAGCGCGGCGGCATGAGCTCCGCGGGGGGGCACTCCCAGGCGTCGGCGGAGATGCCGCCGTCGTCCGCCTCCGATCCGAGGCCCCAGTGCACGTAAATGTCCCCGGGCATGTGCGCGTGCACGACCGCGACGAGCGCGTCGACGCCCGCGTCCGCGGAGACGTCCGCGCGGACGGAAACGCTGACGTACGCGCCGACGGCGACGCGGTCCAGGTTCACCGCGAACGCCTCCTCGGTGTGCGTCAGATCGGGCGCGATGGCCTCGCCGCGACCGTACTGCGCGGCGACGCGGGCGCGGGGCGCGCGCCGAACGGCCGGCGCGCGCGTCGGATCGAGCGCCTGGCGGCGCGCCGAGAGCGGGGGCGCGCTCGCGGCGGACGAGCCGAGTCGCCGTGACGCCCCGAGACGGACGGCGCGCGTCGCGGCACCCGCGCGAGCGGTCGGTGCTGACATTGCGCGACCGTCGAACGCGGCGCGCGCCGTCGGCCGGCCGAGCGTCGCGGGCTGCATGTTCGCGCGCGGGATCGAACCTCCGTAGGGTCGAGTCGAGCGCGCCGACGCCTTCGCGGCTCGTGTGAGCGCGCGTTCGGGTCTGTCTGCCGACAGCCTCAGGGGAGGACTATGGCATCACGATCGCCGCCTTTCCGAAAAAACCTGCACTTTTTTGTCCAAGCAGGACGTTTACGGGCACGATTTATCGCGGGGCAGCCAGTCTTGAAAAACCCGAACAACCCGCACGCTTCCGTCGGAAGCGATTTGAATCCAGACTGTTGAGATTTTTGCCCGATGCCCGATTTGCGGATCACCGTCAGCACACACGTCTGGAGGTTTTTACGGAACACGTCAGTGTTGTGTTATCCGATCGACGAAGATCGGGATCGCGCGTGTTGCCCGCCCCCCGCGTTGCCTCCCCGCACACACGCACGCACGCACCGCACGCACACTCGTGACCGTTCGCGTCCGCCTCGCGCACAGGCCACCGTTCGATCTCGGGCAGACGTCAGTTCCGCACGCGTTCGCCGCCTCCCGACACAAACCGTAGAAAGCACAGCAGTTCTTTCGCGACCGATCATCGTCACCATGTCCTCCGTCATCGCGTCCTCCGCGGCGATCGCCAACGCGGCGCCCCTGCGCGCCTCCGCGCGCGCCACGCGTGCCGCCGCGACTCCCAAGGCCCGGCGCGCGGTCGTCGCCGCCGCCGACGCCGATCGCGTCGCCTCGCGCAGAGCCATGGTCGCGTCGCTCGTCGCCGCCCCCGCGCTGCTCAGGGCGTCGCTCGCGCGCGCGGACGACGAGGAGGCGGTCGCGGCGGCTCCCGCGGAGGAGGCCCCCGCGGAGGTCGAGGAGGCCGCCGCGCCGGTCGAGAACGCTGAGCCCGTCGCCCCACCTGCGCCCCAGGGCAACGACGACCCCCTCGCCGCGTACAACGCCGCGACGAGGACCGGCGGCAACTCCAGCACCGCTAAGGCTGTCGTGGCCAACGCCCAACCCAAGGAGTCAGGCGGCGGCGGCGGCGTCGCCGGCGTCTTCGGGGCCCTGGGCCTCGCCGGCGCGGGCTTCGCCGCGTTCAAGGCTGGCGCGAGCCAGCCGGGCGACGACGACGACGACGACGTCGAGTACGTCGAGGAGGTTTCCACTCCCGAGCCCGTCGAGGAGTACTACGAGGAGGAGGAGGAGGAGGCGCCCGCCAACGACTTCGCCGCGAAAGCCGCCGCCGCCGCCGCCGCCGCGTCGGCGGCGGCAGCCGCGAAGCGCGAGGAGGCTGCCGAGGCGCTCGCCGAGCGCAAGGCTGCCGCTGCTGAGGCGAAAGCCGCGAAGGCGGCCACCGCGGCGACCAAAATCATGACCCGTCCCTCGGAGGGGACGCAGATCGAGCGCCGCGACGAGCCCGCGCCCGCCCCGGCGTTCAGCACGCGCACCGTGCGCATGCCCTCGCGCGCGGCGGACGCGGACTCGGACTCTCTGCTCCCCCGCGGCTTCCCCACCGTGGAGGACGTGGCGGCGTGCGAGACGGCGGAGGAGAAGGAGGAGGTGTGCGACAAGGCGGACCTGCTCGTGGAGCGGCTGGAGGCGAAGGCGGACTCGGCGGAGCAGTTCGTGGACGGGCCCATCGTCGGCTTCTTCGGGTTCCTCCGGCCCAACGCCGAGCGCAACGCGGAGAAGGCGCGCGCGGCGGCCGAGGAGGCTGCCGCCGCCGCCGCGGCTCTACGCAAAGCCGCGAAGCCCGGGCCCTCGGGCGCCGTCGTCGGCGGCGCGATCGCCGCCATCGTCGCCGCGGGAGCCGCGCTCCTTCTCGGCGGAGACGCCGTCGCGCCCAACGGCGGCGCCGCCGGCGCGCCCAAAACGGAGCGCCCCGCGCGCGGCTCAGCCTCGTCGGCGGCCAAGCCGGCGCTGTTCGGCGCGCCCGCCGTGGAGGTGAGCAAGGGCCCGTACGGCGTGGAGGCGGCGCAGCTCGTGGCGAAGGTGAACTCGGGAGAGGGAGACGCGCTCGCCGCGTACGAGGCGCTCCAGCGCAAGTGAGAGATTTTTCAAAAGAAAATGACTTCTTTTCTACATAAGAAGTCGTTTTCTTTGAAGGGATGTTTCTTTCGCGGGCGCGAAAACGCGGCGCGCGCGAATTCGCGGCGAGCCGCGACGACCGACGAGCCTTCCCGCGCGGTATTCGGGGTATCTCGTTTACTACTCTATTTAAGTATTAGTACGACCGTACGCGCTATCGATACGTACAGCACACGTTTAACGCTCGCTTCGCGTCCGCGCCGGAAACGACGCCGGCTGCGAGGAAGCGGGACCCCCGAATCTCGGACCGCGTCGAGACGCGCGTCGAGGTGACGCGTTTTCCAACGCGCCGTCGTCGCGCGTCTCCGCCCGCGCGCGGCCCACCCGCGCGTTCGCCACGATGGCCTCCGCGAGGCCGTCCGGCGCGAGGAACGCGGCCCGGTCGACGCCCGCGGAGCCGTCCGCGCAGAACACCGGCCAGATGGCGTCGACGACGCGCCGCGCCTCGCGCGCCGCCGCCACCGCCGTCAGCAGCCGCCCGTACGAAGCGCCTTCGTAGACGAAACGCGTTTCGTTTGTGTCTTCGTCGTCGGACGGCGTTCGACGTCGATCGCGTGCCCTTCGCGCGCGCGCGCGAGTCGAGGACGCTTCGCTTTCCGAGGACAGCAGCGTCTTGACCAGCGCGCGAGTCACCTCCTGCTTGTCCAGCGTCCCGCTCCCGTCCTCGTCCCAGTGCGCGAACCACGCGTCGGGGTGTCTCGCGAGCGCGGACAGGTCGTGGCGCGACGTCGCGCCGAACGGACCCCGGACCCGGACGTTCTCCCCGTGAGGTTTCGTACCGGCCGGAAGGCGGGCGTCGTTTTCTTTTTTTTCTTTTTTCGCTCTTTCGCCGCGCCGCGCCGCGCCTTTGTTCGCCTTCGTTCTCTCTTTCCGCGCCCGGGAACGCGGGAACGCGCGCGTGACGTACTCCAGCAGGCCCCCGGGCGCGACCATCTCGCGCAGCTCGATGAACCCGTCGCCGTCGGGGTCCCACGCGGCGAACAGCCCGCGCGCTTTCGCGCGCGTCGCGGCGGACGCGTCAGACTGGTTCCTACTGGACTCAGACAGTTTCCTCGACTGTGACTGTGCGCTGGGCAAGACGTCGCGCTCGAGGCGTCGCCAGTCGCACGGGACGTGCGCCTTGAGCGCCTCGAGCACCTCCGGAGGCGAGAGCTTCCCGTCGCCGTTCGCGTCGACCGCCGCGAACCAGCCCCCCGGGTCGTCCCGCGGGTCGGGGACGGCGAGCGCGTCGTCGAACGGCGCGCGGCACACCGGGCACCGCCGCATCTCGCGCGCGCGCAGCGAACGCGCGCAGCTGAGGTGGTGATAATGCGCGCACGTCCGCCGCGTCGCCGACCCCGCTTCTGTCGAAACGAAAACCGCGGTGGGCGCGTCGCACAGCGCCTCGAAGCACACCGCGCACTCCGCGTGCTCCTCGGAGACGTGCCTGTGTTTCCTCGGCGGCGTCTTCGAAGCGCGCGAGAAGTCGCCGTCACGCTTCGCGGCGGACTCGGAACGACCCGCGCGCGGCGTTGCCTTTTCCGAGCGCGTCTCCCGCGCCGGCTGGGGGGCCGTCCGCGCGGGTCGGCTCAATTCGCGCGCGTCCCTGTCTAGACTCCGACGCGACGCGCTCGACGCCGCGCGCGAGCTCCGGGAGGCGCTCGAGCCGAACAACCACGCCATCGCGCCCCTCTCACGCCCGAGGTGCGCGCGTTGTTAGTGCCGGAAATGGTGCCGGCAACAGGTTCCAACTGTTTTCGGTGCGTCATTTCGGCGAAGGGGCGGACGAACAACAAGTTACGCGTCTTCCCGGATAAAGCACTGTGATGAGTCACACTTCACGCGCCCGATGCTCACGCGACAGGTCGTCCAACCCCCCGCGCCGCGCCCGGCGGCGCGACCTGGCGCGGGCTCGTCGACGTCCTCTCGCGCATCCTTCGTCCCGCGCGCGCTCCTCGCGAAGAAGGGCTTGACGGACCCCTCCGGCGGGAGACGGGAGGATGTCTACGTGGGCAAGGGGAAGTGGGTGAAGGACGACCCCAAGAAGTACGCCGCGCGGGACGACTGGTTCACCGGCGGGTGGCCCGGCGGCGAGGTTGGTTTGAAGGAAGGCTTCGCGCGCGAAGACGGCGCGGGAGCGTCGAAGTCGGAGATGCTGCCCGCGGGGGACGTGCGACGCGGGCGAACGCCGGCGGTCGGCGCGAGTCGCGACGACTGGGACGCCGACTCCCCGTCCGGGACCCTCCGCTCGCCCTCTTCCGACGACGCGCCCGGCGTTCCGAGTCGGGACGACCGCTTCGGCGCGACGGCAGCCGCGGTGCGCGCCGCGAAGTACGCGCTCGTCAAGCGCCTCGCCGCGCTGGACCGCGGCGTCGCCGCGGACGACGACGACCGCCGCGCCGCGAACGCGCTGGTGGAGGAGCTCGAGCGTTTGGCGGGCGAAGGCTCCGCGGAGCCGGGGGGGAAAAACGCGTACGCGCCTACGGATGACGATCTGGAGCGCGCGCTGGACGGCGAGTGGCGCCTCGCGTACTCCAGCACGTTCGCGGGCGAGGCTGGAGGGTCGCAGGGGTTCACGGGCGCGCCCGGCGCGGGCGCGCCGGGCGCGCGCCTCGGGTCCGTGTACCAGCGCTTGAGCTCGGAGCGCAAGACGTGCGACAACGTCGTGCGCCTCGGGTTCGGGCCGCAAGGCGCGTCTTTCACGGGCGAGGCGTCGCTGGGCCACGCGTACGTCGTGGCCGGCTCGACGACGCGCATCACGTTCACCGGCGTGACCCTGGAGTCCGGCGCGTTCGGGCTCCCGCGGGTCACCCTCCCCACGCCCCTGGACGCGCTTCCCGAAGACGCGAAGGAGGCGGCGTTCGGCGCCGGGCTGCAAAGCGGCGCCTTCGACACCACGTTCGTGGACGACGACGTGCGCGTTTCGCGCGGCGACAGAGGCGAAACGCGAGTCTTCGTGCGGTGATGATTCAGGGCGATCGTACCCACTACGTATTAATACCATGGTAGCGTGATATCTGTGACGACGTATCCTATGTCCGGTCTAGAGCACGCCCTCGACGGCGCGCACGCCGCCTCTCGGTACGTAGGTAGGAGTCACCGCTCGCTCCGCGGGGCGGGGGTCAGGTCGAGGTTCCAGAACCCGCGCGGCGCGGGCGGCGGCGCCCAGCGCGCGCGGTGCCTGGACCAGTCGTTCGCGCGGCTCGGGCCGGGGC
>Ga0181563_10006734_pt1 | contig 10266 bp, 8 predicted proteins | sample 011ome_25_FD_133759 | JGI IMG/M metagenome (GOLD analysis project Ga0181563, IMG submission 133759) | Coastal salt marsh microbial communities from the Groves Creek Marsh, Skidaway Island, Georgia - 011512CT metaG (megahit assembly) | ecosystem: Environmental > Aquatic > Marine > Intertidal zone... | reverse complement strand
TCATATGGCGAACTTAAAAGAAATACGAAATAGGATAACTTCTGTAAACTCAACAATGCAGATTACCTCTGCCATGAAAATGGTATCGGCTGCAAAATTGAAACGAGCGCAAGATGCAATTACTCAAATGCGTCCATATGCTCAAAAACTGCAGGAAATTCTTGGAAATTTAACCTCTTCATTGGACACAAGTGATAATGCTTACGCGCAAGAACGTGATTTAAAAAACGTTCTTATTGTTGGGATAAATTCTAACCGTGGTCTTTGTGGCGGCTTTAACAATAATGTTTCAAAAAAGGTGAAACTTATTGCGACCGAACACAAAAACAGCAATGTTACTGTTCTTCCAATTGGAAAAAAGATGGCTGATGCGATCAAGAATACTGACTTTATGATAAAAGGAGATCTGTTTCCAAGCGAAACAGACACCCTTTGGAATAATTTATCATTTGAAAGTGTTTCTGAGGTTGCACAAAACTTAATGGATCGTTTTGCAGAAGGAGATTTAGACAAGATTATTATTGTTTACAACGCATTTAAAAATGCAGGTGTTCAGGTTGTTACTACAGAACAATTTTTGCCAATCGTTCCGGCAAAACAGGACGAAAAAAATAATTCAACTGATTATATTTTTGAACCGTCTAAAGCGGAAATTGTAAATAATTTAATTCCAAATTCGTTAAAAACTCAATTGTATAAAGCAATGCTTGATTCATTTGCTTCAGAGCACGGAGCAAGAATGACAGCTATGCACAAGGCAACTGACAATGCTACTGACCTTAAAAAAGAACTACAATTGTTCTACAATAAAGCGAGGCAAACTGCTATAACCAATGAAATTTTAGAAATCGTTGGCGGAGCTGAGGCATTAAATGATTAATATATTTCATTTAAGCCGCGTATTTTCAGAGCTATCGACTTAATGTTATTGGTCCGGCGTGCTCGTAAATCTTCCCATCGATCCCGCGAGCGTTTATTAAGTAAAAATATGTTCCTGTAGGAATATTTTCACCGAACTTGTTCTTTCCACCCCACGAGTTTTCTAGTGATTGAGATTCAAATATTATAAGACCTCCACGATCAAAGACTTGCATTTGGAAAGTATCCAGATTTTTGCCTTTAACCGTACAAAAGTCATTTATGCCGTCACCGTTAGGTGTAAAAATATTTGGCAAGACAGTAATGGCACTATTAGGCTCCACTTCAATAACCCGATAATCCCTTTTCTCTTCGCCATTTTCATCAGTAACAACCAGTTCGACAGTATAAGTTCCATAATCCATAAATGTATGAGAAGGGCTAAGATCTTCACTAGATGTTCCATCTCCAAAATTCCAGTGAACAGCTCCATGTGTTGCTGAGTTTGAAAAATAAACATCTAATGGAGCATAACCACCTACAGGAGATGCGATGATTGTTGCAACTAGTTCGTCCTCTTGGGGTTGAATTATCGTAATTTCCTTTTCCTCAGGTGTTTTTTTCTCCAACTTGGGTCCTTGTGCCGCTGGTTGCAAGTGCTTTAACCTACTTTTAGGAGTTAAGAATGAGTTGACTATAGAGCTTGGCGCCGTCGAAGAGCTCTTGACTTCAGTGCTATTTGAAGATACAACTATATAAGTTTCGGCCTGCTCTTTTGATACCAATGGATCATTCGAATCAACTGGGGTATTCCTTAAAATGTTATTTAAGGCTAGCTCGTCGTCACTCGTAACTTGTTGGTTGATTTGATCGACCTTTTCAATTGGTAATGCAAGAGCTTCTTTCGTTGTTGAATTTGATTGATTACTTGGTTTCATGACTACAAATGTGCCTATTGTACACAACACGCCTGTACTAATAGCAATACCTGTAGAGGAAAACAGTTTCCCAATAAGGGAAGTTAAAGTACTTGTTGAGGCGCTAGTAGTACCAATAGAAGAAGATATATTTGACCACATAACCTCGTTCACAGGTGCCTCAAAACCTTCTAGTTTCGTTTTAAACAAATCTTCTATGTTATTTTCAACGCTCATTCGTTCTCTAATTCCGTTATTTTTTGGCGTAACATTGCTTTTGCTCTTGAAAATTGGGATTTTGAGGTACTTACGGTAACATTCATTTTTTTTGCTATTTCTTTGTGCGAGTAACCTTCAATTGCATACAGATTAAAAACCGTTTTGTAGCCCAACGGCAATAGTTGTAGCAGCTTCATTAAATCTTCTGCAATCAGTGTTTCAAAAATAAAATCACTAGACTTCAATGCGAATTCCACCTCATCAATTTGCGTCTGGTGTTTTAGTTTTTTATTCTTTCGAATAGCGTCTAAAGCTGTATTAACAAATATTCTCCGCACCCAACCTTCAAACGAACCCGCTCCTGAATATGCTCCCAATTTATCAAAGACCTTTACAAACCCATCTTGCAACACATCCTGCGCCTCTTCTGCATTCGTCATATAGCGCAGACACACACCCATCATCTTGGGTCCAAGCTTCTTGTATAAGGTTTTTTGAGCAAGAGGGTCGTTTTCTAAACACCCTTTAATCATTTGTTCCTCAGACATATTTCGCTTATCTAGTACCATAGACATCATTCTGTAAAAAAAGGTTGCATCCGTTAAATGTTTGAGCGTATTCTCTTTTAAAGATCTTGGTTAAAGGTAAAAAAACCAACATTATGAGAGATATATATTAATTACTATTTTTGGCAAGTGCCAAAACCTATATAGTTATTATGCATAGCCTTTGCTCCTTATTTGTTTGTTTGATATTAATGCTTTCGTGTTCCGATCAGTCTCAAACTTATTCGAATTTAAGCGTGGGTGAAAAACACAGCCATTTCCTTATTGGTCAAGGTCAATGGCTTGGAGAACTAAGTACTAAGAAAAATAAAAAAATTCCATTTAATTTTGAGGTAAAGAAAGACTCTGTTTTCATAATTAATTCAAAAGAAAGAATTGGGGCTAAAATTAGCTCTCACCTAGATTCCATAAGTATTAAAATGCCTGTTTTTGATTCAGAACTGCGATTTATTAAAACAAGCATTGGTTTAAAAGGGTATTGGTACAACAATACAAAAAAAATACAAAAGGTGCCATTTATCGCTTCCTTAAACCAAGAAGGCGAGAAACACAGGTTTAATGGTTCTGAAAGTAGCTCCCATAGCTCGTATAGTGGAAATTGGGAAACAACTTTTAGTAAGGGAACTGAAAATGAATATAAGTCCCTTGCAATATTTTATCAAGATAAAGGGTTTGCAACAGGCACTTTTATAACAGAAACTGGAGATTATAGGTTTTTGCAAGGAAATGTATATAATGATTCTATTTTTTTGTCTTGTTTTGATGGAGCACATGCGTTTTTATTTGAAGGAAGCTTAATTGATAGCATGATACACGGAGTGTTTTATTCAGGTTTGCAATGGAGTGAACCATGGGTTTCAGTTAAAAATGATTCGTTTGCTCTGAAGAATCCCTATTTGATAACACAGCAAGTGCCGAGAGAAAGGCTAGAGTTTACCTTTCCCAATATTAAAGGAGGGAGCCTTTCTTTCCCCAACAAACGCTTCAACAATAAAGTTGTAATAATTCAAATATTTGGATCTTGGTGCCCTAACTGTGTGGACGAAACAACCTTTTTTGCGGCCTTACATGACCAATATCAACATAAAGGGCTGGAAATAATAGGCCTTGCTTTTGAATCACCTAAAAAGCTAAGTGATAAAATAGCAAGAGTAAAAGATTTAAAGTCGCACACCGGAAGTAGGTATGAGTTTTTAATTGCGGGCAACGCTAGCAAAAAAGAAGCACAAAAAGCACTTCCTTTTCTTAATAGGGTCTCCTCATTTCCGACAACAATATTTATAGACAAAGCGGGGGTTGTTAGAAAAATACATACCGGATTTTATGGGCCGGGGACTGGTGAACATTATGCTAATTACACGGCTGAGGTAGATGCATTAGTTAAAGCCTTATTGAACGAATAATATTCAGTTTTTGTATCTTTGGTTTTCAAAGCAATTTTATGCCAGTAATTAAAAACGCCCTAGCACGCTATCGAGTAATTGACAGAAGCTTAAGAAATGAATACAGCCCCTTCCCCTCAAAAGCGGCATTGCGATCGGCTTGTGAAGAAGAATTATTTGGGACCACTTTAGGAGGGAATATTTGTGACTCAACCATTGAGAAGGATTTGTTTGCTATGCGATTAGAGCATGATGCACCAATAAAGTATAGCAAGCTAGAAAAAGGTTATTACTACGAAGACAAGGACTATTCAATAGACGAGGTTCCTCTTACAGAAAAGGATATTAAAGCAATTAAAATTGCGACAAACCTGCTTTCTCAATTCAAAAACACTGAAATCTTTAACCAGTTCGAATTTGCAATAGATAAAATTATTGATCGCGTAAACATTTCTTCTAATGTTCAAGATACAGCTATCGAAGAATACGTCCAGTTCGAAACTGTAGAAAGGGTGGGAGGAAGCGAGTTTTTAGAGCCTCTTTTAACCGCAATTAAAAATAAAAACAAAGTTCAATTTGAACATAAAGGGTTTTCAAGTGAGTTAGCTAAAACAAGAAGAATACATCCATACCTTTTGAAAGAATATAGAAATAGATGGTATCTTGTAGGTAAGAGTGAACTTAAAGACAAGGTAATTACTTTTGGTTTGGATAGAGTTAGAAACCTAACTGTTTTATCAGATAAGTATAAAAAAAATAACTCATTCAACCCTGATAGGTTTTTTAAGTACTCTATTGGCATTACCTCAAATCACGGAAGTCCATCTAAAATAATTATCGAGGCGGGGGTGTTGCTATCAAAATATATTCTTTCTCAACCTTTGCATATGTCGCAAGAATATCTCGGGGAAAAAAACAATATGCATTTGTTTTCATATTTTCTTCTTCCTACCTATGAATTAAAAATGCAAATTTTAGGTTTTGGCAAAGAAATTAAGGTAATAGAGCCTAAAGAGCTAAGGGACGAGATAAAAGAAGTGGCCCGGTCTGTGGTAGCTTTATATAAATAAACCTATTAATAAATTCAATTACCTTTGCCTCAGTAAACGATTTTAACCAAGCACAATGCGACTTTTCATTTTTCTACTCGTTATTCCTGGTTCTTTTTTAGGGCAAATGCTAGACAATAGAGATTGTGCAGTATTTTCTGGAGAGCCTTTTTTTTATACTGATTTCATTCGTAGCAATAAGATAAAAAGTATAAAAGGTATAGTTTCTACGAAAGCAGATTTACAAGTCATAAAAAGCAAAGGGCTCATAACTAAGTTCTTTTTTGATGGTTCAGGTAACCTTATTAAACAGTTCGACTCTTTTTACCGTGGGAAAAAAAAAGACAGTTCGATAACAACGTATCATTATGATGAAAAGAAAAATATCATCACAAAAAGAATGAGTGATAGTTATGGGTTCTTCTCTTATAATTACGGTTATAATGATCAAGGCGATGTGGTGAGCAAAACCTACTGTAGAGACGAAAATGCCACAAATGATAAAAATAATTTCAAACTAAAAAAACAATATACAATTGTAAACGAAACCTATTCTTATGTGCGAAAGGAATCGTCTATTGAGAAAAATGTACACAACAACCACGGTGGAATTTATCAAAAGGAATACTACACATATGACGAAAACGAGCTTTTGGTTAAGGTGGAAAAAAAATTAATTGTTAATCATAAAAAAGCACAAACCACTTTTAAGTACAATAATTTGATGATGGTTTCGGAAATGACAACACAAAAAGATTTAGGGGAAAATGCATATTCAAGATTTGTATATGAATACGATGATTTAGGAAACTTGCAAGTAATTGACGAATACCGAAACGAGGAATTAAAAACACATAAAGAAGTAATTTATGATAAATCAACACTTTTAATGAAGGCGCTTCTTGTTCAGGACGTAAATTCAAATTTTATTACTATCACAAAATTTTCCTATGTGTTTTTTGAATAAGATCGCCCTAAACGATTTTTCCTAAAACACTTGCTTATTACAGAATAGTTTTTAATTTTGTTAATCAAGTATAATCAAATCTAAAAAAATCAAAATGAAAAAGTTTTTTATGTTATTAGCTGTTGCTGGATTCTTTTCTATGACAACTATTTCTTGTGGTGAAAAAGCTGCTGAAGGTGAATCAACTGAAGAAGCTGCTGGAGAAGGAGAAGCAGCTGAAGAAGGTCATGATGGTCATGGCCACTAGAACAATCTTTAATTAAAGAAATTGAAGGCTTACACATGTGTGTAAGCCTTTTCTTTGTGCCATATATGAAGATCTTCTGTTTTATAGTTTTTGCATTAACACTGTTTTCTTGTAACACTGCCGAAAGCGAGGAAATACTAGTGGATAATGGAAATAGTGTAGAAATTAATATAGACGATTCTGCCTATCAACAACTTGAGCGATATAGAAATATAGCGCTAAAAAATGGGGTTATTGATAAAAGCTTAAAAAAGTATGTTCGGGGAACATTAAGTTACAAGGGAAAAGAAACGCCTGTTAAGCTGAGGCTAAAAGGAGATTGGATCGACCATTTAAAAGGTGATAAGTGGTCTTTCAGAATAAAGGTAACTGGCAAAAACACCTTTCTTGGTCTCAAGAGTTTCTCTATTCAAAGTCCCCATACCCGTTCATTTTTGCACGAATGGTTTATGCATCAAGTGTATCTACGAGAAGCTGTATTAACTACCCGGTATGAGTTTGTTCCGATCATAATAAATGGAAAACCAATGGGGGTTTATGCGCTTGAAGAACATTTCGATAAGCAGTTAGTTGAAGCTAAAAACAGAAGAGAAGGCCCTATATTAAAGTTTAACGAAGAGGGTCTTTGGGAAACAAGGATAGGGGATCCAGACGGGTATCATTCTTTGCCTTATTTTGCATCTGCGGAAGTAATTCCTTTTAAAAAAAACAGGACAATGAAAAGCCTTGTTTTAAAACAACATTTCAAAACCGCGCAAAGTTTATTGCTTCGCTACAAATCATTTGACAAAAATATTGAAGAAATATTCGACCTTGATAAAATGGCTAAATTCTACGCTCTTACTGACCTAGCCAACACTGATCATGCTTTAATCTGGCACAACCTAAGGTTTTACTACAACCCTGTTTCAGGAAAGTTAGAGCCAATAGCATACGATTGCTATCCTGAAAAGGTAGAAATGAGCGCAAATCAACCTATATATGGATATAGTAAAGACAATGTTTTGTTCCCAGATTTTAGTTATATCCATTACAACCTTTTTAACAACTCTTCTTTTAAATCAATGTATTCATTCTACCTTAAGCAATATTCTGAAACCAAATACCTCGACGATGTTTTTCTCCAACTAGACTCCTCTTTAAACTCAATTGGAGCCCTTTTAGCTATTGAATATCCCGGCTCGAACTTTAATAAGGATTTTTATTATAACAATATAAAAAGGATACAAAAAACCCTTCCTGAATTCATAAGCTCAAACATAAAATACGAATTACAATATTATGGTTTTGAAGACCTTACTGATACAGAAAAATATTACTACCATACAGGATTAAAAGCATATTCAAGCCCTTATCAAGACTCTTCCTCGATCCTTATTCAATTAGAAAATTTCCACTCTACCCCTGTTAAAGTTATTGGTTATGGATTAAAGCAAAACCAAGATTCAATCATAATAATCAATTCGCCACTGAACATAGGGGCTTTAAATAAAAATAAAACCCTTCATACACTCAGCCTTCCTCAGTCTGCAAAAACAGTTTTTTTCATGGTCGAAAACCGACTAGATACCCTTAGGTTATCAATTAGCAAATGGGCGGCTAATAAAACGTTAATTGATTCCATCGAAAGCCTAAATACTGAAAGCCTTAATGAATGGGAATTTGTAAACATAAACACTGTATCTAAAGAAGTTATTGTAAAAAAAGGAAAACATGTTATCTCTAATGACTTGGTGGTGCCAAGGGGTTGGTTGTTTATTGTAGAACCCGGAAGTGAACTAGACCTTGTTAACAATGCCGCTATTATTAGTTACTCTCCCATTCGCGCAGAAGGAACAGCATCGAACCAAATTTTTATTCATTCTTCGGATAGCACTGGGCAAGGATTGACAGTTATTGGCAATTATGATAATTCACTATTACAACATGTTACGTTTAAAAATTTAAACACACTGCATAAGTGTGGGTGGTATTTAACGGGCGCTGTTACATTTTATCAAAGCAATGTAATTATTGAAACCTGCACCTTTGAACACAGTTTATGCGAAGATGCAGTAAATCTCGTTCAATCCAATTTTACTTTTTCTAATTCTTCCATTCAAAACACTTACTCTGATGGGTTGGACTCTGACTTTAGTTCCGGGACAATTTTAAACTCAACTTTTGTAAACACAGGTAATGACTGTATTGATTTATCAGGAAGCACTATTGATATAACAGGGTGCTCTATCACCAATTCTGGAGATAAAGGTATTTCTGGAGGAGAAAGCTCATTAGTAAAAGTAAATAACACAGATATTAATAGCGCAAAAATTGCTGTTGCTTCCAAGGATTTGTCGTCGGTATTCATTAACAACATAGAAATAACAAATGTGGATTATAAATATGTTGCGTTTCAAAAAAAGCCTGAATATGGACCAGCTAAAGTTATTGTTACAAATGCTGCGCAGGGTATTATAATCCATAAAAGCCTCATCGATAGCGGGTCAATGCTGATAAAGAGAATTGAGGGGAAATCCGATACGGTTCTTGGAGATTCGAAAATAAATGTTGACTTATTGTATAGTGAGTTTAAATAGGATTATTGATGTTGTTTTTTAAAAATATTTATTTGTGGGCTTTACTTGTTGCGTTCGTTTCAAGTTGTTCAGGGGACATAAAAAAGATTGAACCAATAGATGAAACCTATCCAACTGCAATTGAACAAGCACTTGAAGAATTAGAAGCACTACTGTTACATGTTAATAATAACCTTTTGGTGATAGATAGCACACATATAGAGGCGCATATTACCCCTCAAAATCTAGAATGTGTTGAAAACACTTGTAGAAGTGAAGTGACGCTTGAAAACATTCTTCTTAAAAAGGTTTTTCAATGTAATAATGGGATTATAAACGCCGTCCATTACGACTTTTATTACGACTCATTAACTACGGACTTGGAAAAAGATGCACAAGCCGCCATAAGTCTGGTGGGCGCTAAGTTCGGAGACCATAACTCAATCTATAATAGTGCTACCATGAAAACCTATTCGTGGGTGTCTCATAACAACATAATCGATTTGGAATTATTTAATAATGGATTTACAGTTACAATTAGAAAAAGTCCTAAAACAGAAAAGCCAGCAGAAACTGCCTTGAGGTTAGCAAAACACCTTCAGTTAGCTGAAAAATTAATTCACCTTATATATGAAGGTTCTCTAAAACTGGGAACAACAACAATAAAGGATATCCAAAGTCTTTTTAAGGTTGATTTTAAGAGTAAATCAAACGCTTTAGCGTTCAGTGAAACATACAATAATAGGGTGTTGTTAAGCGGTATGTTTTTATTTAAGAGAGAAAGGTTGTCTAATGTTTACTTTGATTATGTTTATTCTGACACAGCGTCTAAAGAATTTTTAATAAATACAAAAACGATAAAATCTATAATTACTGAATTGTATAAGGACCCTTCCAATATTGCCACTGTTCCTCTATCCACATCCTATAGGTGGGGAAACAACCCTATTGTATTAGAAATGTATAGCGACGGCTTCTCTGTTTTTCTGGAAAACAACAATTTATAGTACTCTTTTAACTACTTCATCTAAACAGATTTTAAACCATTCTGTATATTTTTCAGGTTTTTGATTAACGTCCTCTAAAACAGCAACGACAGGGGTATAGGTATATGCGTTAACCTCGTCTTGGTTAAAACAAACCTCACCCTCGAATTGACCAATAAAAACATGGTCAAATTCGTGCTCTATTAAACCTTGATCTAAGTCTTTTTTGTAAATAAAGTCAAATGCTTTTTCTATTTCACAATCAAACCCCATTTCCTCTTGCAGTCTCCTGTGAGCGGCTTCTGCTGTTGTTTCCCCCTCCCTTGGATGACTGCAACAAGTGTTTGTCCATAGTCCGCCTGAATGGTATTTTGAAAATGCCCGCTGCTGTAAAAGCATCTCACCATTATTATTAAAAACAAACACAGAAAACGCTCTATGTAAAAGTCCTTTCTCGTGCGCTTCCATTTTTTCCATCGTTCCTAATGGCTTGTCATTTTCATCTACCAATATTACT
>Ga0181563_10006726_pt1 | contig 10272 bp, 7 predicted proteins | sample 011ome_25_FD_133759 | JGI IMG/M metagenome (GOLD analysis project Ga0181563, IMG submission 133759) | Coastal salt marsh microbial communities from the Groves Creek Marsh, Skidaway Island, Georgia - 011512CT metaG (megahit assembly) | ecosystem: Environmental > Aquatic > Marine > Intertidal zone... | reverse complement strand
CGATCTGGCGAACGGACTCCGCAACCGTCATTCCTTGACCCTGCATAACTTCAACCTGCCGAAGCTTCGATACGATCTCTTCGGGCTTCTCTCGTTTTCCAGCCATCGCTGATCCTCCAATTGCGGGACAAATCTATCCCAGTTGGTGGACCACTTTCAGGAGGCTACTCCACTGGCGGCGAGGCGCTCTCGGGGGCCATTTTCTCTCGCTTTTCATGTCCCTTTGTCGGACAATCTTACAGACGCACAATAGAGTCAATCGATCTGTGCCTGACGACGCCGTTTTCCGGGCCCCTCGGCAGGTCGCGCACCCACCGCGGGGCCGGTGCTGCACGGTCAGGGCGCACGGTGACTGCCCGAATCCGTATTGATCTACCTTTAATGAATTTCGCCCACCTGAGGGCCTTGACCCGGACTCTTCGTTCCTTCCGGCACCGAACCCGGCGACCGGACGCCCAAGGGCACCTCGTCCCGGGCAGCCCAAAGCCATCGGCGAAATCTCTATTAAAAAACTGTTTTTATTTGTTATTTACCTGATAGATGGCCGCCGGAAGGTTAAAACACGCGATACCAGGTTCCGCCGATGGCCGCACCTCCTCGACAGCGCTCCAGCGCAAAGGTCCATATATTTTATTATTTGACCTTTTCGCCGCACGCGATATGTTACGACGACGACCAGCGGTTCGGCCCTGCCCGGACCTCGGCAGACCGAAGGGGCGAACATGGCGGGCAAGTACTTCGACGAACTCGAAATCGGGCAGGTCTTCAGGCATGTGCAATCCCGAACCATCACGGAAATGGACAATGTCCTGTTCAGCTCGCTGACCCACAACCCGGCCCTGCTGCACCTCGACGAGGAGTATTGCCGCACCCAGACCGAGTTCGGGCAACGGCTGGTGAACTCGGCCTTCACGCTGGGCATGGTGGTCGGCATCTCGGTCGGCGACACCACGCTGGGCACGGCGATCGCCAATCTGGGCTGGGACGAAGTCCGCTTTCCCAATCCCATCTTCCACGGCGACACGATCAGGGTGGAAACCGAGGTGCTCGACCTGCGCGAATCGCGGTCGCGCCCGAATGCCGGCATCGTCACCTTCCTGCATCGCGCCTATAATCAGCGGGGCGAACTGGTCGCCTCGTGCAAACGCTCGGGGCTGCAACTCAAGCGCCCGGCAGGGGCGCGGGCATGACGACGGACATTCCCCGGTCCTGGCTGTTCATCCCCGGCGACAGCGACAAGAAACTGGGCAAGGCCGACGGCACGGATGCCGACACCCTGATCCTCGACCTCGAGGACAGCGTCGCGCCCGCGCGCAAGGACCTGGCGCGCGAAATGGTGGCGGCGCATCTTGCGGCCCGCCCGCGCGAGGCGCGCCGCGCCCGGCTTTATGTCCGGATCAATCCGCTGGACGCAACCGCCTTGCAGGACCTCGCCGCCGTCATGGCGGGCGCGCCCGACGGGATCATGATCCCCAAGACGACGGGCGCCGACGATGTCCGCATCCTGTCGCTGTGGCTCGACGCCTTCGAGGCCGCGCACGGTCTTCCCGCCGGAACGACCCGGGTTCTGCCCGTCGCGACCGAGACGGCCGCCGGCACGCTGAAACTGGCCGAGTTCGCCGATGCCGTCCTGCCCCGGCTGATCGGCCTCACTTGGGGGGCCGAAGATCTCTCGGCCGCGCTTGGCGCCAGCACGAATCTCGACCCCGAAACGGGGCTTTGGGCCGGGGTCTATCGCATGGCCCGGCTTCAGGTGCTGCTGGCGGCAAAGGCCGCCGGCGTCGCCGCGATCGAAACGCTCTACGTTGATTTCCGCGACGACGAGGGGCTGTTTCGCAGCTCGTCGCGGGCCGCGGCCGAAGGCTTTTCGGGCCGCATCGCCATTCACCCGGCGCAGGTCGCGTCCATCAACAAGGCTTTCGCGCCATCGGCCGAGGCCGTCGAGCACGCAAATCGGGTTCTGGCGGCCTTTGCCGCGTCGCCGGGCGCGGGAACCGTCGCGCTCGACGGTAAGATGATCGACATCCCTCACCTCAAACAGGCGCGCAGCGTTCTGGCGCGCCAGAACGCGATCGACGCGCGCCGCCGCCCGACACATCAGGAGACATGACATGAAGCGCCCCAACAAGATCATCATCAGTTGCGCGGTTACCGGGTCCATTCACACCCCGTCCATGTCGCCGCATTTGCCGGTGACGGCGAAAACAATCGCGGAACAGGCCATCGGCGCGGCTGAGGCCGGTGCGGCGATCCTCCATCTTCACGCGCGCGAGGAAGGAACGGGCCGGCCGACACAGGACCTTGCGGCCTATGCAAGGTTCCTGCCCGTGGTGCGGGACGGGTGTGATGCGATCATCAACATCACGACCGGCGCCGGGCTTGGCATGTCGCTCGAGGAGCGGCTGGCGGCCGCCAACCACTTCAAGCCGGAAATCGCCTCGATGAACATGGGGTCGTTCAATTTCAACATCTCGGGCGCGGCGAAGCCGGGTATGAACTTTGCGCACGACTGGGAGCGCCCCTATCTGGAGATGACGCAGGATTTCATCCTGTCCAACACCTTCGCGCAGATGCGACGTGCCATTTCCGAGCTGTCGGAGAACGGCACCCGCTTCGAGTTCGAATGCTATGACGTCGGGCATCTCTATAACCTGGCCCATTTCGCCGACCTGGGGCTGATCAAGCCGCCGTTCTTCATCCAGTCAATCTTCGGCATCCTTGGCGGCATCGGGGCCGAGCCGGAAAACCTGATGACGATGAAAGCGACGGCGGATCGGCTCTTTGGCAACGACTATTACCTGTCGATCCTCGCCGCCGGGCGTCATCAGTTCCCTTTCGTGACGATGGGCGCGATCATGGGGGCCAATGTGCGGGTCGGACTCGAGGACAACCTATATCTCGGCAAGGGTCAGCTTGCGCCCTCGAATGCCGCGCAGGTCGCCAAGATCAGACACATCCTCGAGGAACTGTCGCTCGAGATCGCAACGCCGAACGAGGCGCGGGCGATGCTTCAGACCAAGGGCGCCGCGAATACGGCCATCTAGAACAGCGGCACAATCGGCCGTCGCAGGCACCAAGACCCCGACCGCGGCAGATCGCAGCGCAGTTGTCGGCACCTGGGTGCAGAACGAACCCGGCCGGGCCTTTGGCCCGGCGTCCACACAGAGCAGGCCCCTCGGAGGACACAAGATGGAAATCGAACTGAATGAAAGCCAACGCGCCATCCATGACGCCGTCGTCCAGCTCTGTGCCGAATTCGATGACGACTACTGGATGAAGTGCGAGGAAGAGGCGCGCTTTCCCGAGGAATATTATCGCCTGATGGCCCAGAACGGCTGGCTGGGGATCACCATGCCCGAAGAAGTCGGCGGGGCCAATCTGGGCGTGACCGAAGCAGCGGTCATGATGCATGCCTGCACGATGTCGGGGGGCGGCTATTCTGCGGCATCGGCCCTTCACATCAACCTGTTCGGTCCGCATTCGATTGTCGTCCATGGCACGCCCGAGCAGAAGGAGAGGTTTCTCAGGCCGCTGGTGCTTGGCCAGGAGAAAGCCTGTTTCGGCGTGACCGAACCCGATGCCGGGCTGGACACCACCTCGATCAAGACCTTCGCCAAGAAGACCGCCGGCGGGTATGTCGTGAACGGCCGCAAGATGTGGACGTCCACCGGGCAGGAGGCCGACAAGATCCTCCTGCTGACCCGCACAACGCCGAAGGAAAAGTGCAGCCGGCCGACCGACGGCATGACCCTGTTCTATACCGACCTCGACCGCCGCAAGGTCGAGGTGAAGCGGATCAAGAAGATGGGGCGGAATGCGGTCGACAGCAACGCCGTCTTCATCGAGGACCTGTTCATCCCCGAGGAAGACCGGATCGGGGACGAGGGGCAAGGCTTCAAGTATATCCTCGACAGCCTGAACCCCGAACGCATCCTCGTCGGGATCGAGGCGGTCGGGTTCGGCAGGGACGCGCTGCGCCGGGCGGCCAACTATGCGCGGGACCGCGTGGTCTTCGGGCGCCCCATCGGCCAGAACCAGGGCATCCAGCATCCCCTGGCCGAAGCCTGGACGCAATTGGAAGCGGCCTACTGGATGTGCATGCGGGCCGCGTATCTCTATGACAACGGCAAGCCCTGCGGCGCCGAGGCGAACGCCGCCAAGTTCCTGTCGGGCCGGGCCGTTTTCGACACCGCCACCAAGGCGGTCATGACCCATGGCGGCATGGGCTATGCGCGCGAGTTTCATGTCGAACGGCTGTTTCGTGAATCGATCCTGCCGAGGATCGCTCCGGTGACGGAACAGCTCATCCTGTCCTTCATCGCCGAACGCGTGCTCGATCTGCCCAAGTCTTATTGAAGCGCGGGCAGTTCCGGCGCCTGCACCCCGACACCGGGGCACGAAAAATCCAAGGCCTGGTCCACACCACGGGCCAGGCCGATCTCGTTTTGGGGCAGGTTCCGCGCGATCGCTCTGTCGCTGCGGCGCGAACGCGGCCACGACGGTTTCGCGGGCGGCCACCTGCGATTGGCCTGACAGCAGGGTCGCCCCGCCGTCAGGCCGCAATCGCGTCTGTCACGCCCGCGTGGCCTTGCGCAGCGCGGCGGTCTCGACAGGGTCCACGACGTAGACAGGCCGGTCGAACACCGTGCGCACCTTGGTGACCGCCGCCTTGTAGACGTCCCGTGCGGCGGTTTCGTCGATGAAGCCGTTGTTCAGGTCGTCTTCGATCGCCGCGCAGTCGCGCGTCGCGGGGTCTCCGAAACCGCCGCCCCCGGGCGAGCCCAGATCGAACCGGTCGCCCGACTTGAAGGGGACCTTCTCCGCCTTCGACCGGAACGGCGGCACCCAGGTCTTTCCACCGGTATGCAGGACCACGCTGTTGGGCGCGGCCGAGGTGCCACCTGCGGTGCCGAAGGGCCTGAAATCCACCCGGTCGCCGAGAATGGAGACCAGCACGTCGGAAAGGGTCTCGATCCCGTAGGCCGATCCGCATCCCCCCCGATGCATGCCCGCACCGGCTGAATTCTCGCGGATTTCATAGTGATCGAACCGGACCGGATAGCGGTGCTCGGACATTTCGACCGACATGAACTTGGCCATCGAGCTCGGCGGCGTCCCGTTCACCAGACCATCGGACTGCGTCGAGCCGCCATAGCCGCCGGGATAAGGATAGACCGCGACGAAATAGCCGCTGTCATCAGGATTGCGCCCCGAGACGGTGGCGACACCGGTCGTGCCGAAAGGGGCGGCCGGGGCGAGACTGGGCACGGCCTGCCCCATCGCCCCGAAGACGACATCGACGATACGCTGCGTCAGCTCGGTCGTCCCCCCAACCGGCGAGGGATAGGCGGCCGACAGGACGCATCCCTTGGGAATTGTGAAGTCCGTCGGCCGGAAGGCGCCGCCGTTGACCGGGACGTCGGGGAAGATGTGTTTCAGCGCCACGAAACACAGGGACCGCGTGGTCGTGTCCGAGACGTTCATCGGCCCCGCCGCCGGACCATCGGTGCCCGAGAAATCGAAGCGCAGCGTGCTGCCTTCGACCGTCAGGTCCAGTCGGACCCCGAGCGGTTTGTCGATCACGCCGTCATTGTCGATTAAATCCACGACGCTGTAGGTGCCATCCGGAATCTCGGCGATGTACGAGCGCATCTGCGCTTCGGACCGCGTCATCATCTCGGCGATACAATCGCGCAGCATCGCCGTCCCGTAGCGCGCCACCAGATCGTCGAGGCCACGACGACCCACTGCGAAGACGTTGATCATGGCCGACATGTCGCCCAGCAACTGGCGCGGAAGACGCACGTTGGCCGTGATCAAGCCGACGACACCCTCGTTGCGCCGGCCGCCCTCGACCAGCTTCAGAGGCGGAATGATGATCCCTTCCTGGTGGATTTCCTGGGCGCTGGGGGCCCAGCCACCGGGCGTGCTGCCGCCCATGTCCATCCAGTGCCCGGTATTGGCAAAAAGCGCGAAGACCTCACCGTCGACAAAATAGGGCGAGATCAGGATGACGTCGTTCAGGTGGGTGCCGGACAGGTAGGGATCATTGGTGATCCAGATATCCCCCGGCTTGAAACCGCCCGCCTTCTCGATGATCGGGATCATCTGCTGGACGGTGAACTGCATGTTCGCCAGGAACATCGGCAGCCCCAGCCCACCCTGCGCGATCGTCTCGCCGGTTTTCGGATCATAGATCCCGTGGGCGCAGTCGTTTGTTTCCGAGATGATCGGCGACAGGGCCGCACGGATCAGGTGAAGATCCATCTCGTCGCCGAGCTGTTCCAGGGCGCCGCGCACGACGGCAAGGGTCACTGGATCCATCACTCCATCTCCACCAGAATGTTGTGCAGCCGATCGACGCGGGCGCGCTGGCCTGGCTCGATCACCGAGGTCGTGTCGGCCTGCTCGATGATCGCCGGCCCGAAGAAGGTCATGCCCGGGCGCAAGGTCGCGCGGTCATAGATCGGCGTGCGGACCCAGCCATCGAACCAGACATCGCGGAACCCCGCATGCGACGCCTGCGCATCGACCATGGCGCTGTCGTCGGCGCGGGCGGGCTTCGGGCGGACCCCTTCGACCGCGGTGATGAGGCCGACCAGCGTGACCGGAATGTCGTTCAGCGTGTTGCCATATTCCGCCCGGTAGCCGTCCTCGAAGGCGGCGACGATCTGATCGTGGCTCCAGCCAGCCTCGATCGGGATGCGCAGGTTGTGGATCTGGCCGGTGTAGCACAGCTTGGCTTCATGGCGCAGGATCACCCCGTCGAGCGTGACGTTGGCCGCCTCGAGTTCGGCGGCACCCTCGCGGGCCTGATCGCCGAGGATGGTGCGGATCTGGTCGCCCGGCACCTCGGCCAACGGCCTTTCGATGGTGCGCGACAGGTCGTAGCGCAGGTTGGCCACCGCGCAGCCAAGCGCACACAACACGCCCGGATAGGGCGGCAAGAGCATGGTCTTGATCCCGACCTCGCGCATGATGGCCGCCCCGTGCAGCGGCCCGGCGCCGCCAAACGAGACCTGGACGAAGTCGCGCGGATCGAGGCCCTGTTCCACCGTCAGCAGCCGCGTCCGTCGCGCCATGATGTGGTTCACGACGGTCAGGATCGCCTGCGCCGTCTCTTCGATGCCGAGGCCCAGCTGGTCGCCCAGCCGCTTCATCGCCGCGCGCGCGCCGTCGATGTCCAGCCGTTCGAGAAGCTTGAGGCCGATCGGCCGGTCGGCGTTGATACGCCCCAGGACGGCGTTCGCATCGGCCACCGTCGGCTCGGTTCCGCCGCGCCCGAAACAGACCGGACCGGGGACCGCGCCGGCGCTGTGCGGACCGACCTGCAGGATGCCGCCCCGGTCGCAATAGGCGATGGACCCGCCACCGGCCCCGATCGTATGGACATCCACCATCGGCCGGCGCAGCGGGACGCGGAACTCGAGCTCGGTCGTCTCGGCGATCCGGGGTTTGCCGTCGATGATGACCGCGACATCGTAACTGGTCCCGCCCATGTCGCCGGTGATGACATGGCTGAACCCCGCCTCGCGGGCGATGTTCGCCGCCGCCATGACGCCTGCCGCGGGACCCGAGCGGACGATATTGGCGGCCTTCCTGCTCAGCTGGGGCAGCGGGATCAGGCCGCCGTTCGACTGCATCACCAGGGTCTGGCGACGGAACTGCAATTCGGACAGCTTGCCGGTGAGGTTGCGCACATAGCGCGAAACAAGCGGCTGCAGATACCCCTGAACAGACGCGGTGCTGGTCCGTTCGAATTCGTAGTATTCGCGCACGACCTCGGACGACAGCACGATCTCCCAGTCCGGATTGGCGGCCTGCAGGATTTCGCGCGCCCTCTCCTCGTGCGCGGTGTTGGTGTAGGAATGCAGAAACGAGACGACGACGCATTCGATGTCTTCGTCGGCCAGCGCGGCGGCAAGACCCGTCAGCGACGCCTCGTCGAGCGGCTTCAGCACGTTGCCCTTGTGGTCCATGCGCTCGGCCACTTCCCAGCGCATGCGCCGCGGGATCAGCGGATCCTGCACGCCGGTTAGCCCGTAGTTCTGCGGCCGGTCGCGCCGGCCAAGTTCGAGAATGTCGCGAAACCCCTCGGTCGTGATCAGCGCGCATTTCGCCCCGCGCCGTTCGATTACCGCGTTGGTGGCCAGCGTGGTGCCGTGCAGGATGGCATCCAGCCTGCCGACCTCGACCCCGGAGGCCTCGAGGGCATCGATCAGGCCCCGGCTGGGATCGTCGGGGGTCGACGGGACCTTGAGAACCCGGTTGCCCGCCCCTCCTTCCCCGGAGGAATAATACAGATCGGTAAAAGTCCCACCGACATCGATTCCAACGAGCTCTGTCACGATCTTCTACTTCTCTCTTTGAGTGGCGGCGAATTCGGCGAGGATCCGGTCGGTATCGGCGCCCAGCGCCCGGCTGGGTTCCAGTGCGACAGGATCGGCGCCCGCATAGCGCATCGGGGAATGCATGATGACGATCCGGCCCAGTTCAGGATGATCCTGCCACTGCAACGAACCCCGGGCGTGCATGTTCTCGTCTTCCATGACCTCGGCCAGGGTTCTGACCGGCGCGCAGGGCACGCCGCCGTCCAGCATCCGCCGGAAGGCCCCCTCCTTCGAATGCTGCGCGGTCCAGCTGCCGACGATCCTGTCGACCTCGTCCATCATGCCGACCCGGTCCTTGAGGGTGGCAAAGCGCGCGTCGTCGATCAGGTCGGGGCGCCCCATGACGCGGCACAGCTTGTGCCAGTGCTTGTCGCCCACGCAGATGATGGCGATCCAGCCGTCCGTGGTGGGGTAGACATTGTACGGCGACTCGGCCAGGCCGCCGTGCCGGTTCCCGGTCCGCGGCGGCGGCGGATCGACCGCGTCCCGCGATCCCCAGGTCATCCCCAGCGACGAGCTCAGCGACGCGTAGACCGCGTCCTGCATCGACACGCTGACACGCCGCGCGACGCCGGTATGTTCCCGATCATAAAGCGCCGTCGCGATGGCGGAATAGAGATGCACGCCGGCAAAGAAATCGCACAGCGCCGGGCCGGCCTTGACCGGCGGGCGATCCGCGAAGCCGGTGATCGACATGATCCCGGACATCGCCTGAACCGTCAGGTCCATGGCGGGATAGTTCCGGTAAGGGCCGTCGACGCCATACCCGGTGCTGGATGCATAGATCAGGCGCGGATTGATCGCCTGCATCCGGTCCGCGTCGATCCCCAGGCGCTCGGTGGTTCCGGGCGCGAAGTTCTCGACCAGCACGTCGGCCTGGCGCACGAGGGCCTTCAGGGCGTCGAGCCCCTCCTCGGACTTGAGATCGAGGACGACCGATTCCTTGCAGGCGTTCAGCATCGCAAAGGGCAGCGCCGCGCCGCCGACCACACCGCGACGACGAAGCGGCTCGCCGCCATCCTGTTCGATCTTGATGACCCTCGCCCCGGCGGTTGCCATCAGAAAGGTCGCATAGGGACCGTTGTAGATCTGGCTGAGATCGACAACCGTGATCCCGGCAAGCGGCTGATGGCCCGAGGCAGAGAACTGCGCGTCGTTCATTTCATTTCCCCATGCGACCCTTGCCACGCAGTCTAGACCAGTTGTGCACAGGCCACATGTCCTGATCTTCGCCGTGGCCTTTCACGCCGTTGATTTCCCATTCGATGAGGCCGTTGCTGTCGATGAAGCTGTGGCGGTTGATGATGATCCCGCTCAGGCGGCGGCCGACGGCGTGCAGATCGCGGCCGCGCTCGTCCCGCCCTTCAAGAACGATGGTCTGAACCAGGCCCTCGTCGTCGCGGGTGACGCTGCGCCGGCCTGACACGATCGTCGCGGTCTCGCCGTCGAGGGTGAAGAACCCGTTCGTGATCGGATAGGCGGGGTCGTTCCACCGCGTGACTGCCAGGAAACAGCGGCCGGGGTCCGAGATGCCGCTCACATAGGCGCTCTGGCCCGGGCGATGCTCGGGGCGCGGGCCCCAGCTGCGGTCGCGGATCGCATAGCAGTCGATGTCGATTGCCTCGCCGTGCAGCACCAATTTCCCGGTCACGCGACCGAACTGGTCGAAATGGGTCAGTTTCTGGAACGATCCGTCGTTCTTTGCCATCGGCCGGGGCGGCATGACGGCATCGAACACCAGGTCCAGATCGATCAGGCCCTTGTCCTCGAACCCCATCGGGTCGGTGAAACCGATCTGGTATTTCTGAAGCGGCTCGAGGACCTTGATGCGCGTTCCGTTGCGCAGCCGCGCGTCCCGAAGGTCCGTGCCCTCCTCCAGCGG
>Ga0181563_10006723_pt1 | contig 10273 bp, 6 predicted proteins | sample 011ome_25_FD_133759 | JGI IMG/M metagenome (GOLD analysis project Ga0181563, IMG submission 133759) | Coastal salt marsh microbial communities from the Groves Creek Marsh, Skidaway Island, Georgia - 011512CT metaG (megahit assembly) | ecosystem: Environmental > Aquatic > Marine > Intertidal zone... | reverse complement strand
TTGGCTCCTGCCTTGAAGGTGGACCAGAGCGTCGCGCACGATGGTGTCTGCCTGACCGTGGTGGCCGTGGAGGGCAAACAGTACACGGTCACGGCTGTGGAAGAGACTTTGTCCCGGACCACATTGGGTTCATGGGCGGTGGACGATCAGGTCAATCTCGAGCGGTGCACCCAGGTGGGGGGACGACTCGATGGCCACATCGTTCAGGGACATGTAGACACGACCGCCGAAGTGGAATCCGTGGAAGACAGGGAAGGGTCATGGAACATTCGGTTCCGGCACACTTCCGCGCCCCATCATTTGACGGTGGCCAAAGGGTCCATAACCGTGAATGGCGTTTCACTCACAGTGGTGGATTCCAGGCCGGAGCATTTCAGTGTCACGGTCATTCCCTACACTTGGGAACACACAGGTTTTCATCGCCTGGCACCCGGTTCGATGGTCAACCTTGAATTCGACATTGTAGGCAAATACGTGGCCGAAATCCTGTCCCGAAAGGGGTGATTCCTCAGTTCGGGTTGGCATCGCCCTCAGCGGAAAGGGCACTGCGCAAGACGAAGTTCTGTCCGAGGTAGACCTTGCGCACTTGGGGATCAGCGGCCAATTCCTCGGCCGTTCCCGCTTTGAGAATTCGTCCCTCAAACAAGAGATATGCCCGGTCCGTGATGTGAAGGGTTTCCTGAACGTTGTGGTCGGTAATCAGAATGCCGATGCCCCGCTTCCGCAATTGGCTGACGATTTGCTGGATGTCTTCCACTGCAATGGGGTCTACCCCGGCAAAGGGCTCATCGAGCAGAATGAAACGGGGATCGGCCGCCAGTGCCCGCGCGATTTCTGTCCGGCGCTTTTCCCCTCCGCTCAGCACATCCCCGCGGTTCTCACGTACATGAACAAGACCGAATTCCTCGAGGAGGTCTTCGAGGCGCTTGCGTCTCTCTTTGACGTCGCGAACGTGCAATTCCAGAACGGCGAGAATGTTGTCTTCTACGCTGAGCTTCCGAAAGACCGAAGGCTCCTGTGGCAGATAGCCAATGCCGCGCTGGGCGCGCCGATACATGGGCTCCCTTGTAATGTCGTGCTCGGCACCTTGCCCATCGACCAGCACAATCGACCCTTCGTCCGGTCGGACCAGGCCCGTCACCATGTAGAAGGAGGTGGTTTTTCCGGCCCCATTGGGTCCCAGCAATCCCACGACTTCACCGGTTTCCACTTCGAAGGAAACTTCATTGACGACCTTCCTTCGGCCGTATTGCTTCACGATGTTGTGGGCGGTCAGTTTCATCGGGCCTTCTATGTTCGGGGGTTTCCTTGGTCCTGACGCTTCTCCTCGCGCTCCCTTTGCCTTTGGATGCGCCGGGCTTGCAGGATGCCGACTTCATAGAGGCCGAGCACAGGAAGCGAAACCAGAATCTGGCTGGTGATGTCCGGTGGCGTGATGATCGCGGCAATCACCAATGTGACCACCAAGGTGTGCTTTCGGAATTTGCGCAGCGATTCCGGGGTTACCAGCCCGAGCTTGGCGAGAAAATGCACCACGACCGGGACTTGAAAAATCAGTCCGGCGGCCAAGGTGATGCTCGCCACAGTCTTGAGGTAGCTCATCAGTGCGATTCGCGCCTGCACGTCCCCGATTTCATAGTGCCCCAAAAATTGCAGGCTCAGCGGGGCAATCACGAAGTACCCAAAGCATATACCCAGAAAAAAAAGCAAAGTCGCAGCCCACGTCACCCCCCTTGCCGCACGTGCTTCCTGACTGTGAAGGCCCGGTCGAATGAACCGCCAAACCTGATGGAACGTCCAGGGAAATGAGACGATGAAGCCCCCGATGGCAGAGACGAGGATGTGGGCGGAGAAATTGCCCAGCATCGTCGTGTTGATCAGCTCGTAGTTCACTTCGGTGACGCACAAACGGTCTCCGGCGCCTGTCCAACGGCCCAATGCGCACCAGGCGCGGAAAGTGATGAAGTCGGGGTTCCTCGGAGCGAAAATCAGACGGTTGAATACCCAGTCCTTCATCACGAAAAGGGCAATGGCTCCGGAAAGGATGCCGACCAGGGCAAAGAAGAGGCGTTTTCTCAGCTCTTCGAGGTGGTCCATGAAGCCCATTTCGGCTTCGGTCGTATCCATGGAGTCGGACATTTGGGGCGATCAGCGGATTCCTGCGTCCATCAAGTGGTGCAAGTGCACAAACCCCAGGAAGTGACCTTCGGCATTCCGCACCATCACCTGTGAAATGCGGTGGGCTTCCAGCATGTCGAGGGCATCGATGGCACGGGTCTCTGAGGAAAGACTTCGGGGGGCGGTATTCATGACATCCCTTGCGGTCAGGCTGGTCCAGTCGGTGGAGTCCCTTTCCAGTGCACGGCGGAGGTCTCCATCGGTAATGATGCCCACAACGGCCTTGGCATCATCTCTGTCGCTGACCGCAACGGCTCCCACCCGGCCCGCTGAAACAGCCAGCACGACGTCTCTCAAAGGGGCGTCCTCTGCCACCGTTTCAGGCTCCATACCTCCTTCGGACAGGAGGTGTCCCAATCTCAAGAGCAGCTTGCGCCCCAAGCTCCCACCTGGATGCGAGCGGGCAAAATCATCACTTGTGAATCCACGGGCGTCCATGAGTGCCATGGCCATGGCGTCACCCATCGCCAGTTGGGCCGCTGAACTGGTGGTCGGGGCCAGATCGTGCGGACACGCTTCCTGTTCCACGGAAATGTCCAAGACGATCTGTGCCGCTTCTCCAACCGGACTTTCTACCCGTCCCACCATCGCAACCAGGGTCAAGTCCCTGGCCTTCAGCATGGGAATCAGTGCAATCAACTCTGCTGTGGCCCCGCTTTTGGATACTGCGATGACCACATCTCCTTCGGAAACGAGGCCCAAGTCCCCGTGCAGTGCATCCGCGGCGTGAAGGAAAGCTGCGGCAGTTCCAGTACTGTTGAGTGTGGCGACGGTTTTTCGTGCGATGTCTGCGCTCTTCCCGATGCCCGTGAAAACCACTTTACCTCCCCTTTGGCCCTGCGCAAGTATCAGGTTCACAGCGGCTTCGAAAGAAGGTCCAATCCGGTTTTCCAACGCCCGAATGGCCTCAGCTTCCAAACGGATGGCTTTCCGGGCGGCGTTCATCCACATGGCAGAGGTTTTTGACGCTGGCATAGATGTCGTGGGTGTTGGCAAAACGTCGGGTGAGAAAAGGGCGAAATTCAGAGGTGCTGGACTATATTGATAACGCCAAAGTTAGATGGAGACGCCTGTTGACCCTTTTCTTGACGCCAGTTCATTGGTAGGTTCCTCCATTGATGAGGGGCTTTCCCGTTTTTTCGGGTTCAACCAGTTCAAAGGTGAGCAGGAGTTAATTGTCAGGAGTCTCATGGACGGCAAGGATGTGTTCGTCATCATGCCGACAGGAGGAGGGAAATCTCTCTGCTATCAACTCCCGGCTTTGTTGCAAGAGGGAACCGCCATTGTCGTGAGTCCGCTCATCGCACTCATGAAAAACCAGGTAGATGCCATTCGTGGAAACTCGGACGATCCAGACATTGCGCATTTCCTGAACAGTTCCCTGAGCAAGAACGAAATGATCCACGTCAGGGAGGCGGTTGCCACAGGAAAGACCAAGCTGCTCTATGTGGCTCCTGAATCCCTGAACAAGAAGGAGAATGCTGACTTCTTGCGCTCCGTGAGCCTCAGTTTTTTCGCCATCGATGAGGCGCATTGTATTTCAGAGTGGGGCCATGACTTCCGCCCCGAATACCGCAGGCTGCGGGAAATCATAGACGGCCTCGGCAGTTTTCCCATCATCGCACTGACGGCCACAGCCACCCCAAAGGTTCAGCACGACATCCAGAAGAACCTCGGTATTCTCGATGCTGAAGTCTTCAAGGCGAGTTTCAATCGGGAAAATCTATTCTACGAAGTTCGACCCAAGGAAAATGCGTTGCGCCAAGTCGTACAGCACGCTTTGGAGAACAAAGGCCGAAGCGGAATCGTGTATTGCCTCAGCCGGAAGAGGGTGGAGGAAATCGCAGACACCCTGAAGGTGAATGGAGTCAAGGCAGCGGCATACCACGCGGGCATGGACGCGGCCCAGCGATCACGCATTCAGGACGAGTTCCTCATGCAGGACGTGGATGTGATTGTTGCTACCATTGCCTTTGGTATGGGCATTGACAAGCCTGACGTGCGCTTTGTCATCCATTACGACATGCCCAAGTCGCTGGAGGCCTATTACCAGGAGACCGGCCGGGCAGGTCGCGATGGAGGAGAAGGCCACTGCATCGCCTTTTACGGGCTGCAGGACATGGAGAAAATGGAGAAGTTCCTTTCAGGCAAGCCCATTGCGGAGAGGGAAATCGGCATGCAATTGCTCCAGGAGGTAGCCGGCTATGCCGAGACTCCCACATCACGCAGACAGTACCTCCTTCACTATTTCGGGGAGGAGTTCGATGCCGCGGCGGGGCCGGGCTGGGATATGGACGACAATGCCAGGAACCCACCGGAGGCTTTCGAGGGCCAGGCGGCGGTCCATCATCTTTTGAAACTCGTTCAGGCCACGGGCGGAAAGCACCGGGGTGCATTTCTGTGTGATGTTCTCATGGGAAGAGAGACGCAGGAGACCTCCACATACGCAGGGGAGAACGTGGTGGAGTTCACTGGAACCGGCGAAGCCATCGCCGACGCCGATGAGTGGCCTGGGATCATTCGACAGATCACGCTGGCGGGTTTGCTGAGCAAGAAAACAGAAGAGTACGGGGTGCTTTCCCTCACGGAGCGCGGAGAAGCATTCTTGGCGAATCCCCTGCCATTCACATTGTACAGGCCCAAACCGATGAGGGCCGTCCAAACGCGGGATGACAGTTCGGGTTCCGCCTTGGATCAACCGCTGTTTGACATGCTGCAGGCCTTGCGCAAGAAGGAAGCAGACCGACTTGAGTTGCCCCCATTCGTGATTTTCTCGGACGTAAGTCTCGAGGAAATGGCCACGCACTATCCCTGCAATGAGGACGAATTGCTCATCATCAATGGTGTGGGTTCTTCCAAGGTGCGCAAGTTTGGAGCGCCCTTCTTGGCCTTGATCAAAGAATACGTTGAGGAGGAGGGTATTGATCGTCCCGGGGATACAGTGGTTCGGAGTGTTGCCGGCCGCAACGCCTCCAAGGTGAGCATCATTCAGAAGCTCGATCGTCGAATGTCGTTGGAGGACATCGCAGGTGCCCAGAAGTGCACCGTGGACGAATTGCTCGGAATGATCGAGGGCATCGTGGCTTCGGGAACCAAGGTGGGGTTGGACTACATCCTGGAGGAGTACCTCGACGAGGAAAGCGTGGAAGAGCTGTGGGAGTGCTTCATGGAGAGCGAAACAGGCTCAACGGAAGAGGTGACGGAGGAGATGGGAGATGCCTATTCCGAAGAGGAAATCCGGTTGGTCCGGATCAAGTTCATGAGCGAAGTGGCCAACTGAGGCCCCCTGAATCCATTTCGACCTCTTTCAGCTTGCCGTCAGGGCCAGCCAAGCCATCATGGCCGCGCCCGTGGTCAAGGCATCTTCATTGATGTCGAAATCCGATGTGTGCAGTCCCGATCGACAGCCGGGTCCATCCCCTCCGGTTCCCAGTCGGTAAAAACATCCGGGAACGGCTTTCTGGTAGAAACTGAAGTCTTCTCCTGTCATCCGCAGGGGCAATTCCACGACGCGGTCTTCGCCCAGCAACTCAATGGCCCGCTGACGGCAGCTTTCGGTCCACTCCGGGGCGTTGATCACAGGAGGGTATCCAATGGCCAAATCCACCTCGGCCCGGGCACCGTGGGCTGCAGCAGTAGATTCAGCAATTCGGGTAATGGCGGCGCGAAGCGTTTGAGCAGTGGGTTCATCATAGGTGCGGAGGGTCCCATCGAGGACCACTTCGTCGGGAATCACATTCCGGGCAAAGCCGCCTCGAATTTTCCCGAAAGTCAGAACGGAAGGCTCCACGGGGTTGCAATTTCTGGAGACCACCGTTTGAAGGGCGCTGATCACGTGGGCGGCCGTGACGATGGGGTCCACGGAGCGATGGGGCAGGGCGGCGTGACCTCCCTTGCCGATGATGCGGATGCGCAGTTCATCGGCCGCGGCCATGTAGGGTCCGCTTCTGAAGCCTACAGTTCCGGCATCGAGTTGGGGATAGACGTGCTGTCCTACGATGCCATCGACCTGTTCACCGCGGGTCAAACCGGGGCCAGCGATGGGTGCATCCGAATGGAGGGCACCCTCCTTCACCAGGATGGAGGCCCCTCCGGGCAAGGTTTCTTCTCCGGGCTGAAAGATGAATTGAACCGTTCCGGACCAATGCTCCCGATTGGATTGAAGGGCCTCAATGGCACCAAGCAAGCAAGCCGTGTGCGCATCGTGTCCACAGGCGTGCATCCAGCCGGGAACAGAACTGGCATGGGGCCGATCCACTTCCTGAATGGGAAGGGCATCCATATCGGCTCTGAGGGCGATCCGACGGAGGCCGGGGTCTTTCCCTTTGATTTCAGCCACAATCCCTGCTGCTCCTCGGTCCCTGCACCATCCCGAAGTAAAGGTGACATTCAAAGACCGGAGCACCTCCGCTACGTAGGCTCCAGTTCGCGTCTCCTGAAAAGAGGGTTCTGGATGCAGGTGCAGGTGGCGCCTGTGCTGGAGAATGCGTTCCCGAGCAGCGTCCACAGAGGAGAGCAGGGCGGATTTGAGCATGGCGGATCAGGGGTTCATCAGGGCACGCCAAGCGGTCCAGATCATGCGCACAGCGGCATAGAGCATAATCAAGCCGAAGGCGAGTCGGACCTTCATGGGGTTCATGGACAAGGCGAGGCGGCTGCCGAAGTAGCCGCCGATGACGAAAGCCACGACCATGATGGCGGCAGCCCGCACATCCAGGGCATCAGCGCGCCAATAATTCATCACCGCCAACGCTCCAATGGGGGGGAGCATGAGGGCCAAACTTGTTCCTTGGGCCATCATTTGCGACATGCCCAGGAAATACATCAAAGCGGGTACGATGAGCAGGCCCCCTCCAATGCCGATGAACCCACTCAGGCAACCTGCCGCTGCACCGATGAGCAGGAGAATGACAAGCGCAGAGACATCAATGGGCATGGGACGCATCAGAAATCAGTGGAGAGAGAAAGCTGGAACACACGGTCGAGCAAAATTCCGTCGTCGACTCCCCAACCCCAATCGGCTCGAACGAAATAGCCCAGAAGTTGGCTGCGCAGCCCGAATCCGAAGTCCCAAATGATGGGCTCGCGGTTGTTGGCCACGGTGACGGAAACGGGGTACAGGTCCACCTTGCTGCTGTTGAAGGCATTCTCGTCGCTGTAGGGATCTTCACCCGTCCAGGCGGATCCGATATCGAAGAACCCGACCGCTTGAAAATGCTCCAGGAAGGGAGTCATGCTCTTTTTCGGGGAGAGCGTGGCGAAGACGGGCAGGCGCAACTCGGCATTGGCCACGGCAAAACTGGTTCCATTCCGCGCATTCCGGACGAAACCGCGCATGGGCGTTGCCGAGGTCTGATACAGGAAGTTGCCATCTGGAATGGGCATGGCTCCGTCGACCGCGGTCAGCAGAGATTCTTGCACCCCACCGAGATAGTGGATGAGTCCCCGTTCGCCAAAAGAGGTGTTGCCTGCAGCCCGCAAGCAAAGCGTAAACCTGCGGTACAGCGGAATGTAGCGGCGCGCATCGAAGCCTGCTACCAACAGGATGTCGCCATCGCCATCCGGTGGGGCAAGCATCTCAAACCATGCCTTTGCACGGGTGCCATTGTGAATGTTGAGGCTCAATTCACGGCTATCGTCGAATACCCAACTGACGGTCCCTCCCACGCCTTGAACATATAGGTCGTCCCGGCCCGCATTGAAGGGGTCGGTGGCCAACAGGGAGACGCGGTCCATCCGGTAGGTGAGTTGGGCGCGCAGGCTCATGGTCTCACTGAAGGGGAGGGTGCGCCGGTAGTGCACAGCGTGGGTGTGCGTTCGGGTCAATGCACCGAGCTCGGAATCGACGCCTTCGTTGCCCATCCGCTCAAAGACCCATTCCCGGTCTACTTTTCTTTCTAGGTTGCGGTTGGCCAGGACAAAAGTGGAGTTCTGAAGACTGCCTGCCAAACGCACACCTCCTATCCATTTGTTGTCCTCGAACAGGTCTGAAACCCCAATTTTGATGAGGCTACTCAAACCCGGAAAGCTACCAGCTGCGCCTGTAAACGGCTGATAGAAGGAGGTGGCAAAGCTATTGTCCACCTGACTGAGCAATTGGTCCACCGCATAGTTTCTGCGGTGAGGAAGCGGGGTGGGAACCGGGGGCAAGGTGGCGGCCATTTCCACGTTCGACACAGGGCTCGCCCCATCGAGAACAAGATCATCCAATGCCCGGCGACGTTCAGATTCAAAGATGTAGTTGCGATAGTCCACTTGCCCCGGCAGCAACTCCACGGTCTCCGCGGGCAGGTAATCCCAGGGCTTTTCCTCCCCCATGATGGGATCGGTTCCCCATTCTCTCATGGCCGCGCGGAGGGGCCGATCAGGCAATGAACCCGATTGCCAACGGGGCCTTCCCTCCTGCAGCAGAACGCCTTCCCATCCTTTCCCATTGGGAAGCAAGTCCAACTCCAGTGTGGGACCCTCCAGGTGGAACCAAGGAGCCTGGCGTGTGAAATAGCGGTAATGAATGGCGGTGTCCACCCTCAGAATCGCACTGTCCCTCGTGGCGAGGTGAACAACGTCCGGATCATGTGCCAATTGGTAGGCAAAAGAGCCCGCATCCAGGGCGACAGGGTGCACCTCGTCTCGGTCCGGCGTATCGGTTACCCGCTCGAAGGATTCTGCATCCAGGTCATAATACCAGATGTCCTTCCCTCCGGGTTGGGGCACATTCGGATTGCCTTCTTCTTCGTTGCCTGGACGGTTGCTGCTGAACCAGATGCCCCGACCGTCAGATGACCAGTTGGGATGGTGGTCGTCCCACCCATCTTCCCAAAGCGGGACTTGAGAGCCTGCCAGTGTATTGTAGACATAGAGGTCGGAACGCCCGGCGTTCACACCACTGAATGCAATCTTCCGGCCATCGGGAGACCAATCGAGGTCAATGACCTTTTCAATGCGGAACAACTCCTGTTCATTTGAATCGCCGGAGGATGCGTCGCTCAGGGTCAGGAAAACCCGTCCTTTCTCTTCGTGGATATGGGCGAGGACGGGCAGTTTCGGGTGCCAGGCAAGCACGGGGTAGGTTCCGTCCACAATCCGGGTGAGCTTGTGGTCGTATTTGGCCAGGCACTTTTTCCTGCGGCCATCGGTCCACCAGACCTTCTCTTGCCCTCGTTCATCCGTCGCCCATGCCGTCCAACGGCCATCTGCGGAGGTAGAGAATTGATGATGGCGGTATTTGCGCCGAGCGCGGTGGGGCAATTTTCCCATCTGCGCACGAGGGTGATTCACCTGGGCCCATTCGAGGGCCACGCCGCGTTCCTCTCTTTTTTCTGAGACCGTACCCAGCGCATAATGCGCCTGTGCGGCGGCCAACAGTCCCTCCATGTCCATTCCGATCCGACGAAATCCCGCATCGGGTGTTCGGCCGGATTTGAACCCGCTCAACACATCCAAGGCAGCCTGCCGGCCGAAAGTGTCGAGAATGAACCGCCAAACGGCCGCAGATGCCAATCGCAGGGATTCCCCTTCCAGCACCTGAAGCTGGGGAATCAGACCCCGATATACCAGGTCTTGGAGCTCGGCCGAGGAAGCAGTGATTTGAGGCGAGGCAAGGGAAGTCACCATGCCTTCTTCCATCCATTCCGGCAATTGGAAGAGCTGGTTGTTCTTGACCACATCCTTCCAATCGTCACCAAACAGGTATTGCCTGAGCAGAATGCGGTACAGTCCTTCCCTCAACTGGGTTTGGAAACGCGCGTGATCGCCATCAAACCAAGCGAAAAGTTTCTTGCCGTGAATGAGGGTGGTTCCGCCTATGTTTCCGGCCTCGGTCCCATCGATGCCGATGTTGCTTTGGCGGAAGTCCGCGTGCTTGTTGAAGACGATGACTTCTACCGGTCCTGTGACGCGCAACTGAAAAGTGGACTCCACCCGGGGGAGTTCCAGCGTGAGTGCATTCATGGCGAATTCCGCCAGCGAACGCCCGCCCTGGTAATGGTAGACTTCAAAAGGATCTCCTGGCAGGTATTGCCAGTCAAAACTGCGGTATTGGACCCTTTGCTTGCCAAAGGTCATGTTCAGTCCGTCGTGGAATTGGCCCATGGCA
>Ga0181563_10006717_pt1 | contig 10280 bp, 4 predicted proteins | sample 011ome_25_FD_133759 | JGI IMG/M metagenome (GOLD analysis project Ga0181563, IMG submission 133759) | Coastal salt marsh microbial communities from the Groves Creek Marsh, Skidaway Island, Georgia - 011512CT metaG (megahit assembly) | ecosystem: Environmental > Aquatic > Marine > Intertidal zone... | reverse complement strand
GCCGCCGAGGTGGTGGCGACGGTGACTTTCATCGCGTCACAAGTCAAAAAAAAAAAATTTGCGTTCGGAAAGAAAGACCTTGGCTGCGTCGAGAGCGTCTGCGAGGGCGGCAGACGAGAAAAGAAAAGGGTCGACGGGGGATCGACCGACGCGGACGCGCGGCAGGGAAGAGCGAGGTCAGTCTTTCGAGCCTCCGGCGGATCGAGGCGGATACCACGCGCGCGTCTCGAGTCCGACGCGGCGATGCGCCGGCGACCGACGGACGCGAATCGCGTCCGCCCCGACGCGACCTTCGGGCTCCCGCGTTCTCGTCGGCCGACTCGGGTGCAGGGAAAGCGCGAGGTCCGATGCGCGCGCTCGGGTGCCTTCGGAGACGCGCGCGCTCGAAGCTCGGCGCCGAAACGCGGCGGGACGTGGGATCGCGACGCGTCGAAGCGATTATGTCGACGCACCTCGCCGCGACGAAGAGTCGGCGTCGGCGTGTCTGCTGCGCGTGTCGTGCGTTTGTGCGCGGTGACGCGGCACCCGCGCTTTTTCTCCGTGCATCTGCGGCTGAGCGCACAGCAGTCGCGGGAGATCGGCACTGCGTGTCGACCTTCGGCAAGTCGCGTCTCACGCGCTCAAGAAAAAAATTAATTCGACTCAGCAGTCAGTCAGAGTAGGCTTGTCGGGCGCCCGCCGACCAACCGACGTCCGCGCGCGGGTGGTTTTGAACCGTCTGTCGCGCGGGCTCGTCCGGCGAGCGGCGCGGCGCGGCGATGAGCACCCCCCCGGGCCGACCGATGGTGCGTCCGCTTCCTCCACCTCCTCCCCTGCCGCGCCGCTCGGGCGCATTTTAGGTTTGATCGATCTCGCGAATCCGCGCGCGCGATCTCGGAAAGAGTTTTCTGCGCTCGGCACCGATCCGGTCGGGCCGGCACCTCCCGGTCGCGTGGTCGCGTGCATCGAGGACCGCGGACGCGCGAACTGACACCTCTCCAATCTTCCTGACGTTTCGGGAACCCGACAGGCGGGCGCCGGTCACGCCGGGGGCGGCGCCGAGCAACGCGCGGCGGCGGCGAAACACGCTTTCCGCGTGATTTCTGGCTTCGCGCCCGAGCAGCTCCAGCGCCTGCGCTCGCAGATCTTGGCGTTTAAGAAGATGAAGCGCGACGAGTGGGACTTCGCCGTGCCCGGACGCCCGGGCATCACGGCGGCGCAGCACATGGCGGAGCGTAAGAGGGCGTTCCCGGGGCTGGGCGCCGCGATGGGAGCCGGCGCGGCGGCGGCGGCGGCGGCGCGCGCCGGCATAAACGCCTCGTTCCCCGCGCCCGCGCGCGCGCCGAACGCGGGCACCGGCAACCCCCGGGGCCGCCCCCCCGGTGCCAAGAACAAGGTGCCTGCGCTTAGCGGCGGCGCGTACGGAAGCGCACGTTTCGTCAAGGAAGCGGACAAAGTCCGCGGGTCGGCGGCGTCGCGCGGCGGAGAGAAGCGGTGGAAACCGCCGCCGAGCGTCACGACGATGCCGTCGTGGTACCGGCACCCGAAACGCAAAGCCGTGTTCGAGCTGGTGGACGAGGGCGCGCCGGAACACACCGCCGCGGACGAGGAGAATTTGCGGAGCTCGAACGTGCGCCCGATTCCCCTGCACTACGACGCGCGCGCCGCCGTCGAGGGCGAGGCGGACCGCCGACTGGAGCGTTTGCGCCGCGCGCGCGCCGCCGCGATTCAAAACGAGCTCGAGACGCTCGACGCCGCCGAGGCGCGACACGACGTCACGACGCTCGATGCGTCACCGACGGCGTCACCGACGACGCCTCCGACGACGGCGTCGGGACCGTTTTTTTTAAAAACGGATCTATCGCTGGCGGAGATCCGGCGCGCGAAGCGCCGATTGCGCATCGAGGCGAAGGGTTTGGCGCTCGCGCGCGTGCAGGACGCGACGCGCGCGCGCCTGGTGGAGACGCAGCGCGAGCTCGCTGAGATGGGCGAGCGGCAGTACCGCAAGCTCGTGCGCGAGGGCGAGCGCATGAAGGAGCTCGCGGCGAAGGAGGACGTGCGGCGCGCGAAGCGCGAGAAGGAGGAGCACTTCAAGCAGATCAAGGAGTGGCGCCGGGTGGTGGCGGAGACGGCGAGCGACGCGCGCGAGCTCGCCGTCGCGCGCAACCGCGCCGTGCTCAAGGCGCACGAGAAGATGGCCAAGGACCACGCGCGGCGCCGTCGGGACGAGCAGGCGGCGGCGGCGGCGCGCGCGGCGGCGGCGGTGAGCTCCACGAAGGAGGGCGCGCAGACCAACGCCGAGTACCTGCGGCGCGTGGAGGCGCTCAAGGCGAACGACATGGAGGCGTACCGGCAGCTTCTGGCGGAGGCGCGAGGCCGCGAAGGCGCCGAGGGGCTCGGCGCGAACGCCGAGGGTCTGTCCGGCGCGGACCAGCGGTACGCGTCTCTGCAGGAGTTCCTGGAGAAGACGGAGGGGTACCTGTCGCAGCTCGGCGGGAAGATCGCGGCCCTGAAGCTGGACCAGCAGAGGTCGGAAGCCGCGGCGCGCGCCGCCGCCGAGGCGGAAGCGGCGGGCGCGACGGAGGAGGAGGCGGTGGCGGCGGCGCAAGCCGCCGCGGACGCGGCGGCGGCGGCGGGCGGGCGGGACCTGCTGGACGTCGCCAAGAAGCAGGACGGCGGGGACTCGAAGCAGAAGTACTACGCGCTCGCGCACACGGAGAGCGAGAAGATCGTGCGGCAGCCCCGGATGTTAACGGCCGGCTCGCTGCGCGATTACCAGCTCGTCTCGCTGAACTGGATGATCTCGCTGTACAACAACCGGCTGAACGGCATCTTAGCCGACGAGATGGGCCTGGGGAAAACGGTGCAGGTGTGCGCGCTCATCGCGTACCTCTGGGAGAGCAAGCAGAACTACGGCCCGCACTTGATCATCGTCCCCAACGCGGTGATCGTGAACTGGAAGTCCGAAATAAAGCTGTGGCTGAAGAACATGGCGGCGGTGTACTACGTCGGCGGCAGGGAAGAGCGCGCCAAGATTTTCGCCGAACAAGTGTTGCCGCTCAAGTTCAACGTGCTCGTCACGACGTACGAGTTCATCATGCGCGACCGCGCGAAGTTGAGCAAAATCAACTGGCAGTACGCCATCATCGACGAGGCGCAGCGGCTGAAAGACCGGGAGGGCCGTCTGTCCCGGGACCTGGACCGGTTCCGGTGCGTCCGTCGGCTGCTTCTGACGGGGACGCCGTTGCAGAACGACCTCAACGAGCTGTGGTCGTTGCTCAACCTCCTGTTGCCGCAGGTGTTCGACAACGCCAAGATTTTCCAGCAGTGGTTCGGAGACAACGGAGGGAAAAAGGCATCGAGCGCCGCGAACCTCGCGAACCTCGGCGGCGCGGACGCTCCGAGCGAAGAGGACTGGATGGAGAAGGAGAAGAAGATCATCGTCGTGTCTCGTTTACACCAGATCCTGGAGCCGTTCATGCTGCGGCGCTTAGTGCAGGACGTCGAGCGGAAGCTCCCGCCGAAGGTGACCGTCGCCGTGCACTGCCCGTTCAGCGCGTACCAAGCCTCGGTGTACGACTGGGTACAGACCACCGGGACGATCAGGGTCGCGCCCGACGCGAAGATCGGCCTCGCCGCGCGCGCCAACTTCCGCGGGTACCTCCCGCTGCAGAACCGGTGCATGGAGCTGCGCAAGCTGTGCAACCACCCCGCGCTCAACTACCCCGCCGAGAAGGGGGGGGACTGGCGCGACGGCGCCGCGCTGGTGCGCGCGTGCGGCAAGCTGTGGGTGCTCGACCGGCTGCTGGTGAAGCTGCGCCGAGCCGGGCACAGAGTGCTTCTGTTCTCCACCATGACCAAGCTGCTCGATCTGCTGGAGGTGTATTTGAAATGGCGCCGAGACGCGACGGCGTGCGGTTCCGGGTTGGAGTGGTGCCGCATCGACGGCAGCACCGCGCTGGACGACCGCGAGACGGCCATCACGGAGTTCAACGCGTCGGGTTCGAACAAGTTTCTGTTTCTGCTCTCCATCCGCGCCGCCGGGCGGGGGCTGAACCTGCAGAGCGCGGACACCGTGGTGGTGTACGACCCGGACCCGAACCCCAAGAACGAAGAGCAGGCGGTGGCGCGCTCGCACCGCATCGGGCAGAAGCGGGAGGTGCGCTGTATCCACCTCGAAGCCGTCGTCGACGTCGCCGGCGCCGGCCGCGACGAAAACGGGGTGGGGCGCGCGGGCGCGGCGGACGCGCCTTCGAACCCTCCAGGCGCGGAACGTCCGTCTTTCTCCCTGGACGACCGCACGTGGGGCACCGGCGGCGCTCGCGAGTACGCCGAGAGCGTCGAGTCCGTGGTGCGGAACGTGATCCAGCAGCAGAAGATCGAGATGGCGGACGAGATCATCAACGCCGGGCGGTTCGACCAGCGCACCACGCACGCCGAGCGGCGCGAGACGTTGGAGAAGCTCATGCAGGCGCAGGCGGAGGCGGGCGCGCGCTCGTGCGCGGCGCCGAGCATGCGCGAGCTGAACCGGCAGATCGCGCGGACACCCGAGGAAATCGAGCTGTTCGACGCCATGGACGCGGATTCCACGCTGTGGCCCGGGCCGCTGGCGACGGCGTCCGCGACGCCGCGGTTCATCGCCTACGACGCCGCCGACCGCGCGGAAGCCGTGGCGAGCTCCGCCAAGCCCAAGCCGGGGCGCGCCGGAGACGCCGCCGAAGCGAAGAAGGCGGCGGACGCGCAGGCGCTCAGCGGCGTCGTGCTCGGGCGCGGCGAGCGGAGCCGGGGGGGGTACGTCCCGGGCGCGTACCGGGCCGCGGACGCGGCGCTCACCGGCGCGGACGCGGACGCCGTGCGCGCGCGCGCGGCGGCGGCGGCGGACGCGAAGAGCGCGGCGGCGGGGGGGAAGGACGCGGCGTCGAACGCGGCGACGACGGTTCCCGGCGAATCAACGGGGCCGGGTCTGGTCGTCGACGCCGCCGACGCCGCCGCGCTCGACCTGGAAGTGATCGAGGCGGAGGACTCGGAGGTGACGCAGGACGACGACGTGCTCGGCGGCGACGACGCGGGCGTCGTGGACTTCGACCCGGAGGAGGAGGAGGAGGAGGAGGACAAGGAGGGCCGACTCAAACGCAAGCGCGACGACGAATGACGAATGACGAATGACGGTAGCGCGCGGGGTACCGAGACTGGACACGCGTATATGAGGGACCCACACCTTTATAGGAGCGATACGCGTAAAAGGAAGGATACGCTTAAAACTACTCTCTGTTCGAAAACGCATTCTGATGGGCGCGATGATCGTCCACGCGTACGGCGCGCCCCCGAGCGCCGCGGCGCCGATTTTGTTTGACCCACGCCGTGTGTGGGGCGTCGAACGCTTCGTCCGCGAGAAAACGCCTCCAAGCTGGCGCATTTGATTCAGGAGTGCTTTCGTTCCGTCAGCTTCGATGTTTCGATCCGAAAAAAAAACGACGATTCACGGGAGATGACAAATGAGCATTTTTAGGCGAGCAAACAGTCCCGAAAAAAGTTCATTCGGGTTGACTGCCAGTTGTGCCAGTTGTTCCAAGAGCTCGGTTCATTCGAGCCACACGAGGCCGTCCTACATCCGAAAAGGCTCGCGAAACTCCGGTGTCGCAATCGCGAGCGGGTCTCGCCGTTTCCCTCGCCGCGCCTCACGGGCGACCACTTTCCTCCGCACACACGACCACCTCCCTCCTTACACTCAAGGAAAGATGGCCGCCGCTGCTTCCCAGATGGCCGCGCTCAACGCCTCCTTCGCCGGCGCGAAGGTCACCGCGAAGGCGAAGAAGGTTTCCGCGCGCGTCTCCGCTCGCGCCGTGAAGCCGGTCCGCGCCGCGCTCGCCGCGCCCGCGGACGTCTCCGCCGACACCGTCATGGACTGCGTCAACACCGTGCGCTTCCTCGCCATCGACGCCATCAACAAGTCCAACTCCGGCCACCCCGGTCTCCCCATGGGCTGCGCCCCCATGGGGTACGTCATCTACCGCGAGGCGATGACGCACAACCCCAAGAACCACACCTGGTTCAACCGCGACCGCTTCGTGCTCTCCGCGGGCCACGGCTGCATGCTCCAGTACTCCCTCATGCACCTCACCGGCTACCCTTCCGTGTCGGTACGTCCATGATTTGAATCCCGCGTCTCACCGCGAGCGGCGGGTCGACGCGCGCGCGATGGCCGCGTCCCCGACCGCGTGGCGACCGATCCGATTGCGCCATTATTTTATCCGTATAGCGGGAAGCGACGGTGTGCATCGTCGCGAAAGAAAGCTCAGCCAGGGCTTTCTGCGGCGCGATGGCGCCGGCGTTCGGCGACGACGCCGGCGCGACGCCGAGCGCGACGCGACGCGAAGGCGCGGCGCGATACGATCACCTTCGCGCGGGTCTCCGTGCCTCCGCGCGGACTCGAGACGCTCGGCGCGGCGCGCGCGGCGCGCGCCCGCGTGGCGCGCGATCCGACGCGAAATATCCACTCTGCGGTCTCGAAAGCCAGCCTGGAGGAGTTTCGACGACGCTCGTGCGCGAACGCGCGTTTTTTTCGCCCGCGGTAAATTCTTCCCTCCGCGACGCCGAGCCTGACCTCGCCTCGTTCCCCCCCGCGCCCTTCCTTCCGTGCGCCGCCACAGAACGACGACCTTAAGAACTTCCGCCAGTGGAACTCCATGACCCCCGGCCACCCCGAGAACTTCATCACGAACGGCATCGAGGTGACCACCGGTCCCCTCGGCATGGGCATCTGCAACGCCGTCGGCCTCGCCGCGGCGGAGAAGCACCTCGCCGGCCGCTTCAACAAGCCCGACTGCGAGATCGTTGACCACTACACCTACTCCATCATGGGCGACGGGTGCAACATGGAGGGCATGTCCGGCGAGGGCGCGTCCCTCGCCGCGCACTGGGGCCTCGGCAAGCTCATCGCGTTTTACGACGACAACAACATCTCCATCGACGGCCACACCGACATCTCCTTCACCGAGGACGTGTGCGCGCGCTACGAGGCGTACGGCTGGCACGTGCAGCACGTCGAGGACGGCAACACCGACATCGACGCGATCCGCAAGGCGATCGACGCCGCCAAGGCTGACCCCCGCCCTTCGCTCATCAAGGTGACCACGCTCATCGGCTACGGTTCCCCCAACAAGAACAACACGCACGACGTGCACGGCGCGCCCCTCGGCGCGGACGAGACGCAGGCCACGCGCGACAACCTCGGCTGGAAGTACGAGCCCTTCGAGGTGCCCGAGGACGTGATGACCGCCATGGACTGCACCGCCAAGGGTGCCGAGGCTGAGGCGGCGTGGAACAAGAAGCTGGACACGTACAAGGAGAAGTACCCCGAGGATTTCGAGGAGCTCAACTCCATCATGACCGGCGAGCTCCCCGCGGGCTGGGCCGACGCCCTCCCCGACTTCACCCCCGAGGACTCCGGCGTCGCCACGCGCATCCACTCGCAGACCATGCTCAACGCGCTCGGCTCCGCCATCCCCGGCTTCGTCGGCGGCTCCGCGGATCTCGCGCCCTCCAACATGACGCTCATGAAGCAGTTCGGCGACTTCCAGAAGGACACCCCCGCCGAGCGCAACATCCGCTACGGCGTGCGCGAGCACGGCATGGGCGCCATCGCCAACGGCATCGCGCTCCACTCGCCCGGCTTCAAGTCCTACTGCGCCACCTTCTTCATCTTCTCGGACTACATGCGCTCCGCCATGCGCATCGCCGCGCTCTCCGGCGCGCCCACGCTGTTCGTGATGACGCACGACTCCATCGGCGTCGGCGAGGACGGCCCCACGCACCAGCCCATCGAGCACATCGCGTCGTTCCGCGCGATGCCCGGCATGCTCATGATGCGCCCCGCCGACGGTAACGAGACCGCGGGCGCGTACAAGATCGCCGTCGAGCAGACGGACCGCCCCACCACCTTCGCGCTGTCCCGCCAGGTTGTCCCCAACCTCGCGGGCACCTCCAAGGAGGGTGTCACCAAGGGTGCGTACGTCGTCGCCGGCCCCGCCGCCGGCGAGGACGTCGACTGCATCATCATCGGCACCGGCACCGAGCTCTCGCTCGCGGTCGAGGCTGCCGCGGAGCTCGGCGCCAAGGCGCGCGCCGTCTCCATGCCCTGCTGGGAGCTCTTCGAGGAGCAGTCCGACGAGTACAAGGAGTCCATCCTCCCCAAGTCGTGCAAGGCGATCGTCTCCATCGAGGCGGGCTCCACCTTCGGCTGGGCCAAGTACGCGCACAAGTCCATCGGCCGCGACGACTTCGGCGCCTCCGCGCCCGCCGGCATCCTGTACAAGGAGTTCGGCATCACCACCGAGGCTGCCGTCGCCGCCGCCAAGTCCCTCATGTAAGGCGCTTCGAGCGATTGACAGCGCTTTGAGCGGATTTCGATGGGTCGCGCCGACGCGCCGTTTTTATCATGCGGCGGCGCGATAACGCGGGTGGGTGTTGTAAGGAATTTGACACCAAATGAGTACTACGCAGTGCGTGACGCTCACGCTCCACACGCCGACGCGCTCCCGCGCGAGCTCGACACCCGCCCGAAATCGCCGCCGTCCCTCTCTCCGACGGGCGTGAGGGCGTGTCTCGCGACCCTTTCACCGCGCCCGCCGAAAAATAGAGACCCAGTATTTATTCAGTCACACAAAAAGCGCGACATGCCAAGTGGCAAGATCTCTTTTTCTTCTCTTTTTTCGACCGCGCAAAACGCGCGACGCGCCGGGGAAAAGCAAAAAGCGCAGTTCCGGGGGCGCGGCGCCATGCCTCGAGCGACCAAGGCGTGGTCGGCGGGGAGCAACCTGCGGCGTCTTTTCGGCGGGCGAGCCGCGTTGCGGCGCGCGCGCGGAGAAGCCCGGGAGACGTCGGCATCAGGGCCGAGTGCGCGCCGGGGCGGAGATGAGAATGGGGGGGAGATTCTACGCGCCTCGGTGGGAAACGGCGGGCGAGTCGCGCGTCCGCCGACCGCGGATGAGGACACCGACTACGAGACCGCGAGCGAGGGCGACGCGGAGGCGATGACGGAGGCGTTGTTGTCGGTCCAGGGTGGCGAGGACGACGCGCGCGACGACGACGACACGTGGATCCGCGCCGGGGGAAGCGACCGACTGGAGGAGGTGCCGTCGACGTCACGCCGCGCCTCGTTCGACGCGTCGCTCCCTCGCGCCTCCGCGTTCGTGGCGCAGGAAGCGCCGGACGCGTCCGCGGCGCACTGGTCCGGGGACGTGGAGATCATGGACTGGCTCAAGGTGCGCGGGCCGGCGTACCTCCGGACCAGGCGCAAGCAGACGAGCGCGGTGCCGGTGATGGAGTGCGTCAAGGTGGATCTCTTCGCGTTTGACGACGCGCCCTGCGACGACGTCGCCGACGCGCGGCCGGAGAGCTGGCTCAACGGCCAACGGCGCGCGTGGCGCGGGCGCTCGAACGACACGAACGAACGCGACGGCCTTCCCCTCGTCCCGCCGCACCGCCGACCCTGGACGTTGGTGTTCCAGTTCCAGAACCCCGGCCCGCCGTTCCACAGCATCGCCGTGTACTTCCAACCCACGGGCTCGCGCGCGGGGATGTGCCTCGACGCGCTCCTCGCGCGCGAGAGAGACACGCCGTTCGGGCGGACGCTCACGCGTTTCTTGGCGGCGGACGACGCGACGCGCGACTCTAAGTTCAAGATGGTGTGCGCGCTGCTGGACGCGCCCTGGGCGCTGCGCACGGCGGTGCCGCGTCGGCCGATCATCCTCGGCAAAAAGCTGGGCTCAAGGGGCGGGCTGAAGTACCACCGCGGCGACGATTACTTCGCGGTGGACTTCGAGCTCGCGCAGTCGCCGTTCATGGAGCGCGTGTACCGATCGCTGCGGTGGGCGAGCGCGTGCGCGGAGGAGGAGATCGTGTTCATGCTCGAGGGGCAGGCGGAAGACGAGCTCCCGGAGTGCGTGCTCGGCGCGGTGCGGCTAAAGCGCGTCGGCGAGTCGTCGTTCCGGAAACTGCCGCGGATGGCGCCGAAGGCGGCAAAGATGAAAGCCCGCGCCTTCCATCGCCGCGATTTCGCGCGGGACGACCCGGAGACCCAGAGACGCATCTCCTCGCCGACCGGCGGCGGCGGCGGGTGAGTCCCGGAGTCCCGCGACGCGGACGCGCGGCGATACGAAAGCCCGCCCGAGACGACGAGCTCGAGAGCTGCGGTCGAGAGGAGTAAGAGTAGTACGCGACGTATACTTCGTACGAGCGCGCGCGGGGCGTGTAAATAGTTACGCACTACTTTCGAAAGTAAAATTTTCTTCTCTCCCCTC
>Ga0181563_10006711_pt1 | contig 10288 bp, 7 predicted proteins | sample 011ome_25_FD_133759 | JGI IMG/M metagenome (GOLD analysis project Ga0181563, IMG submission 133759) | Coastal salt marsh microbial communities from the Groves Creek Marsh, Skidaway Island, Georgia - 011512CT metaG (megahit assembly) | ecosystem: Environmental > Aquatic > Marine > Intertidal zone... | reverse complement strand
TAAAACTGTTAACATCATTATAATAACAAAAGGTATAACACCTTTGCCAATCTCGCTCATATTTGCCTTACCAATAGACTGCAGGACATAAATATTTAATCCGACAGGAGGAGTAATCAATGCACATTCAATCATGATAGTAAAAATAATTCCAAACCAAATAATATCTATGTTCATTGCTTTAATTGAAATAGCAAAAATAGGCATCATGATTAAAATAAGAGATAAAGTTTCCATGATAAATCCTAAAATTAATAAAGTGATACAAACAACCAAAATAAACATGCCCCTTTCATCAATATTAGTTACGATAAATGAAGAAATATCTTGAGGTATTCGGTATAAAGAAATTACTTTTCCAAAAATTTTTGCACCTGCAATAATAATAAAAACAGTTACTGTGGTTTTCATTGTATCAAGACCTGCTTCAATGAAAGATTGTAAATTCAAACGTTTTTTCCAAAGAACATAAGCAAGAGAAACCATAAATCCCACGCCACCTGCTTCTGTAGGTGTATAAATTCCTGCATACAAACCACCTAACATTAAAATGGCCATTGCAAAAATTGGCAGTCCTTTTTTAGTATAATAAATTCTCTCTTCTCGAGAGCTTCTAATATTCTCAACTTCTTTATTAAAAAATTTCACATAAAAAACAGCAAAAATAATAAAAAATAATGAAAGCATTATACCCGGTCCTATACCTGCTAAAAACATACTAAGAACCGATTCTTCAGCTACAAAAGCATAAACAATCATGGGAATTGAAGGAGGAATTAAAATTCCAAGAGTTCCTCCTGCAGCTAAAATTCCCAAAGTAAAATTTCTATGATAACCTTTTTGAATCATTGCAGGAAATGCTACGGTTGAAATAGTAGCAGCTGTTGCAACCGAAGATCCAGAAACTGCAGCAAAAATAGCACAAGAAATTACCGTAGCTACAGCAAGACCACCTGTAAAATGTCCAACCCAACTTTGAGCAAAATTAAAAAGATCTTCTCCCACTCCCGCTTTTAAAAGAATATTAGACATCATTAAAAACATAGGAACAGATAACAAAACAAAATTATCACCCACGCTATAAAAAGTTTGTGGTATCATTAAAGGAGAAATATCTCCTAGTAGCATTAAAAATAAACTAATGGATCCAAGAGTGATTGCGATTGGAACTCCTAGAAATAAAATAAAAAATAAAGAAAATAAAATTAAAATAGTTGTCATGACTTAAATAAAATTAAAATATTTTTTACAAGTTCAACAACAACTTTTAATAACAAAAAACCAAAGCAAATGGGTATTGCAAATTCAGATATAAAAGCAGGTAAATCCAACATAGATGAGCTTGTTCTACCTACATCAAAAGAGTCTTTGGCTATAATCCAGCCATAATAAACAACCACACTAGAAAAGAAGATAATAAAAACAAAAGATATTATATCTAAAAATCTTTGTCCTCTTAAACTTAGTTTGTCATAAATAAAGGTTATTCTTATGAAGTCTCGTTTATGAAAAGAATAAGTTAGCGCTAGGTATGTTGCCCAGATTTGTAAAAATCGAGATATTTCTTCCACCCAAATAGTTGGTGAATTAAAAATATATCGCATCACCACTTCATAAAAAACGATAAAGCCAATGGAAATAAAAAGCCAAGAGGCTAAATAGCCTGAATATTTAATTATTGTATCCATTGTTTATTTTCCACCAGCCTAAGCTGGTGGAAAAAAATTAAACTTTTAAAGTTTGTTTGCGATTTGAACTAATCGATCTCCAACTCCACCCTTGCCACCTGTCTTTTTGATATATTCATCAATAACAACGGAGGAAGCTTTTCTAAAAGCAGCAACTTGAGCATCTGTTAAAGTAACTACCTTCATTCCGTTTTCTTTAGCAGCTTTATATGAGTCAGATTCAATTTTTGACATTGCATCTCTTACAGCTTTTTCAGCAATTAAAGATGCTTCTTGTATGGCTTTTTTCTGTTTAGCGTTCAAAGTGTTGAACCATTTCGTATTTACCACCACTAAGAACTCAATGTCTGAGTGATTAGTAACAGTAATAGTGTCCATCACCTGCCATAATTTTCTGGATTTCACCCCAGATACACCCGTCATACCAGCATCTACAGTACCTCTTTGATAAGCTAAATACTGTTCAGACCCAGAAATTAACGTTGGCTTTCCACCTAATGATTTTGCAAATTCACCAAGAGTTTTTCCAAATGTTCTAACTTTTTTATCTTTAAAATCAGCAGGTGACACCATCCCTTTTCCTTTGGAAAGCATGATTGCTCCACCATAAGCTTGGTAGTACAAAACAGTAACTCCTCGTTTTGCAATTGCGCCATCTAAAATTTTTCTAATTTCAGATCCAGGTGCTGTTCCTTTTCTAACTTTTTCCTCAGAATTAAATAAAAAAGGAAGATCAAACAAATCTACTTCTGGATTAGCCCCAGCAAATTGTGTTAGTCCTGATACGCCAGCCTCAATAGATCCTGATCCTACTGCCTGTGGAACTTCCTTGTCTCTATATAATTGTGCCGAGTCATAAATTTCCACTTTAATATCTGATCTCTTTTCCACTTCTTGTTTAAACACTAATAGGTTTTGACCTAAATGAGATTTTAAAGGAAGTTGAAGTGTTATTCTCATTTTAGTTTCTGCATAGCTAGCACCGCTAAACAAAACAAGGCATGCTAATGCAACTAAATTTTTAATTATTTTCATAATTGTCCCCTGTTAATTTAAAATATGAAGAATTATTTAACCTTAGTTTTTAAATAAAAACAATAAAAATTATCTATTCCAAGGATAGTCTAAATTGCAGTTTATTTGATATTTTTTTATAGCAGAAATAACTACAGATTTTTCAATAATTCCCTCATCACAAAGGGCATCTAAAGCAGCGACAACAATATGAAATTTATCAATTTCAAAAAATTTTCTTAAATTTTCTCTGGTATCGCTTCTACCAAATCCATCCGTTCCTAAAGCAATAAACTTATTTTTCACATATGAACTAATAAGTTGAGAATAAGCTCTCGTATAATCACTAACTGCTATAATTGGATTATTATTATCAATTAAATTTTGAATATTACTTTGTTGCTTTTGCGACGTAGTGGTAAATCGGTTTGTTCTTTCCACTTCTCTTGCTTGCTTTGATAATTCTGAAAAACTGGTAATGCTACAAACTTTGCTTCCAACGTTATATTCCTCTTTTAAAATCTTTGCAGCCTCAATTGCTTCTCTTAAAATAGTTCCAGATCCTAATAAATTTACGTTAATATCACTACTGTGCTCTTCCAAAACATAACCCCCTTGCATAATTTTTTCTTCTATTCCGTCAGGTGCTTTAGGATTGTTATATTTTTCGTTTCCTACCGTCATATAATAAAATTCATTACAAAATTGCTCCATCATTCTTTTAGATCCATGATGAAAAATGGTTGCAACCTCGTATGCAAAACAAGGATCATAAGATTTTAAATTAGGAATAGTTGATGCAATCAACTGACTAGAGCCATCTTGATGCTGCAAACCTTCTCCCGACAGCGTGGTTCTTCCTGCGGTTGCTCCAATTAAAAAACCTCTTGGCATTTGATCTGCAGCGGCCCAAATCAAATCTCCCACTCTTTGAAATCCAAACATCGAATAAAAAATATAAAAAGGAAGCATAGGAAAATTATGATTTGAATATGATGTTGCGGCAGCAACCCAAGAAGATAATGCTCCAGCCTCATTAATTCCCTCTTCTAGTAACTGGCCATTTTTGGCTTCTTTGTAAGATAAAATAGTACTTGAATCTTCTGGCTCATACAATTGTCCTACTGGTGAATAAATTCCCACTTGTTGAAATAAATTTGCCATTCCAAAAGTTCTAGCTTCGTCTGCAACGATAGGTACAATTTTTGGACCCAGTTGCTTATTTCTAAGCAAACCACTTATAATTCTGGTAAAAGTCATTGTGGTTGAGACAGGACGGTCGCTACCTTCAAAAGCAAAAGATGCATACTCCTTCAATTCTGGAATAGGAATAGAAATATTTTCAAATTTTCGGTGAGGGATAAATCCACCTAATTCTTTTCGTCTCGTTTTTAAATAAATGATCTCTTCAGATTTTTCTAAAGGCTTATAAAACTTAAGATTTTCAACGTCTTTATCGCTGATGGGTAATTTAAATCTATCCCTAAATTCTTTTAAAGATTCTAAATCTAATTTTTTAGCTTGGTGAGCAGTCATTTTGGACTCTCCTGCTTTTCCCATACCAAACCCTTTTTTAGTTTTAGCTAAAATAACCGATGGCCTTCCCTTGGTTTGCAAAGCCTGATTATAAGCTGCATATAATTTTTTAAAATCATGGCCACCTCGTTTTAATTGATCTACTTGCTGATCGCTCAAATGAGATACTAATTTTAAAACTTCTGGATCTTCACCAAAAAAGTTTTTTAAATTATAAGCGCCATCTCTAGCTCCTAATGTTTGATATTTTCCATCTACAGTTTCTGCAAACCTTTTGAGTAATAAATGTTTTTTATCCAATGCAAATAATTCATCCCATTCTGAGCCCCACAAAACTTTAATAACGTTCCAACCTGCACTTTTGAAAACAGATTCTAATTCTTGAATAATTTGACCATTGCCACGTACGGGTCCATCTAAACGTTGCAAATTACAATTGATAACAAAAGTTAAATTATCTAATTGCTCTCTTGATGCAAAAGAAAGTGCTGCTAAGCTTTCTGGCTCATCCATTTCACCATCGCCAAAAACTCCCCAGACATGTTTATTCGATTTATATAAATTTCTATTTTCTAAATATTTCATAAAACGAGCCTGATAAATTGAATTGATGGGACCTATTCCCATAGAACCCGTTGGAAAACTCCAAAAATCTGGCATTAAATAAGGATGACAATAGGAAGAAAGCCCTCCACCAGCAGACTCGTGTCTGTAGTTTTCTAATTGGTTTTCGCTTAATCTACCTTCCAAAAAAGCACGAGCATACACTCCTGTGGATGAATGCGGTTGATAAAAAACTAAATCACTATCATTTCCGCCTTTAAAAAAATGATTAAAGCCTGTTTCAAATATTTCTGCACAACTAGCATAGCTTGCAATATGTCCACCAACTTCCCCGTACTTTTCGTTGGCTCTCATTACCATCACTAGTGCGTTCCATCTCAAAATTGCGGTAATTTTTTCTTCTATACTCAAATTTCCCGGGTAAGAACCTTGCTCTTCAACTGCAATCGTGTTTCTATAAAGAGAATAAGGTAGAGGCTCGTATAAAACTCGAAGCTCTTTTGCTCTTTGTTCTAACGATTGCAAAACTTCTTTTGCACCATTATTTCCATAGCTCTGAATGATGCCTTCCAAAGATTGAATCCATTCTTTGATTTCTCTAGGATCAACAATATTATTGTTGTTTTTATTATCTAATTTGGACATTTATAATTACGAATATATTTTACAATCTCATCTCTCACAAGTATTAGTAACCCATCAATAATTAAGCTTTTATATGAATTGGATTTTAATTTCTGTTATCGCTGCTTTTTTTCAAAATTTAAGATCGGGAATACAAAAAAACTTAAATAAAGAAATATCTTTAGTTGCATCTACTTACGTCAGATTTATGTTTTCACTACCTTTTGCTGGACTATTATTTTTTTTTTATTTTAAAAACTTTGATCCACTTTTTATTTTACTACAAGAAAAAACTTTTATACTTTATGTAATCTCTGGTTCCCTTGCTCAGATATTTTTCACTTTTACATTATTATACTCATTTCGCTTTTCTAATTTTATCGTAGGTACCACATTAAGCAAAACAGAGGTGGTTCAAATATCTATTCTAGAAACCTTTTTACTAAATGATCATTTTAATCAAACTACTATAATAGGAATTATCATTTCTACTTTAGGTGTGATTGTTTTTTCCACTAAAGATAAAAAAGTGCTTATAAATAATCTAATTTCCAAATCTACTTTGGTAGGTTTGTTTTGTGGTTTTTTATTAGCTTTAAGTGTGGTTTGTTATCGAGGAGCAACATTAAATCTCCCCATGTTTAGTTTAACTTTCGAAAAAGCATTGAGCACTTTATTTGTTGCTGTTTTAATTCAGTCTATTCTTATGACTATTTACATTGTGATTTTTGAAAAAGAACAGTTTGAAAAAATGTATGACAATAAAAAACAATGTATTTTAGCAGGACTATCCGGATTTATTGCAACGATTTCATGGTTTTATGCTTTTGCGATTATGCAAGCTGCAATCGTTAGAGCTGTGGGACAGATAGAATTATTGTTTAGCTATATTGCCTCAAGGTATTATTTTAAAGAGACAATCAAAATTGAAGAAATTATTGGAATACTTATATTTGTCTTTGGAGTTGTGGTTATTTTATTAGCTAAATAAAATAGGCCCACAAATCTTATGTGGGCCTATTTTTATAGTTTAACTTTTTAGTCTCTTATAGCGTATGCAACTACACCAATTTCGGCAACGTCTGTACCTTTTTTCTGAGCTTCGTCACTAATTCTTATACCAATAGTAACTTTCATAATTTGCCAGATAATAAGTGATGCCAAAAACATAAATGCTACTACAGAGAATGTTCCTAAAAATTGAGTAGCAAAACTTGTGTCCTTGTTAGTAATAGATACTGCTAATGTTCCCCAAATTCCTGCTCCTAGGTGAACTGGTATCGCTCCCACTACGTCATCTATTTTCAACTTCTCAAGCAATGAAGTAACAATAATGACTATAGCAGCACCAATACCACCAATACAAATTGCAGCAATTGGGCTTGGAGTTAGTGGCTCAGCTGTAATAGCAACCAAACCTCCTAGTGCACCGTTAAGCATCATAACTACATCTGTTTTGCCACCGACAAGTCTTGTAATCATTGCATTAACTATTACACCAGCACACGCAGCCAAGTTTGTATTGATGAATATAGTAGATATAGCAGTTGCATCTGCATATGATCCTAATGCAAGTTGAGATCCACCATTAAAACCAAACCAACCGAACCATAAAATAAATGTTCCAAGAGTTGCTAATGGAATTGAAGATGCAGCAAAAGGAGTTAGATGAGCACCTTTTACAAATCTTCCTAATCTTGGCCCGAGTATAATTGCACCAGCTAAAGCTGCTGCACCACCAGCTGCATGGACTAAAGTAGATCCAGCAAAGTCAGAGAACCCTTTGACTTTTAACCAGCCTCCACCCCACTGCCATCCCATTTCAATAGGATACAAAACTCCAGTTAAGATCGCTGTAAATAAAAAGAAAGGCCATATTTTAATTCTCTCTGCCAATGTTCCAGATACTATCGATGCAGTTGTTGCACAAAATACCATCTGAAAGTACCAATCAGATCCAGCTGAATATGTTGCTGTTTTTATATCTGTAGTATCGCTCCAGGGTGTAAAAGATCCTATAAAGCCACCTTCGGATATTCCGTAGGCAAGATTATAGCCACATAACCAAAACATTATTCCAGCGATTGCATATAAAGCTATATTTTTTGCAGCAATGGATGACACACTTTTTGAAGTCACCATTCCACATTCTAACATCGCAAAACCTGGCGCCATAAACATTACTAAAAAGCCACAAACCAAAAATAACAAAGTATTAAAAATAAATGTTGTTTCCGCATTTACTGTAGATTTTACCTCTGCAGCAAAAGATGGACTTACGAAAAGTAATGAACCTATTGCTAAAAGCAATACTGTTAATTTTTTCATAATTTCAATCTCCTTAATTTAATTAGAACTCTTCTTTTATTGATTGTGAAATAGATGAGTATGGCTAAGAGTCATTAACTGGTATGTGCGTTATAGATATCTAAAAATAGAATAGCTGCTATGAAGAAAGATAATAGAAAATTAGGGTGTGCCTCAGCTAGACTAACAGGGGACACTGATGAGATAACTAAAGCACACTTGCTTAAAGTGTTAAAAGTATTTGCCAAAAATTAAAATTACTTATTTGGGGAATCGCGTAAAACGATTCTAGCCTACTTTAGCGTTGCTAATGCTTGCTGAATGTAAGCTTCTCTAAGGGAATGCGTAAATATCCCAGGCTTTCCTTTGCTCATTTTTCTATCATTAATTTGTATTACGCCAGTAACAAAGGCAGTGGCAGATGTAATAAAGGCCTCATCTGCATTTTCAGCTTCTTGAACTGTAAACTGCTTATGAATTACTTTATATTTCAATTGCTCTGCTACTTGAGCTACTGCTTGTCTAGTAATTCCATTTAAAATTAAATTATCAGCTTCTCTTGTATAAATATTTTTTCCTTTAATAATCCATGCGTTATTAGATGTCCCCTCCATAATGTATCCATTTTGCGTCATCCAGGCATCATCAACTCCTTGTTTCATCGCTTCACTTTTGGCAATAGACGGATACAAAAGTTGGATAGTTTTAATATCACATCGTTTCCATCGTAAATCATCTATTGTAATTATTTTAATCCCTTTTTTTGCAACATCATTATCAATTAATTTTTTGGTTTGGGTAAAGGCAGTAATGGTCAGTTGCGTGTCAGACGGCGGAAAAGCAAAATCCCGTTCAGCAATCCCTCGACTGACTTGCAGGTAAACAATTCCTTCTTCTATTTTATTTATATCTACTAACTTTCTATGAAATGCTAAAAATTCTTTTTCTTTTATTTTAGGACCAAAATTAAGTTCTTTCATCGATCGGTTTAATCGTTTCATATGATTATCGAAATCGACTAATTTTCCGTTTAAAACAGAAGTAACTTCATAAACTGCATCAGCAAACAAAAAAGCTCTATCAAAAATAGAAACTTTTGCATCTTTTTCTAAAACAAATTCTCCATTTACATATACTGTTCTCATAAAAATTTTTTAAGCTGTCTTAATTGATGTCTTGTTTGTAATATTATTTAAAAAATTTGTCATATCTTTTATATCAAAATCTAAACTTTTATTAAAATGAGGAATCGTTTCTGAAAAATCATTTCTAAAATGGGTTCCTCGGCTCTCTTCTCTTGCTAATGCAGCATAAGTAATTAAACGAGAAACAAGAATCATATCTTTTAATTTTGCAGACAGATGTTTGGACTCTCTTTCGATCCTATCAAATTCAATAAAAGCCTGTATTAAACTTTGCTTACTTCGTTCTAAGCCGACATTTCTAGTCATATTAGATCGAAGTTGCCAGATATATTTTTTTGCTCTTACTTTGCTTATTGTTTTTTCTTTAGGAAAATAATTATCAATATTAATTTTTTGGAGCTTAGTTAAACTAATTGGCCTAGAATTAATTGTTTGAGCAATTTTTCTTGCAAAAACAAAGGCCTCTAATAAAGAATTGCTTGCGAGTCTATTAGCTCCGTGTGCCCCTGTAGAACTGGTCTCGCCGCAAGCCCATAAACCTTCTACAGAACTTTTTCCGTTTAAATCAACTTGTATACCACCCATATGATAATGAGCAGCAGGAATGATGGGTATTAAATCTTTTTCTGGATCAATATTTGCTTTTGCCAAAAATTCATTTGCAGTGGGAAACATTATTTTAAAATTTCCTTTGATAAAATGCCTGCAATCTAAAAAAGTGGATCTTCCCTTTTCTTGTTGTCTAAAAATTGTTCTAGCTACTACATCTCTGGGGGCAAGCTCTTTGTCAGGATGAACAGATAACATGAATCTATTTTGGTCTTCATCTACCAAGAAAGCACCCTCGCCTCTTATTGCCTCTGTTAATAAGGGAGCAGGATCCAAACCAATATCTAATGCAGTGGGATGAAACTGTACAAACTCCATGTCTTTAAGCTTTGCTCCCGCCTTAGCTGCCATAGCAATTCCTTCTCCATAAATATCTCTTGGATTGGTTGTGTGGGCATAAATGCTCCCTATACCTCCTGTGGCAAGAACAACATTGGGAGCTTGTAAAAAAACAAAATTATCTACAACGCCTGTCTTATTAATATGTCCAACAATTCCCTCACACATATTTTCATTTTGAACAATGTGATCTACCGATACATCTTCTACGAATGTGATGTGATCTTGTGATTTTGCATACTCTATTAATTTTTGAACTATAAATTTTCCTGACTGATCTCCATTAATTTTTAACACTCTTCTTTTGGAATGCGCCGCTTCAATTGAAAGATAAAAATTATTATTCTGGTCTTTATCGAATGGAATATTAATTTTTTCTAAAAAGGAAACTACTTCCAATGCCTCTGAAGTTATCATCTTCACAGCATCTTTATTATTTAGTCCTGAACTTGCTTTAATAGT
>Ga0181563_10006710_pt1 | contig 10291 bp, 11 predicted proteins | sample 011ome_25_FD_133759 | JGI IMG/M metagenome (GOLD analysis project Ga0181563, IMG submission 133759) | Coastal salt marsh microbial communities from the Groves Creek Marsh, Skidaway Island, Georgia - 011512CT metaG (megahit assembly) | ecosystem: Environmental > Aquatic > Marine > Intertidal... | reverse complement strand
AGGGGATAAGTCGTTGCGTTCGCGGACGATACAAATACTTGTGCGTCACGGACGGCTTGATCAATTAATAAAAGGTTTGTACATCCGTCAGTTGTACGATTGGCTGGATAGATAAATGTATTTTCGGTCATTTATTTGTATTTATATTTATTATAATAATTATATTTATATTAATTGTATTAATTGTATTAATTGTATTAATTGTATTAATTGTATTAATTATATTATAGTTTTTTACATACAGAGTTTTTACATACAGTAGCTATTATACAAGGACCGAAACACCAATTTCACTTCTCGGTCTTCGACGATATCATATTTTTCAACTAGCGCAATAAAACATCGCAAACAGATCATGACATCGGCGATAGCATTATGCGTGCCTCGTGGAGGCTTCCCGAACAAATAAGTATGTAATTCAGTTAAAGTTGGATACTTATTGTATGTCTCGCCGGATTTTTTGTTAATGGCCGGTAGTTTACACATATCTGTCGTGCGTTTCATCGTACAATAATCCGGAATGACCGTTCCGTTTTTGTAAAAACAGTTTTTCATGCCGTGGCGATATAATTCAACCGCAATCATTCGCTTATCAAACTGAATATTATGACCGACGATAATATCGACATCGCTGATACTTTCAACGAACATGGCTAAGGCTTCTTGGATTGAAATGCCTTCTGAAATGCTGCGTTCTCGCGTGATTTTATGAATAGCCACACTTTCGGGCGAAATGAGAACCGACGGTTCTACTTTAATGATCCTGTCAGAATATTCTAGGATTTCTTTTGTAAAGGTATCAAATACAATAAACCCCAATTGGATAATATGGGGCCATTTAGTTGAATCGTTGAGTGCGGCATGATAATTCTCGGGCAAGCCAGTTGTCTCAGTATCGAATACAAGAACCTTCATAATGAGAGTTATTGGTTATTAACAGGGAGGTGTAATTATAATAAGTTTTATAATTTGTAATTCAATTTTTTTCATATTGTATAAATAATGAATTAAAAAATAATTATGAAAATAATATATATACTATGGGTGTTATTAATTCCAAAAATATTAAAGGCGTTAAAGGAGATGAAAATAACAACGGGTTCACAAACCCAGATGAAGAAAACAATGCAGAAGTGCCTGATGAAGCGCCGGAGGAAGCTCTGTCTGGAGACGAGGTAGAAATGAAAAAACAAAATAATATGAAAAAATGGGCACCTTTTTTTAAAGAATTATTTAAAAATCCAGACTTTAAACTACATATAAAAGCTGGTATTAAAGTGAATAATGAAATTTCTGAGAATAATAATAAGCTTATTGCGAATGAACCCGATATTGAAAAATATCTTAATGGAGATAAAGATTATATTGATTATATTACTGATGATCTTGATAAAATATATTTGTTCAATCCGCCTGAAACAAAAGCATTATTTGAGGAATTAACAAAAGGTTCTGAAGATCAACCTATTCGAACATTATCAAAAGAAATTACTGGAGCAGCGTTAATTGAAAAAATGAAAGAAATTGCCAAGAAAATATTACCTAATATTCAACGCGCAGTTAAACATAAGGGTTTAACCGAAGTAATTAATTATCTGGTTGATACTGACGAATTTAAAGAGGAACATAAAAAAACGAATATTAGTCCAGAAAAAGACTCAATTATGAAAGGTGAAAAAAGTGCAAATGAAGCAGCACTTAAGAAAGAAAATGATGCTGAAGCTGATCCTGAAGCTGAAGCTGAAGCTGAAGCTGAAGCTGAACCTGAACCTGAACCTAAACCTGAAGAGGGAGGCGATACAGCGTCAATACATAGTGGCGGTAGTAGTTTAAGCGGCGGTAGTCTAAGCGGAGATAGTCTAAGCAGTCGTAGTCTAAGCAGTCGTAGTCTAAGCGGAGGCAGTCTAAGCGGTGGTAGTGTAGATGAAGGCGGTGGTGTATTTAAAAAATCTGCAGAGGAAAAACAATATAAAGAATTTAAAAAGGGACAAAAAGCTGATATAAAAGAAAAACAGATTTTGTTTATGAAAGATATACCAAAATTAAATAAATTTATAGATACAAATGAAAATGAATTAATGCCGATATATAGCAAAAGTAAAATAGGTAAAAATGTTGATAAATCTGCATCAAAAAGCTCCATAATTACACCATTATTTGAAGCAGTTAATAGTTATATTAAAGAGCCTGATATGGCAGGCGCAGCCGGAAACGAAGCAGAAGCACCAGTCAATGACGCATCCGGAAATGAAGCAGCAGCATCAGCAGCAGCAGAAGGAGCAGCACAAGTAACAGATGCAGAAGGAGCAGCACCAGCAGCACCACCAGCAGCAGAAGCAGCAAACCCATCAGTCGGAGAATCAGGAGGAAGTGGCGGCAATAACACATCAACAACAACCTCCGCTGGCGATCAAGCGATACAATTAGCGGATATGATAAAAGAAACACTTTTGAAAACAGCTTTGGAAACAACTGGACTACAAAATCCTAAGTCATCAGCCTCGTCTAATCCTATAGAAAAAGCTATAGAAATATTGCCGAATACTTTTGCTGAGCATAATTCATCAGTTCCCCAAACGGGCGGCGGAATAACCAGTGGAGAGAATGAAATGAAAAAGCGAAAGAAAAAGAGAGGAAAAAAACCCAAACATATAAATATCAGTATTAATGTTGGAAATAAAAATATTATTATTGATGAAACCAGTAGCAGTTCCAGCAATAGCGATAGTTCAAGTAGTCATGATGATACTACTAGCATCAGTAGTTCATCAAGCGATGATGAGGATAATAGAGAGAAAAAGAATAAGAATAAGAATAAACAGTCTAAAAATAAACAATCTAAAAATAAAAAGGGTAAATATGTTGTTAATAATAAATAAATAAGGTAAAATGAATTACGCAAATTCACGGCAAATCCCAAAACTTTTACGATGGTATGGTGTAATCCCGTACTGTTTAATACCGTCCATATGTTTTTTTGTCCCATACCCTTTATTTTTCAATAAATCATAGCGAGTAATTAATTCGGGCTGTTCGGTACACAACTCGGAAATATAGTCGTCACGCGAAACTTTTGCCAAAATAGATGCCGCCGCTATACACGAATAGACATTATCACCACCTTCAATGCATACATGCGATAACGGTGTATCATTATAGGAAAATGCAGTAAAATCATTACCATCAACCAGAATTAATATTTGCCCGCCATTCAATGGATTATCATCCTTTACTCGTAATTGTAATTTCTCCGTGATTTCGCGAATAGCTTGATGCATGGCTTTATGGGTAGCTCGGCGAATATTAATGTCATCAATTACCTTTTCGTCGGCATAAGAAACCGCCCACGCAATTGCATGTTGTTTAATATAGTCTGCCGCTTCGCGTATTTTTTTCTCTGAATGAAACTTTTTACTGTCTTTCATAAGCGCATGATTAAATTGTTCCATGCTTTTAGGTAAAACAACCGCGCCCGTATAAACCCGTCCAAACATAGGACCCCGTCCGGCTTCATCAACCCCGATTTCAAAATGTTCAGTACTTGTAGTATTACGAGTATCGGGTATAGTGTCGTCATCAATGCAATAAGATGGTTTTAATACTGTATTCAATGGCATTTATATTGATTTTAATATAGAATATATATAATGGTTTATATTAAATCAATTTTTAATATAAATAATTAATTAAATTAATTATATTATTTATATTTTCCATACATAATCTATATACAAAATGAAAAATATGAATACAATGTTTAAATCAATAAACAAATTAAAAAAAAATGTAAAATCCACCAAATTATTCAAATTAATGATGGCGTGGGTTAATAAATTAGCAAAAATTACACACATTAAATCAACTTATTTACTATATATTTTAGGATTATTGTTGATTAGTTTAGTAACTTTGGGCTTTGGTGTGTTTGGAAAAAAGTATAGAGAAGGAAACACCGCGATGGATAATTTACATGCTAAAAAAATACAAGTTGTAGACGCAATGAATTGTGCTATAAATAATTCAACAACCGTGACACAATCGCGTGAAACGATGCGTAAACATATAAATCATTACTATGATGCATATAAAATTTATTTAGATCAAGATAATATGTTTAATATAAGAAATGATATAGATAAGACTGGTAATAGCGATAATAAAATATATAAATTAAAAAATAGTTCTGATATAAGCAGCACAACGCCTGAATATATAGATAATGATAATGTTTCTACCATTTCAGATAATGATTTATTAAAATACGAATTGGTATATGTATATCATGTATATGAAGAGAATTATATTGATTCTCAAGGAAATGGGGATAAAAAAATATATAAAATAAATAATGACCTTGACATAAGCGGTAATATAATGCCAAAATATATTGACAATGCCGCACTATTACCTGAAACTTCTGTTTCTGGGTCACCGAGTTTAGATACTTATTCTTTAATTGATGTAATTAATATTGTGCCTATTAGTAAAAATGAAATAGACGATATAGAGACTTATATTAAAACTACCGATTTTAATGTTAATGCGTTAAGTAAAGAGAAATTAATAGCTGCGTTTGGTAATCTTAAAGCATTCGCAAAAGAAGATTTTGACGAAATAAACAATAATATTATTAATATAAAAAATTCTAGCATCGGCAATAGAGATTCTTATGTTGATACTGTAAATAGTATTTTAAATCATGGTAGTGTAGATCCGTGTGATGCTGGCGCAAGCACAGGCGCAAGCACAGGCGCAAGCACAGGCACAGGCGCAAGCACAGGCACAGGCGCAAGCACAGGCGCAAGCACAGGCGCAAGCACTGACACGCAAAATTCAGCTTATTGGAAATTAAAATATGAGAAATTAGCAGAAGATATTGAAAATAATAAGGATAAAAAAGATAATATATGGAAAGAAAAGTATATTAAAGAATTACGGACAACCATGGGTTCTGATATGGCGAATGCCGATGAATGGAAAAAATTATATTTAGAACTATTAAAAAAATTAAATAATTATACAAATTATGCTATTTCACATAATCAGCAATACAGTGATAATACGAAAGTACAAGGACAAGCATACGACGGTGTAACCGGATGGCCGGGAAATAATAACGCAAATACAGCTACTGCACAAGGAAATGTTCCGCCAGGCGATGAAGATTTATATATGTTAAAGACGGGAATGGTGCCGCCAAGCAATCCGCCGGGTGCTGCTGCAAGTGCAAACGGTGAATATAATAATCCCAACCCTTCACAGTGCAACAGTTGTAAGCCTGCTCCAGTACCACCTTGTCCGCCATGCGAACGATGCCCTGAGCCAGATTTTGATTGTAAACGCGTTCCAAAATACAATAAAGCTTCTGGAAATCGATATTTACCGCGTCCAATTCTTGCCGATTTCAGCCAGTTTGGTATGTAAAACACCTTTAAAAAAGGTGTAGCCAAAATCCTTTAAAAAAGATTTAGCCAAAATCCTTTAAAAAAGGTGTGTATATATATTATAATATAATTTTATAAGCTTATATTATATTATAATGTCAACACCTCCTCCATCCATTCCTCTGAATAACAGTGTCCCATCTTTAATTAAGTTTAAGCCATCTGTTCCAGATGCATCTACTATCGCAGCCAATTCCATGTCAGCAACCACTGAACAAGATAAGGCATATTTATTGCGAATTGCAGCTTTAAAAAAAGCGAATAGTGAGTTGAAAAAAAATACAACCAGACAGAATAAATTAAAAAATCATATTAATAATTTTTCTCATAAACTTATCGTTAATGCCGAAAAATTTAGAGCAGCATTACATACTCAAGCTTTGGAAGAATCCGCACAAAAATTAATAGATGAAATTATTATGCAACGCGTGTCTAATGCAAATGATGTTCGATTAAAAAATTTATCACCATTGGTAGAGAAAGAAATGATAGAAAATATTAGAGAAATTTCACTTTTAAAAATAAATGCAATAGAAAAAAAGCCTGGTGTTATGAACGGCATACATAATTTAAATAATATGGTAATAACTACAGCCAAAAGTTATGGATATAGCGGTATAATTATGTTGGGCGAATTATTAGAAGAATACCAATATGGTATTTCAAATGTAGTTGATAAATCCTATTTAGCAGCATATAGTATGATTATGACGTATTTATTTAATTTAATATTTCAATTTATATGCTTTATGGTTAGTCCCGATATATATGGAGGACACGCGGAGCCAGCAGGAACGCGTATAGCGGAAATTCCAGGAGGAGGACGAAAAAAACGCAAAACCCGAAAACCAATCAAATATAATAAACCCCGAAAATTTAAAGGGCGCACTAAACACCGTCGTCACCGCAATTAAGTATTGTTATCGTTATCTTTTTTTAAAACACTTTTGATCAATTTGCATCGTTTTACATTTCTCGTCTTGTGGGACAATTTTAATAATACATTTAGATTTTTTTCCATAAAGTGGCTCAGTGCATCCTTTTTCTTTAGTCCCTTTTTTTAAAGTTTTGTTTTTTGATTTATTGGTTTCTTCTTTTTCGTATGCCTTAATATCAAATATTTTCGGTTTTTCATCGGTGCATCGCGAACGAAAATGTTCATATCGTTCGCGTACATCACAATAAGATAAACCGGATTTCTTTTTTAACAATTTATTCACCATTTCGTGTAATTTATATACATAACGCGAAAAATGATCACGACTTGCCATATCACATTGGCGTATTGGAAATGCCTTGTAATTCTTTTTCAAGTTTTCACGGCAATATTTACACGGTAATACATATTGTAAATTCAACATAAAATCCCGAAAATGTTTTTTATCGGCTAGTGTTGGTTTAACTGGATAATTAAATGACATTGTGTGTAAATAATGCCACATGCTCGGTCCCCATACGGTTGTTAACATTCCATCGCCGCTATAGTAATCTTTCTTTTTAAATGTTCGTTTTCGAACTTGCTTATTTGTTTTACTCATAAGCACTATTTATTATATATATATCCTGATACTATTTTTTATACAAAAAATTATATGTATACAAAAAATTATATGTATACAAAATTTTATATTCATAAATATAAACAGTATAATTATGAATAAACAACTACAATTTTTTTTTGAAAAGACAAAACAATTACATATAATATTAAGTATTGTCCTTTTACTTATTCTTATTATAATGGTTGCGCCTATTGGAAATGGGTTTATAAAATATAGCGGACAAACTATTATAATTGTTATGTTAATATATATTTTATTTAAAAATTTAACTGAAACGCATAATTTTGTTTTAGTTCAAAAAGAAACGAAGAAAAATATTGCAAAAAAAAGAAAGGAAGGAAAAAAGGGAAAAATGGGAAAAAAGGAGCAAACCATAAACGAGGATATTATGATAGATATGAAAAACAATACAATAGCTAGTTATGTTTTATGTGGATTCATTCTCACATTATTAGTATATGTTATTTATACATTCTTTAATAGTATCATTCATTAATAACTATATCCTTTAGCTTTAAGAATTGCCATATAATATGACCGATCATCTTTGTAATTCATACGCATAATTTCAATTGTTTTACCATCTTTGGTTTTATACAGCATTTTAGGTATATACTATTATATTTAATTATATTTAATTATATTTAATTAAAATATAAAATATATAATTCGTTTTTATAACCATTATATTTATTCTAATAAATATATATAATGAATTTCAATGATATAACGCAAAAAATAGCAAAGTCGGCAGGAAATATGAAATTTGTTGTTATACTATTAGTAATTGTTTTATTCATGATTGCTGGATTATTTGTGTATCGACGCAGTATTGCAGGTAAATTAAATAATAAATATGTAGCAAATAACGAATTTAATCAAAAAAATAAAAAGGATATTACTTCAGCGGATATTTATTTTTTCTATACGGAATGGTGCCCCCACTGTAAAACGGCGAAACCTATTTGGGCTGATTTTAAAAGTGAGATGGAAGGACAAACTGTAAATGGTATTACATTAAATTTTTTTGAAGTAGATTGCGATAAAGATACTGCCACCGCCGATAAGTTTAATGTAACTGGATTTCCAACAATTAAATTAATGAAAGGAAATAAAATAATTGAATACGATGCTAAACCTAGCAAGACTAATTTGATTGAATTTGTCAATTCAAGTTTGTAAACTGTATAATAAATAAAAAATCATCATTAAATCAAACGATTTACTAGATATAATGATGCTATTATGCTATTATGCTATTATGCTATTATGCTATTATGCTATTATGCTATTATGCTATTATGTAATATTAGAAACATATGATAAAAATATTTCGGCTTGTGAATACCCATTTTCTATTATAAATTTCCTATATTCCTCGTTATGTAATGCTTTATACCAATTATTAAACCCAGACAATTCGTCTAGTAAACAATTAACTGTATATTTTGTGTGTTCTTGTTTAGATTCTGTATCAATAGATGCTTGCATTTTTTTTATTAATATCACCATAAAATCAAGTAATGATGAATTTTCATTTACATAATCATTAATATCATTTTTCCATATATTTTTAAATGCTAATATTTCGTCGGGATCACATTTTTCTTGTAATAAACAATCATTTAAAGGAAAATTATTAACTAATCCCCCATCAATATAACAATTATTTTCATATAAAATAGGTTCAAAAATAAGAGGAAAAGACATCGTCATCCTTAACGCAGTTATTAAGGACAAGTTTGGATGAGTTTTATGAGAAATATCTATTTTTTCTAATTCTTCTGAATTAATATTTGTTGCATACATATGGATATCAATATTGTTATATTCATACAGTTCTAAAAGTGTAATGTTATCATTTAAATTTTTTGCTCTTAATAATGGCATTGTTCCTTCTGTATAAAAATTTTCATTTAATAAACATTTTTTTTCATATATATCAATTAATCGTGTTTGTGATGCAGTAACTAATTTATCCCATGGTCTTTTAATAAAGTAGTCGTCTAACCATTCCCATTCATACCCAAGCGATAAAATAACACCAATATAAGCACCAATCGAACAACCATAAATACTTTTAATATTAGATAACTGCCAAAAACCTTTTTTTTCTAATTTTGATGCAATACCATATGTTAATAGACCCGATGGACCACCGCCGCTTATTACTAAATGCCTTATTGTCATATATAGTCTAATACCTATAATTAAGGTGTATTTATATATATATTTTCCAATATCATTTTAAATGGATACAATTTTCACACTCGGCGATGCATCCAGCGAATCAACAAAAATCAATTTAGACGAATTATATGAGAGAAAACAACAGCAAGATTTGAATACGATGACGCTTTATAATCGCATCTTGGCACGCATTCATGCACGAATTAAAACAGTTTCACGACAACAAACAAAAGAACAATTTTGTTGGTATATTATGCCGGAAACAATTATTGGTGTACCTAAATACGATTATGGTGCTTGCACTGCTTATGTTATTGATCAATTAAGGGAAAATGGATTTATTGTAAAATATACTCATCCAAATTTATTGCTTATTTCTTGGGCAAATTGGTGCCCCTCTTATGTACGTAATGAAATTAAAAAGAAAACAGGGATTGTAATTGATGGGAAGGGAAGTCGTGTTGATAAAAACAAGAATAATGATGGAGATAGAATTGATATTGACGAAAACCCGAATGAATTAATGTTTCACCGCAAATCAGTAAATGGCGAAACAATTAAACCGGCAAAAGAATATAAATCAATAGATACATATAAACCGTCCGGACTTATATATAACGAAAATTTGTTAAGAAAAATAGAGGATAAAACAAGGTAATAGTTTTCTTTATCTATCAAACATATGTATCATGATCTAATACATATTCTGATGTTAAATCGTTTAAATATTTAATTTGAAAGTTTGTTGTTTTTGCTAATTGAGTAGCTACAATACTTTCAAATAAACTAATACCCTCTAAAAAATCATTTTCACATGTATTATATAATTGTACTATTAAACTTCGAGTACTATTAATATAGGATTCGAGTAATGCGTTATTTAAGTTTGGATTTATACTAACTGTCTCTGTTTCATTTTTGTTTTTGGTTATCCCGCCGACTTGTATATTACTTTGATTATCGGTTACAATGAACGGTGCTACTTGTTGTTGCGGTGCTACTTGTTGTTGCGGTGCTACTTGTTGTTGCGGTGCTACTTGTTGTTGCGGTGCTACTTGTTGTTGCGGTGCTACTTGTTGTTTTGGTGCTGCTTTT
>Ga0181563_10006707_pt1 | contig 10292 bp, 8 predicted proteins | sample 011ome_25_FD_133759 | JGI IMG/M metagenome (GOLD analysis project Ga0181563, IMG submission 133759) | Coastal salt marsh microbial communities from the Groves Creek Marsh, Skidaway Island, Georgia - 011512CT metaG (megahit assembly) | ecosystem: Environmental > Aquatic > Marine > Intertidal zone... | reverse complement strand
CAAGGTGCATACCTGTTACAACAGGGCTTGTCAATGTCTTGTTAGTAAGTGTTTTAGTTGTACCTGAAAAGTATGTGTCCAGTAAGTCTACATCAAAGTAACCAATGGATGATGCAGAAGAATCAAATACTGCAATGCCATCGTTACTAGCGATAGCTGTACCTGTGTCAATAGTAATAGCGGATACATCTGCTACCGCATTAAGTTCTGCACCTGTAGCAGTAAGACCTGTTACATTATTAGCTGTACCATTAACAGCTTGAATACGTGACTCTACAGCCGCTGCTGAAGGTAGTTGTGCATTAGTTGAACTGCCACTTACACTTGTTACAATATCTGTTATACTGTCAGTACCATCTGATAATGTACCAAATGTCACTGTACCTGTAGTGGTAATAGCACTGGAGCCGTTATCAATAGCACCAAAGCCACTTGTAATACTACCACTATTTAACGCACCTACAGTTGTTACGTTACTCAGTGTATCTAGGGATGTTTCAAAGTATGTTTCAAAGTCAGTTAATGCTACCTGCTTCATAGTGCCAGCATCATTGACTACAACCCTGTCTGCATCTGCAAGAGTAGTAGCAGTAGCTGATGTGTCACCATCTACAATATTTATTTCAGCAGCAGTAGCATTTACACCTGTAAGGTCAGTAGGTGCAATACTAATATTAGCTGTACCATCAAAGGATTGACCGGCAATTGTACGTGCAGTTTCTAGTGCAGTAGCTGTATCGGCATTGCCTGTAACATCACCAGTAATATTACCTTCAATGTTGGCTACAAGTGTCCCTGTAGTAATAGTGAGGTCGCCAGTAGATGCACCTGTAAATGTGCCAGTACCTACAGTAAATTTATCTGCACTCTCATCAAAGCCAATAAACGCATTAGCATCGCTACCACGTTCAATAACAATACCTGCATCACCAGAAGCTGAACCTGAACGTCCATTGCCTAATTCAATAAGCTGGTCATCCACAGTCATATTACTTGAGTTAACTGTAGTTGTAGTACCATTTACTGTTAAGTTACCACCGATAATAGCATTACCAGTGGTGGTTACTTGAGCAAACTGTACGTTATCACTTGTAGCTAAACTTTGGTCAGTGTCAGATAAATCTGTAGCAGCAATGGTAATGTTTGCGCTACCGTCAAAAGATTGACCAGCGATTGACCTAGCTGTTTCTAATATAGTTGCACTAGCAGCATTGCCAGATGTATCTTGATTACCTGTGGTGTTAACGCCCGGAAGACTTATGTTAGCCGTACCATCAAAGCTAACACCACCTATAGTACGAGCAGTCTCTAATGCTGTAGCTGTAGCAGCATTACCTGAAGTGTCCTGATTGCCTGAAGTATTTACACCGGGAAGGTTGATATTAGCTGTACCATCAAAAGATACACCGCCAATAGTACGTGCTGTTTCTAATGCTGTTGCAGTGTCTGCGTTGCCTGTTACATCGCCTGTAACTGGACCAACAAGAGACGTACCAGTGATTGTTGTGCCTGTAATAGCAGCAGCAGAATTAGCACCAATAATAGTACCGTCAATAGCACCACCATTAATGTCCACTGTAGTTAGTGTAGATGTACCTGTAGCAGTTAATGTGGTAAATGTACCAGCACCAGCAGAGCTACCGCCAATAGTTACCCCATCAATAGAACCACCGTCAATATCTGCAGTATCTGCTACTAGAGCATCAATATTAGCAGTACCATCAATGTATAGATTACGCCACTCAGAGCCTACAGCACCTAAGTCGTAAGTGTCATCAGCAGAAGGAATTAATGGGGAAGCAACATCTGCAGTAATTGTTACAGTATCACTTGCAGCATCACCAAGAGTAGTATTCCCATTTACAGTAAGATTACCTGTAAGGGTAGTATTATTAGCGACTTCCAATATTTCTAAGGTAGATGTACCTTCAAGATACAAGTTTTTAAATTTTAAACTGGGTGTGCCTAAATCAATATCATTAGTGGTAACAGGGACAATTGCGCCGTCTTGTATACGTATTTGTTCTACAGCAGCACTAGACACCTCTACAAATACACCAACACGATTGTTTGCTGTATCAATAACTACTTTGTTTAGTGCATCTGAGTCAGCAATTAAAGGTACATATGCACCTTCTGCCGTAGTACCATCGTGCTTGTGTCCTGTGCTTGCGCTAAAGGCATCTCGAATAGCATTGTATTCTACGTTAAGCGGATTAGCACGTACAACAGCCGTTGCAATAATATCTGCTGAAGATTGTCTTGTATATCCTGCCACTTGTTATCTCCTATCCCCTGTTCCATACAATATTGATACAGCCTGTATGGTATGGCTGGGGCTTGTACTGTTGGTAACATAAGATACTGAAATAGAATCACCTGACCCGCTTATGTTAGTACTACGAATTGGTGTAGGGTTTCCGTCATAGATGGCTGTATCATCATAAATAGTTGAAGTTGCATCAAATAAGGAAGCGGCACCTGCTGTAGTTAAATCAAAGTTTAAAGGCGCAGCAATTTCTGCATCACCAAAATTGTATTCTATGCCGACTGATATTGTTGATTCACCTTCTGATTTAAGAAAGGTTTTAACTCTATAAAATACCTTGCGTAACTCAGGGTCTTGCATAAAATAAAAAGGAGTTTGATAAACACTTAGTATATCTCCCCCATCAAACGAATTACCTTCTTCCTGTTTGAATACCTTACCAGTGGTGTCTCCGTGTAGTACAAACTCAAACTGCCCTACATATCCACTAGCTACTGCTGTTGCTTCAATCCCTACAAGCTGACTATATTCAAATGTGGACTGGGCTGAAGAACTTTTACGTATAGCTGCTAACAAGGATAAAGAAGTGTTGGCTTCAAAGAATAATCTAAACTGCGATTTTCTACGGAGTACTAAGGCTTTTAGTTTAGTTACGTCCTCATTTGCTGTATAGTTTTCAAATGTTTTTTGTATTTCACGGGAAACAGTTTCAAGTTCAACGTCACCAATCCTAGAAGTTCCTGAAATTGGTCTAACACCATCTGGCCCAAGAAAGATAATGTCACCGCCAAATTCAACTACCGTATCTGGTGCAACGCAACCCAAGTCATTAGTAACATTTTCTACACTAAAGTTAGAGTAGTTATCCCCAACAATACGTTTAATTTGATTTTGACCAAATACATATAGTTGGTTACGGAAAGACTTTAACTGCGTTATTGTAAAGCCTATGTTAATAACACCTGCCCCATTAGCAGGGTCAAAGTCTGTATCTGCGTTAGGAGAAGAAAAATAAATGTTAAAAGGTTCGTCAGGGTCTCCAGCTAACCAAAGGTGATTTGCAAATGCACTAGAAAATTTAGGATTGTTAGGTGCATTAGTATGCGTAATCTGTGTATATGTAGTTCCATTATACTTCGCTGCTGGATTAACACCATCTGTTAACAACAATATTTCTTCAGACCAATTATACCTCTCAAATCGTACAATGTCAACCCCTGTCATGGTGGGGCTACCTGAAGTAGTTACAGCCTGCCAACCTTTAACAGTAGGGGTACTTGCTACTGTACCTGTTGCACTGGATGTACCACCTGTAATTACGTTACCTGTAACAAAAATATTGTCAGGTAGCTTACCAAAATCTACTACAAGAGCATCTGATGTTTTAGATATTACTGTGCCTGTTGCTGCTACAGCCGTGCTATCACCTGAACTAACTACACCTGTAAGTGTTTCACCTACAGTAAAACCTGCGCCTTCGCCTGTCCCTAGTGCTACATCGTAATAGTGATTATACCAATGTAGGTAATTGTTACCAGAAGAAGGTGTCCTACAACCAAGTATGCCTTGCTTTATTTCACCATTTACTGCCAGTCCTAAAACTTTACCTGTACCCGGTAGTGTACCATAAGAATTTGCATACCCGCTTATACGTCTATAACCACCCTCAAGTGAAGGTTCCATATTAATCAGACGTATGGCACTTCCAGATAAAGCATTACTTTGAGTAAGCGGGTCAACATTAGTGACAAGCCCCCCTGAACAAACAGAGACAAAGGTTTGTAGATTGTCTGCCATACCTAGATTCTATCAACACTTACGCTGTTGCTAGACCTCTGTATTACTGTAGAAATAACATTAGTGTGTTGATCTATAATTAATCTACGCATCATTTTTATACCATCTTCAAACTTTGTACTGTGCATATTTGCGCTTTGTTCATTTGACCTAAATAGCATCATATACATCATAGCACCATCAATAATTACATGCCTAAATCTGTCAGGTATAATTACTGTATCATTATACAATACAAGATCAGCAGGATATTTCCAGTATCTGTACTCAATTACATAAGCTGCATCAGGTATAGGAGTAATACCAAACTTTGTATCCTGCGTCATATAAACGTAATCAGGATCAGTTCTTCCGTTTTCTCCAGCCAACTCTTCAGTGCTTCTATACTTAGATAAATACTGATCGTAAGTAATTAATTTTAATTTTTTAGGTGTATTATTTTTTGACGAAAGTTGTTTAATATAAAAAGTATCCCAGTCTGCTTTTGAATAATCTGCAGGAAAAGAATACGTACCAGTGCCAGCAACTAATGTTTGCTCGTAAGTTACTAGAGTAAAAGGCCACTCTTGTGCGTCTTGAAGCATTTGCCGGACAGCAGAATTAATTGCATCCTTAGCTAGTGCTTGTACATTTTTAGCACTAGCAAAACTAGATTCATCTATTTGAACTTCGTTTAATCTACGCAATAGTTCATTAGTTAGATTAATAAATGTACTCATTGTTATAGCCTTTTAGCAGGTGTAAAATATAGTCTAGCAGAAAGTGTAGCATCAAAATTATGACCAGCCGTATGCCTAAACACTAATACTTTATCTCCTGCATGTAAAAACAAAGGACCGCCGCCAATAAACTGTGTGTGGTTATTACCAGCTATAGCTTCTTCAGCTACCATAAAATGATAAGTATTATGATCAGCGTGATATACTTGAATGCCTACATTTGAAGTAGAGTTATCTTCATTAGCAATCATAAGAAAAACAATTTCAGCTTCGTGGCTTGCTGGGCAAGTAAACAGTAGTGTAGCATTATTAGGACTACCCGTAGTACTTGCAGAATTGCCTGTTACTTCAACAAAACTGCTATCAGTTCTAAAGTTAATACCAGCCATTTATCTATTCTTTAGATTATCTACAATTGTTACAGGATTAACATAATTCTTTTTTATTAGTCCACCTTTAGATAAACCCATAGCTGCGGGTGTACCTCTAGAAGACATCATGCCCTGTGGCGCACGAGCAGCAGAAGGACGATACTTACTGTCTTCCTGTTCAGGAGTTCCCATACCACCTAAAGCATATTTTTTACTTTTACGCATTTATAAATCCTCTAATAAGTAACTAAAGGGCCACCCGAAAGCAGCCCTCTAGTGTTTTATTTACGCAAGTGCGTCACGGTCTACTTCGTCAGCAGCCATGTCACCTAGATCGCTGATGTCCATCATTACAGCGTAAACACGAAGTTTACCTGCTGAGAATGATGCGCCACTACCAGCCAACAAAATGTCAATTGTGTCAGCAGTTGTAGATGGTGCAAGTCCATCAATTGCAACTTGTGGAGCGTAATCTCCATCAGATGCGCCATCAATGTCCAGAGCCGCAGCAAACTCATCGACATCACCACCAGTGAAGCCAAGAGCAGCGGTAGCATCTGTACCTGTGTTCATGGTTGCAGATGATACAACCTGAAAACCAGCACCCATGATTAGGGTGTTAGCAGGCACTGTGATTGCCTGAATAGTATCGCCGGGGGCAATGCTATTTGTTGTCAGATCAATTGTAACATCTACGTAGTACGGGTTACGACCACGCTGTGAATTACCAGAAGCAGCCTTGAGAAGTGCAGTAATGTTAGCCATTTTTCAAATCTCCCTTATGCTAAATGGTAAGCGGCGTTAACAAGAGCTTCAGGACGAAGAATCTTGCGGCCATACAAATGCATACCACGAACAATGTCAGCGAAGCTGTCAGGGTCACGGTATGTTTCGGTCTTATTAATCTGCTCTGCAGTTGCAACAGCAGATGAATGACCAGCAACAATCACACCAAAGTTAGTAGAACTGTTTGCACCTGTGAAAGATGAACCAGTACCAACTTGTGGTAGGTTGTTTGAAGTGTACACGGTGAAGCCATGAATGTTGTTAGAAACAACGCCATTCATCAAACCGGCACCGCCAAAGTCAGCATTGAACAGACGAGAATCTTCGTCTTTCAGTACTTCAATGAACACTGGGTCAAGAACAAGCCAACGACCTTGTGTGTCAACATTCTGCTGATCTAGCAGACGAGACATACGGGCGATAACCTGCAGTGGGTTTGCATCACCAGCATCTGTTGGTGCAGCACCTGAACCTGTACGTGGCAGGATTGCAATTGCATCGCCAGCCGAACCACCGTTAAAGTCAGATGCGTCCAACTTCATGCTTGCAAGCAATTCGTCAGTAGTAGAACCAACAGCGTTAGTACCGTTGACTACATCATTGACTGTATCGGCTGCACCATGAATGGCTGACTGCTTGTAACCTGACAAGTAGCCAAGAACGTCTTGGTCAAACTGGTCAGCGAGGCGGTAAGCCGCACGGTCACTTGCCAAAGACTGGAAGTTTACGTGTGAATGTGCCTCTTCAATGTCATCAACCTTAAATGCAAAGTAGTTAGCTTTGTCAATTGTCAGGCTGAAGTCTTCGTCATCAAGGTCTTGCGGTGTGATTGTTGTACCACGTGCGTATGCCTTGACTGTGATCTCTGGCTCTTTGATGATCTTCACAGAATCACCCATTGCGGCGATTTCACCGAAATAGTCAGAGTTAGTGATTGCCTCACAAACAGCGGCCTTGCGGAAAGCAAGTTGCACCTGTTTGGAGTAAATGACTGGACTAAAGTTACCATTAGGTAGGTTACCATATCCAGCAGCGGAAGTAAAAGCCATTTCCATCTCCTGTTATTAGCTTTACAGATGCAAACTAGACAATGCTTTAACAGAGGCTGTCTAACGTAGGGTGTACCGTATACAAAGGTGGCCGCCGATGTACTTAGTAGGCCATGTTATTCAGGTAATCCGAAAGGTATATTGTTGTTTGCTGATTATAATTGTACGTTGGTAGCGAACCGACATACACTTATATGACTATAGTTATACTTAAAAATAACTACTTGTCAACTCTTTTTTATCTAGCAGAACCAGAAACATCATAGATAAACTTACCACTACGGATAGCATCCATAATTTCATCAGACATCTTCTCATATTGTTGAGGTGACATCTTTTGTACTTCTGACTCTTTTAGATACGAAGAAGCCTCATTATTCTGGGGCTTACTACGTGAGTTCTTTGTAGATACAGACTTAGCTGCATCTTTGTCTGACTTAGGTTTTTTATTAGAAATACCCATATCAGCTTTATATAAATCAATTGCTCGTGCAGCAGAACGTGCATCATTGTCGTTGTCGTACAATGCGTCCTGTACCCACTTAGGCTGTTCTTCTGCCCAATTGTGAAATTCGTCACTGTCTCTGATTTCATCAAAGTCAGGATGTATCTGCATTAATGCTGCTTCAGCTTTTTCTTTAGTAGCATTAAGCTGCATCTCATCAATGAATTTTACACGCTCTTCCAAAGCACTGGATTGTTCACGTGCTTTTTTCATTGCGATTGTTTCAACGATAGCTGCTACATCTGGGTAGTCTGCTGCCCACTGCTCAATGTCTTCATCAGACTTAGGCAGTTTCATTTCTTTCTTAGTGGCCTGCTCTAGCTGCTTTCGCATAGCATCTAGTTCAGTCTTAAACTCTTCAGCTTGTTTTTGCTGGTGTCGGCGCAGATCAGAGTAACGCTTCTTAAATGTTTTTTCTTCAGCGGATGTAGGCTCTGCTTCTTCAGGCGCAGCAGCTTCTGCCTCACCCTTTTGTTCTTTTATTAGTTGTTCTAATTCTTCTTCTTCAATCTGTCGTTTTTCTTCATTAGTGTATTTACGATTAGCAAATGCAACTTTCTTTGGTGCTTGCATTTCTTCTGCCATGATTGTATCGTTCATTATTTATTCCTTTGTTGGGGCCACTGTAGCCACACTGTCGGGCGTGGGGAGTGAGTAGCCAACTGATTGTAGATTATTTTTTAGAAGCTAATCCACTCCGCTTCATCTGTTTGGCAAGGCCACCTTTAGCAAAACTATCGCTGGCTCCTGTGGCTCCACCCATTCCACTTGGGTCGCCTCCCGGATCATCGTTGCCGCCGTTGCTATCGCCTTGAGCTTCATTCATACCGCCGCCAAACTCGCCGCCACCCGGCGTATCTTCAGCATATCCAGCGGATGCTGCACTTTGTGATGAACTCATGTCACTGTCTGACAAATTACCAAACTCATCGCCATAATCATCAAAATTTGTAGCAGCTTCTGCTGCTGCTTTTGCATTATTAATATCATCTTCAGTTGGTTCCCCGTACACAGCATCATCTCTGGCTACGTTACCAATTGATCTAGCACGGGCTGCTGCAATAGCGTTAGCCTTTGCTTCTGCTGTTTTAGCCGCCTCTAACTCAGCATTCATTTGGTTACGTGCTTGTTCTGACATGACAACGCCTGACTTACTTGTAACAGGATTTCCTTTTGAGTCTCTAACTGTTCCAGAAGATTTAGTTTGCGCTGCGTCTTCTCTATACGCATCAGCTACTGCACGATATCCTGCTACTGCTCGTGATACTACAGCCGGATCAGATATTTTATCAGACGTGTATCCTAACTGTTGAATAGCACTTACTGCTGCTCCTTGTATTGCTTCTGTGTAAGCTGGATTGTCTAACTCTTTTGCTAAAGCAACAGTAACATCTTCACCTTTTTTAGCTGCAGCGTGAGCAGCAGAAATCGCATTTCCTAACATGGTAGCTTGAATGCTAGTTTGTAGTTGGCTTGCTCGTGTAAAACCAAGAGTCGTTAATGTTGCTTCTTTTGCTTGTTGACCTGCAACTGCCATACTATTTGCATCTGCTTTAGTAAACCCAAATTCCATAGCAAGATTACTGAGTATACCCCCTGTACCTGTAGAAGCAGTTTGATATATAGCTTGATCAATTGTAGCATTTCGTAATGCTTTATTAGAAGTACCAAATGCTTTACTACCACCAAATGCATTAGCATTAGCTTTTACATCTTTTGTTAAAAATCCACCCACATCAGACATAGTAGAAGTAGGAGAAGTGTATCCAGTAACAGTACTTGTTGTTGTAGATTCACTACTAACACCATCACCGTCACCACCTTCATCCTGCCCAACTGTAGTTGTAGGAACAGTAGACTCTGTTGTTACAGCATCTTCTTTTTGCAATGTATATCCCTGCGGAATAGGATAAAGAGGTTGACCATTCTTAAAAGGTATTTGTAGAGTTTGTCCTGAACTATTTACATAAGTTCTAAATTCATCATACTGACCGGGATTAGTTCCTATAGTCTGAGTAAATGTAGGTATATTAGTTTTTTCCGTTGCCCCCGTAAATTTAGTACCCGGAAGCTGTATCCCTTGATACTGTGGTCCAGTTTGAATTGGCTGCGGTGTATAGCCGGGTATTGACGGTGCTACATATGGTCTAAATCCTGTAGTTGGTCCGGGGTTAGGTGTTGTAGTATAGTTAGTACCCGGCATTTGAACTACACCACCATATGCAAACTCTTGAGGAGTATTATACTCGCCTTCATCTTCCATGTCAAGGTCTTCTATAGAAAAGGGTATATCATCAGGAAGAGTAGCTTCTTCACTATTACCCATCTGCCCCATAGCTTCCATACGTGCGAGTCCCGCTTTAGCTTCTTGGCGCATCTCCATAAGTTTTTCTAATCCAAAATAACGTACTACGTCTGCAGGAAAAACAAATTCACCCTCACTTAACTGGGCAGGAATGTCATCACGAACTTCTTCTTGTGTAGAACCGGGTGGCACATCATTACCAGATACAGGGTCAACAGTGCCGCCCTCATCCATAAGGCCACCTTCTTCAAACATATCCATTTGTTTTGCCATGCTATTCATAGTGTCATCCTTCAGCGTTAGCTACGTCCTCACGTAATCGTTTAATTTTACGTAGTACATCTATAGCACCCTGTGCTTTGTGTACCGTTATCATATTCTCTGATTGTTCTAGCACCTTATGATGCTGGTCTACCATGTTATCCAAATACTTACTGAAGTGGTCCCATTGGCGGTTGTTGCCCACCAGCGGCTTGAGCTTGCTGAGGAGT
>Ga0181563_10006706_pt1 | contig 10292 bp, 10 predicted proteins | sample 011ome_25_FD_133759 | JGI IMG/M metagenome (GOLD analysis project Ga0181563, IMG submission 133759) | Coastal salt marsh microbial communities from the Groves Creek Marsh, Skidaway Island, Georgia - 011512CT metaG (megahit assembly) | ecosystem: Environmental > Aquatic > Marine > Intertidal... | reverse complement strand
GGCCTTGCGGCCATGGTCGCGGTCAGCGTGGCCGCGACGGCCGATCTCTATCCGACGGAGCAGTCCAGAACGGAGGCCTCGGATGCCATCAACGGCACGGCCGCTCTCGTTGCCCTCTACGGCAAGGTCTACGTCCCGACATCCCTCGGGGCCCTGTCCCTGATCAAGCAGACCGCATTCGGCGCTGCCATCGTCGGGATCGTCTTCGTGTTCCTGACAGTTCGCCATACCAGAGCCGAGGAGGAGACAGGGCGGCTCGAGCTCCTGGCCTCGGGAGTCGTGGGCCGGGGAGCCCCCTTGGCTGCAGCCCTGCTCTATGGCCTCGTCGGTGCGATCGGTCTGGGCCTGCTCACGACTGGGGGCCTCCTGGCCACAGGGCTGGACGCCTCCGGCTCCCTCGCCTTCGGACTCGCATGGTCGCTCAGCGCCCTGGTGTTCACAGGGGTGGCCGCCGTTGCGGCACAGGTGACCATCTCCCGTCGCTCGGCGATAGGCCTGGGCCTGATGGCCGTAGGCCTTGCGTATGTGCTGCGGGCCGTCGGCGACCTCGCTGACGGTGATCCGGGATGGCTGTCCTGGCTCTCACCCATCGGCTGGAGCCAGCAGATCCGACCATTCGCCGGCGACCGCTGGTGGGTCACAGTGCTTCCCCTTCTCGCGGTGGGCCTCCTCGTCCCGCTCGCGTTCGTCCTGCGTCTGCACCGGGACCTCGGGTCGGGCCTGCTGCCCGACCGCCTCGGTCGCGCGACAGGCCGACTCACGGGCCCCGCCGCCCTCACGTGGCGTCTCCAGCGCGGAATGTTTATCGCCTGGGCGGCTGCCGTGGCCGCGATGGGCTTCGTTCTCGGCTCGGTCGCCCAGAATGTCACTGGACTGCTCGACTCCGACCAGATGCGAGAGTTCATCGCCATGATCGGTGGTGAGCAGGCCCTGGTGGATGCCTTTCTCGCCGCAGAGGTATCGATCTTCGGGATCCTGATCGCCGGCTACGGCATCAGCGCGGTGCTGCGCATGCGCCAGGAGGAGGTCTCCGGACGGCTGGATCTGCTTCTCTCGACACCGACGAGCCGGCTGCGCTGGGCGACTGTCAATCTGGGTTTCGCCGTCCTGGCGATCGCGATGCTGATGATCGTGAGTGGTTCGACGATTGGTCTTGGCTACGGCCTCAGCATCGACGATGTCGCGTCGACTCTGCCTGCGGTCGTGGGCGCCAGCCTCGCCCAGGTTCCAGCGGCATGGGTCATGACAGGCCTCGTCGTGCTGCTGTTCGGATGGCTGCCGCGTGCTACGGCCGCCGCCTGGGGGATCTTCGCTGCCTTCATCGTGCTGGGAGAGTTCGGCGAGCTCTGGCAAATGCCTTCGTGGCTGCTCGGGGTCTCCCCCTTCGCCCACAGCCCGACGCTGCCCGGCCAGACGGTGCCATGGGTCCCGATCGTTCTTCTCATGACCGTCGCCGCCCTCCTCACCATGCTTGGCATGGCGGGGTGGCGGCGACGGGACGTTCAGTCCTGAGTCAGGCTCAGACCTGCTGCACTCCTAGCGACAGGTGCAGCGCTCCTCGGGGGTGTACATCGACAGAACCTGTTCAACATGCTCACCACAGCCGGTGTAGGTGACCTTGTTGCACTGACGGCACAGAGCGGGGCTGCACATACGAAATCTCCTGAGGGATGAGGTGTGACCAGTTGCATGAAGATACCCCATGGGGTATCCAGCAATCAAGCGCCGGTCCTGCGTGTCAGCCGTCCGCACCCTTGCGGAACAGCGCCGCCGTGATGGCGACGAGGATGACGGCGATGAAGATCTGGGTGATCAGCACCAGCCAGAACGAGTCCGCATAGCCGAACTGCTCTCCGGCGAAAAGCCCCAGGAAGGCGCCGATGATGCCGATGATGATGGTGACGATGCATCCGATCGGCTGCATGCTGGGGACCAGGATACGAGCCACGATGCCGATGATCGTGCCGGCGACGAGCGCACTGATGATGCCAGAGGGATCCATGGCTCTCAGCCAACCATCGACTGGCCTTCGGCGGCAAGAGACACGAGCCGCGAGACGGCGCGGAAGTACTTCTTGCGATAGCCGCCTCGGAGCATCTCCTCGGAGAAGATCCGATCGACTGGCACACCGCTGGCCACTACCGGAATATCCCGGTCGTAGAGGCGATCGACGAGCACCACGAGCCGAAGGGCCTGGGCCTGATCCGTCACGGTCCGCACGTCAGACAGCGCCAGCAGTGGAATGCCCTGCACCATGGCGCCGTAACGCGACGGGTGAACGGTCGACAGGTGCGCAAGGACATCGTCGAAACGGTCGTGCACCACATCGGGCCGTTCGTCGACGAGCGAATCGAGGAGCGCCGAGCTCAGCGGCGCAGGGGCCTCGGGCAGTCCTCGGTGCCGATAGTCGTCACCATCGATGCGCAGCACATCGAAGTGCGCCGAGAGCCCCTGGATCTCCCGGAGGAAGTCATCCGCAGCGAAGCGGCCCTCCCCCAGCTTGTCCGGCAGCGTGTTGGACGTGGCCGCCAGCATGACTCCGGCCTGCACGAGTTCACCCAGCAACGTCGACATCAGCACCGTGTCACCGGGATCATCAAGCTCGAACTCATCGATGCAGACCAGCCTGCTCGTCTTGAGGGCCTCGACGGCCGTGCGAAATCCCAGCGCGCCGACAAGGTTGGTGTACTCGACGAAGGTTCCGAAGCGCTTGACGCCGGGGACCGCGTGCCACAGAGAGGCCAGCAGGTGGGTCTTGCCCACCCCGAACCCGCCGTCGAGGTACACCCCCGGGCGCCCCTCCGGTGGTGCGGCCCTGCGGAAGAAGGAGCGCTTCCCCTCACTCGGGCGCGCTGACCGCTCGACGAATGTCCGCAGCATCGCGACCGCAGCGGCCTGACTCGCCTGTGCCGGGTCGGGCACGTAGGTGTCGAAACTGACATCACGGAAATGCGGCGGTGGAACGAACTCATCGACCAGTTGCCCGGCCTCCAGCGCCGGATGACGGGAACTGAGGGACGCGGACACGTCGGCGAGCCTATTCATGCGACGATCGGCCTGTGCACCGTGTCCTGCCCACGCCTCCAGTGAACCTCGATGACGAGGCCCTCATCCGGGCGTACGACGTGCCCGACAGGCATGCGTGGCGGCAGGACGCCTGGGTGCGTGTCAATTTCGTGATGTCACTCGATGGCGCGATCTCCGGCCCTGAAGGCGTCTCGGGGTCCCTTGGCACCGACGCCGATCGGCAGGTCTTCCGCATTGCCCGTCGTCACGCCGATGTGGTCCTGGTCGGCGCCGGCACTGTCCGCGCGGAGAACTACTCGCCCTCGCGGATTCCCACGGCGATCGTCACGCGCAGTGCCAATCTGCCTCCCGACCTGAGGCTGTTCTCCGAGCGAGGACCTGAGCACGCACGCCCCATCATCCTCACGACATCCCACGCAGCGAGTCAGGCGCCGTCCTGGCTGGCGGATGCGTGCGAGGTGCTCGATTGCGGGGCTGACAGCGTTGACCTCAAGGTCGCCCTTCAGGCTCTGATCGATCGCGGACTCGTGAAGGTCCTGTGCGAAGGGGGCCCCGCCCTGCTGACCGACCTGATCGACCTCGACCTCGTGGACGAACTGCTGCTGACTCTGGCTCCCACGCTCGTTGGCGGCAGCGACCACCTGACGAACCGTTCGGGCGGGTTCACCCCACCCAGACGCTTCGTCCCCATTCAGGTGATCGAGCACGAAGGCACCATTCTCACGCGCCTTCACCGCGCCTGACGCGCCCGGGAGACCGAATTCCCGAACGCTCGGGAACATTCGCATCGCCTCAGGCCGGTAGGGTCGCCGTCGTGAACATCGCCGCGTACGTCTTCTGGACCATTGCCGTCGTCCTCCTCCTGTTCGGAGTTGTCTTTGCCCTGCTGGGCCAGAACTCCGAACGCGGCTACTGGTCGCAGCGTGACCCATCGGGCAATCCGATGCGAGAGGCAACCAAGCTGACGACCGTCGCCCGCAGGGCCGGACACTACGCGGCTGGTGAGTACCGGGCTCCCCTGCGCATCATGGGGATCGGCGTCCTGCTCGCGGAGATCGCCCTTGCCTTCGGTGTCATCGCGCTTGTGGTGACGCTGTTCGCCTGAGCACTTCCGGCGACCTTGCTCAATGACGCAGGGCCCATAGGGCCACGGCCGACGCAGCCGCCACATTGAGGGAGTCCACGCCGCCCGCCATCGGGATGCGCACGTGGACATCGGCGGCGGCGAGACCGCGGTCGCTGATGCCGTCACCCTCGGTCCCCAGAACGATGGCGACCCGATCGCCGGCAACGAACTCGTCCAGGGCCACGGCTCGATCCGTGAGCGCAAGGGCTGCCACCGTGTACCCGGACTCCCTGAGGATGCTGATGTCCTCAGGCCACGCGGCGAGCCGGGTCCACGGAACCTGGAATACGGTTCCCATCGATACGCGCACACTTCGCCGGTAGAGCGGATCGGCGCACCGGGGAGTGACGAGCACTGCGTCAGCCCCGAGCGCTGCAGCCGAGCGGAAGATGGCACCGACGTTGGTGTGATCGACGATGTCCTCGAGGATCACAACGACGCGTGGATCGTCGCCGGCGATCACCTCCGCAACCGCCGGCAGCACCGGACGGTGCATGGCCGCCAATGCACCACGGTGGACGTTGAAACCGGTGATGCCGTGCAAGAGCTCGCGATCGGCGATGAAGACGGGTACCGAACCGTTCTCCCCCGCATCGACCGACTCCAGCAACGGCAGCAGGGAGGGCAGCCACTTGTCCTCCATCAGGAACGACCTGGGTCGGTGACCCGCCTCCAGCGCGCGCTCGATCACCGATGTGCTCTCGGCGATGAACAGGCCCTTCTCCGGCTCCGAGCGCGACCTGAGCGCAACGTCGGTCAGCCCGACGTAGTCGGCCAGCCGGGGATCGTCCGTCGACGCGATCCTGACGATGGTCACGGGAACGCTTCGCCCATCGCCCGGCGCACGGCGTCGACGAAGAGTTCCGGCTGCTCCCACGAGCCGAAGTGGCCACCGGCCTGCAGCACCTCCCAGTCGGTGATCGTCAGGGCCCTCTCAGCCCAGGCGCGCGGCCACCGCCGGATGTCGTTCGGAAATATGGAGACCGAGACGGGCACGGTCACGAAGGGCGGATTCGGATCGGCCTCCTTCTGCCGAGCATGCTCCCAGTACAGGCGCATCGCGGACGGGATGGTCTCCGTGACCCAGTAGATCGTCGCGTTGGCCAGCAGCTGCTCCCGCGACAGTGCCTGCTCCACGTCACCCTCGTAGACAGTGAAGGACCGGCACATGTCGACGAGCCAGGCAAGCAGCCCGGCGGGAGAGTCATTCATGGCAAGGGCCATCGTGTGCGGTCGGTGGCTGTTCGTGGCGACGTGGTTGACGCGACCTGTCGCCAACGCGTCATTCCAGTGGTCCAGCGAATCCCGCTCGAACTCCGTCATTTCATCCTCGACGCCCGCACCGGGCGGGTACCCCGTCGGCATCGTCAGGTGCAGGGATGTCAGCGACCCCTGCCGATCAGACCGAGCAAGGTCCGTGAGGATGTTTGCACCCCAGTCACCCCCCGCGCCGCGATAGCGCGGGTAGCCCAGGTCCTGCATGAGATCGTCGAACGAGCGGGAGATCCGTCGCGTGTTCCACCCCATGTCGCTGGTGGGTCCGGAGAACCCATACCCGGGGATCGACGGACACACCACATGGAAGGCGGGCGCGCCCGGCGAGCCATGGGAATCCGGATCCGCCAGTGGGCCCATGCAGTCGATGAACTCGATCACCGAGCCAGGCCAGCCGTGCACGAGGAGCAGAGGCGTCGCATCCGGGCGAGGAGAGCGCACGTGGAAGGCGTGGATGCGCTGCCCATCGATGGTGGCCTCCACCTGATCGAAGGCGTTCAATCGCGCTTGAACAGCGAACCAGTCGAATCCTTCGATCCATTCATCCACGAGTCCGCGCAGATAGCCGAGATCCGTGCCCAGATCCCACCCGACATCCGCGAAGGGAGCCGGCCATCGCGTGCGACGCAGCCGGTCACGGAGATCCTGAATGGTCTCAGGGGCGATATCGATGCGGGTGGGGATCACATTCACCTCCGAACCGTAGCGAGCATCCCCATCAGCCGAGCTCCATCACAAGCGCGTACGCCTCACGGGTGGCGTAGATCTGCCGACGTGGAGCGAAGGCATCCCCCAGAACATGCACCTCCGGAACCAGATCACGCAGTTCACTGGCCAGGCTCCCCAGCGGAACCCCGCCGCAGGCGAGGACGACGGAGTCCACGCCTTCAATGGCACCCGCGATTCCCGAATACACCTTGCGGGTGACCACCTGACCGGAGTCGATAGCGATCACCTGCTCGGAGAAACGGAAGTCAACGGCATTCACCTCGAGTCTGGCCATGATGCCGCCGAGCATGTAGCGGCTCAGCAACGGCGCCGGTCCAGACGTGGAGTAGACAATCGACACGTCGTGGCCCCCACTCGCGAGGAAGTCCGCGACGGCAAGGGGCGGCATGTGGTCGTCCTGCGCCAGGACCACCACTCGTTGGCCGATCTGCGCCTCGCCGCTCAGGACATCACGCACGTCATGCACGAACGGAAGATCGTCACCGGGGATCCCCGGGCGTCGGCGCGAGGTCCCCGTTGCCACAACAACGACGTCCGCCCCTGACTCGACGATCCCCTCAACGGTGCCTTCACAACCGAGATGAACGGTGACGCCCAGTCCTCTCACTCGGCGCTCCTGCCAGTCCAGGAAGGTGCTGTAGGAGTCATACGTCGGTGCCGCAGCAGCGGTGCGGAGCAGGCCCCCGAGGCGGTCCGATGCCTCCCACAGCTCAACCTCGTGACCGCGCTCCGCGGCGAGGGCCGAGAACTCCATGCCTGCCGGCCCCCCGCCGACGACGACGATGCGTCGGGGTCGGTCGGTGGGAGCAGGCCACGCCACCGTGCTCTCGGTACCGGCATGGGGGTTGACCGTGCAGGCGAAGGATGTCTTCTCCACGATGGCCGTACTGATGCAGTCGTTGCATCCGGTGCACGGCCGAATGTCACCGGACATTCCTTGCTCGGCCTTGCTCACCCACTCCGGGTCGGCAAGCAGGCCCCGTGCCACTCCCACAATGTGCGCGTGCCCCGCTGCGAGAACCTGCTCGGCGACTTCAGGGGTCGTCACCCTCCCTGTGTAGGCGATGGGCAGGTCGACGGCTTGGACGAACGCACCTGACATCTCCGCCCAGGCCGCGGGCGGGTAGACATGCGACTGCACGTACGACGGGTTCCCCCAGTTGCTGCCGGCAACGAGGCTGAGGTAGTCGATCATGGCCGTGGCCTCCAGCCGCTGCGCGATCTCGATGCCCTCGGCGAGGTCGTAGCCGCCCGGCAACTCCTCGAACATGTTGAGGCGCACGCCCACCGTGAAGTCGTCCCCGCATCGATCGCGGATTCCGCGGAGGATCTCCGTGACGAATCTGAGTCGATTCTCCAGGCTCCCGCCGTACTCATCGTCGCGCGTGTTGACGAGCGGGGAGACGAACCACTCCATCAGGTCGTCGTGGTTGAGATGGAGGTCAACGCCATCTGCCCCCGCCTTCTGGGCCGCCTCCGCCGACCACGCGAACTCGTCGACGTACCAGCGGATCTCGTCACGGTCCAGCACATGCGGCACCTGGTTGAGCACCGGTGAGCTAAGCGTCGCGGACGGCGCATTGGGCAGACCGCCCTGGCTGACGAGCTGGACGGTCGTGAAAGCGCCGGCCTCATGAATGGCATCGGTGTATGCCTGAACTCGGTCGTGGAAGACCGGAAGCCGGAAGTACCCCTTCGTGCGAGCACCGACACCGACCGGGGTGAACCCGGGGATGAACAGGTTGTCGATGTGCCCGGTGATGTTGACGACCCACGCCACACCGCTCTCGCAGCGACGCCGGATGTACTCGATGTTCTGTCGGGCCTGCTCGTCCGTGCCCCACAGTGGGCCGAGGGGGGCTGTGTGCGGGGGCATCATCACCCGATTGCGCAACGGCATCGTGCCCACCTGGATCGGGGACAGCAGGTTCGCGAACGCCCTCACGTCACATCCTCGGGTTGTCTAGACGACTCAGGAACCATGTCTAGCACGCGTACCGGCTCAGGTCACCTGCTTGCAGACCCGCCCCAGGGATCTCGATTCCAGCCGGGAGCACAGGTCACGCGCGGGCACCTCGCCCCGCCAGTGCACGGACCAGTACGACGCCATCCCTGCGACGCAGTCCGAACGATTGGAGGGTGCCGAACCGCAGACCTGCTCTGCCACCGACAGGTCATCAGGGTGGTACTTCACGGCCCGACTTCCCGTCCCCCGGGTGCACGAGGCCCGGCCGAGGTCGGTGGTCGCGCCCTGGCACCAGTCCAGGGCCCCGGAGAAGTCATCCGGATGCTCCGCGAGCCAGACATTCGGAGAGTAGAACCAGCAGTTGGCCTGGTATGTCGCTCGCGTCGACTCGCACTCCGCACGGGCCTGATCCAGGGAGGGCAGATCCGCACCAGCAGCATGAGCGGCCGCAATGTCGCCGCTGAACAGCTGCATGTAGACGCCCTCGGCGCATCGATGCGCCAGCGTCGAGTCGGGTGCCGCGTCACACAGGCGAAGCGACTTCCGAGGGTTCATGTCCGTGGCGAACATCAGTCCGTGACCGACGCCGTGGAAGCACGAGCCATCCTGGTCGGGAGCACAGATGCGCACAAGGTCCCTCTTGACGTTCGTTGACTCTCCCAGCGCGTACTCGATGATGCCGTGGGTGTAGCCGCCGCCGCACACGTCGTCGCGGTCGCTCAATGCCCTCGCTGCATCTCCATCCACCAGTTCCAGGGCTGCGTGCCCCAGATCATGGGCCACGGCATGGCAGATGCCCGAGACGGAGGGATCGGTCCGGATGAGGCGGTCCAGCTCCTGCAGGGCATCGGCGGGACCCCGAACCGTCAGGACGCTCAGGACGGCGTCCCTGGTCGACTCATAGGCGCCCGGGGCGGCCACCGCGATCTCCGGGTGCGCCGACGCGTGGTCGATGCCATTCCCTGGATCAGCCGCCGAGTGGTCAACCTCCTTGGCCGCGCTCACCCCGTCCAGGCCAGGCCCCGCCGCATCGGCGTGGGCGCCGTGCCCCAGAGACGTTGGGCGCGTCACCATCAGGACGGTGGCCAGCGTCAGCACAGCGCCAGACGCAATCATCACGATCGACAATGCACGTCTGCGATCCATGGCCCGATCGTGCCACGTCCATCGCTAGCGTGGCCCCATGACTGGTGATCCGACCCCGCGACGATTCGCTCAGGTGGATGTCTTCACGTCCCTGCCGCTGCGCGGAAACCCCGTCGCCGTCGTCCTCGACGCCGAAGGCCTCACCACGGCGCAGATGCAGCAGTTCACCGACTGGACCAACCTGTCAGAGGCGACCTTCGTACTGCCGCCGACGGATGCCGCTGCCGACTATCGGGTGAGGATCTTCTGCCCGGGCCGAGAGCTGCCCTTCGCCGGGCATCCCACTCTGGGCACCTGCCATGCGTGGCTGGCCGCCGGGGGCGTGCCCCACGGCAGCGATGTCGTCCAGGAATGCGGCGTCGGCCTGATACCGATCAGGCGCCACGGGAGCGTTCTCGCCTTCCAGGCCCCGCCACTGCACCGCTCGGGCCCGCTGCCTTCCGACAACGTCGATCGACTGGCTCGCGGCCTCGGCCTGCGCAGCGATCAGATCGTCGGACATCAGTGGTGCGACAACGGACCGGGCTGGCAGGCGCTTCTGCTCGACAGTGCCGAGACGGTGCTCTCGGTCGTTCCCGACCCGCAGCTGCTGGCCGGCCTTGATGTGGGGATCATCGGCCCGCACAGCACGGGTGACGTCGACTTCGAGGTCCGAGCCTTCTTCCCCGGCAACTCCGGACTGACGGAAGACCCGGTGACCGGCTCGCTCAACGCAGCACTCGCCCAATGGCTCCAGGGGGAAGGGTCCGCACCCGAGCAGTACACGGCGGCGCAGGGCACAGCGATAGGACGAGCCGGTCGGGTCACCGTCACCCGGGATTCCGACGGAATCTGGATCGGCGGGTCCAGCGCCACGGTCCTTGACGGTGTCGCTCGACTTTGATGCCGGACCAATCAGTTCACGCCACGACAGGCCGTGTGGAAACACTCATGCTCGAAGACCAGGTCAGGCGCGTGACCCCCGTGGGCGCCTACAGTGCGAAGACCAATCGTCGGCACTGGCAGTGTCGACGCATACACGCT
>Ga0181563_10006705_pt1 | contig 10294 bp, 9 predicted proteins | sample 011ome_25_FD_133759 | JGI IMG/M metagenome (GOLD analysis project Ga0181563, IMG submission 133759) | Coastal salt marsh microbial communities from the Groves Creek Marsh, Skidaway Island, Georgia - 011512CT metaG (megahit assembly) | ecosystem: Environmental > Aquatic > Marine > Intertidal zone... | reverse complement strand
CCGCGCCGCGCTCCCGGACGTCGACGGCGACGCGCACCAGCGCCGACTCGTTCGCTAAGTTCACCGACGCCGAGACGCACGCGCGTTCCATCTCCAAAATGCGCTTCACGTTCGCCGTGCACCCGCCGCAGTGCATGCCCCGCACATCCAGAAGCACCACCTCCTCCACGGTCGCGACGGTCGCGGCGTCGAAGTCGGCGGCGGCGCTCGCTTCGGCGGCGCGCCGCGCGAACGCTCCGCCGCCGCCGCCGCCGCCGCCGCCGTTCCCGCCGCCGCCGAAGCCCTTTCCGCCGGCGCCTCCGTTTCCGTTCCCGAACCCGCCGTACGCGGCGTACGCGGCGGTCGCGACGCCGCCGACCGCGGCGGCGCCGAGCGCGGCGCGCGCGCGGCTGGGCGCCTCCGCCAGGCCCGCGGCGCGGCGGCAGCACTCCCGCATGTTCGAGCCGAGCGATTTCCCCAGCGCGTCGCACTTGGCGCACCGCTCGACGCGGACGTGCCGCGCCGCGTGGCGGCGGGGCAGGCCGAGGAACGGACGGTCGCCGATGCCGAGCCCGCGCGGCGGCGCGGGCGGCGTCGCACCCGCGATCGCCGCGGGGACGCGCGCGCGCCGCGCACGCAGTCGAGGCTGCGTCGCGGAATTCGGTCCCGGCGTGAATGCGGACGAGGACATCACCCGAATCGACGTTCGTCTCCGCGCGTGAGCGCCCGCACCGCGCCGCGCGCCGACGCCCCCGAGCGCCGGCGAGACGCCTAGCGTCGTCGCCACAACCACCGGCATGTCGGCGGTCGCTCCCGCGCGCGCCAACGCCGCGGATGAAGTGCGCACCCGGGCTCGGCGTCGCGGAAGAAAAAACATAGCGAAAAGGTTTGCAGGTGGAGATCTTCTCTTCTTCAGGCGAGTTCGATGATCATGGATGACGCGATCGTTGTGGAATTTTCGCTCAGCGTAATTGCCCATACGAGGCGAAGATCCAGTTGTGCTGTTCAGCGCCACGAACGACGACGATCTCCGGCGCGGCCAATCTCGACGACGACGCGATCGTCCACCGTCCCCCCGCATTATCCCGCGCACTGCGCGTCTTCGTCCCCGGACTTCGAGCGCATCGATGATGGACAAAATCGAGGCGCTCGCCTCCGCCGTGGGCGTGCCCCCGCTGGCGCTCGTGCCCCTCGCGTTCGCCGCCGTGCTCGCCGCGCTGTTCGTGCTGGACGGCCTCTCGCACGTCGTGCTCAAGCCGTTCAAGTCCCCGCCGGTCATCGGCGCGATGCCGCTGGTGGGCGGCATGGCCGCGTTTCTGCGCGGCCCCATCGGGCTGATGGCCGACGCGTTCCCGAAATACGGCGAGGTGTTCACCGGTGCGTGCTCGGCGCGGCGTCGACCCGGACGACCCCGGATTCGCGCGAATCCTCCGCCGTCGACGACCACCTCTCCGGATCTCCGCGGATCCTCGAACGGATCGCTTCGCGCCTGCGGCTGACCCGGCGACGCGCTCACCCCCGTCCCCGTTAACCCCCTCGCAGTCCCCGTGTTCCACAAGCGCATCACCTTCCTGATCGGCCCGAAGGTGAGCGAGCACTTCTTCAAGGCGAAGGACACGGAGATGTCCCAGAAGGAGGTGTACGAGTTCAACGTGCCAACGTTCGGGAAGGGCGTTGTGTTCGACGTGGACCACACCACGCGCGCCGAGCAGTTCCGCTTCTTCGCGGATTCCCTCAAGTCCAACCGCCTGCGCCAGTACGTGGGCATGATGGTCAAGGAGGCGGAGGACTTCTTCGGGAAGTGGGGCGACGAGGGCGAGGTGGATCTGCTGGACGCTCTGTCCGAGCTCATCGTGCTCACCGCGTCGCGGTGTCTGCTCGGCCGTGAGATCCGCGAGACGCTCTTCGCGGAGGTCACCACCCTGGTGCACGATCTGGACAAGGGCATGGTGCCTTTGTCGGTGTTCTTCCCGTACGCGCCCATCGAGGCGCACAGGAAGCGAGACAAGGCGCGCAAAGATCTCGCCGCCATCTTCGACAAAGTCATTCAGGCGCGCCGCGAATCCGGCGCCTCCGAGCCGGACGTTTTACAGACGTTCATCGACGCGCGGTACAAGGACGGGAGCCGCTTGACGAACGACCAGGTGCTCGGCATGCTGATCGCCGTCCTGTTCGCGGGCCAGCACACCTCCTCCATCACCAGCACGTGGACCGGCTTGCTGAGCATCGCGAACAAAGCGAAGGTGATGCCCGTGCTGGAGACGGAGCAGCGGAACGTCCTGAAAAAGCACGGCGACAAAATCGACTTTGACGTGCTCGCCGAGATGGACGAGCTGCACTTCGCCATCAAGGAGGCGCTGCGCATGCACCCCCCGCTGATCATGCTGCTCCGGCAGTGCCACGTGCCCTTCAAGGTGACCACGACGCAGGGGAAGGAGTTCGTCGTCCCGAAGGGGCACATCGTCGCGACTTCGCCCGCCTTCGCGCACCGCATGGACGGCGTCTTCAAGGACGCGAAGGAGTACAAGCCCGAGCGGTTCCGCGGGCCCGACCCCGAGGACAAGGCCGCGTTCGGGTCGTTCATCGGGTTCGGCGGCGGGCGCCACGGTTGCATGGGCGAGACGTTCGCGTACATGCAGATTAAGACCATCTGGTCCATCCTGCTGCGCAACTTCGACTTCGAGCTCGTCGGCGAGCTTCCCGAGCCCGACTACGAGGGCATGGTCGTCGGGCCCAAGCACCCGTGCACCGTGCGCTACAAGAGGCGCAAGCTTTGAGACGACGGCGAGGCGTTCGTACGGAGGAGGTTTATTAGAGGAGGTTTATTTTTTAATCGATTCAAAGCAGTGTCTCGACGCGTCTCGACGCCCGCGTCCGCGCGTCTCGCGCCGAAACGAAAAAGGCATCGACATCCATATGCCTCCGCTCGACTTTTCGGAAACATGATCGGGGAGTTTCCAGACTCATCAACACGGGTGGCCGATCACGCCTGCTCGCGCTCGGCCGGCACTGCGCGCCGCGCCGGGGACTGACTGTCAGGGGGTTTCCGTCGACCCACCGCGATGCGCGCGAGAGGGCTGGCGTGCGCGGCGCGCCTGTTGGCGCGCGGCGACGCGACGACGGCGCGCTGGATGGGCATCGCCTCGGCTTTCCGCGTGGATCCCCCCGTGGCGAACGCGCCGTGGAGCCTCGACGCGAAGAGGCACGCCTCGCGGTGGCCGTTCCCCAAGAGCGGGGGCGTGGAGGGCTTCCCCGATCAGTACATGCGCACGATTAAAAAACGGACGGTGCCCGCGAACGGCACGGAAGGTGAGGCGCAGACGGTCTCGCGTCCCTCTCTCGTCAACCCCACGTCCCGCGCCTCGTCGCGCTCGCGACGTCGCCGTTTTTTTCAACCCTAACCGAGCCCACCGCGCCGCTCTTCCCACTCCACGCGAACGAAACCATCCACAGCCCCCCCCGCGGAGGAGGGCGTGTTCTACGGCGACATGCCCGACGTCGGCGTCGAGCGCCACCTGCGCGGCCTCTCCGACGAGACGAAGAAGGCGCTGGACGCCATTCTGGACATGGAGCACGCGCCGAGCGACGTCGTCCTCCCGTCCATGGCGGCGATCGACGCCGAGGAGACGGAGTCGCAGCGCCTGAAGGCTGAGCGCAAGGCGTTGCTGGCGGACGAGCAGGAGAAGCTGCGCGCCTCGCGCGTGAGCGTGCGCGACCGCTTCGGGCGCAGCGGCGCCACCGGGAAACGCAAAACCGCCGTCGCGCGCGTCACGCTCTGGCCGGGCGTCGGCGACGTGACGTGCAACTCGATGCCGCTGGACGACGCGTTCCCAGACGTCGACCACCGCGGGTGGATGATCAAGCCCTTCCTGGTGACCAACACGATAGGGCTGTTCGACGTGCGCGCGATCGTGCGCGGCGGGGGCAAGTCCGGGCAGGCGCAGGCGGTGAGGCACGGCATCGCCAAGGCGCTGCAGCTGTACGAGCCCGCCTTCAGGCCGGCGCTGAAAAAGGCGGGGATGCTGACGCGCGATCCGCGCGTCGTGGAGCGCAAGAAGCCGGGACGGAAAAAGGCCAGGAAGGCGTTCCAGTGGGTCAAGAGGTGAGTGATCATGCGATGGGTCCCGACGAACCCGTACGAGAACCCGTAGTCGTCCATCAACAGAGATCGTCAAAAAGATCTGTCTCTATCACTAGTTTCGTCGCGCCAGAGTCTCGCCGGCGTCGGCCGCCGCCGCCGCCGCCGCCGCCGCTTCGTCCCGCGCGCGCCGCGTCGCCGCGAGCCGCGCCTCCGCGGCGGCGATCCGTGCGTCGAGATCGATATCGTCCACGCCGCTTCCCTCGTCGTCCCCGTCGCTCGGCGTCGCGCCCGACGCGGGCGCGAGCCTCTCGCGCAGCCGTGCCGTCACGCCTTCGAGGAGCCTCTCGCGCAGCCGCGCCGTCACGCCTTCGAGCAGCCTCTCGCGCAGCCGCGCCGTCACGCCTTCGAGTCCGGATTCCATCCCCGCGAACGCATCGAGCAACGACTCGACATCCGCCTCGACGCCGCCGCCCATCCCGAGCGCCTCCGCGAGACCACTCCGGCCGAGCGCATCGATGCTCGCGAGGTGCTCGCTCGTCTCGCGCAGACGCGCGTGCAACGCGGCAGTCTCCGCCTCGAGGTGGGCGGCCGTCGGTTCCGCGGGTTCGGGGATCTCGCCTCCTCCTGAGGTGGACGACGCCGCGTCCGAGTGCGCGCGCACGCCGACCGCCGCGAAGACGGCGTCCGCGGGCGCCGCCGCGGACCCGCCCTCCCCGGATCCCTCGCCCATCGCGCCCTCGGCCGCGCGGGGAAGCGTGGTGACGAGGCAAGGTGTGATAACGTGCGAGTGGAGACTCACGATACATATGACTCCTAATAATGAACCTCTGGCGAGTGTCAAGTGAAGACGCGTCGTCAGCACGACGGCGGTTCCCGCGCCGGGTGCGTCATCCCCACGCACGCCATGATGGCGACCGCCGCGGTCTCCACGCGCAAACGCAGCGGGCCGAGTCCGACCGCGACCGCGCCCGCCTCCGCCAACCGCGCGAGCTCCTCGTCCGTGAAGTCGCCCTCCGGCCCGACCAGAAGCAAGCCGCCGGCGTTTCTTTTTTCTTTTCCGAAACGCTCTGCGTTTTCTTCCATGACGCGCCGCAACGGCGGCGCGCCCGCCGCCGCCAGGAGCGCGACGTCCGCCGAACGCACGCGCTCTAGCAGGTGGTCGAACGCCAGAGGCGGCTCGATTCGCAGCGCGTGCGCTCGGAGACACTGCTTACTCGCCGCGGAGGCGACGCGCGACCACCGACCTTCTCTGCCGGAGAGGGAAGCGTCGTCGTCGTCGTCGTCGCCGTCGTCGGCGGCGTTTCCGGCGTCGCGCCTCCCGCGCCCGCCCTTGCCTTTGTTGCCCTTGCGGTCGCCGCGGTCGGGGCCCACGGTGGGCGACCGCTCCGTCTTGAGCGGCACGAGCGACGCCGCGCCGAGCTCGGCGCTCTTCTCCACGAGCCAGTCCGCCCTCCCGCCTTTCAGCCCGCCGCACGCGACGACCAAGTGCCACTCGGGGCCGCCGAAGGGAGCCGTCGCCACCGCGTCCAGCGCCACCGCCGCCGCCGCCGCGTCCCGCGCTCCTTTCCTGCCTCCCTCCTCCGAGGGTTCCGTGCCTATCAGCTGCCCCACCCCGACGCCGCCGACGCCATCGCACACCTCCAGGAAGTCGCCGGGCTTCAGACGCAGAGCCTTCATGGCGTGTTTCGACTCGTCGCGGCCGAGGAGGACGACGCCCCCGGCGGGCGGCAAAGGCTCGTCCACGTAAAAGCGGTGGTACCGGTTGGTCTGCGCCTCGCGCGCCGCCGCGACCCCGCCGTCCGCGGCGCCGACGGCGGTCTCGCCGTCGCCGGAAGCGGCAGAGGCGGACGAAACGTCTCGGGGAACGCCGCGCGCGCGGGGAAAGACGAGCCCGACGCCTCGTGCCTGGTACCTCGCGCGGGAGACGCGCCCGCGGTCGACGATGTTAGCCTCGCCGCCGCCGAACCCCGACGCGCCAGCCCTGAAACGCACGCACTGGACGCGCCGCGCGCTCGCTCCCGACCCGCGCGGCCGGAGCAGGAGGCTCGGCGCGGCGCGCGATGCCATCGCGCGGAGCATCGCGGGGTCGAGCCGCGGGTCGCGGTGTGGACGCCCGCGGAGGTCTTCGGCGAACGACTGCGTTCATGGGGTCGTCCGGAACATCCTCTACGTAAAAAAATAAAAAATGAAAACTGAACGACCCGACGCGGAGTCCCGAAGTGTTCTCCGCGTCGTCGTCGCTACCGCTCATCCCCTCGCCACGAAACGATGGCCTCGCCCGCGCGCTCGTTGACGAGGCTCAGGATGAACGTCGCACCGACGATCCGCGCGCCGCGCGGCACGAGCCCCCGCCACAGCGAGAGGACGCCGCCCTCGTTCACGAGCGCGGCGGCGGTTGCGCCGTACCCCAAGCCCCCCAGCCGCTCGGCGCCCCGGCCGCCCGCGGGCGCGGCGCGGCGGACGTCGGAAACCGCGGCGTCGTCTCGAGGCTGGACGAGGTTGGACTGCATCACGGTCTTCACCGTGTCCAGGGGCTGCGTCAGTACCGCGGCGCCCAGCCCCGAGGCGACCGCGCACGCGGCGAGCGGCAGGTCCGGCCGCGCCTCGCGCAGCGATGGGACCGACGCGAGGTACCCGCAGCTGTAAAACGCTTCGCGCGCCACGGTGAGCCACGCGCCGCGCGCGAAAAGCGCGAAGCCTCGCGTTCGCGCGCCGATCGACCCTCCTCTGTTTTTTATCTCGGTGTTCGCTATCCGCCTCGCGGTCTCGATGAGCGAGCCCCCGAACTTCTGCTGCTGCGTCATCATCACATCCAGGGGCTGAATGCACGCGCCAGACGCGGCGCCCGCCAGCCACGCCGCCGCGAACCGCGCGGCGGGCGAGAGCGTCGTGTGTTTTACGGAAATCGCCTCGGCGTCGGCGTCGGCGGCGGAGCCTTCGGGCCCGCGCTCGCGCTTTTCGAAGAGCCTTTCGAGCCGCCGCGCCGTTCCGAACTGCACGACGGTCATCGGGACGCACATCAGCACGCCGGCGGTCCACCCGCGGTACCACACCGCGGGGTTCAGAGGAAGACGCCGCCCGTCCTGCGCGAAGTTCTTCAACGTGTGCAGGGGCTGTGTTTTCGTTTTTCGTTCGCGTTTTTTTTCGGGGGCGAGGGGACGGTCAGGGGTCGTCCCCAGGGTCCGACTCGAACGCGTGAAGACGTCGCGCGACGCGATGCGTGTCGTGGGACGCCTCGCTCGTCGTGGACGCGCGCCCGACGCCTCGCGCATCGCGATCGGTGACGCGAAAACGCGCGTCGCGCGGAGAGGGAAAGCGCCGGCTCGGGGTTCGTTCCGAGACGGAGCGAGGAAGATTTTCTTTGGAGGCACGCCGCGCGACGCACCTGCTGCGCCGTGACCTCAACCAATCCGGCGAACGCACCGATACCAGCCTGCGTGGCCGGATCGAGAGACGCCGCCATGCTCGGAGCTCACCGCCGAGCCTGTCGCCACCGCCGCCGCGGCGAGCTCTGATCGAGGCGTCGGTCTGCCAGAAACCAAACATCGGCGAAATCGCAGAGGCGGATTTGTCAGTTTGTGGCGTCGACATCTTTCCGCCTGCAGCAACGTGGGTCTCTCCAAATCGTCGCGCGCGTCGATCCCCACTGACCGGTGGACATGTCCGCGCTGGGCTCGACGATGCGCCGCGTCGCGAGGGATGTCGCGCGCGTGTCTTCGTGCGCGCGCGCGGAGACCGCGGCGACGTGCGCGTCCGCCGAACGCCTCCGCCGCTGGACCGATCACCGCGCGGGGCCGCGAGAACCTACCGCACGCGGTTTCAGCGCGCGCCTCCCCGAGCGATCGTGGGGCGCGTCGCTCGGGTGGGCTGCCGCGTCCTCGCGGAGGACCGCGCACTCCAGCGCGGGGTCTGGCTTCGCGGCGGCCGACACCGAAGCCGACGCCTCCGTCGAGGACGACGACGAGCGCCCGAGCTCGCAGTACGACTTCGCCAACAAGCCGAGCCGGGGGGTGAACCAGTGGAAGCGCGCGCGGAAGAAAGCCGCGTTCATCAAGGCGAACGCGCGGACGCACCGGGAGAACAAAACCGCGCGCGCGGAAGAGAGAGAGATGAAACGCCTCGAGCGCTGGCGCACGCTCGCGGCGACGCAGCGCGCGTGGAACGCGGCGAAACGGGAGCAGGCGATGACGCTGGAGAGCGGACGAACACCTCCCGCGGGGGACGCCGAGGAGGGGACGAAGCGCGAGACGGCGCGATGAGACGGACGAGACGCGATCGGATGGCGTACTTCTTTGTGAATTTTCCTTCGCGTCGTCGGCGCCGCGAGATATGTCTCCTTCCGCTCGCGCCTCGCTCGTCTGACCGACCTCGCGCTCACCTGCCCGCGCCCTCCGTGAGGCACGCCGGCGCCTCCCCCTCGTTGAAGTTGTCCAGCACGTCCTGCACCTTGCAGAACTTGACCACGGACGAGTACTTGCCGATGATCGGCTTGAGGATGGCCCAGATGGGCTTGAACGCCCACGGCGAATCCACCGCGGCGACTTGCTCCAGCCGCTTGGGGTAGTACTTCCTGAAGACGTCCAGGATGCAGAATTTCGCGAGGTCCAGGTCCGCGTTCGCACCGGAGAAGCCCCGCATGTCCCAGACCGCGTAGATCCCGCCCGACCCGCGCGCGTCCTCCTCCATCATCGTCAGGCACCGCTCCACCGCCCACACCGCGTGCTTCTGCGCCGCCTCCAAGTCCCGGTTCTTCAGGATGTGCTTCTGGATCTCCACCACGATCACCGCGCGGCCCTCCTTGTCGAGGTGCGGGTGCACGTACGCCGCGTCGTCTCGCAGCGAGGCCGCGATGTCCGCCTCCGAGATCGGGCCGAGGTCCCGGCGCCACCGCAGGAACTGCTCGAGCTTCTCGGCGGCGGCCTGCGCGTCCATCCGGCGGTCGCGGAGGAACCACAGCACCGTGTCGTCATCCACGGGAGGGCAACCCTCCGATTCGTCCAGCGCCGCGCGCACGGCGGCCAGGCCGGCAGCCTCCTCCTCGGCGCTGCCGGCGGCGTTCACCACCTTGTCGCCGACGGTCTCCTCCGCGCGCGCGACCACGCGATCGCGGGAAGGGGGTCGCGAGGCCAGGCGCGAGCGCGTCGCGGGGGACGCGCCGAAGCGCGTCGCGGGTGATCCTCCCGAACGCGCCGTCGCTCTCACCACCGGTCGCGCGATCGCGGGCCGGGCGTGCCGAGGCGCGGGGACGCGCGAGGTCGCCGCGGGGGCCGACGTCGCCATCGCCATCGCGTGCATCGTGCGGTGTGGATCCACGAGCCCGGCGGGAGTCTCTCGGCCGCAGACGCCAATGAATCGGATCACGGATAACCTGCCAAGAACAGCCGCGTCAGCGCGAGAGTATCCGAAACGATTCGGTCTGGTCCGATCGGCGGTCTGATAACTGGTCGTTCGCCAGCACCCCCTCTCGGGGAACGAAAAAGCAAAAACAAAAATCTCCGAGACCGCGCTGCCTTCGCTTTTCTCGAACCTCGCGTGATGATCAATCAAAACTCTCCCTCTCTTTACAGCCCTCCCACGCGATCTCTCGGGATCAACCGGAGTTCGCTGCCGTGCTTGAGGAACACGTTCCCGCTGGTCTGGCTGGGGTTGATGCCGACGCCGTCTGTGGCAGTGGGGCGCGCGGGGTGCGTCGGGGGTCAGCTTAGGTGCGAGGGCACGGCGGGGAAGTTTCGTTTCGACGAAGGGACGCGAAACGCGAAAGGAGAGAGCACACGCACCGTTGGTGATGATGGCGCTCGTCGCCGCGGGAACCTTGAACTCCTCCGCCGCGTACTTGAGCACCGCGGTGAACGGGGCCTCCTCGGGGACGCTCAGCCTGTTTGGGAAGGGGGCGGGGATGGAGGTGTGAGCGACGCGGCTTCCGATAGATTGCCTCGCGGACCCGAACGACGCGGTGCCGTCGGACGGACCGGGGCTGTCGTCGACGCGGGACGCCGTGAGACGACGCGGCGCACGTACACTCGGAACGGCAACTTGGGGTCCGACGTGAGCGTGATCTTGAAAGAAACCTTCGACATGATCACCGGCGACGGAAGGTCGTGCGCGACCCGCGCGATCCTCGAAGTGCCCTCTCCTCCCGGATCGGCCCGCGGCCCAATGTACGTAGTCTACGGTTTTTTTTTTAGCGCCACGCCGGCAGACGCTGATCAAACGCGCGCGCACGCGCGAAACTGT
>Ga0181563_10006702_pt1 | contig 10295 bp, 3 predicted proteins | sample 011ome_25_FD_133759 | JGI IMG/M metagenome (GOLD analysis project Ga0181563, IMG submission 133759) | Coastal salt marsh microbial communities from the Groves Creek Marsh, Skidaway Island, Georgia - 011512CT metaG (megahit assembly) | ecosystem: Environmental > Aquatic > Marine > Intertidal zone... | reverse complement strand
GTCTCTTCCGTCTCCGACGGCGGCGGTTTCTTTCCAGCCGCGCTTTCGTCACCGCGATCGAGCCCGACCGTCCGAGGCGACGCGTCGTCCGTCTCGGTCGGCGCCTTCGCCTCCTCCTCACGCTCCTCCTCCGCCTCGACGCGCCGCGACTCAGGCAGGGGCGCCTCGAGCTCGTCCGTCGTGCGGTACCACCGCTCGAGCTGCCGGTCCAGCGGGTCGATGATCTTGCTCTCGGTCCTCCGCGCGAAGTAGTCCGCGTCCAGCTCGTCGTAATCCGTGGTGAGCGACGTCGTCGTCGGGATCCCGTCCGTCTCGTGGTGGTCCTCCTCCTCCCCGAGCGGCGCTGAGTTATCGCTGCCCATCGCCGCGGACGCAGCCGCCCGCGGGGAGGTCCGCCACGGCAGGCGCACGTCCTCGGGGCTGGGCACCGCGCGCCGGGGGGGAAGCGTCCACTGCGCGAGCGCGCGTCGCGGACTCTCGGTCCGAGTGAAACCGCCCATGCCCTCCGAAGGCGCGCCCACGTCCGTCCGCGCGACGTCGCGCGCGCCCGCGAGCGCCACCGTCGCGAGGGCCAACGCCAGCGCCAGTACGCGCCGCGGACCCGCACCGCCCATGCCGCCCCTTTCCCACGCCGAGCCCACTACCGCGTCCGAGTGAGTGAGGCGGCATGCACGTTCCAACACCCTTTTTCGCGAAAAACGACGGATTCTGACATCATGAAACATTTGATGAAACGCTTCGCGAAGAGCTCCGGAAAAAACGAAAAAAAACGACATACGCGCGTCTCCCTACGTCTCTATCCACTCGTTCGTCGCCGGCACGCTCCCCTCCGGCATCTCCCCCGCCCACGGCTCCAGGCGGTCGCGGTCCTCCGGGGAGAGGAACGCCCCGTCCTCGTCGCGCCCGGGCTCGGGCACGGCGTGCCGCTTCACGATCGCGTCGATCGCTTCGTCGTCGACGGATTTTTTCTCGTACAGCGCCTCGGTCAGCGCGTCGATGGCGGCGCGCTGCCGCTTCACAAACGCCCGCGCCTCGGCGTGCTGCCGCTGCAGCATGACGCGCGCCTCGCGGTCCGACTCGAAGTACGCCTCCGCGGTGGTCGAGCGCAGCAGCATCTCCACCACGTCCGACCGCAGGAAGTCGGCGATCATGAACTGGTCCGTCGCCGGCACGTAGTTGGATCGCGCGTCGGCGCCGGCGCCCATGCCCGCGGCGCTCACCATCATCGTCGCCACCTCGCGCGCGCGCGCGGTGTAGGGCGCAGCCGCGAAGGACAAGTCGTCGAAGCCGTAGTGCTCCTCCTCCGCGAGCTGCGGCACGAAGCACACGCGCGTGTGCCTGGTGAGGATGCTGCGCGTCATGGCGTTGGGGCGCTCGACTTCCGGGAAGTCCTTCAGCGAAACGCACCCGTCGAGATTCGTCTCGCGCGGGACGATGGAGACGAAGTTTAAGCGGCAGACGTCGCGCATGAGAATCGCCGTCGCCACCGCGCACGCGGCGTGCACGCGCGCCAGTCGTCGGTCGTTCGCCTCGCCGCGGTCGATGGGCAACGCCTTGCCGAGCGTCTCCGCCTCGACGGCGGCGTCGAAGTTGGCGGCGCAGACGTCGTCGCGCCCCTCGCGCGCGGCGGCCAGGCACGCCGAGTTCACGACGTTGGCGATGATGGCGCCGGTGAAGCCGTTCATCTCGGCGGCGAGATCCGCGAGGTCCACGTCTGCGTTCAGGGGCTTATCGCGCACGTGCACCTTCAGGATCTGCAGCCGCCCCTCGCGCGTGGGCGGCTGCACGGTGACCTTACGGTCGAACCGGCCGGCGCGCACGAGCGCCTTGTCCAAGACGTCGACGCGGTTCGTCGCCGCGATGACCACCACGTTCGCGTCGCTGCCGAACCCGTCCAGCTCCACCAGGAGCTGGTTCAGGGTTTGGTCGCGTTCGTCGTTGCCCGAACCACCCGCGCCTCGCGGGCGGCCGATCGCGTCGAGCTCGTCGATGAAGATGATCGCCGGCGCCTGCTTCTTCGCCTGCGCGAAGAGGTCGCGCACGCGCGCGGCGCCCACGCCCACGAACATCTCCACAAACTCCGACGCGGTGAGCGAGAAAAACGTGGCGCCCGACTCGCCGGCGACGGCGCGCGCCAGCAGCGTCTTGCCGCACCCCGGCGGCCCCGTTAACATCACCCCTTTCGGCACGACCGCCCCAGAGTTTTTAAACTTTTCCGGCTTGCGGAAGAAGTCCACGATCTCCGCGAGCTCGATCTTCGCGTCGCCGATACCGGCGACGTCGGCGAATTTCACGATCTCGCTCTCGTCGCGCATCTTCATCTTCGACCGAAGCTTCCCTTGCTTGCGCTCTTCTTTTTTGCGTAGCGCGTCTTTTTCCGCGCGCTCGTCAATAGCCGCCGTCTGCGCCGCGGTAGCGCCAGCCATAGTGGTCGATAATCCTCGTTCGTCGGTTCGTGCGTCGTTCGTTCGTGCGTCAAATGACGCCTTCTCGTCCTCCGCCTTCGCCGCGCGCGCCGCCGCCATCGCCTCCGCCACGGCATCCGCGGGCTCGCCGTCGGCGCCGGCGACGTCCCTCTTCCCGATCACCTTCATGCCGTCCACCTTCATGAACCCCGAGACCGCCTCCTCGCCGCTGGCGCCCCCGCCGGCGCCCTGCCCCCCCCCCGGCCCGCCGCCCTCCTCGGAGACGGCGAAGCGCGCGCGCGCCTGGAGCTTGGCGCGCAGCACCTCCAGCTCAGTCTCGATTTTCTCGTAAAGCGCCTTGTCCGCCTCGCTCTTGGTCGGGTCCATCAGGGACAGCTGCGTCTTGAGCGCCACCAGCTTCTGGTCGTTCTCCACCTTGGCGAGCGCTTCTTCCCGCCGCTCGAGCTCGAGCATCTTCTGGCGGTCGTCGAAGTCCCCTTTGAACCGGTTCATGCTCCACACGATGAACCACACCACCCCGACGCCGATCAGCGGAACCCCGTACTGCGTGAACAGACGCGCGGACGTGTCCCCGGCGCTCATGTACTCGCCCGTGGACGCGTCGCGCTCGCCCTCCTCCGTGATCTCGTGGATCCGCAGACCGGGCTGCTTGTTGATCAAATCGGTGGTGACCCAGTCATCCTGCGGGACCTGCACGTACCCCACGCGATCGTCCTGGTAGATGACAACGTACCGATCGTGTCCGTCTCTGCGCCAGTGAATCTCTCGGATCTGATCTTTCGCCAGCAGATCTTTCACGAACTGGTTGTACGGGATCGTCTGGCGGTCGATCTGCATCAGCGCGTTGCCGTTCGGGGACCACCGCAGCTCGTCCAGCTCCTTCGGCGGGCCCCCCGCGACGCCGGGTCGGTCCCACGGGTACGCCGTCCACGGCCGACGCGTCGGCGTCGGCGTCTTGATGTACGGCTGTTCGTAATGAAGCACCTCCCACTCCGGCTTGGCTTTTTTCGGGGCGCTTTTCTTCGTTTTCTTCGCGGATGCTCGTCGCGAGCCGGGGGCGCTGCTCGACGACTGGGAAGAAGAAGCGCCACTCTTCTTCTTCCTTCCGGAAGCACCGCTCTTCTTCGCGCCGCTCTTCTTCTTGGAGCGCTCATCAGCGCCCGCCGCCTTCTTCGCCTTCTTCGCCTTCTTCGCCTTCTTCGCCTTGGCGTCCGCGGACTCGGCGTCCGCGAGCGTCGCCAGCAGGTTGGCGCGCGCGCGCGCCGAGGGGTGGCCCCCCGACGCGGATCCGGGCTGGTCGGACCCGGAGGCGACCGCCGCGACCCTCACGCGCGCGTAGCGCGCGCGGCGGATCGCGAAGCTGCGCCGCGGCGCGACCGCGCCGCACCCGAACGCCGCCCCGAGCGCGAGAGCCGACATCGCGATCTCTCCGCGCCGTTACCCTAACCCTCTCTTTAAACGGGAATTGCGGTCTCACGCGCCGCCGCGACCCCCCCGTGCGGTGGTCGCGAACCGCGCGTTCGCCACGTGCCGAGTACGCTCTCGCGCGCTGCAAAGGGTGCCCGCCTCCGCGCGTGCCGCGTCCGTCGTGGGTTCTGAGCGGCGCGGCGACCGCGTGTGCCCTTCTCTTTTTCGCTCGAGTGAAACGCGCTTTCTTCGATCCGAAAGTCGGCGGGCTTCTGGCCTTCTTGATCGGCTTCTTCTGCTCACCTTTGGGTCGATCCAAACCGACTTTCGAGATGATGGGTCAGCGGACCGATCAAGTCCTCCACGTGCCGATCAAGTTGGCTTTTTCTCTGCCTAAATCTCGGATCTCGTTTGTCCGTAATCCGCGAATCAGAGCCAGCGCGGCACGCGCTTCTCGTCCAATCCAAACTTCCGACCGAGCAGCGAGAGGACGCGTCCTGCCGCGGCGCTCCGTGCCTCCCACTTCGCCCGGCGCTGGTCCCGAGCGGACACCCTCCCTCGCGCCCCGAGCCTCTCGTTGCGCGACAGCCATGCCCTGCTCGATCGCGGTCGCCGCGGGCGCCACGCGCGCGCACGTCCCGTGCGATGCGAACGCGAACGCGTCGTCGTCCGCCACGCGCTCCGCGCGCGTCCCCAAGCGCGCCGCCATCGTCCTCGGCGCCTCCGCGCGCGAAGACGCGGGCGTCACGTGCGACATCCCCGCGACCCGCCGCGCCGCGCGCGCCGCGGCGGCGGCCGCTCTGTCCCTGACGCTGGCGCTCGCCTCCCCCGACGCGTCGCTCGCGGCGAAGGAGCCGTCCGCCGCGCCCGGCGCGGACGCGGGTTCGTTCGGGAACTCGCTGCTCGAGCGCCGGCGCGTGGAGGAGACCGCCGCGCGCGCCAACCTGGACAGCGTGTTGGCGGAGCTGAGGGACGAGGAGGCGAAGCTCAAGGCGCTGCGATTCGAGCGCGAGGCGGAGCGCGTCCGCGAGATCAACGAGATCCGCGCGCTCGAGGAGCAGAAAGCCCGCGCGCAAGTCGCGAACGGGAACACGCTGTGCGTCACGCCCTTCGGCGTGGACGTCGTGGGCATCTCGCAGACCGTCGCGCTCGTGGGCGCGATAGGCGCGGGCCTCACCAGCAACGCGCGCAAAGCCGAGATCGCCGAGCTCAACGAGAAACTCCGCGCGGTGAACTCCACGTTACGCGCGCAGATTCGCCAACCTTCGCCCGCCTCGGCGCAGGCGTCGGGGGTGTACCAAGACGGCGGCGTCGCCGTCGACCGCTCTTCTTCTCGCGAGACGACGAACGACGACGTTGTTTTGAACGACGACGGCTCGACGGCCTATCGATCGAGCTCGTCGTCCGGCGGCCCCATGGATTCCATGGACCTGGAAGAGTCGCCGGCGTCGGCGACGGATGCCGAGCTGAGCGGCGCGCTGCGCGACGGCCGCGCGCTCCTCAAGGAGGAGACCGAGCCGGCGTTCAGGCGCTCGCTGGAGCTCTTCGAGAAGGCGCTCACGCTGGCGCGCATGGTCGGGGACACCACGCAGACGCGCCGCGCGACGCGCGGCCTGGCGGCGTCGAAGCGCGGGCTCGGCGACCGGAAGGGCGCGGTGGCGCACCTCAAGGAGGTTTTGGAGATGCGGCGCACGGTGGGCGACGCGGCGGGGGACACGGACGCGCTCGGCGCCATCGCCGACATATACACCGAGCTCGGGGACCTGGAGAACGCGGGAAAGTACTACGACCTGTACCTGGACGCGCTCAACAACGAGATGATGTAGGGGAGGATGTGCTCGTGAACACGTATACGAAAGTATATTCGAAGGCGTGACCTCGCGGGACAGTCGTACGGGTGGCCATCTACGCGCGACGCGACCTCGACGAAGAATCGAGTGCTTGTAGTTACTTAAACGACTCTCACCTCAAGAACGACGGCACGTCCGTTGGCGCCACCGCTCCGCTCTCGCACACGATGGCGCGCACGCACGACGCGGGCGTGCTGTCGTACTTGAGGTTGAGCACGGACAACCGCTCGTGGCTCCGCCAGCCCGCGAGGGGCGAGCCCGCGGAACCGCCGGACCCGCGTGCCGACCCGCGCGCTTGGCCCGACGCGTCCCCGGCGTCCCGAGTCGCGCCCGAGTCGACGTACGCGTTCGCGTCGTTTTTTGAACCGTCGTTTTTGTCGCCGCTCGCGTCTCGCGCCGGGCTCACCGCCGCTCGCGTCTCGCCGCGCGTTCGCGCGCTCCGCCTGCCTTCGCGTCCTGAAGCCCCGAACGCCACGGCGTCGGGGTCCCCGAGCTCGTTGTGCGCCACCGCGTCCAGCTGCACGCGCTCGTGGAACTTGCACGTTTCGGCGGCGACCAGCACGGGGATCCCGTACTCCACCGCCGACGCGGCGACGATTGCGGCGCCGCAGCGCGACACGACGGCGCCGTTGGCGAGCACGGCGGCTGCGCCGAGAAGCACTTTCGTCACCTTTCCCTTGCGCAGCACGTAGTCCAGGCCGGTCAACACGCTGTACGTGCACTCGATCCCGCACCGACGCAGTTTTCGTAACTGGACCAAACCTTCGTTGTCGGCGTCGCGCGAATCGATCACCGCGACGCCGAAGCTTCGGCCCCGTCGCCGCGCCTCCTTCAAAATCTCAAAGGCGTGGTGCGAGAGCCCGTACGTCGCGACGACGTCGCCGTCCGCGATTTCGTTCGCGCCGTGCTCGGCGATGCTCCGGCCGGCTTTCTCGATTTTTTCCATCTGGAAGTACTCCAGGTGCGCCATGGTTTTCCGGCGGGACTCAAAGTCGCTCGCGTGGTCCACGCTCCCCGCGACGTCGGATCCACCACCGCCGCCTCCGTCGCGTCCGTCGCTCGCGCGCTCCTCGGACATGCGCGCGAGGTGCGTCTTGAGCGACTTCACGGCGTTTCCCATGGAGACGCTCATCGGCCGCGCGGACTGGATGTGCTGCACGACGGCGTTGACGCGCGCGGTGAGGGCGTGCGCGTACGTCTCATCCGGCGGAACCTCAAACGACTCGACCACCTTCTTGAGCGTGTGCAGCAGCGCCGCGCACCGCGCGCGGCCGCCGGAGACGGTACCGTCCGCGTAGAGCCGCGCGACGCGCGAAACCGCGGGGTGCTCATCCGCGTCGTGTTTCTCCGCGCCGAAGTTCACCGACGCGCGTTTGTTGGTTTTTTCACCGTTCGTTTTATGTTCGCCGCCGGCGTCAAACGGACGCAGGTGCGAGAAGTGGTCGGAAAGAGCGTTTCCGGAAAGAGCGTGTTTGCTCTTCGCCTTGGCGCTCGCCTTGGCCTCGCGCGCGCGTTCCACGCGCTGCGCCTGCCTCGCCGGGTTCCCGACGACGTTCCCGAGAGGTTCGCGCGACGACGACTCGTCGCCAGTCGCGACTTTCTGCAAATCGCCCGCCGAGCCGCCGGCGACTTTTTTCGTCATCGAAAAATCGCCGCCCCCCTCCTTCTTGGCCGCCTTGGCCGCCTTCTGCGCCTCCTGCTGCGCCCTGCGCTCGGCGCGCGTGAGCTGTGCCTTGGGCGCCGCCGCCGCGCCCTTCTTCTCCATCTCCGCCAGGTGCGCCGCCTTCCGCGCCTCCTTGGCGGCTTTGGCGGCGGCTTTCGCCGCCTCCGCCGCCTCCGCGCCGGCGGCGGGCGCCGCGGGCGTCCCGCTGGAGGCCATGGAGGAGGCGTCGGAGGCTCGCGTCTGGAGGCTCCCGCCGTGTGATGCGAGCGGCGCGGACGCGCGGTCGGTCGCGGGATCGAAGCCCGTATGAGTAATTAGTCTCTCCGACGGGGTCTCTCCAGCCGGCGCGGCGGGGCGCGCGTCGAGTTCGAGTTCGCGTTCCACCTCGCGCTTGGCGTCGAGGTCGAAGACGCTCGGGGGCTTGGAGCCGCCCTGCGCCACGAGGCGCACGTCGCGCATGATCTCGGTGATCTGCGCGGGGTTTGGAGGTTTGGGATTTTGGGATGGGGGCGGTCGGGGTCAGAGGCTGGGCGATCGAAGCGCGCTCGAGAGACGCGCTCGAGATTTCGTCGGCGCCGGCGGTCCGATCGCGCGTGCGCCGGAAACCCCGACGAGCGGGAGGGAGAAGAACGTCACGCGCCACGACGAGGAGGAGAGGCGGTGGTTTCCTCTCTGGCTCGGCGCGCGCGCGCGTCCACGACGCGCGACGTACCCCTCTGGTGTCCCCCTGCGATCCCTCCCCGCTCTGGGGCGACCCGAGGGTGGTCTTCCCGTGGAAGTGCGGGGTGATGAGCACGGGGTTGGGGGACCCCGGCCCGAGCGAGGGCTCGCCGAGGTGCACGGAGTCGCTCGAGAAGGCGAGCTGCACTTCCTCGGCCTCGGCCTCGGCCTCGGCGCCCGCGACGGCGAACCCGACGGTGCGTTTGATCGGCTGCGCCATGGCGATCGCGTGGCCTGATCTGGGACCGGACGGCGGGAGCGCGAGCGCGAAGGACGCGCGGACCCAACCAAACCCACTCTCGAGCGCCGATCGATTTTCGCCCGCCGCGCGAACGCGGCGAGAGGAGCTCTGCACGACGGCGCGCGTCTGTCGAAATGGTACACTGTAATGTGTTCCACGTGGGAATAAAAAAATTCCCGAAACGCGCTCGACGTCCGCGGGACGCTATAGTTGTTTTGCTCTACGCCTCGCGCCGCTCGAACGCCATGATCCCGTACCCGCTCCAGCGCCGCATCGTCGCTCTCGCCTCTTCCCAGGGGATCCAGACCGCGGGCCTCTGCCCGCGCCGCGCGGTGAGCATCTCGCGCGTCTCGCGCCATCGGATCTCGCGCGAGTCGGATGCGTCGCCGTCGCCGTCGTCGCCCGCATTGTTTGCATTTTCTTCGCGGCGTTCGCGCAGCGCGTACACGGGGGCGTAGTGGTTCGCGTGGTGCGACACCAGGAACACCCCCGGTCGCGCGAACAGAGCCCTGAGCGCGTGCCACTCGTGCGATGCCCGAGTGGTTTCGACATCAGTGTCGCTCGACGCGTGCTTCGCGATCGCCGCCTCCAACGACGGACGCGTCTTGGTTTTGATCCCAAACGCGACGCGAGCCGAGAAAACGTATGACTTTTCAGTTTCGTTCGGCGACGACGGCGACGAGTTCGTCTCGTTCGTCTCGTTCGTCTCGACGAGCCTTCTGAACACGCGCATCACCTCCGCGTTCCCGAACGCCGCGGTGCTCGGTTTGTCCCGCCGTAGTTTCTCCAAACCCGCGCGCGCCTTCAGCACGGACCAAATCTCGGCGCGCCAATCGAATTTTTTAATTTTTTTTTCGCCGTCGTCGTCGTCGTCCGACGCCGCGCTCGACGCGCTCGCGTCGCCGTCGTTTGAGGCGCTTTCGTTTTCGTCGTTTGAGACGCCGAGATTTCGAGACTGGATTCCTGACGACGCGCCGAGAAACGCCGCGCTGGGAGGCCCGAGCCGTGTGAGCGTCTTCTTCGGGAAGGATTTCTTCTTCTGTTTCGGCTGACGAGCGTCTTTGTTCGCGACTTCGTTGGCGACTTTTTTTTCGTCGGCGCCGCGCGGATCGACGTCGGCGACGCACGCGGGTTCGTTTTCCGACGACGTTTCCGACGACGCGCGCTCCGGCGTTTTCGTTTTCGTTCTTCTCTTCCCGGCTTTCTCTTCCCGGAGCAGCGCCGCGACGGCGGCGAAGGCGTCTTCCGCGTCATGACACGTTTCCTCGATCGAGGAAACGTCGTCCGCGTCGCCCGCGAACGACGAAGTTTCGCCTTTTGTTGTTCGACTCGTCGCCGTCTCCTCGACGACGCGCATCGCGTCGCCGCGGCGCATCGCGGGGTCCGCTTTGCTCCGCCCCCCCAGAGTGGCGCCGGACGGGTCACTCGCGATGCGTTCCAGAACCGCGCGTTCGAACGCGTCGAAGGCGTCGGACGATACGCCCAGCAGTCGCGCGAACCGCGCCTTCCTCCGCGCCAGGTTCGTCTCCGCGCCGAGCGCCATGGCGTCCAGAACGTCGCGAACGCCCATCGCGCGCGCGTCCCGTCGGCCGCCGGCGCACGCCAGCGCGTTCCACGCGCCCGCGACGACCGCCGCCGCGCACGAAGGCGAGGGCTGCTTCACCCACGCGTTCAGCGCCGAGCCGTTCACCAGCAGCGCGAACGCGGGGATGAACGTCCCGTCCGCGGTGGTGGGCAACGACGCCCCGTCCGGGGGCAACAACGTCGACCGGAGCGCCTCCCACGAACTCGAAGCCTCCTCGTCGTCCGCGGTGTCCATCTCGACGGCTGGGAGGGCGAGGTCGCCCGCGTCCGCGTCCGGGGGGAGACCCTCCGAGGGCACCGCGCCCGCGGGCGCGGGAGCGGCGTCGGCCATCCCGCCGGCGCGGCGGGATCTCACGACCGTCGAGTTGGACAAGACGACGTTAACGGTTGGCTGCGTCGCGTTT
>Ga0181563_10006699_pt1 | contig 10298 bp, 20 predicted proteins | sample 011ome_25_FD_133759 | JGI IMG/M metagenome (GOLD analysis project Ga0181563, IMG submission 133759) | Coastal salt marsh microbial communities from the Groves Creek Marsh, Skidaway Island, Georgia - 011512CT metaG (megahit assembly) | ecosystem: Environmental > Aquatic > Marine > Intertidal... | reverse complement strand
ATTATTAAAGGGGTCAGACAACTGGAGTAAAGCATTAAGCTATATTCAATCTGGCGGAAGCGTAACAACAATAGTAAGTAAATATGACGTGTCTATTGAAGACAAGTCTGAATTAAAATCGTATGAAGTCAGAACAAGTAGTACAAAAGCTTAAAAATGATTCAGATTATTATGGAGAATTTGGAAAACAATATTTAAGCAATTCAGACATATCCGTATTACTCAATAATCCACTTGCTTTTAAGCAACCATCACAATCAATTCCAGCATTTTTAGTCGGAGGTTATTTTCACACTGCAATACTTGAACCAGATAAATTAAAAAAGTATAAAGTGATTGAAGCAACAACTAGAAGTACAAAGAAATATAAGGAAATTTCTGAAGGTGAGTTATGCTTATTACAGCATGAAGTAGATCAAATTGAGTTGATGCGAGAAAAAATTTTAAATAATAAAATTTGTAAAGAATTTATTCAAGGTACAAATAATAAATCACAGATTGAATACGAGGTACCGGGGATAATAGAATTAGAAGGTAATTGGTGGAAAGGAAAGGCTGATATAGTTAATCATGACGAAAAATTAATAATAGATCTGAAAACAACAAGTGATATAAACCGTTTTAAGTCTTCATCTTACCGCTATAATTACGATAGCCAAGCTTATATATATAAAAATATATTTGGTTATGATTTTTTATTTATTGCTATAGATAAAACTACACATCAAATTGGTATCTTTGATTGTTCAGACAGATTTTATGAATCTGGAATGGATAAAGTAAAGAGAGCAACTGAAGTTTATGATTTATTCTATAAGACAGATGGGTTCGATCCATCACAATATTTTTTAACTAAAACACTTTAATTTTATTATGGCACGAACTAGAAAAAGAACTTGTAATGTAACAGGAATTACAACAAGTGAAGCAAATTTTTACAATGGTCATAACCATGTAAAAGCAGTAGATAATCTACGACGCGTAACTGGAGCAAATAAAGATCAGTTGCGTAGAATGTTTAACACTTTAAGTACATATTAATATGGCTGGTATTATTAAAACAAGTATTAATCTTTCTGCAATACCTAAAGAAAAAATTATTGAAGGTAAGAAAGGTAAGTATTTGCCAATAACAATTACTATTAATGATGAGGTTGACCAGTTTGGTAACCAAGGCCCTGTGATTGTGTCACAGTCAAAAGAAGAAAGAGAATCTAAAGTTGAAAAGGTTTATTTAGGTAATGCACAAGTTGTTTGGACAAACGGTGAATTTCCTCAACCCGCTCCAAGAGATGGACAGCAACCTCTTCAACAAGCATCAATTCAGACTAAATCAATAGTTGAAGAAAATGATTTGCCATTTTGATGAAGATTATATTGATGTTGAAATGAATGAAGATGGAAATATTGTATTAATAGAAGATTAATATGCAAGTTAACACAACAGAGATCAATGGATTTGTAATTGACCAGTTCAATGTACATAGTCTTGAGACAGGTAAAACGCAGGGGATTTGTCCCCTGTGTTCTTCTGATAGACAACCTAAAAATCAAAAGCAAAAATGTGCTTCTTACGATTGGGAACGGGGTCTCGGTACTTGCCATAACTGCAATAGAACATTTCAATTACACACGTATCAACGAAAAGGTATAATGGAAAAAGAATATATTTTACCGGAAATAAAAAAAATAGAAGTAGTTGGTACTAAAGTACAAGAATGGTTTAAATCAAGAGGTATATCTCAGCAGACTCTTAGTGATTTAAAAGTTACTGAGGGTCCTGAGTTTATGCCACAAACAGGTAAGGTAGAAAATGCTATACACTTTAATTATTTTATAGGCGATCAACTTATTAATGTAAAATATAGAGATGGCAGAAAGAATTTTAAATTATATAAAGGAGCAGAAAAAATATTTTATAATATTGATAATATTATTGGCCACAACTATTGTATTATTGTGGAAGGCGAGATTGATGTTCTTAGTATTTATGAATCTGGCATACATAATGTTGTCTCAGTCCCTAATGGAGCTACTCTTACTTCCAACAATCTTGACTATCTTGATAATTGTATTGATTATTTTGTTGATAAAGATAAAATAATAATTGCAGTTGATCAAGATGAACCTGGGCAAGCTTTACAGCAAGAATTAATAAGACGATTAGGTGCTGAAGTTTGTTATATAGCTTCATTTGAAGATTGTAAAGATGCAAATGAATATTTATTAAAATATGGAAAAGAAAAACTGGCGCAGTGTATTGCCAAAGCAAAACCAGTGCCACTCGAGAATGTTACCACATTCAAAGACATTGAAGCAGAAATTACGGATTTTGTACGTAATGGGTTTAAAAAAGGCTTTCAAATTGGTTTGCCAAATTTTGATGACATATTTTCAACTTATACAGGCCAATTTATTACTGTTACTGGTATACCTTCTTCAGGTAAATCCGACTTTGTTGACCAAATGGTGGTTGGGTACAATCAAAACTACGGTTGGAAAACAGCGTTTGCTTCGCCTGAAAATGCGCCAACATACTTGCATGCTCATAAACTCATGCGAAAAGTATGGCAAGGAATGCCTACCCAGTACGAAATTGGCAATGAAAAATGGGAAAAAGTTGCAAATCATGTAAATGATAATTTCTTTTTTATAGATATGGAGCGGTATACGCTTGAATCTGTTTTAAAGAAAGGTGCTGAGCTAGTAAAAAGAAAAGGTATTAAATGTTTAATAATTGATCCATTTAATAAGATACGAGATATAGATGCAAAAACAGAAGATGTTAATAGATATACTATGGAATATCTTACTAAAATTGAAATTTTTGCTAAAAAATATGATGTGTTAGTTATTGTTGTTGCACATCCAACTAAAATGTATAAGGATTCAAATGGAAAAATTGAAGAACCGACAATGTATAATATTAAAGGAGGTGGTGAGTGGTATGATGCTTCTTATCATGGTCTGCTTGTTCATAGGGACTACGATAATAAAACTGTTAAGGCGAAAGTGCTTAAAGTTAAGTTCCAAAATTTGGGAGAAAACGGCGCGGAAGCACATTTTAAATGGGAACCAAAATCAGGATGTTTCATACCCCACGAACCTTTAAATTTACAAGAAGAACAAATGCCTTGGGAATAAATGGCTAAAAAAGAAACAAAATGGATGCCTGAATATTCACCTTCTGATGAAGAAAATAAATGGCATATTTTTTGTGTAAACAATGGAATAATAATATCACCTATTGCAGCACAAAGAGGACCTAACCCTAAAGAATGGAAAATTGGAATTTCTTTTATGCCTGATTATAAAAAAGTAAATTTATCGCCATCTATATATGATGAGAATATTATTTGGCAAGAAATGTATAAAATAATGAAGTTTTATTATGATAAATATTGATGAAGAATATAGGTCTTTATTATCTGGTGTGTTTCACGCCGGAAAGAATAAAGAAGATCGTACAGGAGTAGGAACTCGATCTGTATTTGGTAGAATGATAACTCATGATATGAGTGCAGGATTCCCGCTTATAACAACTAAAAAAGTAAATTTTAATCATGCGCTTACAGAAATATTATGGATACTTCAGGGTAGGACTGATATGCAATATTTGGTTAATAATGGTGTTAATTATTGGACTCCCAACTATGAAGCCAGCGGAAGGACAGATGGAAGTCTTGGTAAGGTTTACGGTTATCAATGGAGAAATTTCAATGGCACTGATCAGTTGCTTTCTTTATTATTGGACATCAAAAACAATCCATCTTCAAGAAGACTTATCATTAATGCGTGGAACGCTGCTGATCTCAATGATATGGCACTTCCTCCTTGTCATTATGGTTTTCAAGTCTATATAAATGATGGTACAATGGATCTTATGTGGCAACAAAGATCAGTTGATATATTTTTAGGATTGCCCTATGATATAGCTATGTACGGATTATTATTATTAATGCTAGCTAAAGGTAATAAGTATAAGCCTGGAAAATTAATAGGACAATTAGGGGACTGTCATTTATATAATAATCATTTAAAGCAAGCTGAAATACAATTAACAAGAGAACCAAGATCTTTACCAACTGTTGATTTAACTTTTGGTTTAAAAGTTGAAGAAGGCGCAAATAATTTTATAATGATCCCAAATCATAAAATGTTTAAATTAAATAATTATAACCCACATGGAGGAATCAAAGCACCACTCGCAGTCTGATGAATTATGGTTCATTAAAACCAATTATGCAAGCGAATGGTTATCAGAGAAAAGTAAAAAAATAATCGAGCAAATAAAAAATAAACATATGAAAAAATTTATATTTACATTGCTATTCCTTATATTCGTTTAATATGTTTTATATTTATCATATTCCCGGTAAAAAAATAGGAGTAACACGTAATCTAAATAATAGAGTTACGCTGATGCAGGGCTATAAGCCTGATGAATATGAAGTTCTTGATTCTTCTGAAGATATTGATTATATATCTAAGAGGGAAATAGAACTTCAAAAGTCTTATGGATATAAAGTTGACAGAAAATTATATAAAAATTTATTTAAATCAAATATGAAAATAAACGCAACTGAACAAACTACAACATTTCCTTGTGCTAAAAAAGATTTAGCAGATCTATTATTAGATAATGATGGTTTTAAATGGGAAACAAGTATAGGTGAATTTGAATTAACAGAAGAAACAAGAAGATGGATATTAGCAAATGCTAAAACATCAATGTATAAAGATGACAGGTGCTACATTTATAATAAAGCTTTTTATGAAGCTTTTTTGGCAGAAACAACTTACGACAAAGAAAACATATTTGGACTCATTAGAAGCTGGGCAGACGAGCGTGGTATCTATGCTAAAGGAGATGTTAAAACGCAATTAATTAAATTATATGAAGAATCAGGAGAATTATCCCAAGGAATACTTAAAAATAGCAAACCAGATATTGTTGATGCTATTGGTGATTGTGTTGTTGTTCTCACTAATCTCGCCCACCTTGCAGGTACCGACATTGAAACTTGTATTCAGTCTGCTTATGATGAAATATCTTCTCGAACTGGTAAAATGGTGAATGGTACATTTGTAAAAACAACATTATAATGAGAGATAAAATAATACAACAAGTAATAAATAAAATTCAATCCAGATCTGATGTTGGTTTTAAAAAGTACGGTATTACTTTAGAAGACGATAAACAACCTCTTGATACATGGCTGCAACATTTACAAGAAGAATTAATGGATGCTGTTAATTATCTTGAAAAAGCACGTATGGTATTAAGAGAAGAGATTGAAGAATGTTATATTAAAGATGCGGAAAAAGAGTAAAAAAAGAGGACCTGTTGTAGCTAAGCGTATTAGTTATGACGGGCATAATTTTGCTTCAGGTTTAGAACGATATATGCATATGGTTTTAAAAAAAGCAAAAATAAAAGCAAGATACGAAGGCGAAACGTTTGTTCTAATAAATGGATTTCATTTTGAAAATGAAGTTTATGAAAAACAATCTAATGGTAAAGGTGAATTTATAAATAGAGGTAGTAAAAGAATATTACCAATTAAATATACACCGGATTTTATTGGTGAAGATTTTATAATAGAATGTAAAGGAAGGGCTAATGAATCTTTTCCAATTAGATGGAAGTTGTTTAAAAAATTAGTCACAGAGCAATTTCCAGATTATACTTTGTATAAACCACAAAATCAAAAAGAATGCGACAGAACAATAGAATTAATCCTGAACAAGCGAAAAAAATAGCTAGGATAAAATATGCAGAAAGACAAATAGAAAAATGGATTAAATGGTCTATTGAAAACAGAGGATATATAAAATATAAAGAATTAGTGGAAATCCACGATAAATACAATATTAACTGCTATGGCTAAAGCTAAAATGAATTTTGTGGTTTTTAAGAAAAAACCTAAAGTTAGAAGACCCGGTGTTCATGCAAAAACTAAAACATCAAAACTTAAGAGTAGTAAAAACTATATTAAACTTTATAAAGGACAAGGAAAATGAAGTCATGGGAACTTAGTATTGGATTTTATCCTGGAATATTGTTAGGAATAAGATCCTATGTAGAAAAAGATTTTGTACAACATGTATTATATTTACCATTGGTAGACATTTGCTTAGAAATAGATAGATAATATGGGATTATTTGATGAAAGAATACCGTACAAGCCGTTTGAATATCCAGAATATTACACAGAAGGATGGCTTAAACAAGCACAAGCTTTTTGGCTTCACACAGAGATACCAATGTCAGGTGATGTCAAAGATTGGAATGAAAAACTTACCGAGGGAGAAAAGAACTTGGTTGGAAATATACTTTTGGGATTTGCACAAACGGAATGTGCTGTATCTGATTATTGGACCCAAAAAGTTGTATCGTGGTTTCCTAAACATGAAATCCAGCAAATGGCAATGATGTTTGGATCACAAGAAACAATTCATGCAGTAGCATATAGTTATTTAAACGAAACATTAGGACTTGAAAATTTTGAAGCTTTTTTACATGAACCGGCTACATCTGCTAGGTTTGATAACCTTGTATCTTATGATGGGAATGATCCTGTTGGAATTGGGCGTTCACTCGCAATTTTCTCAGCATTTGCCGAAGGGGTTAGCCTTTACTCTGCGTTTGCTGTATTGTACAGTTTTCAATTGCGAAACCTTTTAAAAGGAATTGGACAACAAATGAAGTGGAGTGTGAGAGATGAATCTTTACATTCTAAAATGGGTTGTCAGTTATTTAGACATATGTGTGAAGAAATACCTACACTATTAAAAGATTGCAAAAAAGATGTTATTACAGCAGCAGAAACAATGCTTGACGCAGAAGAACGATACATTGATAAAATGTTCGAACAAGGAGATATTGAAAATCTTAAAGCCAACGATCTCAAACAATTTATTAGAAAAAGACTTAATGAAAAATTACAAGAGCTTGGTTACAGCGACCTCGGGCAATACTTTACGTTTAACGAAAAAAGAGCGGCAAATCTTGACTGGTTCTATCATCTTACCGGGGGGCATACTCATACTGATTTTTTTGCTATTAGGTCGACTGATTATTCCAAAGCAAACGAGGGTGAAGATTTTGAAGATATTTGGTAATGAGAAAGTGCAATAAATGCCATAAAGAAAAATCAACTGATAAGTTTAGATATGGTAAACGCACTTGTAAAAAGTGTGAATACAGATTTAAGCAAAGATTTTTAAGAGCATTAGTACATGATCGTAGGCTAACGGCTACTGAAAGATTAGCAAATAGATTAGGATATATGGGTACTGCATTTATTATGATGTCACCATATTTATTATCTTACGGTATTATAGGCGGAATTACCTATGTTATTGGTGGTATATTATCAATGCCACAAGTATTTGTAGCTAAACAATGGAATTTAGTTGCAGTAAATATAAATGTAACAATTGGATATTTAATTTATTTATATAATGCATAATGAAAGAAAACAAATTAATAGAAATGTGGAACAGAATAGAAACTCTTGGTTCCATAATACAACAAATGAGTCAAGAAATGGCGAATCTCAGAGATTTATCTATTGGGACGATGAGCTTAGTTAAAAAATTTCCAGACTACGAAAAAGCAATAGAAGAATTAACAAAAGATTTAAAAGAAAATCAAGAACAAAAAGATGAAAATGCAACAATGGAATAATGATTGGGTTAAAGGTGAAGACTATCCTGTTTGGGGTGATACAGAAGTTTATAAAAAAACTATTACTGGTGGATATTTATTGCCTTATGAATCACCAAAAGATGCATATTTAAGAGTAAGTAATGCTGTTGCAAAGCGTTTATATAAGCCAGAATTAGCTGAAAAGTTTTTTGATTATATATGGAAGGGCTGGTTGTGTTTAGCTTCACCAGTGTTGTCTAATACAGGTACAGATAGAGGTTTACCTATTTCTTGTTTTGGTATTGACGTTGCAGATAGTATTCAAGATATTGGACAAAAGAATTTAGAAATGATGCTCTTAGCCAAGCATGGCGGCGGTGTTGGTATAGGAGTTAATATGATTAGACCCGCTGGTGCTAAAATTACAGGCAATGGAACATCTGATGGAGTGGTGCCGTTTTGCAAGATATACGATTCAACAATACTTGCCACTAATCAAGGATCTGTCCGGCGAGGAGCTGCGTCAGTTAATATCAATATTGATCATCCCGACTTTGAAGAATGGCTGGAGATCAGAGAACCCAAAGGAGACGTTAATAGACAGTCACTCAATTTACACCAGTGCGCTGTGGTCGGTGACAAGTTTATGCGAAGACTTGAACAAGGAGATCAAGAAGCTAGACGTAAATGGGGAAAATTATTACAAAAACGTAAAGCAACTGGAGAGCCTTATATATTATTTAAAGGAAATACAAACAAGGCAAATCCAACTGCGTATAAATCAAATGGGCTCAAAGTCCATATGACAAATATATGTAGTGAAATTGTATTACATACAGATGAATCGCATAGTTTTGTTTGTTGTTTATCTTCTTTAAATCTTGCTAAATATGATGAATGGAAAAATAGCAATTTAGTTTATGATTCTATTTGGTTTTTAGATGGAGTACTTGAAGAATTTATACAAAAAGCAAAAAATATGCGTGGCTTTGAAAACTCTGTACGTTCTGCAGAAAAAGGTAGAGCATTAGGATTAGGAGTTTTAGGGTGGCATACATTATTACAACAAAATGGAATAGCATTTGAAGGGCTATTGGCACAATTTAAAACACGTGAAATTTTTAGTAAAATTAAGATTGAATCTGAAAGAGCTTCGAGAAAGCTTGCAGAAGTATATGGGGAGCCACTATGGTGCGTGGGTACTGGTATGCGCAACACTCATCTTAGGGCTTTGGCCCCTACAGTCTCTAATAGCAAGCTTAGTGGCAACGTATCTGCTGGAATTGAGCCTTGGGCTGCTAACGTATTTACTGAGCAAAGTGCTAAAGGAACATTTATAAGAAAAAATAATGAGCTTAGAAAAGTATTTAGAAAAATTGGTATTGATACCAAAGAAACTTGGGACAAAATTTTACAAGACGGTGGATCCGTTCAAGGAATTAAAGAACTCGATGGATGGTTTTACGACCACACTGGAAGATTAAATGAAGAAGAGGGAGAGCCTGTAAAAAATGTATTTAAAACATTTAAAGAAATAAACCAATTAGAATTGGTTAATCAGGCAGGCATTAGGCAAGATTATATTGATCAGGCTGTAAGTTTAAATTTAGCATTCCCATCTATAGCTGAACCTAAATGGATTAATAAAGTTCATATGGAAGCATGGAAAAGAGGAATAAAAACTTTATATTATATGAGGACTGAATCGGTATTAAGAGGCGATATAGCCGCTAAAGCTATGGATCCAGATTGTTTATCGTGTGATGGATAAAAAAATAAGGGGCTTTGCGGCCCCTTTTTTTATTCTTTTTTATCTCTTTGTAAATATTCAAGATCTTTCATAAAATCTCGCATTTCAAGTTTTATTTCTTGAAAATCGGCTTCAAGTTTGCGTTGTGCAGGCCAAGTATAATTTTGCTCGTTTTCTTTAAGCTTTCTGTTAGCTTGCTCAAGGGCTTCTATTTTAGCACTAAGTGTATAATAAGAACCAACTATTGAAGCAAATATACCTGCAATAGTGATCACTTGCATTGGACTAATAGTAAAATCTGCTTTACCATCGCCACTAATATCAATCTTTGCCATGCTTTAGTTGTTTTATAATATTAATACCCGTGTATATTATAGTCAGACTTAATACAATTGTTTGTAATGTTTCGTTTATCGTCATAGACGTTGTAAATAAGGCTATTAAGTTTATACCGTATACTTTTAGTGATTCCATTATCCTAGTTTTCCGCCTTTCTTACGGCATTTAGCAATATAACCTGACGCATAAGCTGATGGAAATACTCTATACTTTGCTTTTGCTTTACGATAACATGCATCCTTTAATGCTAAAGGTGTAGATGTTTTTGTTGTTATTGGGCTATATTTCATTTTGTTTTAAATTTATTAGTTTTAAATCCTGATTTAAATGATTTTGTTTTAAATTTAGGTTGTAATTTTTTAGGTTTTTTAGCTTGCTTTTTAATCATATTTAAATCCCATTCGCTCCATCCAAGCGATAATGCTATTGCTTGCCATAATTCTGTTTCGGATTGCATAGCTGTTTTACTATGATCAGCTTTTAAAACAACTCTATCAGCGGGCAAGTTTGTTGCTGCAGAAATTATTTGACCACCAGCGAAAAATGCGGGATTTT
>Ga0181563_10006696_pt1 | contig 10304 bp, 16 predicted proteins | sample 011ome_25_FD_133759 | JGI IMG/M metagenome (GOLD analysis project Ga0181563, IMG submission 133759) | Coastal salt marsh microbial communities from the Groves Creek Marsh, Skidaway Island, Georgia - 011512CT metaG (megahit assembly) | ecosystem: Environmental > Aquatic > Marine > Intertidal... | reverse complement strand
CTATAAAGTTTGTAATGCTATAATTATTAATTTGTTTTTGCCTTGTATAATACATATACAAGAAATATACCAAAGAAGTTTTTGGCAAACAAGTCAAGTATATTATACATTGAATTTTTTATTTTATATGGCAGAACTGCCGCAATACCATAAATAGCCCATATTCCAGCGAAATACCAAAATATTTTTTGCCCCTTTATACTCTTAGAAGCAAAATTTTCATAAATTAAATAAAACATTAAAAAGAATGGTATAAATCCTACAATTGTAGTTAACAAATATGAAAATACTTTCTTTTCTCCTAAATACCCAGCTAACAGCATTAACCAATCCAGAATAGATACTTTAAGTATAACCTCCCAATTATTTTTCAATTCTGTAAAAAAAGATTCACTTTTTACCCCTTTCTCTCCATCTCTCAAAAACATTAAATAAAACATTAAGGTAACTAACATAGTTGGTGTTGTTATCGCCCAATCATAATAACGGAAAGGTGTTATATTTTTGATTGAAGTGAATTTTGAAACCATCCAAGCATAAAATCCCATTTCAATCACTTGCACAATTACCTCCATTAAAAGTAATTCACGAATTAAAGAAAATGATGATGGAACAGCTATATTTAGCGCGTAAATGTCAATTATTGTTGTTATTAATTGAACAAGAATTGAAAAAACACCAGTAATATAAATCAAATTCATATATAAATATATTAAATATATAAATTATTAAATGTATGTTACTTTTTATAAAAAGTAATTTTTATAACCACCTTTAGTAATAGCTAAATAGAAAATCGCACTACCGATAACCCACCACCCGGATGATTGTAGTATAGGCATAGTCAATTCTTTTGATTTATTGTTTTTAATATAATGACTTAATAAATATGTACAACCTAATAACAGGGCCATTGCAAATGTAGCGCTCAATAAAAATTTAGAAATATATTCATTTGTTTTACCGTTTGCTTTCATAAAATAAATACTAGGAAGAATAGAAATTGGATAAGACCACCATATTGACGCAATTAAAGGATTTACAAAAGTTGCCAAAAAACTAACCGATGCAATAATAGTTCCGCCTATCATAAAATTTCTAAATAGTTGTGCGGTAAGAGTATTTGATGTTAATAAATTCATAATTATATATTTTAGAAATATAAATGTATGAATTACGAATTTATATTTTATATTTCTAAAGTATATATTTTATATTTCTAAAGTATATAAGATGTCTGGCTATACTATTGATACATATCCAAGCCGATTAGGAGGGGGTATTCCAGGAGGACAGCCTATGGGCGGATTACTTGGCGGTGGTGCTGCAAGCGGGGGAGGAGGAGGATCTTCGGGCATGGAAGGTGGTGGACGCCGTGCTATTAACCGTTTAATGTTACGACGCGTGTTAAATCACAAGGTTTTTCCTAATGGAAATCCGCAAGTTATTACGCCATTTAGACGGTATTTAAACGCAGGTGATACTGCTGGAACTTTAAATTCATCGCCGTCTTCTCTTTTAGGTCGTCCAATTAGTCAAACTGGTTCTAGTAGCATGGTTTCTCGTATAAATGCGCCTCGTAGTGGTGTTCATACGGGTGATGCATTCTACACGGGTAATCAAAAATATGTTTATGATGGCGCCGATTATGTACGATTTAAAAAACTTCAAGCCACCAACCGAAATTATAATGATTCCAGCAATGGTGGTGAAAACGGCACTACAACCAAACAAGCCCTTTCTCGGGTAAGACGTTAAATCTCATAAGTTTTGAGTTTATGTTTTTGGGTTTATTTACGAAGGTGTAAAATAAATAAAATTGATTAAAAATTATTAAAACTACAATAGTATACAAAATAAAATAGTAATATGTGTCAAGACGATACGCCAAAAGTTCGTAAAGGAGTCGATGGACGAAAAAAGGATCAAAAACACAAAGGCGCCCAAGAACATCGTCTTGGAAATTCAAAATATGTCAGATTAAAAGAAACAATGATGTCAAATAAACAGGGTAAAGACAAATTATAATATATACAATTTTTTAGGAAGTTTATAAGGGGTTTAAGAGTATATAAGTATTAAGCAAGAATATAATAATAATTAAATAATAATAATTAAATAAAAATAATATATAAATGAGTATCCCACCACAAACAGTTGGTCCAGCATCAATCCCTACAAAACAAAATATTCCCAATAATCTTACTGGTTCGGTGATGGGTATGCCTTTTAAATCAGCAACAATGACCCAAGGTAGTTTTTTTTCAATTTCCCGAGCCGCATATAATAAAAATGTAAACAAAAATGTGGATGGTATAGGAAAAACACAAATACCAGACGGTAAAAAGAAATGGTATGGTGCGTCCAGCTCGCGTTCATGTTCGGAACATATTAATTTAAAAGGCATTGAAGCTACTGGAAAAAGCACAACTAATCGGATCATGCCACAACCAATGTCATTTAGTGGCGCAGACCAAAAAACCGTAAAAACGGCTTTAGCGCGTTGTCGTGGAAGTGGATGCGTTGCACCAAAAAAAAAAGGCGCAATTTAATTTATATTATGTTAAATATTATATTAAATATTATTATAATATAAATGGTAAAATCAAAAAAAAACTATAATTCTTCTAAAAAGAATACGCATTCCCGCCGTTATAATAAAAAAGGTGGTGGATTCTTCGGCGGAGACGATACGCTGCCTGTTGCCATGGGAAATGAACCTATGCCGACGACCGCGGCACCTGTAGCACCTGTAGCACCTGTAGCACCTGTAGTACCCAATCAAGAGATAGGAGAAAACAAAGATAAAGAATGTTGTCCTTGTAATAAAGGTATTGGGGATATGTTAAACCCGACAGGTGCACTAAATAAACTTGAACAAAACCTTGTTGGAGCGCAGGAAAAAGCGGTTAATACAGTTTCCCAAAAAGTTACTGATACTAAAGATCAAGTAAAAGAAAAAGGAAAAGGGTTTTTTAGTAGATTGTTTGGAGGCCCAAAATCAGGAGAACCCATATCAGGCGGAGGTCGTAAAAGCAAGCGTCGCACTAGCCGAAAAGGCAAAGGGAAGCGCCGCACTAGCCGAAAAGGCAAAGGGAAGCGCCGCACTAGCCGAAAAGGCAAAGGCAAAGGCATAACCCGCAAACGAAAATAAAAATTTGACAATTTCAATTAAAATATATAAATTGTCAAAATCGAAGCCACTTAATTGTCTATTTTTTTTTAAGCATTAATCTTAATAAAATATACAATCCTAATAATCCTAGCATACTGTAGTAAAAGCGTATTATATAGTCATTTGGCATTTTACTATAATCAATTGTTTTTTTATCAATATTGTTTTTTTGTGGAATAGTATTATTCCCTTTAGTCGTAAAAGATTCATCAACAGTGTAGTTCAAATCATAATCTCGTTTTCTTAATCCATTACTATTTGGAAACCATGAGTCTGGCATTATATCAATATCTGAATTTATTACATATCCAGATTCTAATTTTTTTCTACCATTATTATCAATTGTTTCCATTTTAATTTGTTGACAAGGTGGAGTAGCCCCGCCAGTAAAAGCTAATAAAAGCTGTGTAGGGTGTATTTGTGCAATATTCCCCAAAAGTCCTGGTATTAACCCTTTAAAACTACCTAATCTAATATTACCACTTATATTAGAAAGAAGAGGAATTGCTCCATCTGGAACATTATTAACATAAATAGACCGTTTTACAGATTCTCCAGTAGCTTTATCTTTGCATTGAATACCTGTTTCAACAAAAAACTTATTTCCTAAAGGACCATTTATATTACCAATATACCTTCCGTTTTCATCTACATTTTTACCAGCACAATCACCTAGATTGCAAGTCCCTGTTGTAAGTAATTCAATATAGCTTAATAACCCACTTACATCATCCGCTAACGCATTAAATGAAGGCGCACTTGACATTCCAAGCTCTCGTGGAGTCTTTATGTGTTTAACATAATTATATGTTGGTCCTAACATTCCACCTTCTTTTTCAGATTCTTCTACGCCGCCCTGTGTATTAATATCTTTAAATTGATTACCTGACATTATTATTAATATATATTAATATATAATTTATATTTTTATTTTATTTGCTTCATTACTTAAATTAATCAAATCATTTAATTTTAATTGTAAATCATTTATCTTTGTTGCTTCTTCGGCCGATAAATTATGTTTTTCTAATACTGAATGTTGGGTAAATTTTTCTTCTTCTATAATTTCGGAGGATTTATTATTTTTGTGTGGGTTCGACACCTTGATATGGTCTTCAAATCCTTCAATCCCCGGACATTTTTTTGTAGTTTGAATAAATGTATTATATAAATAATAAAATAGGAGAATGGAAAACAATACAATAAGAGATTTTACAAGTATCATTTATTATAACTTATTATTTTTTTCTAAAAATATCTCTCTATATAATAAATAAATGGCATTATTACCTATATCACCATATATATCATGGAAAGGGTTATCTACGAATAGTGCTATTCCATCATTTTCCAGACCAGATTTAACTGTAAGTGGACCAGAGTTTAAGGCTAATCCCATTAAACATTGGCGAAAACAGCTGATTCCTACAGAAAATAGTGGAAATCGTAACCGCCGTGCTGGTGCTGGTATACCAAATGATACGCCGGGCGGTAGTGTGTATTTAGGAAATGTAAATGAAAATACAGATTGTTTATTAAACGCATCTTCCGACACGAGTGGAATAAAAGAAAATATTATAAAATTTAATAATACAAATTTTGTGTATGACATTTCTGGTTGTTTAATAGGAGATTGTAACCCCCAAAGAAAGTACATACGTCCAGCAACTACAATTATAAACAAAAAATATCATGTTGATCGTAAAAGTTATTTACGTAGTCGTTGTAATTTATATGATCAAAATTTAAATAATAATATAACTCATCCTAATTGTACTGATTGTCCTAATACAACAGCTAATTGTCAAAGTATATATAAACCTAATAATGTTCAATATTCTAAACAAGGCGCAGTCGATAGTAGTGATCGTATTACGCGTCTTAAATTAAACACAGTTAACAAAAATGCGGCATCTTATAAAGAATTATTTGGAACTAGTGCTTCGCGTTATTTGGGTATGGCTTCAACGCCTTATTTTGTTAAATCGAAATATCAAGTATGTGTTCCTTTAACCTGTCGGACATTTTAAATGTCTGACGGATTAAAAAAAGTGGACACAATACTATATGCGAGACTAATTAAAATAAAATAAAATAAAATAAAAAGATAGTGATAAAAATATATTATATTTGTTATAATATAATATAATATATGAATCATTTATTCGCTTCTTATCAAAAAAATATTGCAATTGGCGGACATGACGGTAATCGGTTTTTGGCGCGACCAATTAATTCTTGGCGAAAACAATATCAAACAACAACAGGATACAGTCGTGCATCAGTTGGAATGCCAATGGATAGACCGGGAGGAGTGGTCCCGGTCAAGAGCGAATATATACAATGCGAAACTTGTAAAGGTTCTTTACCGATAAAAGTTGAAACGATAAATGATTCTGACTGTTATTCTTGTAAAAAGATTATAAATAATGTACAATTATCGGATAAACACTATACTGATACTAGCTCTTATTTACAGTCACGGTGTTCAAAATATCATCAAAATATAAGTACTGGTCGTGTATCATCAATTGAGTATTTTTCACAAGACGGTAAACCGATTGACCCTTCTGACTCAGAAAATGGAACTCAAGTAAGAGAAACTAAAAATTGTTATAATCATAAACCGCCTCTTTCTTGTAATAGAACAATTTATAAACCGAATAATGTTCAATATGCGCAACAAGGCGGAGTTTCGGCTAGTTCAAGAATATCCCGATTAAAATATAATACATTAAACAATAATGGATTAGATTATTCTGCCAAAACTGCAATGAATGAAAATAGCGGGCGCCTTCAATCACATCCAAGTCCATCTTATTTTGTAAAATATAAACCACAACCAATTGTTTATTCTCATAGAACTGGTGCACTAACGGTATGTCCGTCAGAAAATACTGTATGTATGATTTGAATAAAAAAATCAATTCAATAAAGAATCAATTCATTTTTTCTTTTTTAATCGTTTATTATTGGTTAAGCCAAATCAACTGTTTCATGATCTGGCGCTGCCCCATATGAAATTAAATCTGGCAGATCATCGTCATCACTATCATCATTCTCCAGCATCGAATGATGCGACGGCGACGGCGATGTACTTCGATAATTATTGCTGGTTGTGATAGCTTCCATCTCTGTATAACATTTACAAATGCGCCAGCGAATTGAATTGAGGGCTTTCACAACGTTGATAGTAGAAGGCCCCCAAAAGAGAAACATATTGGTTTCGCGATCATGCCAAATGAAGTAAATTCCACATACTACAGTTGTCTTCTTGAAGAAATAACCGTCAATTCCAATAACCTTCTTCATAACAGTGACATTCGGTGGAGCTGGAATATATCCAAATACAATCGGGTTTTTATTGGCTTTACCGTCGTGGTTCATGTGGAGAGTGTGCTTTAATCTCGAAATATAGATGGCCAGTTCTTGATCGGGTGGAACGCCTTTGTGCGTAAGAATGTCTAAATGTTGACATACCGTTTCTGTGCGCGCATTTCGCAAATCATACCTGACTGGCGGGGCCAAAATCGTCTTTTTTACTTTTTCCGCTTGGTCTTGTTGTTGTGTTTGATAATTACCTGACTGACGCGCTTCATATTCTTGTTGGGACATAGTGTTGGACATATGAGAACTCATGATAGTTTGTTTGTTGGGTTGTTATCATTCGTTAATAATCAAAAGTTTAATTCAATTTTTTTCACAAAATAAATTTACATTAAATGTATTAAATCATTTAAATGCAAATCATTTAATACTTTTAATATGAACCCTGCCGATTTTGGATTTATAGTTACTCGAAATATTAATAATGATACTGATAAAAAATATTGGCGTGAATGTGTTAGTTGTATTAGAAAATATTACAAAGAAGAAAAAATCATAGTTATAGATGATAACTCTTCATTGAAAACAGATATTGAGAAAGAAACCAATGAATTTTACAATTTGGAAATAGTAATATCGGAATATTTGGGCGCAGGCGAAGTTCTTGGTTATTATTATGGATGGAAATATCGGCCTTTTAAAAAATTTGCAGTTATACACGATTCAATGTTTTTACAAGGTAAATTACCCGATAATGAAACAATAAAATTTTTATGGCATTTTGATAAATATTTAGGAGGAGGGATTGATGCAAAAAATGACACAAATGTAACCTTTATTAATTTTTGTAATCAACAGGATAAATTATTCAATTTATATTTTAATAAAAATGAATGGGTTGGATGTTTTGGTGCGTCTAGTTTAATCACATTAGATTTTGTTGATGTATTATTTTCCAAATATAATTTTTTAAATTGTATCAAGAATGTTAAAGTACGACACGATAGAGAGGCAATGGAAAGAGTTTTTGCGTTAATTGTTTTATTAGAAAACCCTTTATTGAAAAACAATCCTTCACTTTTTGGAAATATATTAACTGATTATCCAAATGCTTACGCAATCAAATGGCACCACTATTCTCAAGGATTTAGAAATCCTAATGTAGCGGTGAATAAAGTATGGTCGGGTAGATAAAAATAATTTTCTATGTCAATAGAAATAGAAAAAATAGAAATAAAATAATAATTCATTATATATTATGTTAAATATGAAATCATATTGTATAATATATAATATAAAAAATGGTGGTATATCGAACAAAAGAGCAACGTATGACCGAAGTAAAACCTATAATTAATAAATTGACTGAATTACAAATAAAGGCATCTGAACACGAAGAAATTCGTGAACTTTTAACAAAAATACAAATCTATATTCAACAAGGAGAGAGAATAGAAATAAATATTCCTTTTCCAATTGCTGATGTAGAGATTAAAGGTGTTTTGGCGACAGATATAAAGGAACGCGTCTGGGTAAAATTCAGTAAATAAATATATTTTTTATTATAAATATATATATAAATGCAAGAGTGTTTACCTATATATTTAATTGTCGTTTTAGGGTTTGTTAACATTTTTGCTGCTCATATTCAAAAATGGCCTACTTTATACCAAGTCATGAATATTCCTCATTTTTTCATATATATTATGTTGATTTATTTCTTGTGTAAAAGAAATCATTATGTTGCGGCTTGGATTGTATTCTCTATAATTACTTTAGTGACAATTGATTTTGTTGCTATTTCTAAAAAGGTATTTAGATTAGAGAAAAACATGGTAAATAAAATAAACAATATATAAATAAATAAAATATAAATAAATAAAATATAAACATACAATTAATATACAATATTATCAATAACCCATTTTTGTATTTGCTCATAAATTGGTGACATTATTGTATTAATACCTTGTGTATAAATAGCGTATTTATCTGGATTTTTTTCGAGAAGTATTAAGGATTGATAAAGAATTATAAATTCATGAGAGGAGTATAATGAGCGAATATTAATAAAAATATCATCAATTTTATTTTTGCCATGAAACTTATTTTCTCCATTATTGTTATTTTCTAGATGAATTTTATTAATCTCATTCTCATCTGTTTCTGTAAACATATATGGTTTATCAAGTAACATACGATACAACTGTAATGTATGAAGCAGCGAAATTTGTTCAGTGCATGCATATGTCTGTAATAATTTGTCAATGCCTCGTTTTCCTAGCTGTATTAACAAATCAAATAAATCAGAATATTCGTCTGAATCTGTTTTCAAAAAGCTATAAAAACGATTAAATCGAACTATTGCATTAAACAAAAAAAACAAATCTTCTTTCATGTCATTATTATATGAACGCCACAATCCTTGGCTCCAAGATGGTTCTTGGATTGATAGTAAATTATTGGAAATAGTTAATTTACTTCCTTTTGGGCAGAAAGAAAGTAAGGCCAATTGGGTTACTGCTTGTAACGGTTCTAATATAATTTCAAAACGCTCTTTTTTTTTATCGTGTTTTATTAAATTATATAACTGAACAAATGTGTTCATTATTAGAAAACATATAATTTATCTTTATGTGTTTTCATCATAAGATTATATCATTATATCATAAATTATATCATAAATTATATCATAAATTATATCATAAACTCAATAAAACTCATTTTAAAATAAAATTTGTAATAAATAAATTATTGGTTTGAATATTATTATTATACGGAATATTGTATTTTTGGCACCATGAAATACATCGTTGAACATTTTTCTTTTTCATATGTTCTATTTTATCATATTTATTGCTATTATCAATCAGGTAAATTGTTGATACAATTATATCAATTTGCTGTTGTCCGATAATAGAATTAATTTCTTCTATTTTATTCGTGAATAAATAAGGTAGTTCAAAATCAAAAAGAGAACCATTAATATTTTCGTTATATTGTAATAAATTATAAAACTGTTTAACAATTTCTAATGTATTAATATTTCGAAACCCTTTACATACTATATATTTTTCAGAATTCGCAAACCGACTTGTACTTGGTTTTATTATATAAACTTCCTCGTATAAATTAGATAATAGAAATAATAAATCGAGCGAAAACCTTGTAAATGTATCATATACTTTTAAAATAAAACTTCCACCTTTTTTTTGCATAGCAATAGCAAAACCGACCTGACATGTAATTAATTTTGTACTGATTTGTTCTTGTTGTGGATATTGAAATGAAAAATCAAACCCCCCGTCACCTGTTATCATATCCATTTTACCATTATATTTATCATAACAATAATGTAAATTTTCATGATTTGTTAAATCACCATCACCTGAAATACCACTTTCTATAATTACATTAGGATTATCTGATAAAAACATCTTACTTTTGTTCCATCCCGGCACATTTTGATTTTTATTGTCAATTAAGGTCATACCATAATAATTATCGTGTGAATTTTTTCTCATATATGATATTGCTTCTATAAACCCACCAGGACCTTCGGCCAAATGAAAACTATTGCATTTTTCGGGTAAACCTTCTAATAAATCCAATGAGTGACATATTTCAATCATTTTAAAAAAAGACCTAGAAAGTGGTTTTAATGTTGATACTGATTGTTTTGTATTTGGTATAATAGAATGGATATATTCATATGGATTTGTATATTTTTTATATTTATCCCATTGATCTATGCGTGAATCTATTTGTTCCTTTGTAAAATTTAAATATTTATACAATGTTT
>Ga0181563_10006695_pt1 | contig 10307 bp, 7 predicted proteins | sample 011ome_25_FD_133759 | JGI IMG/M metagenome (GOLD analysis project Ga0181563, IMG submission 133759) | Coastal salt marsh microbial communities from the Groves Creek Marsh, Skidaway Island, Georgia - 011512CT metaG (megahit assembly) | ecosystem: Environmental > Aquatic > Marine > Intertidal zone... | reverse complement strand
TGCAGTCCTTGTGCCTGAACGTCGAGGTCCTCTCCAGCGATGGCGTCGCCATCGAGATGAAGGACAGCGACGACGACGTCTTCCGTGCGGCGGAGGAACTCGGTATCGACCTCTCCCGCCGCGAGCCCAGCAGCGTCGAAGAACTGTAGACGCGACAACACATTGACGACCGGAAACTAACGAAGGACATCCACGTGCTTGACGTCAACTTCTTCGATGATCTGCGTATCGGCCTCGCGACGGCTGATGACATCCGTACCTGGTCCCACGGCGAGGTCAAGAAGCCGGAGACCATCAACTACCGGACGCTGAAGCCGGAAAAGGACGGCCTGTTCTGCGAGAAGATCTTCGGGCCTACGCGGGACTGGGAGTGCTACTGCGGGAAGTACAAGCGGGTGCGCTTCAAGGGCATCATTTGTGAGCGTTGTGGCGTCGAGGTCACACGCGCCAAAGTTCGCCGTGAGCGCATGGGGCATATTGAACTTGCTGCTCCGGTTACCCACATCTGGTATTTCAAGGGAGTCCCCAGTCGCCTGGGCTACCTCCTGGACCTCGCTCCGAAGGACTTGGAGAAGGTCATCTACTTCGCCGCCTACATGATCACCTGGGTCGACGACGAGGGGCGTCACGAAGCTCTTCCGAATCTCGAGAAGCAGTTGGGCGTCGAAAAGAAGCAGATCGCCTCGCGTCGAGATTCCGACGTGGAGGCTCGGCAGCAGAAGTTAGAAGCCGATCTGGCTGAACTCGAAGCAGAGGGCGCGAAGTCAGACGTCCGCCGCAAGGTGCGCGAATCCGGCGAGCGGGAGATGGCGGCTATCCGCCGGCGAGCCGATCAGGAGATTGACCGTCTCGATCGGATCTTCGACCGATTCCGCACGCTGAAGGTCCAGGACCTCGAGGGTGACGAGATGTTGTTCCGGGAGATGCGTGATCGCTACGGACGCTGGTTCGACGGCGGCATGGGCGCCGAGGCCATTCAAAAGCGCCTGGAGTCCTTCGATCTTGCAGGTGAAGCGGCTGCGCTCAAGGAGATCGTCACGACGGGCAAGGGTCAAAAGAAGACCCGTGCGCTGAAGCGCCTGAAGGTCGTTGCCGCGTTCTTGAACACGACTAATTCGCCGCGCGGCATGGTGCTCGACGCCGTGCCGGTCATTCCACCGGACCTGCGTCCCATGGTTCAACTCGACGGCGGCCGGTTCGCGACGTCGGACCTCAACGACCTCTACCGTCGTGTGATTAACCGCAATAACCGGTTGAAGAGGCTGTTGGATCTCGGTGCGCCAGAGATCATCGTCAATAACGAGAAGCGCATGTTGCAGGAGTCCGTGGACGCGCTGTTCGACAACGGCCGCCGCGGCCGTCCGGTCACGGGTCCAGGCAATCGCGCCCTGAAGTCACTGTCCGACATGCTCAAGGGCAAGCAGGGTCGATTCCGTCAAAACCTGCTCGGAAAGCGCGTCGACTACTCAGGCCGATCGGTCATCGTGGTGGGGCCGCAGTTGAAGTTGCACCAATGCGGTCTGCCTAAGCAGATGGCACTCGAGCTCTTCAAGCCCTTCGTTATGAAGCGTCTTGTCGACCTCAACCACGCGCAGAACATCAAGAGCGCGAAGCGCATGGTCGAGCGCTCGCGGTCGATCGTGTGGGATGTGTTGGAGGAGGTCATCGCCGAGCACCCGGTGCTGTTGAACCGTGCGCCGACCCTGCACCGTTTGGGTATCCAGGCGTTCGAGCCGCAACTGATCGAGGGCAAGGCCATCCAGATTCATCCGTTGGTGTGCACCGCGTTCAACGCGGACTTTGACGGTGACCAGATGGCAGTTCACCTTCCGCTGTCGGCAGAAGCTCAGGCCGAGGCTCGCATTCTGATGCTGTCCACGAACAACATCCTGTCTCCGGCGAACGGGCGACCGATTGCCACACCAACCCAGGACATGGTGCTGGGCATCTACTTCTTGACAACTCAGAACGGAGCGAACGCCTCGACAAAGGATGAGGAGCTCCCCTCCTACGCGAGCGTGGCCGAAGCCCTGATGGCCTTCGACGCGGGCGCGCTGGATCTGCAAGCACGCGTCAAGATCAGGATTGAGAACACCGAGCCGCCGCACGGGTGGCCGGTCCCCGAAGGCTGGGAAGCCGGACAGCCCTTCACCCTCATCACCACCCTTGGGCGGGCCCTGTTCAACGAGGCGCTCCCAGCGGACTACCCCTTCGTGAACGACCAGGTAGACAAGAAACTCCTGGGTGCCACGGTCAACCGACTTGCCGAGCGATACTCCAAGGTGGAGGTCGCCGAAACTCTCGATCAGCTGAAGGCGCTCGGGTTCCGTTGGGCGACGCGCTCTGGTGTCACGATCTCTTTCTCCGACGTCGTCGCCCCTCCGGCCAAGGCCGAACTTCTGGCTTCGGCGGAGGAAAAGGCAAGCAAGGTGCAGCAGCAGTACGAGCGCGGTTTGATCACCGACTCCGAGCGCCGCCAAGAACTCATCGAGATCTGGACGCGAGCCACCGACGAAGTTGCCCGTGCCATGCAGGAGAACTTCCCGGAGACGAACTCCGTTCACATGATGGTGGACTCTGGTGCGCGTGGTAACTACATGCAGGTTCGACAGATCGCCGGAATGCGCGGTCTCGTGGCCAACCCGAAGGGTGAGATCATTCCTCGCCCGATCAAGTCCAACTTCCGGGAAGGACTGTCCGTCCTCGAGTACTTCATCTCCACGCACGGCGCCCGTAAGGGTCTGGCCGACACCGCTTTGCGTACCGCAGACTCCGGATATCTGACACGTCGTCTCGTGGACGTGTCTCAGGATGTCATCGTCCGCGAGGTGGACTGTGGCACCGAGCGGGGCAGCGAGATCGCTATCGGCGAGAAAGTCGATGGAGTCCTGCGCCCCGTGGACAACCTCGACACCTCGGCCGCCACGCGAGTTCTCGCGCGCGATGTGGAAGTTGACGGAACCGTCGTCGGAAACGCGGGGGAGCAGCTCGACGTGCCTCGCCTCGAAGCTCTCGTCGCGAGTGGAGCAGAGACCATCCGGGTGCGCACCGTGCTCAACTGCGAGAGCGCGGTTGGCACCTGCGCGATGTGCTACGGACTATCGATGGCTACCGGCAAGTTGGTGGACGTCGGCGAAGCAGTCGGCATCATTGCGGCGCAGTCCATCGGCGAGCCGGGAACGCAGCTGACCATGCGCACCTTCCACACCGGAGGTGTCGCGGGTGAGGACATCACGCACGGCCTTCCCCGCGTGGTCGAACTCTTCGAGGCTCGCACCCCCAAGGGTGTAGCGCCGATCGCCGAAGTCAGCGGACGGGTTCGAATCGAAGACACTGAGAAGGCGCGCAAGATCATTGTCGTTCCGGACGATGGCGCCGAGGAAGTTGCCCACCAGGTCAGCAAGCGTGCGCGTCTGCTGACCGAGGACGGCGCCCACGTCGAGGTCGGCGAGCAGTTGACGGTAGGAGCTGTCGACCCCAAGCAGGTGCTGCGGATCCTCGGCCCACGGCAGGTGCAGTGGCATCTCGTGGACCAGGTCCAGGAGGTCTATCGCTCGCAGGGCGTGTCCATCCACGACAAGCACATCGAGGTCATCGTGCGCCAGATGCTGAAGCGGATCACGATCATCGACTCTGCGGATGCACCTTTCCTTGCTGGAGAGCTCGTCGAGCGGAGTGTCTTCGAAGCGCAAAACCGCCGCGTCGTAGCCGAAGGTGGAACGCCTGCTTCGGGACGTCCCGAGTTGATGGGGATCACCAAGGCCAGCCTCGCGACGGAGTCGTGGTTGTCGGCTGCTTCCTTCCAGGAGACGACCCGCGTGCTCACCGATGCCGCCATTCACGCGCGATCTGATTCGCTGCTCGGACTGAAGGAAAACGTCATTCTGGGCAAGCTGATCCCCGCTGGCACGGGTATGCCGCAGTACCGCAACATCCGGGTCGAGCCGACCGAAGAAGCGAAGGCTGCGATGTACGCGACGTTCACCGGATATGACGAGATGGACTATGCCGCGTTCGGAACGACGGGGGGAGCCGCTGTTCCGCTCGAGGAGTTCGACTACCGCGGATACTAAATCCGTCGATTCGCTCCTCGTGGGCTAGTTGCTGGCGAGTAGCCACCGGTGCAGTTCGCTGATGGAGTGAACGGGAAGGTCGCCGGTGGCACGCCGCACCCCGACCGTGCGCATGCCCGCGGCGCGGCCTGCGGCAATACCCACATCGGTGTCCTCGACGACGATGCAGTCGTCGGCTGGGATGTCGAGCAAATCAGCGGCGCGCAGGTAGCCATCAGGGGCTGGTTTGCCGTTGGCGACCTGGTCACGCGTGACTAGAACCTGTGGCGTCACGCCGGCGGCCGCGAGACGCACACGGGCCAATTCGGCGTCTGCGCTGGTGTAGATGGCCCACGGCCACGACTGCTCGTCGAGGAAGGCCAGAAGATCAACTGCCCCGTCGATCGGTTCGATCCCTTCCACGTCGTCGTATTGCAAGCGAAGTTGCTCGGCGGCCAGTGAGGCAACGTCGTCGGGTGATGCGTCTGGAAACCAGCGTGCGACGGTGACGTCGGCGGGCAAGCCGTGGACTTCAGCCAGCACCGGCCCTGGGTCGAGACCGTGCAGAGTCGCCCACGTGGCCCACGCGCGATCGACATTCGCATGAGACTCGATCAAGGTCCCGTCCATGTCGAACAGGAGTCCGGCCGGCCAACGCGTCACGGTGACATTGTTCCTGATCCGATTGTTGCCCATGCCAACAGTTGGCGTTCCGTGACATGCTGGACCCATGACCCAGCCTCCCGAGTCCGGTAGCGACAACACGAACGACCAGCCGACGCCCGATTCAACGGGTCCCGGAGAAGAGCAACAAGTTCCCGCGGCCACACCCCAGTGGCCGTCGCCGCCACCGCCTGGACCGGGGGAGAGCGTCCCGGGCTCCGCCGAGGCGCCGGGATACGCGGGTCAACCGGGTCAGACCAGCCAGCCGAGCCAGCCGAGCCAATCGGAGTATCCGGCGTACCCGCCGTATCCCCCGCCGCCTGCGTACGGGCCGGCCCCACAAACCTCCAACAACGCGGTCGCTGCGCTCGTGCTGTCGATTGTGTCCTGGGTGTTCTGCCCGATCATCCCGGCAATCATCGCGCTGGTGTTCGCTAGCAAGGCCCGCCGAGAGATCCTCGCGAGCAACGGCTGGGTGACCGGCACCGGTCTGGTCACCTCCGCGAAGATCGTCGCCTGGATCAACATCGGATTCTGGGTGGCGATGACCATCGTTTGGATCTTCATCCTCGTTATTGCCTTGATTTCCGGGGCTATCAACACGTCCTGACGGATGCCGGAACCCGGGAATCACAAGCCGGGAACCAGGCCCGGGCACCAGGCCCGGGACCGGCACCTACTCCGCTCCAGCGGCAGACCGCCCGTGGGGTGGCGAGGGGGGATTAGGGGACCCCGGTTTTGACGGGAAATCGACCCCCGGGTACTGTTTCTCCTCGTGCCCGGCCCCGGGCACATCCTGCTGCGTGCGGCTTCCCCTCGAAGAGGTGCGCAGGCTCCCTGAGCGGTAGTTCGGGAGACGGGATCCAACCACGATGAGTCGGTTTCGTCGTGCGCCCACAAGGCGCGACACACCCGACCGCGTGGGTCGGACTCGCAGGAGGCAAAACGGAACGAAAAGAACGAAGAGTAGGAGAGGCGCCTCGTGCCCACCATCCAGCAGCTGGTCCGTAAGGGCCGCCAGGACAAGGTCTCCAAGACCAAGGCACCTGCCCTGAAGGGCAGCCCGCAGCGTCGCGGCGTGTGCACGCGCGTCTATACGACGACCCCGAAGAAGCCCAACTCTGCTCTTCGCAAGGTGGCCCGCGTCCGCCTGACCTCCGGCATCGAGATCACCGCGTATATCCCCGGTGTCGGGCACAACCTGCAGGAGCACTCCATTGTTCTGGTCCGCGGAGGTCGCGTTCGCGATCTTCCCGGTGTCCGTTACAAGGTGATCCGCGGCTCCCTCGACACCCAGGGTGTGAAGAACCGGAAGCAAGCCCGGTCTCGCTACGGCGCGAAGAAGGAGAAGGGCTAATGCCACGCAAAGGTCCCGCGGGTAAGCGGCCAATCGTCAACGATCCGGTGTACGGATCGCCGGTTGTCACCCAGCTCATCAACAAGGTGCTTCTTGATGGCAAGCGATCCAAGGCCGAGTCGGTCGTCTACGGCGCACTCGAAGGATGCCGCGAGAAGACCGGCACCGATCCGGTCCAAACTCTCAAGCGCGCACTCGACAACGTTCGTCCCACCCTCGAGGTGCGCTCACGTCGCGTCGGCGGCGCCACGTACCAGGTTCCCGTCGAGGTGAAGCCTGTTCGGAGCACCACCCTCGCGATGCGCTGGTTGATCGGTTTCTCTCGTCAGCGCCGCGAGAAGACCATGACGGAACGTCTGATGAACGAAATTCTCGATGCTTCCAACGGCCTGGGCGCCAGCGTCAAGAAGCGCGAAGACGTACACAAGATGGCGGAGTCCAACAAGGCCTTCGCTCACTACCGCTGGTAACCGCCCACAAGGCCTGAGAAAGCAACGGAGCTCATAGTGTCCACCGCACTTGGTATCGACCTCGCCAGGATCCGCAACATCGGCATCATGGCGCACATCGATGCTGGCAAGACCACGACCACCGAGCGGATCCTGTACTACACAGGAATCAACTACAAGATCGGTGAAGTCCACGATGGCGCGGCCACGATGGACTGGATGGAGCAAGAGCAGGAGCGCGGCATCACCATCACGTCGGCTGCCACTACCTGCCAGTGGAAAGACCACACGATCAACATCATCGACACCCCAGGGCACGTGGACTTCACGGTCGAGGTGGAGCGCTCGCTTCGTGTTCTCGACGGTGCGGTTGCGGTTTTTGACGGCGTTGCCGGTGTAGAGCCGCAGTCGGAGACAGTGTGGCGTCAGGCAGATCGCTACAGCGTCCCGCGGATGTGCTTCGTCAACAAGCTCGACCGCACCGGAGCCGACTTCTACATGTGCGTTGACATGATCGTCTCCCGCCTCAATGCAGTCCCGCTCGTACTGCAGTTGCCGATCGGTAACGAAGCCGACTTCATCGGCGTGGTTGACCTGGTCGGCATGCGCGCCCTCACCTGGCGCGGGGAAACAGCCATGGGTGAGGACTACGCGGTGGAGGAGATCCCCGCCGACATGCAGGCCAAGGCCGACGAGTGGCGCGAGAAGCTGCTCGAGACTTTGTCCGAAAACGACGACTCGGTCATGGAGAAGTACCTCGAAGGTGAAGAGCTCTCCGAGCAGGAGATCAAGGACGGCATCCGTCGCGCGACCCTGGCTGCCTCCGTCACCCCGGTTTTGACCGGAACAGCATTCAAGAACAAGGGTGTCCAGCCCATGCTCGACGCGGTGATCGACTTCCTGCCTTCCCCCATCGACGTTGAGGCTGTCGAAGGCCACAAGATGGGTAACGAGGAAGAGGCGATGACCCGCAAGCCCAGCGAGGACGAACCCTTCAGCGCCCTGGCCTTCAAGATCATGTCTGATCCCCATCTCGGCAAGCTCACCTACGTGCGCGTGTACTCCGGAACGCTGCAGACCGGAACGCAGGTCCTCAACAGCACCAAGGATCGCAAGGAGCGGATCGGAAAGATTTACCGAATGCACGCCAACAAGCGCGAGGAAATCGACGCCACCGGCGCCGGCGACATCGTTGCTGTCATGGGGCTGAAGGACACCACTACAGGAGACACTCTGTGCGATTCGGGTAACCCCGTCGTTCTGGAGTCGATGACCTTCCCGGAGCCGGTCATCTCCGTGGCGATCGAGCCGAAGACCAAATCCGACCAGGAGAAGCTCGGCACGGCCATCCAGCGCCTCGCGGAAGAGGATCCGACGTTCCGTGTGAGCACGAACGAGGAGACCGGCCAGACCATCATCGAGGGCATGGGCGAGCTCCACCTCGAGGTGCTCGTCGACCGGATGAAGCGCGAGTTCAAAGTCGAGGCGAACGTTGGCAAGCCGCAGGTCGCCTACCGCGAAACCCTGACCAAGCCGGTCGAAAAGGTCGAGTACACGCACAAGAAGCAGACCGGTGGTTCCGGACAGTTTGGCCGAGTCATCATCGCCGTCGAGCCGAATTCCGAAGAAGGCGGCGGTTACCTGTTCGAGAACAAGGTGACTGGTGGGCGTATTCCGCGGGAATACATCCCCTCGGTGGACGCTGGCTGCCAAGAGGCGATGGAAAACGGCGTTCTCGCTGGATATCCCATGGTCGATGTCAAGGTCACACTCCTCGACGGCGCCTACCACGACGTCGACTCCTCCGAGCTTGCGTTCAAGATCGCCGGATCAATGGCGTTTAAGGATGCTGCCAACCGCGCCAAGCCGGCGCTTCTCGAACCGATGATGGCCGTCGAAGTCACCACGCCAGAGGACTTCATGGGCGACGTCATCGGTGACCTGAACTCTCGACGTGGTCAAGTGCAGGCGATGGAGGAGCGTTCTGGCGCTCGCGTCGTCAAGGCACTCGTTCCGCTGTCGGAGATGTTCGGCTACGTGGGCGACCTTCGCAGTCGCACGCAGGGCCGAGCGAGTTACAGCATGCAGTTCGACTCCTACGCCCAGGTCCCCCAGGCCGTGGCAACGGAGATCATCGCGAAAGCTCGCGGCGAATAGTCGCGGATCACAACAACAGAAGAGAACCAACCGCAATAACCGATCCGCGCAACGCCGGACGGCACAAGACAAGGGAGAACGCACGTGGCCAAGGCCAAGTTCGAGCGCACCAAGCCGCACATCAACATCGGCACCATCGGTCATATCGACCATGGCAAGACGACGCTGACTGCAGCCATCACGAAGGTGCTGCATGACCGCTACCCCGAGGTCAACCCCTTCACGCCTTTCGATGAGATCGACAAGGCTCCGGAGGAGCGGCAGCGCGGTATCACCATTTCGATCGCGCACGTCGAGTACGAGACCGAGGCTCGCCACTACGCCCACGTGGACTGCCCCGGTCACGCCGACTACATCAAGAACATGATCACCGGCGCCGCGCAGATGGACGGCGCCATCCTCGTGGTTGCGGCCACCGACGGACCGATGCCGCAGACGAAGGAGCACGTGCTCCTCGCCCGTCAGGTGGGCGTGCCGGCCATCGTCGTTGCACTGAACAAGTGCGACATGGTGGACGACGAAGAGCTCATCGAGCTGGTCGAGATGGAGGTTCGCGAGCTCCTCAGTAGCTACGAATTCCCCGGAGACGACGTCCCGGTGGTCCGCGTTGCTGCCTTCCCGGCTCTCCAGGGAGACGAGAAGTGGGCCGACGCGATCATGGAGCTCATGGGTGCGGTCGATGAGTACATCGCCACTCCCGAGCGCGAGATCGACATGCCGTTCCTGATGCCGATCGAGGATGTCTTCACGATCACCGGTCGCGGCACCGTTGTCACGGGTCGTATCGAACGTGGCATGGTCAAGGTGAACGAGGAGATCGAGATCGTCGGCATTCGCCCAGGCGAGGCACAGAAGACGACGGTCACCGGCGTCGAGATGTTCCGCAAGTTGCTCGACGAGGGCCAAGCGGGCGAGAACGTCGGTCTGCTCCTGCGTGGCACCAAGCGCGAGGACGTTGAGCGCGGTCAGGTCTGCTGCAAGCCTGGATCGATCACCCCGCACACGGAGTTCGAGGCACAGGCCTACATCCTTTCCAAGGATGAGGGCGGCCGGCACACTCCGTTCTTCAACAACTACCGTCCGCAGTTCTACTTCCGGACGACTGACGTCACCGGCGTCGTGCACCTGCCCGAGGGCAAGGACATGGTTATGCCGGGTGACAACACGGACATGCGCGTCGAGCTCATTCAGCCCGTCGCCATGGACGAGGGTCTGCGATTCGCGATCCGTGAAGGTGGCCGCACCGTCGGTGCCGGCCGCGTCACGAAGATCCTGAACTAGGAGACCGCCGCTGCTTCGTGGTGGGCGGTGCGACCCACCGCCCACCACGGAATGCGACACCAGCAAGACCCAACTCGCGTAGCTGGGGCACCACACATCGACGCACGAACGAGAAGAAGGACGGCAAGCCACCATGGCGGCACAGAAGATCCGCATCAGGCTCAAGGCCTATGACCACGAGGTGATCGACTCCTCGGCGAAGAAGATCGTCGAGACGGTTACCCGTACCGGTGCGCAGGTGGCCGGACCCGTTCCGCTACCGACCGAGAAGAACGTTTACTGCGTCATCCGCTCTCCGCACAAGTACAAGGACTCTCGCGAGCACTTCGAGATGCGAACGCACAAGCG
>Ga0181563_10006694_pt1 | contig 10308 bp, 8 predicted proteins | sample 011ome_25_FD_133759 | JGI IMG/M metagenome (GOLD analysis project Ga0181563, IMG submission 133759) | Coastal salt marsh microbial communities from the Groves Creek Marsh, Skidaway Island, Georgia - 011512CT metaG (megahit assembly) | ecosystem: Environmental > Aquatic > Marine > Intertidal zone... | reverse complement strand
TAGGAGACAATAGAGCCATTATAAAATTCAGAAGAACCGGACATGGATACTATTTGTTTAGCTATACTGCCCCCAGTGCAACTTTCAACTGTACCAAGCGTTAAGTTTCGCTCAATTAGAATGTCTCCAATTACCCTAACGATTGATTCATGTTCACGACCGTAGACGTATTTTCTCTTTTCGGTTAGCAGATAATCAATGTTTTGATCTATAAATTCTTTCTGATCTAACTTACCTGTTAGCCTAATCTTTAATTCTCCTACTGAAGGAAGGTAAGAAACGCTAATGTTTTTATTAAGGATCTTTTGCTCCCATTCTTTTAACTGCTCAGCCAAATAAGACTCTCCAATGCCTGTTACACGCACCGTATTATGATACAAGTTACCAAGTGGATATTCTTTTACCAATTCTGCTAAAAAATCATCGAGCAAACCTTTCATTTCATACGGGACACCTGGCATGGAGAAAATATTTGATTTCCCTTTTTTGAACCACATTCCGCTTGCCGTTCCTCTTGTGTTTTCAATTATCCGTGCGTTTTCTGGCAGCAATGCCTGTAGACGGTTTACTTCTAAAAAAGGTTTATTAAAGCGCTCGAAGAAGTTTTTTATTTTGTCCAATATTTCTGGATAGATCACCAGTTTGTCATTGAAGTATTCAGTCAAAACATGTTTAGTAATATCATCATTGGTGGGACCTATACCTCCTGTTAGAAATACGAAGTCGGCTCGACCAACGTATTGGTTTAGCGCTTGTTTTATGTGTTCTTCGGTATCTGAAATACTTAAAATCTCGTCTATAGCTATTCCAAGTTTGTTTAGTTCTTTTGCAATGTGAGCGGAGTTCGTGTCAACGGTTTGTCCGACGAGAATTTCGTCTCCAATGGTTACAATTATGGCGTTCATTTAGTGTGCTTGTCTGCTGTATTTTTGATTCGTGGTATTCTTTTTGATAAACATAAAGAAATAATTAATAAGTTTGACCAAATAACTAATTGGATTTATCATGAAAAAAATTAGCATTATAATCGGTATTTTTTCTTTATTCTTATTTACGCGTTGTGACATTTTAGAAGATGTAGCATCAGAGGTGGTTTCTACAAATGGAAGTGGCGGTACACCTGCGCCTTCATTGACGAACCGTGAAGTCATTCAGGGATTGAAAGAAGCTTTAACCGTAGGTATAAAAAATGGCGCATCAATGGCAAGTGCTACAGATGGTTTTTTCAAAAATTCAGCGATTAAATTGCCGTTTCCTCCAGATGCAATAGCACTTATGGATAAGGCTATTGAGTGGGGATTACAAGGCAAGGTAGATGAAATAGTTTTAACACTGAACAGAGCTGCGGAAGAAGCTTCTAAAAAAGCCGCTCCAATTTTTGTTGATGCGATTACTAATATGAGTATTTCTGATGGATTTGCCATTTTGAATGGTTCTGATTCGGCAGCAACAATGTATTTGAAGGATAAAACAACTTCTCCGTTGACTACAGCTTTTAAGCCTGTCGTTAAGGATGCTATCGAAACGGTAAAATTGACAAGCTATTGGAACCCAGTTGTGACGAAGTATAATAATTGGGCACCTCTTTTCGGAAAAGACAAAGTAGAAGCTGATTTAGATACGTATGTGACTGATCGAGGAATTCAAGGTTTATTCTTTTTGGTAAAAGAAGAAGAGAAGAAAATTCGACTTAATCCAGCTGCTCGTGTGACTGATATATTGAAGAAAGTGTTCGGAAGTTTGGGTAATTAACCGAACAAAACAAAATTTTATAAAAGCTGTAATCTCAGGATTGCAGCTTTTTTCATGCCTGCAAGTTTTGCCATATTTCCATTGAATCCTTTAATTTGTCGATTTCTACACAAGCATGGTCGAATTCTGTTTGGAATAAAACATTATTTTTTGTTTCTTGTTTTATTAAAAACAACCAAAACCAACAGCCTATTAAACAATTGACGGCGCAGGGCAATCATCAGAGCCAAGAGATTATAATATATCAGACGGTGTGTTTGAGAGAACGATTAATTACTATCGACTAACTCAAGTTGATTTTGATGGCAAGCAGACGCATTTAAAAACCATTAGTATTGATAATCGTAAAACAGTCGGTCGAAATTTAGTTCAAATTGTTAATCTCATGGGTGTGGAGGTTGATGAAAGCTATAATGGCATTAAAGTATATGTTTATGATAATGGTTCTTTTGAGAAAATTGTCGTTAACAAATAATTATTAATTGAAGTAAAAAGAGGTCATATGCCCTATGTTTTAAGCCAACCAACCAAAACTTGACCATTCACTTCGGCGATACTTCGTCCTTTAATTTTAGGCCCTTATCCATTTTTGTTCTTCCGGACAGAAATGGGAAGGGCTTTATTTATTTAAGAGCCTACTATGTGTTAAAGAATAATAAAAGAATCGGAGTCTTTTCATTTCAGTTAATATCCCTTAAAAATATTGGCTAATTTTGATTCTAATGAAGGTGCTCTTAATAACAGATGGAATTTATCCTTTCCAGTTGGGAGGGATGCAAAAACACTCCTTGATATTAACACGTTTATTGGCTGATCATCATATTAAAGTACATCTCGTTCATTGCGGAGGAGACCTTTATGATCAACAGGCCTTTGATGACTTGTTTAATGCCGAACAACTGCGGTATATCCAAGAGACCCATATTCCTTTCCCTAAATTAGATGCCTTTCCAGGGCATTATTTAAGGGAGAACAAGCGTTATTCTAATCTGATATTTAAAAAAATTCGAGAAGAGGGGGAAAACGAATATGATTTGGTGTATGCCCAAGGATTTACGGGATGGGAATTCATCAAGCAAAGAAAAGCCGGTAAATGGCAGGCTCCAGTGGTTGTAAACTTTCACGGGTTTGAAATGTTTCAAAAGCCACCTTCAATTAAAGTAAAGGCGGCATACGCATTATTGAAAAGTACGGTGCGAACCATTATTCGACAAGCGGATTTTGTCTATTCTTTTGGCGGAAAAATACATCCACTTTTATTACAAGAAGGTGTTAAAGAAGAACAGTTATTGCTGCAGTCGAATGGTATTGATGAATCGTGGTTAAATGATCAAATCGAACCCGTAGGTGAAATTCGAAAATTTATTTTTGTTGGTCGATATGAACGCAGAAAGGGAATTGAAGAATTGAATCAAGCATTGGAATTATTATCTTCTTCAGAAATACCTTTTTCAATGACTTTCATCGGGCCAATTCCGGAAGATAAACGAGTGAAAGATGATCGTATTCATTACGTTGGTGAAGTGAGGGATGAGAGCCTCATGCGTCAGTATTTAAGACAGGCCGATTGTTTGATTTGCCCTAGTCATTCAGAAGGAATGCCAACTGTCATATTGGAAGCAATGGCCTCTGGACTAGCGATTATAGCAACGGACGTTGGAGCCGTATCAAGGCAGGTGACTACAAATGGGGTTTTATTGTCAGATCCTGATGTTTTGTTGATCAAAAAAGCAATCGAATCCATGTGCGTCGTTCCGGCGGCAAAAATCGAAAAATTAAAGCAAATTTCTGTCGAAATGATTCAGGATCATTTTCTTTGGCAAAGAATTGCAGAACAAAAAATTGCAGACTTTAATTTGATCATTAAGAAACAAGAACTAGCTCAATAAGTGCAGATCTATTTTAACGCAATTCAGCGCTCAATTGACGTTCTAATTGTTTACGAATTTCATCCATAATTCCGTCAATCTGCTTGTCCTTTAATGTTTTTTCGTCGTCTTGAAAAATAAAGGAGACAGCATACGATTTTTTACCATCTGGTAAATTTTTTCCTTCATAGACATCAAATAACCCGACTTCCTTGAGGATCTTTTTATCTGTCTTTTTAGCGATTTCAGATATCTCACGAAAGCTAACCGAACGGTTTAATAAAAGTGAAAAATCACGTCTTACGAATTGTGTCTTTGGTAAAATCTGAAATTGAGTCTTATTCATGACAGATGCTTCTATCACCTGATCCCAATTGAATTCAGCATAAAAGACTTGACTTTTAACCCCAAAAGATTTGCAAATTTCAGGTTTTATCCACCCCATTTCTGCAACGGCTTTATTTGCTATCCTTATTTCATAACCATCTTCCAAAAGATCGTTTTTCAATTCCTCAATTTTTGGATTTTTGTTGATACCTAGTTTATTGAGAATCGATTCAACCATTCCTTTGAGCGTATAAAAACTAGAGTTGTTCGTTTTCTCTGCCCAGTTTTCCGCTTTTTTAGCTCCAGTCAACCAAATCGATAGATGTGCGGACTGAGAATAGCCTTCTACATCTTTGCGATAGCAATTACCCAATTCGAATAATTTCAAATCAGGTGCTTGTCTGTTTTGGTTATGCACAATATTTTTTAGACCGCCAAAAATCATCGTCTGACGCATGACATCTAGTTCATTACTTAATGGATTTAATAATTGAACATCATTCTCGGGTTTAAATGCTTTTGACGAAATGTTTTCCCAGTTTGAAGAGCTCGTTAAGGAGTTGTTCATGATCTCATTAAACCCGTTACTAACCAATAGGTCTGCGGCAATATTATAAATCTTATCTCGATCTGGTTTTTTATGAAACGTCAATGAAGCATTCAATTTATCCGGAATCGGAACTTGATTAAACCCATAAATACGAAGAACTTCTTCAATAACATCCGCTTCTCGCGTAACGTCAACCCGATAAGTGGGGATTTTTAATACAACCTCTTCTTCAGAGTCAGAAACCATGTGAATGTCCAATTGATTTAAAATGTCTAATATCGCTTCATCAGAAATCTCAACTCCACATAATTTACGACAACGATCAAAACTAAAAACAACTTCATTTTCGTTGATCGGGTTCGGGTATAGATCTGCTAATTCGATCAATTCACCTCCAGCAATTTCGAGAATAAGTTGCGTAGCACGATCTCTTGCTGTTAATATGAAGTTAGGGTCAACTCCACGTTCAAATCTGAAAGACGAATCCGTATTCAATCCATGACGTTTAGCCGTTTTTCTCACCGAAACAGGGTTGAAGTAGGCTGCCTCCAAGAAAATCCCTTTTGTATCCGCTTGTACCCCTGAATCTAAGCCGCCAAAAACACCAGCGATACACATAGGGCCATCAGCATTACAAATCATCAAATCCTCTTCGTTTAGCTCACGCACTTCATCGTCTAAGGTCGTCAATTTTTCGTTGCTTTTTGCACGACGAACAATCACATTATCGTTTACTTTATTCAAATCAAAAGCATGCAATGGACAACCGGTTTCGTGTAACACAAAATTGGTAATGTCCACGATGTTGTTTATCGGTGACAAACCGATTATTCTCAATCTATTTTGCAACCATTCTGGTGATTCGCTCACCGTTATACCTTGAATAATAGCGCCTGCATAACGTGGAGCTCCATCTATATCTTCAACCTTAATGGACAGACCACTTTTGCCAGTTGGCTTGAGGTCTGCTAGCGGAATGTTTAATTCAAGCTTTGTCTTATTATGGTAATTCAAATATGCTTTTAAATCTCTGGCTACACCAATATGGCCCATTGCATCTGCTCTATTTGGTGTAAGACCAATTTCAATAAGATAATCATCCTCGATTTCAAAATATGTATTAGCTGGCGTTCCAATCTTCGGTTCATCCGCCAAGACCATTATTCCTTCATGCGATTGTCCTAGGCCTAATTCATCCTCAGCACATATCATTCCGAAGGAAGCAACCCCTCTGATTTTCGATTTTTTTATTTTAAAAGCTTCGTCTGGGTTAGGGTAGAGTGTAGTGCCAACCGTTGCTACTACAACATGTTGATTAATATCTACATTCGGAGCGCCACAAACAATCTGTAAAGGCTCTTCTTGTCCCACATCCACCGTCGTAACGTTTAGACGATCTGCATCAGGGTGTTTTTCTTTCGTTAAAATCTTACCAATGACGACACCTTCTAGTCCGCCTTTAATAGTTTCTACCTTTTCTAAACCTTCAACCTCCAATCCAGTATCGGTTAATATTTTAGCCATTTTCTCGGCTGATAAATCAGTGTTTATATAGGTCTTTAGCCAGTTGTATGAGATCTTCATGCTTAAAAAATCGAATTCGTCACAAATGTAGTTATTCGCTTTTCAATTGAGAAATTGATGAGAAATAAATTAAATTTATTCTTTCACTGAAACCTTTTAGGTGATTTTCGTTTTAAAGAAAAGAACCGATATTTTATGCGTTATCTAATTGTAATACTGTTGTTTGGACTGTTGTTAAGTGCCGTTAATGTGAAGGAAGTTAAGCGCGTGCCGATAGATGAAAAGGCGATGCTCGATCGGCATAACTATTATCGTGATCAAGTTGGCGTAGCTCCACTCGAATGGTCGGATGATTTGGCTGATTATGCACAAGAATGGGCGAATAAACTGAGTAAAAAGTGCGATATGTACCACAGCACGGGGCCTTATGGTGAAAATATTTTCTGGACAAGCGGCAAAGCATCAGAAACCGCCGTTGTTGATAATTGGGCCGACGAGAAACGATATTTTAATCATAGGACTCCAGTCTATCGTGCGCGAAATGGAAATCGATATGGGCATTATACACAAATCATTTGGAGCGAAACCACCCATGTTGGTGGCGCTTATCAAAAATGTAGACACGGTGGAGAAATATGGGTGTGTAGTTATAACCCGCATGGCAACATCATAGGAGAAAAGGCATTTTAATTCGTTTTATAAAATTTTTATCCTTTATTTTTTATTGGTGAAAATTCGTTAACTTTATAAGATATAGATTAATAGATTTCGTAATCGGAAGAATCGATTACACCAAATAATCTGCTAGAAACATGAAGTTAACGGATAATATCAAAAAAATTGGTCTTTCGCTAATAGCGACGATTGCTGTAAGTTACGTTTATGCACAAGACTTTTCTTATTCAAGTGTGAGTGCAGAGCAAGCCACTTTTACTGGCGGAAATCTACCAATACGTCGAGACGAAGGTGGAACATTTTATGGAACACCTCATTGGATAAGTGGAGCTGAAAATCAAGTTCCAGTTGCATACGTCAGTGGAAGTACAGCAAGAGTAAACGCACATTTTAAGTTTACCTGCGAGAATGCACCAGACTCCATTATGGTAAGAGGAATTGGTCCTGACGGATTTGATTTTGAACCACGCACGGTCGCCGTTGAAGAAGAAGCGCCGGGGGAATATAGTTTTTATTACCCTTCAACTTACGCTTCAACCGAATTTACAGCAGGGGAATCTGATTTTTATAAACCTTTTACAATTGGTTGGGATGTATCATTTAATGACGGAGAGGATTGGCGAAATGCAGATTCGACTCGCAATAGCATGTATGTGACGCGTGATAATCCGCAAAGTGAAGCAGGGCACTTCAAATGGTATCATTCTGTTTATGATATCAGCTGCAGAAATGCAGATGGATGGTCAACCGATGAAGAAATCATTGCGGCAGTTTGGGACGAGTATACGGATCAGGTTGTCTTAAATTACAAAGACGACAGCTTACATTATTACAGTCCAAAGAACACCTATTTTACCAATTTAGGAGGCTTATTGGAGAATAGAAATGCACAGTGCTATACATTTGCGCAGCTTTTCTTAGCAACGATTAAGATTCAAGGTGTCGTTCGAACAAACAATTATGTATACATCACACCAGTTTATTCGACAACATGTGGGGGCTATTCTGTCAACCGTTTTTTGGTAAAAGATTGGGATTTTGGCACACCAACAGGTTCTGGATGTGAAGCATATCCGTATGAAAATTCATACACATCATTATTGCCTTACCCTTACACGGATTACAATTTTATTACGGCAGATGTTACAGATCAAACGGGAATACCTGGACAATGTTCAGATGATCCGAGTTCTTATTTTAACAACCATCAAATAGCAGTCATTGACGGAGTTTATTATGATGCTTGTTACGGCGTAACATTTGAAAGTCTTGAAGATATTCCTTACGAAGCATTTGATGGCTGGGGATTTAGGTATACCTCGGGAGGTGTTACTTATGCTCGCTTTACAAATGACATGGATGCAACAGAATTATCGCAATCGATCACAACATTTTAATGCGCTTTTGGATTTTAAATAGCCTTTTATTCTGTATCGGGTTTACCTTTGGGCAAGCACCGGAAAGGAAAATTATTATTGAAAATGGGACCTATCACTACGTCACCATCAATGATAATAATCAGCTGGCCACTTATTATCGGGGGGCAACAACGAGCCCAATTAAGGAAGGTAAACGTTATGTTCTACCCGTCGGTAGAAACTTAACCGCTCATTTTAATCCATTGGCTTGGGACCTAAAAGATGATTCTATTATTGCCGTGAATTTTATGGATCACGTCATGAATGATCGTTATGAAGCGATTAAAAAGATAGGGTTATTTGATTTGCAAGAATGGAACAGCACAATGGTTATTGGAGAGCTTATACAGGCTTGTGTGAACCAACCGCAATACATTTTTAATCAGCCTTATCTGAGTTTAAAAGAGAAAACAGACATATTTAATCACTTCTATTTCGATTTGGCTTTGATTGGGGATGAGGTTTGGATGGTGATGAGTAATAAGGGAAGTTTTCGCATTTGGAAATATGCTGACGGTGAATGGAAAAAAAGTAAAATCTACAAAAGAGAATGGAAAGCGCATTTCACATTAGTTAAGGAGGGTAATAAACCTATATTATTAACCGAAACAGGAGAAAAAATAGTCGTATCGCTGGATGGTGTTGAAATCATACAGCAAGGAAAAAATAATTTTGAACTGAAAGATTATACAGTAGTAATAGATCGCGATAACGGGAAAAACTACTACATCAAAAATAATTTTATAATACCTGAGCAATCGATAACTGAATTGTTAAAAAAATCGGGCAGCACGATATAAAGAACTGATAATATAAGAAGCTATGAAGAAGATATTTTTACTCATAATTTTATTTTGCGGCGTTTGGACGTTTGCAGCAGATTTAGAGGCTTCAATAACTGATGCTGATCCAGGAGAAGCGAATGGAGCTGTTGACTTGAGTGTGACTGGCGGAGTTGGACCTTATACTTATTCATGGACAGGTCCCGATGGATTTATTTCTTCAGATGAAGATTTGATAGATGTAGAGTCTGGAATTTATACCGTTACGGTAACCGATCAATATTGTGGTGTAGCTACGATGGAAATAGAAGTAGGTGTCCAGAATTTTTCTACAATTGCTGAAGGTCAAAATACTGATATTTCAGTTTATCCAAACCCTACCCGTTCAATCGTTTTTATTCAATCAGATGAGCCTGTAAAATCGGCAGTTTACTCATCGTCAGGACAAGAAGTGATTTCAGCCGATATCCGCAATTCAGTTGATTTAAGCGGTCAAGCACCAGGGTTGTACTTTGTACATATCTTCTTATCAGAGGGATTGGTAGTTAGAAAAGTAACGCTTCAATAAGCTCCTTCCAAACCATACGATTTGAGTAAAGCCTCAAATTCGGGGTCAGTTTCCACAGGGAAGTTCAATTGAAGTGCTTTGAGTATATTTTCTTTAGCTCCCTCTTTATCATCAAAATCGTCATAAAAAAGCGCAATGTTTTTATAGACATAAGGATTCCTAGGTACCAATTCCATAGAATGAAAAGCATCCAGAAAGGCACGCTCATACTGATTTAAGCCTCGGTATGCATAAGCACGATTATTATAGGCATACGCATTCATACTGTCAATTTCAATAATTCGGGTCATATCCGCCAACGCTTGTTCATATTTCTTTTGTGGAAACCAGATATAAAAGGTTCTATTATTATAGGCTCCTGTATAGCTTCTGTCGAGGTTGATGGCCCTGTTAAAATCAAGCAAGGCTTTTGCGGTATCAGCGTTTTCTGCATAAAAGCAGCCGCGAGTAAAATAATATAGCGCTTCACGATCCAAATCGATGGCTTGAGAGAAATGATTCTCAGCCATTTCATTATTCTGAATGAGCTGATTTGCATTGGCTAATAGGTACGATGCAAAAGCCCGTTGTTCTTGATCTTTGAGCCTTTGCAAGGATTTTTCGACTTGGATTATTGCATTTTCAGGATCATTTGTTTCCAGTAGAAAATAACCATGAATAAGTTGATAATAGGCCGATGAAGTATCAATAGCTGTTTGACTAAATAGAATCGTTTTCGCCATTTCATCCTGATCTGTGTCCAGTAATAATTTTGCATAGTGCAAATGATAATCACTGCTCCTTGGCTCGAGTTCTAAGGCCTTTTGAATAACTTTTAATCCGCTCGAATAGTTGCGTTTTCCTT